>Ga0334901_1001254_pt1 | contig 27850 bp, 30 predicted proteins | sample GraSluR3_MG_3_FD_207216 | JGI IMG/M metagenome (GOLD analysis project Ga0334901, IMG submission 207216) | Sludge microbial communities from methane-producing bioreactor in Wageningen University, Netherlands - Granular Sludge_15_08-R3 | ecosystem: Engineered > Bioreactor > Anaerobic >... | reverse complement strand
GCATCGGCGTGCCCGAATCGGTACCGGCAGGCAGATATGCCAAGGAAGTTTTAATTTCCCTTGACCTGTGGGATAAAATTAATTCCAAACTGGTTCTGGCCAATACTGTCCGCCAGGTGCTGGCATATGTGGAAACCGGCGACGTGGATGCGGGCCTGGTATACAGTTCGGATACCACGATTTCTGATCAGATCAAAATATTGGCTGCCGCCCCGTCTGATTCTCACAGTCCGATCGTTTATCCGGTAGCCGTTATTAAAAGTTCCCAGTACCAGAAAGAGGCCCGCGACTTCTCTGAGTTTTTGCAAAGTGAACAAGCAGCCCAAGTGTTTGAAAAATACGGTTTCCAGTCTATTTAAAAATTACTTATGATTTTTCAATTAAATGACTGGTCCCCGGTAATAATTTCACTTCGGGTTGCTTTCATCACTTTAATTATCGTTACCTGTTTCGGATTACCCATATCAAGGTTGCTGGCCCGCGCGGAATTCAACGGCAAAGAATTTCTTGACGCCTTAATTACTTTACCCATGGTACTGCCGCCATCCGTTATCGGATACGGTTTATTAATGCTCGTCGGGAGAAACGGACCAATAGGCAAGATCTTGGCCGGGACGGGATTATCTGTAGTTTTTACCTGGTGGGCGGCGGTACTGGCAGCAACCGTGGTAGCGTTTCCGTTGTTGTACCAGAGTGCTAAAGCGGCTTTCAGCAGCGTGGATGTGAATTATGAAAAGACGGCCCGGACATTGGGTGCCGGTGAAATTAAGATCTTTTTTACCGTCACCCTGCCCCTGGCCTGGCCCGGTATCATCGCCGGCATGGTGCTTGCATTTGCCCGGGCCATGGGCGAATTCGGAGCCACTTTGATGGTCGCGGGAAACATACCCGGTCAAACCCAAACCATACCTCTGGCCATTTATTTCGCGGTAGATGCCGGTGACAATGCCACGGCCGGGACACTGGTGGCAATCATAACCGTATTCAGCTTTTTGGTTATCTACTGGGTAAACCGGCGGTCCAGAAAATAAATTTTCTCATGAATGGTGATAAAATATGTTGAAAGCAAGCTTAACCAAAAAATTGTTGCACTTTACGCTTGAATTAAACTTGAGGGCGGATAATCAAATTGTAGTATTATGGGGCCCGTCAGGCGCCGGTAAAACCACTGTTTTACAGTGCCTGGCCGGTTTGCTGAATCCGGGTTCAGGGTTTATTAAATTGGGACACCGCACACTCTATTCTTCCGAAAAAAATATCTTTGTACCCGCACGCCATCGCAACATCGGCTATGTTTTCCAGGATTATTTCCTTTTTCCTCATATGACGGTGCGGCAAAATGTTTTATACGGGCTTAAAAACAAAAAACGTGAGTTGCGGGATTCCTCCATTAACCCACTTGAGTTGTTAGATTCATTCGATGTGGGCCATCTTATCGACCGGTACCCGGGGCAGCTGTCAGGAGGGGAAAAACAGCGGGTCGCCCTGGCCAGGGCCCTGGTTGTGCAACCGGACCTGCTTTTGTTGGACGAGCCGTTCAGTGCCCTGGATAAAAACACTAAACTCAGTCTCAGGAAGGAAGTAAAAAAATTGCACCGGCAATGGCAAATCCCCTTTATTTTGGTTTCACACGACGAAGAAGACGCAAAATATTTGGGAGACGTGATCATCTCGTTGGAAAAAGGCCGGTTGAAAGATGAAAGCCTTCAATACCCGGATTATATACCTGATTACTATAATAGGGAATTGTTAAATGTCAGTAGTTAAATTAATATCATTGATTGATTCGATGCGCTGAAACTTTAAAAGCCTTGCCCTTTCGAGAGAGACTAAGGGTAAGGCTTTATCATTAAGTCAGGTGTTGATGGGAACAGCTTTTAAAAGGTATAATTTTAACAATGTAATTGTATGAGGCATATCCGGGAGGAGCTAAATTGATCGAAAAGAAACTTCCATTAAGGAAGGCGGAAAAAATTGAGTTGCTTATTGACGGTCTCAGTCATGCCGGGGAAGGTGTGGGACGGTATAACGGAATGACGGTATTTGTCCCCTTTACCTTACCGGGAGAAACGGTTCGGGCGGAAGTGGCCGTTTTAAAGAAAAATTACGCCCGCGCACGCCTAATATATATTATCGAGTTCTCACCGGCCCGGAAAGAACCGGTATGCCCCCGTTTTTTCCGGTGCGGCGGCTGCCACTTGCAACATGTTACCTACCAGGAACAACTGAAATTTAAAACCCGTCTGGTCAGAGACAGCCTGGCACGCATTGCCGGCCTGGACGAAGTAAACGTCCTCGAAACGGCCGGCATGGAGTACCCCTGGCACTACCGCAATAAAGCCGGCTTTCATGTTCAGGAGTGTGGTACAGGCTATGAAATGGGTTTTTATGAAGAGGGGTCCCACAAATTGGCCGGTTTTTTTAAAGAAGTTGCCGGTTTAAAATCGGGCTGCCTGCTGGTGGAAAAGGAACTGAATGAAGCAGCGCAAATCATCGGGATGCTTCTTAATAAACACGGGAATAAAGTTAGTCTTAAAGGACGAACGGATAATTTTATCCGGCACGTGGTACTGCGCAAGGCTTTTGCCACGGGCGAAATGATGGCGTTACTGGTCACCCGGGGCGGAGATTGGCCGCAACAAAAAGCCTTCGCAAATGAATTGTTATCTTTGTGGCCGGGATTCACCTCGGTGGTCAGGAACATAAACGAAGGTCCTCCCGGAATGATTTTAGGAAATAAAAACCTGATTTTGGACGGGCGTGACTATATTACTGACCGCCTCAGTAATTTGGCGTTCAGGATATCCCCCTCATCTTTTTACCAGGTCAATCCGGTTCAAACCATGCTTGTGTACCGCAAGGTGCTGGAATACGCGGCGCTTTCCGGTTCAGAGACAGTTGTCGACGCTTACAGCGGCATCGGCACTATTGCCTTGTTCCTGGCCGGGCAGGCCAAGAAAGTGCACGGCATAGAGTTTGTGGCCCGGGCGGTGGAAGACGCCCGCCAAAACGCATCGTTAAACAAAATTGACCACATTGCCTTCCATCACGGTAAAGCAGAAAAAGTCCTTCCTGCTTTAGCCGCGCGCAGCCTGCACCCCGATTTGACAGTACTGGACCCGCCCCGCAAGGGGTGTGAACGGAAGACCCTCGAAGCAATATCTGAAATGAAAGTGCCCCGGGTAATATACGTTTCCTGCAATCCCGGCACCCTGGCCCGGGACTGCCGTTTTCTGACCGCCAAAGGATACCGGGTGCAAGAAGTACAGCCGGTAGACATGTTCCCCTGGACTAAGCACGTTGAGACGGTGGTATTGATGTCAAGGGTTGAGAAGTGAGTGTGTCAAAAGTCCAGTAATATTGGGCTTTTCGAGGTTTGAGAGTTAAAATACAATGTGTAAAATTTGTGAAAATATCGGTTCGTGGGAACAAGTCCAAAGGCATGATTTTGAACGTGACAGAGCGATTTAGATGTCGGTGTTTGACGAGTGGTCAGTTTGGATAACATGGGTTCGCGAGTGGTCGATTTAGATGTTTTTTGAATTTGTGGGGGTTGTGTGGTCTGGTTGGATGTTAGTTAAAACAAGCAATTCTTGAAGCGATAAATCGAGACTGGAAAAGCTTCAAGTATAATGAGGTGAGCATACATGAATGATATTAAAACAATATTAGATAAAGTTGTATCTGTATTGGCAGATGTTTCAGGTATTCAGGCTGTCGTGCTTGGAGGATCCCGTGCAAGGGGCACGCATTCCTCTGAATCGGATATTGATATCGGTATCTATTACGATAAAGAAACTCTTGACCTTGTGTCCTTGAACAAGGCAGCAAAACTTGTGGATGATGAACACAGGGATAATTTGATTGTTCCTCCCGGCGAATGGGGTCAATGGGTTAATGGCGGAGGGTGGCTCGTTATTGGTGGATACCATGTTGATTTCATTCTGCGTGATGCGGAAAAAGTAAAAATTGTGATTTCAGAATGTCAGGAAGGGGTTATTTCCGCACATTATCAAACAGGACATCCCCATGCTTACATGAATGTGATGTATATGGGAGAATTAGCAGTATGCAAGATATTGTGGGATAAACAGGGTAAAATTATAGCTTTGAAGCAAGTCGCGGAAAAATACCCGCCGAAATTGAAAAGAGCTATTATTGGTTTCTTTACATTTGAAGCAGAGTTTTCTTTAATGTTCGCGGAAAGCAATTCAAAGAAAAACGATGTTTATTATGTTACTGCTCATATTGTACGGACAATTTCAGCGCTGAACCAGGTGTTGTTTGCAGTAAATGAAGAATACTGCCTGAACGAAAAAAAGGCAGTCGGCATGATAGAGCATTTTAACATTCACCCACTTGGATACAAAGATAAAGTAAATTCGATTTTTACGGTAGCCGGAACAGATGGAGCAAATGCCTGTGTGCAGCTAAAGCAATTGATTAACGAAGTGAAAGGTATTTTTCCGAATGACTGATGAACATATCCGGTGAAAGATATTAACTACACAAAGAAGGTGAGAATATGAACAACATTTATGATAATAGACAATTTTTTGACCAGTATTCGAAGATGTCACGCAGTCAGCAAGGCTTATCTGGAGCAGGTGAATGGCATCAGTTCAAGGCCTTGTTTCCTGACTTAAGCGGCAAAAGCGTACTCGATCTTGGATGCGGTTACGGTTGGCACTGCAAATATGCAGTTGAGTGCGGTGCAGAGCAGGTATTGGGTATTGACCTGAGTGAAAAAATGATACATGAAGCAAAAGCAAAAAACGCAGACTCGAAAATTACCTATCGGGTTTGCGGACTGGAGGAATATGATTACCCCGCCAATTCATATGATTGCGTAGTTTCTAATCTGGTGCTTCATTATATTGCAGATATTGATGCGATTTTCAGGAAGATATACTTGACGCTAAAGGCTGATGGCGTTTTCCTTCTTAACATTGAACATCCTGTTTTTACAGCGGGTGTAAACCAGGACTGGGTTTATGATTCAAATGGCAGGCCACAGCACTGGCCTGTTGATGATTACTTTTATCCCGGAGAGCGAGTTACCCATTTCCTTGGACAGGATGTCACTAAACGACATCATACACTAACGCAAATTCTAATGGGGCTTATAAAAGCTGGATTTCAGCTGGACGCTGTTGAGGAAGCAATGCCAAGCGCCGATATGATGGACATTCCGGGCATGTCAGATGAAATGCGCCGCCCAATGATGCTGCTAATTAAGTCTGTGAAACAAGCTTGATAGCATCTGAGTCGGGAAATCATTGATATCGGAAAGCCAACACGCGAGGAGGTTTAATATGCAATATGGACCAGATCCAAGTTCCATTTATCCAAATGAAAACATCAAAAGCATATGCTACATTAAAAATTTAATCACACGTCCAAACATTATAGTAGGCGATTACACCTACTATGATGATATCAATGGTGCGGAACGATTTGAAGAGCACGTTACACATCACTATGAATTTATAGGTGATAAGCTCATCATCGGGAAATTCTGCGCTATAGCAAAAGGTATCGAATTTGTAATGAACGGTGCGAATCATAGAATGTGCAGCGTCACTACTTATCCTTTTAACATCATGGGGCATGGTTGGGAAAAGGCAACTCCGACACTTGGGGATTTACCTTTCAAAGGAGATACTGTTGTAGGAAATGATGTGTGGATAGGTCAAAATGTCACTGTAATGCCTGGCGTGCATATTGGTGATGGAGCAATTGTAGCTGCCAATTCAGTAGTTACAAAGGACATACCGGCTTATCATATTGCAGGCGGAAACCCCGTCAGAATTATTAAGAAAAGATTCGACGATGACCTTATAGACTATCTGCTGAAATTAAAATGGTGGGATTGGCCAGCACGTAAAATATTTGATAACCTTGAGGTACTGTGCAGCGGTAACCTTTCAAGAATTAAGGAGATAAAATGAACGAATACACAAAACAGGAACTGGAAGAGGCGAAGACCGCCCTTGCTTCAACGTTACACAAGTGCGAAAAGATGCAGGAAAGCGGCAGACTACAGTCTTCACAAAAAACTTTAAACGACAGGCGGGTAAAGGCACTTCGGATTGCACTAGCTCTTATTGAGAAAGAGATGAGGTCGAAATAATGCCAATCGACTTTAAAAAACCGAAAAAGATTTATGCCAACTAAGAACTACATCATCAATTAAGTGGTCAGGTTACATGTCAAAGGCTTATGACAGAGTAGATTAGATGTTTAGATCTCGAACGGATTAGATATTTTTAGTGTTTTTGAGGTTTAGAGAGTGGGTTGGGTGTTTTTTTGTAAAAGCCGAGGTTATGTGCTCAGTATTGTTTTTTAGATTGAGTTGATAAAATGGTTGCGTAATAGGCTAAGCAAAATCGAAAAATATGCTTATATGTTTATTAGTGATGATATCTCATATATCGGAGCAGGATGGATCGGGATGATTCATATCTTCAGATTTTATTTTAAACGTGTTATTATAAAAAGCGAGGTGCAAATATGTATTTGATATTCATGTAATTTAGTTTTTAAGCACTGCCCTTTTTAGGGCTTATTCGTTGTGCTTAAAGACATATTTACATGAGTACATCCCTCACTTTTGGAGATCTCCTTGTAAAATCATGTCTTTTTGCACGAACAACACTTAGGTAGTTGTTCGTTTTTAATTTTTGTTAAAGGAGATTTTTTGATGAATAGAATCGAAAATTGGAAAAAACAATTTGCTATAATATATGCAGGACAAGCTTTTTCAATATTGGGTTCTGCCGCAGTGCAGTTTGCCATTATCTGGTGGCTTACCATCCAGACTGAATCCGCAATCACACTGACGATTGCATCCGTTGTTGCTTTTCTCCCCAATATGTTAATCGGACCATTTGCCGGTGTATGGATCGATAGATACAATCGTCGCTCGGTAATGATTGCAGCTGACGGCTTAGTAGCCGTATCCAGCATCATTCTTGGCGCAGCTTTTTTACTTTTACAGACACCGCCTATTTGGTTTATCTACATTGTTTTATTTATACGCGGATTGGGCAATACCTTTCATGGCCCGGCTATGCAAGCGGCTATACCAATGTTTGTGCCTACCGACATGTTGACCAAAGCAGGCGGTTGGGGTAACATGATTCAATCTGTATCTAACATGATGGGGCCTGTGCTGGGTGCTGCACTCATGGTATTTATGCCTATTTATGCCATTATGGTTGTGGATATACTGGGGGCTGCTTTTGCGATAGTTTGCCTTTTGTTAATTATAATTCCGGATATTCCGCAAGCCAGTGAAAAGATGAATCTATTGTCTGACATGAAGCAGGGTTTTATCTCAATGAAAGCAAATAAGCCTTTAATGGCTGTGTTTTTCCCCATGCTGCTGATGACCATACTTTACATGCCCTTAGGTTCTTTGTTTCCTCTGCTGGTACGTAGCCACTTTATGGGCGAAGCATGGCACAATGGTATTGTGGAATTTGTATTTGCAGGAGGATTGCTTCTTTCATCTTTGGTTATCGGTGTGTGGGGCGGCATGAAAAGGAGATTTTTCATGGCATCCTTAGCTATTGGCTTAATGGGACTGACTACACTAATTAGTGGGGCGCTTCCAATAAGTGGTTTCTGGATTTTTGTTGTATGCTGTTTCTTCTTGGGTGCCTCCGGTACATTTATGAATGTTCCAGTTATGGCCTATGTTCAAGAAAGCATTGCACCTGAAATGATGGGCAAGGTGTTTTCCCTCTTGATGACTGCCATGACTCTTGCTATGCCGATAGGTCTGCTTGTTGCAGGTCCGGTTGTTGAGGTCGTAGGTGTGAATACATGGTTTTTCTGGTCGGGTGTTGCGTTGATGGCAGACGCTATTCTTTGCCGCCTTCTGACAAGGCGTTATGATAAAGTTACAATGAGGCCGTAAGTGAAAAAAACGGCAAGGCACTCTACAAGAATTATACAACGTAGGGTGCCTTGTTTATTTTTAGCTTATTTATTTACATCCACCGTCACGCCGGACTTGAATTCCACAATAAATTTATCCTCATAGATGCTGACTTTTTCGATCAGCCGTCGGATAAGCTGCTCGTCGTATTCAGCGAGGGCGGCGGATTGCTTTTTTAGGAATGCGCTCATATCAGCCATCCGTTTTTTCAGTTCCTCACGGTTGACGTTTTCAATTTGCAGTTTTTGCTTTTGGTCACGCAGTCGGTGAATCTCATCGCCGACTTTATCATAGTCGGCATTGGAGGTGGCAAGCTTCAGAAGTTCCGTTTGAAGTTCTTCCAGTCGCTTATCGATATCTGCCAAGCCCTTGTCGTTTTCTCGATTTATCACGGTGGCAATGTTATCCTGTAGGGTTGAGAGGAAAGAATTCTTATCGCAAAGTGCCTGATTGATGGCGGTGACCAACACTTGCTCGATGGTGTTTTCCAGCACCGTGCGGGCATCGCAGAACAGACCGGTGTTTTCCAGTCTGCTGACGCACCGCCAGACGATAGACTTTTTGCCTCGGTTATTCCAATGCACCCTGCGAAAAACCTCGCCGCAGTTGCCGCAGATAACTATCTGAGCAAAGCAGTGATTGCTGCTGAAGGTTCTGGTCTTTCCGTTCGGACTGGTGTGGACAATGCGTCGGCGGACAAGCTCCTCCTGCACCTGCATGAATACTTCACGCGGAATAATGGCTTCGTGGCTGTTTTCTACATAATACTGCGGAACGATACCGTTGTTCTTGACCCGCTTTTTTGTAAGGAAGTCAACCGTATAGGTTTTTTGTAAAAGTGCATCTCCGATGTACTTTTCATTTCGAAGGATTTGATTTATGTTACTTGTATGCCAGCGTTCCCTGCCCGCACCGTTTAGGATACCGTCCGCTTCCAAACCGCGAGCGATTTTCAGCATACTGGCACCCTCAAGGTATTCCCGGTAAATGCGCTTGATGATTTCAGCTTCCTCGGGCACGACTACGAGACGCTTGTTTTCATCCTTTGTATAGCCGAGAAACCGAGCGCAGTTTACTTGAATTTCACCCTGTTGGTAGCGATATTGTAACCCCAGCTTTACGTTCTGGCTCAATGACTGACTTTCCTGTTGGGCGAGGGATGCCATAATCGTGAGCAGAACTTCGCCCTTGGAATCCATGGTGTTTATATTTTCCTTTTCAAAATAAACGGGAATGTTTTTCTCCTTGAGCTGACGGATATATTTCAAACAGTCCAGTGTGTTTCGGGCAAATCGGCTGATGGACTTTGTAATAATCATATCGATATTACCAGCCATACACTCGTCAATCATCCGGTTGAATTCCTCACGCTTTTTGGTGTTGGTGCCTGAGATGCCGTCATCTGCAAATATTCCCGCCAGCACCCAGTCAGGATGCCCTTGTATGTAGGCGGTGTAGTGTTCAATCTGCGTTTCGTAACTGGTAGCCTGCTCATCGCTGTCTGTGGAAACACGGCAGTATGCCGCAACCCGGAGTTTGGGCTTTTCTTCATCCTCACTCTTTCGAACATGCTTCCTTGCCGGAATAACCGTGACGCTTTTACTTACTGCCATTCTTGTTCACCTCCGTTTCAATTAAACTATAGGAGTATTCCGCTCGCCCGAATGGATCGTCGAATTCCTCTATACCTTCTTTCATTCGGAAGGCAGTAGGATAGACGACCTCTTTTTCTTGCTTTGGCTTCCGATTACGGCCGAGCCTTTCCAGCCGTATAATTCGTTCTGCTTCGGCAGTATTGAAAGTGTCTTTGTCAATTATAGCCGGATAAAACTCATCACCGAGGTATCGGGTATTTCGTAGCATCCTGCCGATACCGGAATGGAAAGCTTTAATACCTGCTTTCTTAGCGGCTGTTGCCAATGAATCGCCGCTCAGGTAAGATTGAAATAATGTTTTTATCTGCTCTGCAGCCTCTTTATCAATTACGGCTTTTCCGTTTTTAATACGGTAGCCAAATGGTATATGGCTCATTTACCTCACCAACCTTTCTTTTAGCGTAATGCCGCATTTTAATTCGAATCCAATTTCCGCTCGTGAATAAACAAGAACCCTCTCCACAAAACGGGTAAACAATTCACCGTCAAAGTCCGTCATCATTGATGCCCTGGATGTAAACTGCAGCAGAGCACTGACTTCACTTAGGTTTTGGAAGTCATTATTCAAGAATCGCGTTATGGATTCTTTTTGGCGGCGCAGGCGTTCTGCCTCTTGCAACAATTCATTGTTGCTCTTATTGTAAACGGCAGGCTCAAGATATTTTTTGGTCATCAGCCCAACCAGAACATTTCGCTGTTCTGTGTTTTCTTCAAGTTTCTTGTCAAGCGCACGTATGTTTTCCAGAGTTTCATCGGAACTCATCCCACGCAGACTGACTAACAATGGTTTTAGAACAACTGCATGTCCGAAAATGAGTTTGTTCATCATGGTGACAAATGCGTATTCGAAATCGGACTCCGACACATATTTCATAGAGCATTTCTTGATGTTTGCAATATGAGTGGAGCAGCACCAAGCAATTCGATGCCTTCCGCTTGAGTGACTTCTGCGTTTAAATGTGCCACCGCACTGGCCGCAGATGATTTTGCCTGAAAAGGGATAACGGTTCTGATACTTTGTGTTTTGCTTTTCCAGCCCTTTTTCCTTAGCACGCTGATCAATAATATCCTGTGCGGTCTCAAAATCCTCATGACTGATAATCGGCTCGTGATGATTTCGAATTAGATATTGGTCTTTTTCTCCATTGTTGTTATGGCGGTTGAAGTGCTCATCAGTATAGGTCTTTTGAAAAATGACATCACCTGTGTACTTTTCATTACTAACCATCCCGCGTATAGTCGTTGATGTCCAGCGACCGCCTTTTTTGGTCGGTACCTTTCGCCTGTTCAACTCATTAGCAATTTTGTGGGTACCCTTGCCGGACAAAATCTCGGCAAAGATGAAGCGGACAATTTTAGCTTGAGACTTATTGATAACCATTTCACCGTCTACATTGTCGTAGCCGTAAGGCGGATAAGATATTTTATATGTACCATTATGGAATCTGCGCTTAATCGACCATTTATTGTTCTCGGAGATGGAGACCGATTCGCTTTCGGCCAGTCCAGACAGGATTGACAGCATGAGTTCGCTTTCCATTGACCCGGTGTTAATATTTTCTTTCTCAAAATAAATGAAAACATCAAGGTCAAGTAGCTTTCTGACCAGTTCAAGACAATCGGTTGTATTTCGAGCAAATCTGCTGATAGACTTCGTTACAATGAGGTCTATTTTTCTGTCTTCACAGTCTGCAATCATTCGAAGCAATTCAGGCCGCTTTTCCTTTTTTGTTCCGGAGATGCCCTCATCATAATAGAGCCCGGCGAACTCCCACTCAGGATTTGCATTGACGTAGGATTCATAATGCTTTATTTGAGCATCCAGACTTTCGAGTTGTTCATCGCTGTCGGTAGATACACGGCAGTAGGCCGCAACCCGCATCTTAGTCTGTTCGGTTAAATCGGCTGTGTTTTGAGCAATTTTCGTTACCTTTTTCAAACTCTCACCTCCTTAGTCAGTGTGACATATTACCTCTGAAACGAAGTTATATCAACGATTTCAAGGCATAATCTCAGCTAATAGCGGCGAGAAAGTTTTGCGATTTAATTCGGTTATCTTGTTGAATTCCGACAAGGTAATTAAATCTTTCTCAAGCATAGAAGTGAGTATTTGCTGTGCTCTCACATAATCAACTTCGCGCTGCATTTGCTCATGCGGAGTAGCGTTCACTTCACCATCGATTTTCAGCCCTTCGCCAATAGGGCAACGCATTAACTCAAGTTTCTGTTCATTGAACACGAGAAACCACCTCCTCGCTATACGGAGAAAAGTGGAGCGTTTTATACACCTATAAATAAAAAAAGCCCGCAGAGTTTTTACGCTCCGCGGGCTTGAAAATAATTATCACGAATATTTAATGAAAGCATCCTTAAATCCTGCCGCCTTAACTTTCTTAAGCATGGCGTCAGCATTTGCTTTGACAGAGTATGCACCGACTTGAACTCGGTACAGTTTCTTCAGTTCGGTGGAGGTAGGCGCTTCTATTGCTGACAGCAACTTTTTAACTTCGGCACGGAAAGTATCCATTGACTTCCCGTGTTTAGGAAACCAGTGCCCGGGGTCGGCATGGTTACTGGCGATACCGCGCTTATGCCCTTCGTAATGCCCAATGATCACGTCATCTGCCATTGGGTCGAGCTTGTACTCTTTGCAAAGATAGGCGCATAATTCAGTTGCTTCTTTATACACAGCATTGAAGTAGGCGGCATCGGTCAGTCCATCTTCACAAATTTCAAAACTGATATGAGTATCGTTGACTGAGCCTTTTGAACCGGAGCCACCATGCCAACCTCGATGATTCCACGGGAGGGTTTGGTATGTTGCGATACTGCCATCCGCCAGTTTGCCAATAAAGGCATGTACACAGACCTGCCGCCCATCCGGCTTATCCTGATTCCAATGGTTATTATACTGGTTCTTGCCCAACAGACCGTCATCTGGACCCACATAGCGTTTGAGGTTTGGGTTATTTGCCCCGGTAGAATGCACCATGATACCCTTAGGAGTGATAGTTCGGCCTGCTTTGTAGCAAGCATTGTTGGTCAAAATGAGTTTATGGAGGTTCATTTCGTTTCGCCGTCCTTTCCATGAAGCTGTGCCAGCACACCTTTTAACTTTTCAGGCACAGGTAGCCCAATAGCCGTGGCATTCTCAACAAGAGAAATACCCTCATTAGCAATGTAGAAGAAGATAATCGCTGTACGAAGCGGTGCTCCCGTGCCGCCGAGCAGGTAAGTGTCAATGAGATGACCAATACCGACCACAAGGAATAGCGCTACCTTCTTGGCGATACCCTGTGCTCCGATTCGGCTGGAAAGCTTCTTCTCCACAATTGCACGAAGCACACCAGTGATGTAGTCGACAACCACAAAGGCAATGAGTGCGTAAAGGAAACCGTCTAATCCGCCTAAATACCAGCCAAGGGTTCCTCCAATGGCTGTAAACACAACCTGAATCCAAGTCCAAATCTCTTTCATTTTCCTTTTACCTCCTGTTTTTTCGCATAAAAAACGCCTGCTAAAATAAGCAGGCGCGAATGCCGATATTAATGATTATTCTTTAACTCTGTTTCGGGAGTGCCTCCCAAAGCCGCAAGTCTTCCTGACCGAGTGACCATAAGGCAAACCCACGCAAACCCCATCGGTATGCAGCTTCATTTGCCCAGTATACGATCGAATCTACGTCTTGGTAGTAGACGATACCAAAACCATCCCCATCGCCGAGGAATATCCTCGAGCACCAGACATTGATATCACGTGGTGTGAATTTTGCAGTATAGCCAGCGTTGCAGGGAATGTATAGCATCGCTGAATGCACAAAGTCGTAATCCATCGAGATATCCTCACTTCTGGTAGAGGATTCCTCCACATCTGAGGTAAGCGTAAATACCTCGAATTCATTGTCCCATGTAACGTTATTCCGGGCGATCCTGCCGTAAGTTTCGGTAGTACCGTTTGGCATCGTCACATCAAAAGCTTCATACGGCTCGTAAGTCCAGGCATCGCCTAAACGCAGAAGTTCACACTTGATTTCATTGTCCGACCGAATACCACAATAACCGCTTGTCGGTGATACCGTGGCTGTGAAGCGGAGGGTGTTGCTGTTTCCGGAATAAACCCTCACGCGGTTGCCGCGTTTCCTCATTTCGATGAGATACATATTGGGGTTTGTTCGGATATCGGAGACGGGTGTTTTAGAGTAAGCTGATCCATAACTGCCGAGCAAAACAGATCCTTGATAGAGTTCCACTTGCTGCGTGTCAATGTTGATACAACAGAAGATGTTGCCAATAAATACCCCAGCGCGCCCGCTTCCGTTATGAGGGAAAGCAAGCCGAGCTCGAAGATGAACATCAGAGAAACTGTCATATCTCCAGGCAAGCTGGCCACTACCTTCCAGCTGTGAGTAAACCCTGCCGGTTGCATATTCATCGCTTCGCCAGACTGCCCAATTGCCTGAAAGCGTAGTCCAGTAAGTGCTTTGCAGTGTGATGGGGTCCCGGAAGTCCTCATACCACACTAAAGCCGAGTCGGGTTTTCTTCGAAGAATCTCGGTGGTCAGCTTGAAGCCTTTGTCCGGAACAGCCATACTCCCGTTCACGTCCTTGAAACTGCGCGGTGAGAGTTCAAAGGTAGCTGAACCCGCTGAGGGCCGTTCTGAAAACGATGAGCAAAGACGAAAGCCATATAATTGTGCGCCAATCACACCTCCGTCAACGGTGATGGTGTGTTCTCCTGCCGACAAGCTGTGCTCTTTGGCAAGAGCCACCCAGAAGGTGCTTCTCCAATATGGCCACCATAGGCGGCTTTCGTAAAATCCGACCGAGGAACCGTCAAGTGAAATGTTGATACCGTTCTTATCCCAATACGGAAAGCAGATACGGACGGCAACATCATAAACTCCCGATTGCGGAACGGTAAATTCGTAGGTGGCTGTACCCGTTTCTGATGAGAGCGTAATCATGCCGTTACCAATAACCACACCCTCTGTATAACTATCCGGCACACCGTCCCGGTCAATATAGATTGTGCCAAACTCTGCCTTTTGTGTTTTTCCGTAGCAAGTTAAGTATCGTCGGCGGTTGTAGGTTTCCCCGATGATAGGGGCTTCTCGGTCGGTTGCATCGCCGCCCTCAGCATAATCGTATACCTGAGGGAGCATATACGGTACCTGATCGTAATCGTCCCAGTAGGCAAGCCACGGTATCATCGGCTGCGGAGGAGCATTACCCGTGAAGTTATACCCGCCTTCCGCCCATATTTTAGCGGCATAGTAGGTAAGCGACACGCCACGATATGTCTTGCCGAGGTCTGCAGGGTTCGCATATATCTGCCACTCCCAACCGTAACCCGGCAAACCCATATAGATCTTTTGCGGTTTCATTACTCTTGCGGCATAATCATACACACCGACAAGCCAGTCCCGCGGAGAGACAGGACCCGGTGCACTGCCAGCCCAAGCCATACCGTAGGACATAATCGCTGCCGTGTCGCAGTACGCATCGAGATCGGCATAGACACACCAGTTCTCACCGCCGACAGAGCCTTGGACGCCAGTCATACCGGGTAAACAGATATTGACCAGTTTTGTGGGATTGTACGCTTTGACGGTTTGGTATATATCGCGAAAGAGGATATTTGCTGCGTCCTTGTTCTCATACCCACCGCCGCGCTCCAAGTCGATATCCACACCAGCGCACCACGGGTATTTCTGCATGATCCGCACTAACTCAGATAGAAACTTAGTCTTTGCACCATTTTCGTTATTCCGCAGAGCAGTGAATATAGAAGCTGTTCCGTGATTCATCACGGTAAGAAACCAACGCACTTTGGGCCATTTGTTGATGTATGGCATCATGCTGGATATCGGTGTACCTGTTTCGGTTATCGTTCCTGATATGTCCACCTCAAAGGTGAAAATGCCGACGGCTTCAAAACGGTCTCCGTAATTATTCAAGGCTTGGTGCATTCGGGTGTTGCCCATGAACGACCATACCATGCATTTCTTTCCCTTAAGATAATCCCTGCTCATAAGCGCGGATCTCCTTCCATCATTTCTACATATTCAAGGTAGACCCTCGCCGATTTTCCACTTTCCAGCTTAATCTGATGCTTACTGTCATAAGCTGCGGTATATTGATAAAATCCATCCTTGGATGTGGGACTGCCATTTCGCAGACATTCCCTTGCCACAGCTTTTAAGGCAAATTCATCGCCCGCATTCACCGCCGATGTAAATTTGCACTTATGTGAATCCATGCCCTGTGAAATTTCAATGCTTCCCGCCGACATTGGCTGTTTCGGATAGATATATAAATCAAGACCCGCTGAGGTTTCTCCGGTGTTAAAAAGGACAAGAGTCGCACTGCCACGCACCACGGCATTTTGGTAGCGAGGAGTATTTCCGCTATTTCGGAGCATAACGTTGTTGTGGGGCGTATAGCCTGTCAGTTTGTCGCCTTCTTGAAGTTGAAGGTCGGTATAGTAAATCTCGCCAGTACAGTCGGCAATGAGAGGACGGAGGGTGACGTTCACGATTCGTTTTTCCTCTTTGAGCTTAATTACCTCTGCAAATCGGATGAAGTTGTTAATGACCATAAGTACCACCTACCCATCGAGAGTCCATTGAATTTCACAGACATGGCCGACCCAGCCCGTGGCAACGACACCTGCTTGAAGCATTAGATCAGTGAAGAATACTTCTCCCGTGCAATTCTGTATAACGAGTCGAATGGTGATGGAGCGCAGCCTGCCATAACCTCTGGGTGATGCATCCCGCGCCACTTGTTGAAAAGATACCATGCAAATTCACCGTCCTCTCAATACAAATCAATAAATCGTGTTTCGGTTGTCCCGTCCTCGTATTCAAATACCACCTCGATACCGACCTGTCCGTTCGTTCTCTTGCTTAGGTTATTCGATCCTATTTGCGCCGATATGGTGTAGTTGCGTCTTGATGCCGGATAAACTGTTTGTGCCATACTTTTGGTCATATTCGCCACGCCAACTGCCTTAAAGGAAGCTGTACCGGACACACCGTTTTCAGTATCCACTTCAAAACCGCTATTTTGCCAATAGGCGAAGCCGTCGTCGGCTCGGGAATTTCGCAAATGATTAAAGGGAACCATATCTTTAATTTCCTGCCCAATGAGGTTGCTTTGGTCGAACTGGTCAGCAATCGTCGAGGAGGAAGAGTCGCCCAGTTCTCTAAGTTTGGTGGAGAGTTCCAGTACGGTTTTCCATGGCTCTTGAAGGTTGTACTGGCGGCGTACAATTCGTGTTTTAATGGTCAGATTCAAATCCCTGTCATCAACGGTTACAATGTCACCTAAATCCCATCGCTCATGCTCATAGCCCGTCAGCACGGACAAATCCATCGCCGATAGGACATAGGATACGCGGGGCTTTGCATATTCGGCAAGCCGCATATTGGTAAATTCAAGCATCTGATAGGGGTTTGTAAAATTAGAACAGTCAAGGGTAGCTACCCGCACCTCGCTTGAATAGCTGAAGTCCTCCACGTAGTCCTTGCCACCATTGATTGCAGCGAACGTCATGCCGTCCTTACCGATAGCATAGAGCCTCGTGACAAGGGATCGGGTATCGACTACACGCTTAATCCCGGTCAGGTTTTTACGGTAGGCAAAGAGTGCCCCACTGTCTGTTCCGCTGAATGTCAGTAAATCTACACGTCTGTCCCGACTGTGGAATACCAAATCGCCGCCATGGATGTTCTGTACCATTCGAAGTATGGAGAGTGCGTTTTTTTCTTGGCAGGTCCATGTTCTCAGGGTGGTTACATTTACTGTACCGACTTCCCAGCCTGTACCTTCAAGTGCAAATGCCATCGGGACAGCGGGCAGGTCAGCGTTAAATTCAACTGGTTGTTTCTCTGCAGAAAAAGTCAGGTCATAGAATGCCGCTTCCGCATAGACCGTTGTGAGTATACTATTGCCATCCGAGCCTTTTTCATCAGTCATTGTCCGAATACGATAAACATCCTCAGCAATTTGTACCTGCTTCTCGTTGTCGAGCATTATGCGCTTCGGGTCACTGTAAGGCAACTTGAATTCCAGGGTGTCCGCTCCGTTGATCTCGCCCGTAACAATGATGTCATAAGCATTCTCCAGAACCGTTTCCCACGCTCCGTTCTCATCCAAAATAACAGGGCGGGCAAACCCCAGTTTCTCATACGGAGATTTGGGGATATCATGAAGCGTTATATCGAGTAGCTTTGGTGTAACCGTTGTATCGCTGGTGGTGAGCGTTACCCTGTAGCGGATATATGAACGATTCGGTGAGGTCAGTTCGCCGTTTGTGCCAACTGCCTGCCATGCCGACCAGTTCTGCATATCATCTGAGGTTGATGTTTCTATCAGTGAAATGGACGTGACACCCGCGGTGTATTCACTTGTTGCAGATACTCGACCGCTCCCGGCAAGGCTGCATTCGGTGGCAATAGTCGTCAGTTGGCCGCTTTCGGGGTAGAGATTACCAATTCCCTTACGTAGGGTGACACCCCCCGGCTCAGTTAACGCATCCACGTCACCCGAAGTGTCTCCTCCATTTGCAAGCATTGCTTGACGGAAGTAGTGAATCAAGTCATCAATAGTTAAATTGCTGTCTGTTTCAAAGAACCACTCATCCAAGCCACCTGCGTAGTAATACTGGTTTGCGTGCATTCCCATAACGATATCCGCTACACAGGATGGATTCAATGTACCAGTAAATGTTCGCAAAGGGGCTGTCCAAACTACACCGTCGGCACGATTACACAGAACTATCTGAGATGTTTTTTCCGTCACATTTATGATCGCAGAGAGAAAATACCAACCACCATTGACCATGTTGAATCCAGGTGTTTCGGTTTGGTCAAGGATAAGCGTTCCTGATGAATTATAGAGCATCATTCGCGGCCGCCCTTGATAGAGGGAGATATAAAAAATAGGCTGACCGGGTCCTTGCCTTGTATTGAAAAGCGGAATGTAGTTCTGCCCTACAGAATAGGTGGTCGGGTTAATCCAACCGCCGACGGCAATTTTCTCACCGAGATCAGAAAAGAACGTACCGTCGTTGGTGGCGACAAGGTGCGTTTTTTCTGTGGTCGGATTGTTGATGTTCATTCGGAAATACCGCCCAAATCTGCCGTTTGGTAAAGAAGCGGTTGTGCCGCTCCATCCAGAGACAGTAAAATGCCGTCCGTTGGCGGAAGAGTCTGCAAGGCGAGTATTACTATCCGGCGTGGATTCGTTGAAACGCCAGAGTGCTGATGTTTTTACGGTTGCAGGAATCTCGCCCGTAAAGTCTGTTTGAGAAGTCAATATGGATTTTACCGCCATGTCCTCACCTCCAACGGCTCTTCGCCTGTATTTGCAGTTCTGTAAATGTCGCACCGATTGCCGTAATGGTTATGATGTTCGTTCCTTTGCGGAGAATTGGAAAATTCAACTCTTGAAGCAGAGGCAGACCATTACGGAGCGTTTCGCCAGTTCTGTCTACCACCTTGGCAGTAACTAATCCGCTGTCGATGACGAGGGTTTCTCCGGCAGCCAAAGGCCCGACAATGCGAAGTTCTTCGTCATTTGTTTTCAACGACACATAGGTTGATGCCCCTGACTGAATGATGCCTTTCAAAAGGAAAACAGGCAATGAGTCTGTATTGCCTTTACTCCTCGTGACTGTATTTGCACCCTCTTGGGTTAGTGTAAAACTCTCGTCTGTCAAAGCGTAAGCATGTGGGTCGGGACAGACGAAGTTCAAGTCAAATGCGCCTGCCGAGCGAATAAGCCGTTCACAGTTCACGGCATCCTGCAGTCTCGCTGTGAAATAGCGGTCGGGGACATCGTCAAACACAAGTTGTTTCAGCCCTTTTTTGGGATCTAACCACTCGGCAAGGCCGTCTAACACTCCAACCAGAGAAGCGAGATTGTGCAATGGAGCAATATTACAGCTCACAGTTATGACCCGCTCTGCGCTATCACTGCCAAAGTCTGCCACACCCGGCTTTCCGGGTATGGAAACAAAGGAATTACGCAAGGGTGGCGAAGCCTGCCACGAGGTCAGACGAGCCTTGACGTTCATGCTTTGTGATGAAATTCCGTTGAAAATAAAGCCCATGCCAACACCTCCTTATGCCGGGCTAAACCGTCCCTGCGCCCGCGAGCCGGTCTGCATCAGGTTATAAAGTTCCTGTGATATTCTTCGGATGTCATCCTCGCTGCGAACAATCATCTGCTGTATGTTGATGAGCGAAGGCATACCTGATACCGCCAAGCCGCCATGACTTCCTGTTACATCGCCCATATTTATGCCAGGCGTATCAAAAGAGGTGGGGATAGCGTTCTGCATATCTTCTGCGACTTCATCCATCGCCCGTTCGAAGCCTACACCGATACCTTGACCCATGTTCTCGCCAAGTCCGGCAAATAAGGTAGATGGAGAATGGATACCGAAGAAGTTTTTGATGCCGTCGACGATCCCTCCGAAGAAACCGGAGATTTTACCCCAAATCCAATCGGCGACATTTGAAATACCCTGCCACAGCCCCTTGATAAGGTCGCTGCCGACTTGCACGATTTTACCGATGTTACCGGTAAAGCCTTTCACGATAGCCGTAATAATCTGAGGTATCGCTTTTACGATTTCCACGATGATGGTTGGCAGGTTCTTTATCAACGCCACGAACAGCTGAATGCCCGCACCCACAAGCTGTGGGATGCTCCCGATAATCGCCGTAATAAGCGATGAGATGATCTGTGGTATCGCCGCTACGATGGCAGTTATAATTTGCGGTAGGTTTTGAACCAACGATATTAACAGCTGAATCCCGGCGTCAATAAGCTGGGGAATAGAGCCGAGGATCGCCGTAATTAAACCCTCGATAATTTGCGGTATTGCCGCCACAATTGCTGTGATGATTTCAGGCAAGGCATCTACTAAAGACACGAGAAGTTGAATTCCAGCATCAATAATTTGCGGGATAGCCCCGATGATAAAATCTACAATGCCGAGGATGATAGCGGGCAAAGCAGCGATCAATTGGGGCAGTGCATCCAGGATGCCCTGTGCTAATCCGAGAATCAGTTGAAGGGCGGCATCAAGTATCATAGGCAGGCTTTCTACCAAGCCTTGAACGATTGTGATCACAGCGTTCACTGCCGCCGGTATCAACTGTGGAAGTGCATCGGCGATGCCTGTAACGAGAGTGGCCACTAATTGAACCGCTGCATCAATAAGTAATGGAAGGTTATCAATCAGCGCACCCACAATGGTCATAACGGCATCCACGGCGGCGGGGATGAGTTCGGGCAAAAGCGTCAAAATCGTTGTCAGCACCTGTGTGAAAAGATCGACTACCGTAGAGAGCAGAGTCGGAAGCAAATCACCGATTGCCTGTAGTATCCCGTCGAGGGCAGGCGGCAATGCCCTTACTATATTCTCAATAACTGGAACAATGTTTTTCACGACGTTCTGGAACGCTTCGACCACATTACCAATCAAAAGTCCGACATCAGCATTGGCATTACCCAAACCTGCCATCAAGTTTCCTATAGCTGATTGCATCCCCGCCATAGAGCCAGCTATTGTTTCCGTGGCTTCCAAAGCAGTCGTTCCTGTGATTCCCATTTCGGTCTGAATGACATGGATCGCTTCCGTCAAATCGGAAAATGAAGAGAGGTCGTATTTAATGCCGGATATTTTTTCGGCATCAGCCAAGAGTCGCTCCATTTCAGATTTTGTGCCGCCATATCCCAGCTTCAGATTGTCGAGCATCGTATAGTTTTGCTTGGCAAAACCCTGATAGGCCGTCTGAATAGCTGACAGATCCGTCCCCATTTTATTGGCATTATCCGCCATATCAGTAATCGCCATGTCCGCAACCTGCGCCGCTTTTGCAGTATCACCGCCGAGAGACTGGATAAGACTTGCCGAAAAGCCCGTGACAGTTTCCATATATTCGTTGGCGGACATACCGGCGGTCTTGAAAGCATTTTCAGCATACTTCTGAACAGACTGCGACGCTTCACCAAAGAGTGTATCAACACCGCCGACCAGTTGTTCGTAGTCCGCATAGGCGGATATGACTTCTTTGCCAAGTTTAATGGCAGCGGCTCCGGCAGCCACAGCCACAGCGCCCATTGCCACACCAATGCCTTTTAGGATGCCGCCCAGTTTCTCGAACTTTCCACCAGACTTTTCGGCGCTGTCACCAGCGTCCTCAAGTTCCTCACCAAGGTCGTCGGCTTCTTCCGCGGATTCTTCTAATTCACGCTCCATGTTGTTAAGTTCTGCGTTGGCATTATTGAGGGCAATCTGCCAGTTTTGAGTGCGGCGATCATTTTCACCAAAGCTTTCGGATGCATTTCGAAGAGCGGCTTCAAGGGTGGAGATTTTCTCCTTCTGGGCATCGATTGCTTTATTAAGGACTTCGTTACGGGCAGCAGTAGCCGCTATGGATTTGTCCTGTTTGTCGAATTCGCTCGTTACCAGCTTCATTTCACTACCGAGCACTTTGAATGACTGGTTTATATCACGCAATGCGTTTTTAAATTCCTTTTCGCCCTCGACGCCTATTTTTAACCCAAAATTGTCAGCCACTCAAAACACCTCCCTCCGTAAAAAATCAGATGCCATCAGGGATGACATCTTCAATAAACAGTTCGCGCTTTGGCTTGACCATTCCGAGGAACTGGCGATGGCATTCCCACAGGTCCAGCAATTGTCCAATTGGGGTAAGCCACGTTTCCTCTTCGGAGCGATTCAGATGAACCGTACCGTAATATAAAAGTCGGGTAAACAACTCATCGTCGCTTACCCGACCTCGGCGTTTTTTGACTCACTATCCTCGCTTTCGATGTTACGAGCCGTTCCTTTAAACATCGCCTCAGTAATTGCCGACTTATATACCGCCAGTTCAAGTGGCGAGGTGAGCAATTCCACTTCTTCCTCGGTCAGCAAATCTTTTGGTTTTTCCTGGTTGTGTAGGTTGTGGATGAGGATGGACTGATTGGCAAGTAGCGTAATCAGCCAAATAATCTCATCCAGAGCCATCTCGAAGTTTTCTGACCTCATTAACTTCTCTCCCAAGTTGTCCAGCCCGCCGTATCGTTTGGCGATTTCCTTTGTGGCGCGAGTGGATAAAATTAGCTCATATTCTTTGTCGCCGATTTTGATAACGGCGCTTCGTTCGTTATCCATGCATTAAACCTCCAAATCCGTGTCAAACTCAGGTTCGTATACTTCCGTATACCAATCACTGGTCACAACCGGTAGTACATCCACATCATCTTCGTTAACTTCCGCTTTCCATGGATGACGACCATTACCGTCCGGTTTATTGCGTCGGGAAACAGTGCCTTCAATACTTGGCGTTGAAAAGGTGATACTATCACCCTTGGTGGCAAGATTGGTGGACGGAATGCCGAACTTGACGCGGTAAAGCCAGAAGTAGCGATACTTACCATTCGCTTTTTTCGCTCGAAATCCAATAGCGACAGGCTCGCCACCATCCTCTGAAGCAGAGATAAGAACACCGTTTTCATCTGTGGTCGCGCCCGTCAGTTTTGCGGCGACGGTTTTACCAATGTCGTCCACACCAAGGGTCAGTTTGCCGTTCTTGAATTCCTTGATAATTTCGGCGGCACCGTCATCCGCCCAAAGTGTCGCTTCCGCAAGTTCGATTGATAGTTCAGCTGAGATTGCCTTTGCTAGCATTACCGGAGCGCCGTAGGTTTCGTAACCCGTAGTAGGCGCTTCGGTGATTGGTGCGTAGTAGAGTTTATCAAGCCCAATTGTAGCCATGTTAAATTTCCTCCGTTTCGTATTCTTTCGCCACATCGATGGCGTAGTGGTGATAGCCGGTGTCATCCTCGTGTCCGATATACCGGCGGTCGGTAATAACAAAATCAGCTTGGAGGAGCATCCTCACAAGCTGATTCTTTCTTTGTAAATAGTTGTTTTTACTGAACAGCGAGATTCTGACTTCGCTTACATCCGCCAGCGGCTTATTATCTCCGTAAACGGCAAAGGTGTCAGTAAGCGGGGTCAGTACCAGGTATTCATCAGGAGGTACTCCGCTGAAGACGCCTGTTTCGACAGAGATATTTGCGGTTTCAAACAGTGTGTTCAGTTCAGATAATATGCTCATAGCTTCTCAATCTCACTTTCCAGCTTATTGGTCATAGCCTCAATGCAAGCACCTCTTGATCTGCTTTTGGCAGGTTTCAGAAAAGGCTTCGGAGGCTGTCCATGTTTTCCGTATTCGAGGATGTTGGCAAGTTTGGCATTGCTGCCGCCGTCAGAGCGCGGCTCTGCAAAGCCTATTTTCACGTTGAAATTACCATCTCTGTCTTGCTTCGCCGGAGATACACCAAGCGCAGATTCAAGTTCTCCGGTGGAGCGGCTTTTAACCTTTGTGTTTTTACCGACCACAGAAGAAAGATTGCTTTTTACCTTGTCATATACGACTTCAGCACCGGCTTCAAGAACCTTCGGTATAATCTCATCGGTCTTTTCAGCCAACCTTGACACTTTGAGCAGGAATTCCTCCGGCATCTTGAAATCGACCTTAGCCATCAGCGCTCACCGCCAATACTTCAAGATACATTCCTCGGCCCTTTACATTTTCAACCGAGTATATGTTGTAGCGTTTGCCCTCGCAGACGATAACATGGCGGTTGTGAAGAGCAAGTCCGGGAATCGTGCGGAGACGGAACAAGGCATTCACTTCATCTGATTGCGCCATGTTACGCCACTTTTCCGTAGAGTTTTTCTGCTCAAAATATGCCCTGACTGACGCAAGAGCAGTATCACTATGACTAACAAAACCGTCAGCATCCTTCGTGGGGTCGGTTGAGATAATATCGATGAATGTGTTTATTTTTCCAAAACTCATGCTCACACCTTCCAATCCCGGTCAAGTTTAAGAAGAAGGTTGACCGTATTCCATACCTGCTGTCCGGCCTGAACGTTGTCGGCGAAAAAGCCGCCGGTGCTGCCGTCCCGGCTCTCATAAAAATGGGACGACAGCATAATGACGGCCTGCTCTGTGGTAGGCGGCATAGGATGGTCCTTGTAGAATTTCTCCGGAAGGTGCTGATAGCTTTCGGCATAGGATACGGCGGCGGTGATGTACATCTGCAGGAGTTCATCGTCCGCCGTATGCTCAAGAATAAGATTTGCCTTTACTTTTTCAATCAGCGTCATTCCGCCACCGTCCTTTCCTTATTCTTCTGTTTCCAGTTCCGCGATGACAACAGTGAATGTGGCTTCGGGATAACCGGATGACCAGAGAGTGAACGACTTCGGCTGATTTACGATTTCGTCGCACTTCAGCCACATCACAATATCTCCGGCCTGCCCGCCGACAGCAGCAGCTTCATCTGCATCGGCTGAGGTCAGCTGACTACCGTTATACTTAACTGCCGTGATGGCAGGAAGTCCTGTGGTTATGAGGATGGCAACCCATTTGTGGGTTCCTTGTGCGGGGGTCAAGCTTTCATACGCAATTAGCCCGTCAACCGGAACAGTGACTGTAATGACATTGTCCTCGATAGTGATGGATTCGACTTTGTCTTGATTGACTGTCATATCTTCGCTCAGAGCAGTGGTGACATTAGCAACTGAGACATTCCATGTATCGGGTTTCATCAGTCCTGTGTCCTTCAGTTTCAAAAGCAGCGCGTTGAGGTCGTCCTTGAGTCCGGCAACATTTGTAGCAGTACTTGCGGCTTGATTCGGGGCAGAAGGAAGCCCCGTTACCGAGACTCCCTCCCTAATTTCCAACGTTCCGCCGATAACGGTTTTTTCACCGCCTTGCTCGGTGTAGTTCTTTGTGTTGTAACCCATGTCGCACCTCCGTTACGCTTTTTGCTGGAGAACCTTGATGGCCTCCGGCAGAATCAGTTTTCCGTCCACACGCTGAGTGGCCATAAAGCCCACCTGACCTGTAGTAGCGAAAAGCTCGTTCAAACGCTTGAAGGAGCGCCCCTGTCTATCGGCAATCCAATAATACTTGAAATCGCCGAAAGCGATGGTCTTAGCACCGGATTCAATTGTCGGTACATATGCAGACGTGTAGACGGGACGGTTTAGGATGGTATCGGGAGTGCCTGCGGTCAGTGAAGGCTGCCACAGATATTGCCCCTGTCCGTCCTTCAGCTTACGAATCGCCTTAACCGTGGAGTCGTTCATCACGAACACAGCCTTTTTGCGGTAAGGAGATTTCAAGGAATAGAACAGGTCGATAACTTCATCAACAGTTATCGCGGTAGCGCCTGCGGTAGTGACTCCAAGTTGTGCGCCACCTGTTGCAGCGAAAATACCTGTAGGCTTACCGGAACCGTCGCCCACAAAGAAGGCTTCTTCTTCTTTAGATCCAATACGGCGGGCAAATTCGGTGCTGATATAACTCGGTAGATCAAAGACCGAATCGTTAAGCAGTTCATCAGACACCTTAATGAAGGTACCAAGTTTGTATGCTCCGATAGAGGTCTGACCGAAAACCTCATCGGTATCAGGATAGAGTTCTTCTTCGTCCAGCCATGAGGCAGTACCGTGTGTAGTGACTACCGGGATTTTGCGGTCACCGCTGGAGGTCTGAATGATTTTTGCCAGCTTACGGAAAATATTTTCTTCCTCCAAAGACTGTACGAGTGTGCGTTCAAACTCATCCGGTACAAGGTAGCCGCCCTCGCTGTCTTCTCCGACTTCCAAAGCGTTTCTAATATCATAATGCGGATTTTTAGAGCGCATCACGTTCCAGAACGCCTTTTTGTATTCATCTGAAGCTCTCCCTGTTTTGGTATCAGCACCGGGAACGGCGGGTTTTGCTGTTAGAGGTGTGTTCAGTGGCTTTGATAGCTCACGATCAAGGGCTTCCTGTTTCTCAAGTCGTTCAATTTCCTTACCAAGAGCTACTACATCGGCTTCCATTTTGTCGTAGGTAGCGGTATCTTCAGCGGAAACCATGCCGTCCGTACCGCGTTTGGCGTCGAGGAAAGCTTTAGCAGCTTCCCATGCTTTTGCGCGCTTTTCGCGCAGTTCAAGAATTTTACTCATGTGTTTTTCCTCCTCAAAATTTAGTGTTGAAGTAAAGAAAGCCGCTTCTCAAGCCATTCCGCAGGAGTAGCTTTGGCGACATCAATAGGGGTACTGGTTTTCTGTTTTGACAATTTGGGTTTAACCTTGTCAAGTAAAGAGTTTGTTACAGCCCGACGGCTGAAAGCGAATGTCACATCCTCTGCTTGAACACGCTTTTTCTCATCCTCCAAAATTCCGTCTGCAAACCCAAGTTCTATGGCTTTGTTGGCGTTTAGCCAAGTTTCGGCATCCATAAGGTGGGAGAGTTTTGCTCGTGATTGCCCGGTTTTGATTTCATAGGCATTGATGATGCTTTCCTTCACCTCCGAGAGCATTGCAATGGCTTTCTGCATTTCCTCACTGTCGCCGATCGCGATAGTCAGTGGATTGTGTACCATCATGAGAGCGGTAGGGGCCATTAGCACAGTTGTTCCCGCCATCGCAATAACGCTCGCTGCTGATGCGGCAATACCGTCAATCTTGACTGTGACCTTGCCTTTGTAGTCCATGAGCATGGCATAAATCTGACTAGCGGCAATACAGTCACCGCCCGGAGAGTTGAGCCAAATAACAATGTCACCCTCACCGGCATTCAAATCTGCTTTGAAAGCCTTAGGGGTGACATCATCGTCAAACCATGATTCTTCTGCAATCACACCGTCAAGGTAGAGCGTTCGTGTGCCGGATTCCTCATCCCACACCCAGTTCCAGAATTTCTTCATTCGGTTTCCTCCAATCTTGTTGTATTTGCGAACGCACCTGCGTCCTGTAATTTGGTCATCGCACCGTTGATAAGGTAGAGATCTCCTCCAAACTCCGCCGGAATGCGATCGAGATTTTCTAGCTCACGGATATCGTTTGCGCTCATCCACCCGTTCTGCCTTGCGGTTGCATATCCGCTCATGCGGGAAACATAGTCGCCTCGTAGCAAGCCATCTACATTAAACTTAATGAATACGATTGGCTTTTCGCTTTCCATAAGCAGGGCACGACACATGGACTGCTCCCAGCGCACTACCCACGGATCGAGCGTGTACTTTACAAATGTATTTGTCAATCGAAAAATCCCCCATATTTTAATCGAAAACTCCCCCACCTATAGTTAAAAAAACAACACATCATTCCTGTTCTTTTAACCATCTTTTGGTTTCTTTCAAACGATAAGAGTTCC
>Ga0334901_1001247_pt1 | contig 27903 bp, 28 predicted proteins | sample GraSluR3_MG_3_FD_207216 | JGI IMG/M metagenome (GOLD analysis project Ga0334901, IMG submission 207216) | Sludge microbial communities from methane-producing bioreactor in Wageningen University, Netherlands - Granular Sludge_15_08-R3 | ecosystem: Engineered > Bioreactor > Anaerobic >... | reverse complement strand
TTTTTTTACCAAGAAATCGAAATGTCAATCCGACACATATATTGCCGATGTAGTGAGCAAGTGCAAAAACAATGCCTAATGATGCCTGATGAAAAAATCCAACTGCGGTTACGCTAAAGAGAAAGAGCGGATTGCTGAAGTTCGTGAATCCGGCTAACCGCTCAGCTTCTGCTTTCGTAATCTTTTTTTCTCTATAGAGATCTGCTGTAATACGTGCACCGGCGGGAAAGCCAGAGACAATCCCCATCATAAAGACGAAGCCTCCTACGCCAGGCAGCCGGAAAAGCGGACGCATCAATGGTTCCATAAGGATACCGGCAAACGTGACAATCCCAAAGCCAATCATAAGTTCTGTAAGAACAAAGAATGGAAAGAGAGCGGGGAACACTTTATCCCACCAAATCTGCATTCCTGTAATTGAGCCTTTGACGGCAATATCAGGATAACGTACCATGAGATATGCAACTGCGAGTGAGCCGGAAGCCAGCAGATAAGTTAAGCTCTTTGAATGTTTCATTAATATATCTCACCTACAATTTTTCAGCCAATTGGAAGTACTTGTCCATTACTTTTACTATACGGTACTGCGACGACAGATAGACCAACAGGAATTCGAAATAAATAAGCATCAATGACATATAATCAGAAGTGTTGTGTTTTTCAATTGTAGGGGGCGATAAACTTGCGAAAAAAAGTCACTCAATGGTTGGTGATTATCATTGCGATCTTATTAATTGGATTGAACTTTTACCGAACACCCTATTACGTGCAGCGTCCTGGCAAAGCTGAATCGATGTCAGGAATGATCAAGGTTAAAGGTGCAAAAAAAATTGATGGAAACTATAGACTTGTGTACATATATCTAGGTCAGGCAAATGTCTATCAGTATCTCTGGGCGAAATTTGACGGCAATAAATATACAACCTTGGTAAAAGAAAATCAGGTGAAAATGCCTAATGAAGATGAGCAGGATTACAACCTCCGTCAGGAAAACTATATGAGCAGTGCGCAGCAATCGGCTGCGTATGTCGCTTATAAAGCTGCGGGCAAGAAACCGACGCTTTTGGAAGAGGGCGTTTTAATACTTGGTGTAATGAAATCAATGCCCAACAGCAAAATATTGAACACAGGTGATTTAATTATTGGGATGGACAATCATAAGATCGCAACTACTGAAGATATGAATCGTTTGATTAAACAAAAAAAAATTGGGGACCGATTTGTTTTGACACTTGTTCGAAAGAACAAAGTGAAACAAGTGACTGTTCAAGCTGCTCGTTTTCCTAAAGCTTATACAAGTTCAGGAAGAGGGTGGGGCATCGGCATTTATCAGGACAACCATGTTAAGGTGGATGTTGAACCAAAAGTGAAGTTTTCAATTAAGAATATAGGCGGACCGTCGGCAGGGCTCATGATGACACTTGAAATTTATGATCAGCTGGATAAGCAGAACTTAGCAAAGGGCAGGGACATTGCTGGTACAGGAACAATTGAAATGAATGGAGATGTTGGACCGATCGGAGGAATTTCCGATAAGGTGGTTGGTGCCAGCAAATCAGGTGCGGACATCTTTTTTGCTCCTGTTGCTGATCATGAATATCAAACAGCAAAAAAGACGGCCAAGGAAATTGGCACAAATATGAAAATTGTACCTGTTAAATCATTTGAGGACGCAGTGAACTATTTAAAACGATGAAGGTGCACTAACTAAAGGACGATTTTTGAATGAGAAAAGTTACTCATTCAAAAATCGTCTATTTATTTCATCATATCGAATGGGTGGATGACTCGTTTCTGTATACTTCATTTGTTTATGATCTATATTTATTAAATAATCATAGATTTGGGCGGTTTTAAGGTCGATGTTAAGCATGAGCGAGCGATGATTTCTTACTTTCGAAATAATATCAATGGATGCTCTTTTTCGAATATCAGCTAAATAGGCCTGGCCTCTGCCATTCATCCCCAGCAAACGAGTTGAATCCGGATCACTGTTAAGAGCAAGAGGTTTGGCCTCTTCTTTCAAAGTATCCGTCAGAATATGTACGGCAAGGCGCTGCAGTCTCGCCCATGTATACCGTTTTGTTTTTACTGCCGAAATGAATTCATGGAAAGTCGATGCTGTCCGGATACATTCAAGCAGTCGATGCTCGATCCCCTCTTCCATTTCATAGATCAGTTTCAGTCGATTCCCGCTGAAGGAAAGAAGCTTGTATTTTAAAAAAGGGTAAAAGCGCTCCCAATTTGCATAGCCGTTTTTCTTTTTGGCATCAATTAAGGCTTCCGCCACGTGCACGGGCAGTTTAGTGTAGATCGAATCGGCATGCCCCCCAGTCATGAGGTGCAGGCGGATGCTTGAGGCACTAGCAATCACTGCGTCGTCGTCAAAGGTTTGATCATTATGCTCTGCCTGTTTGCGCTTGATCGTTATTGGTTTCATAGTGCTGTTGCGCTGTTGGAGTGCTTTGATATATTGAAAGCCGAGACTGTTATTTGGTAGCGATAAATCAACGAGTTCTTTTCCATAACCTTGAGCAATGAAACGGTAAGCAGCTGCGTGAGCATTCGGATAGCTGATCCCTTTTGCCATTGATTCGGCTAATTGTGCTTCATAAGCCGTTTTATGATTGCTAATTAATGAGAGGCTGTTGAAAAAGGGCTCGATTCTTCCGCATTCACTGCTGAAGAAGAGTCTGTTGACCCCAAGACGATCAAGAATAGTGACAGCGCCACGAGCAAATACATCTGCTTTACCAACTGCAAAAACATAGGGAAGCTCAACTACTAAGTCAATACCTGCTTCGAGTGCCATCCGCGCTCTTGTCCATTTTGATACGATAGCCGGTTCACCGCGTTGGAGAAAATCGCCACTCATAACGACAACGACTACATCAGGGTGCACTGTCTTTTGCAATGTTTCAAGCTGATAGAAATGTCCGTTATGAAAAGGGTTATATTCAGCGATAATTCCGGCAATAATCATGACGACTACTCCTTTTTCTTTTGAAATCATGAATGGCCTTATTTTATCATATTCTTCGTTAGAAAGAGAAATTGCCAACGATTCACTTGATGTGATAATCTTTACTTAATGGCCGCGCAGCGGATTGACATTCCGTTATGCGGGGCTTATAATAACATTTGTTGTCTAGAGGTGGTTCAGTATGTCTTTATCATGGTCAGTGCCTGAACTGATGCAATTTAGGGAAGAGGGACTGAGTTTTCACGAAGAAGTTGTATTACCTCTGGAATTGTTTCGCGCGGATCCTGAAATACGAAGCATATTACCTGTTGATGTTAAGGGTGTCGTGGAATTTTCTAAACGATCGCTGACTTTTCATTTACGGCTGGCGGGCAAGATGGTGTTGCCATGTGCCGTTACTTTGGAAGATGTCGATTATCCCTTTCAGATCAATACCGCAGAGACATTTTTGCTGTCGGCGGGAACTGAAAATGAGGATGAGGGAGAATTCGTTCATCAAGTAGAGAATGAGCAAATTGACTTGATCCCTTATCTTGTTGAAGCGATTTTGGTTGAGAAACCAATGCGCGTCGTCAGTGAAAAAGCTCGTGATTCAAGTCGTCTCTCAGGAAAAGGCTGGACACTTGTAAATGAGGAAACGTCGAAGCAGCAGATTGATCCAAGGTTAGAAAAACTGAAAAAGTTTTTTGACGATTAATTATTGTCCGAGGAGGTGTCAAACGTGGCAGTACCGAAAAGAAGAACGTCAACTACTCGCAAAAATAAGCGGCGTACACATTTCAAACTTGCCGTTCCAGGCATGGTAAAATGTGATAACTGTGGTGAATATAAATTAGCTCACCGGGTGTGCCCATCATGTGGCTCATACAAAGGTGAAGAAGTCGTTGAGAAATAATTGAACATTTTTTTAGAGGAGCTTGCAGCTTCTCTTTTTTTTGCATTTTTTCTCTCAAAATGGTTAAGAAATCCTTGCGTTTTATTCTATCGATCCTATCATCGGCATAAAGTTTAAAACAAGGACTGTGTTCCAATCAGATTTGAGAGAAAAGAGGGAAGAAGATGCCATCCATAAGACAAGATGCGTGGACACATGCAGAAGACGGGAAACTCGCGGAAATTGTTCTTCGGCACATTAAAGAAGGGAGCACGCAACTGGCCGGTTTTGCGGAGGCAGGCCGATTGCTCTCGCGCACATCGGCGGCATGTGGATTTCGATGGAATTCCGCAATCAGAAAAATTTATGAGCAGGCATTGAAAGAAGCAAAAGAAATACGAAAAAAGAATAGGAAAGAAAAGAAAAAAACACTGATTTTAACAGACGATTCAGGAACGGAACAGCATGCAACTGTTCCGAATACACGAACACTAGGTAAAAGGGCTGCTGAAACGGATATTGATCAAGTGATTTGTTTCCTTAATCAATTAAAGACGCAATCTGCCGCCTTGGATAACTCGGAACAGGTGAATGAGCAGCTGAGAAACTTGAAAATCGAGAATCAGTTATTGGATGAAGCCTATCAAAAACTGCAAAAAGATTATTCTAATGTAAAACGCAATTATGAGTCACTGCTTCATGTGCTGAAAGCCGTTGATGAAGCAAGAAAAGAAATACCTGCATTGAATGAATGAACATTAAAAGTATGAAAAGCGCCCAATTTGGGCGCTTTTTTTTAAGCCATAGATGTGAAATTGAGTGCTGTTATTATTTTTTCTAAATTTAAGAAGGGATGGGGACTAAAAAGAGCGAATTTAGAAAATGATGTGGTGGAAAGTGGGGGATTGTGGTAAAGTAAAACAAAAGAGGAGGCGTCTCTGATGTTTATGGGAGAATTTAATCACAGCATAGACATAAAAGGGCGTCTCATCATTCCCTCGAAGTTTCGCGATGAACTTGGCGACACATTTGTTATTACTCGCGGCCTTGATCAATGCCTTTTTGTTTATCCCATGAGCGAATGGCACAGAATAGAAGAAAAACTAAAGGCGCTTCCTTTTACGAAAAAGGATGCTCGAGCATTTACTCGGTTCTTTTTTTCGGGAGCCAGTGAATGTGCATTGGACAAGCAGGGGCGGGTATCAATTAGTAACGGTCTTCGAGACTATGCGAAATTGATGAAGGATTGTGTGGTCATCGGCGTTTCCACTCGACTTGAAATTTGGGATCAGGAAATGTGGACACGTTATTTTGCACAATCTGAAGAATCATTTAATGACATCTCAGAGAGCTTGCTTGATTTGGACCTGTAAACCCGGTGCCAAATGAATTGTTCTGTGTGACAGGAGTCGGTGTCAGTGTTTGAACATGTTACGGTTTTAAAGAAAGAAGCGATAAAAGGACTTGATCTAAGTCCTGATGGCATTTATGTGGACTGTACGCTCGGCGGTGGCGGACATAGCGAGGTCATTGCTGCACAGTTGGAAAAAGGCCATCTCTATGCATTTGATCAAGATGATGAAGCGCTGAGCGCTGCATCAGAACGATTGAAAGCATATTCTGGAAAAATAACGTTTATAAAATCAAATTTCAGGCATCTAGAACAAGAACTGCTGCAACGCGGCGTGTTCCAGGTAAACGGAATACTATTTGATCTAGGCGTATCCTCTCCACAATTCGATCATGCAGATCGAGGATTCAGCTATCAGCATAATGGTCCGCTCGACATGAGAATGGACCAGCAGCAGCAACTTACAGCTGCCGCCATTGTGAATGAATGGCCGACTGATCGTCTGGCACGAATCTTTTTTATGTATGGTGAGGAGCGTTTTTCAAGGCAGATCGCTAGAAAAATCGAGAAGTACCGCGAAAATAAGCCGATTGAAACGACGGATGAACTGGTAGAAATCATCAAGGATGCCATACCGGCACCTGCAAGAAGAAAAGGCGGGCATCCTGCAAAACGAGTTTTTCAAGCCCTTCGTGTTGCTGTGAATGACGAGCTTGGAAGCTTTGACGAAGCATTAATGCAATCGCTTCGTGTGTTGGCGATTGGCGGACGGATCGCAGTGATCACTTTTCAATCACTTGAAGATAAGCTGTGCAAGCAGTTTTTCAAAAAATACAGCGAGCCGCCGGAACTTCCTCCAGGGCTTCCAGTCGTACCGGAAGCATTTTTACCGGTGCTAAAGAAAATAGGTAGGAAACCGGTTGTTCCTTCAGAAGAAGAAGTAACGGCAAATAATCGATCCCGATCAGCAAAACTCAGGATTGCAGAAAAAGTCAGGGAAATTAAGGAGGATGAGAAGCAATGAATCAGAGTCAGCAAGCATTTAAGGTACAGAGAGAAGAGTATGTGGAGCACACAACTCAGCAAGAACAAATTGTTATTACGCGACGGATAACTAAAGGCGAGAAGGGTCTTTGGATTATGGCAGGTGTGGTCACCTTTTTGCTGGCACTCTGTATTGTTGCTAATCAAGCAAAGCTTTATATGGCCTCGCAGGATGTTGCATCGCTACAATCGAAGATAAACGACCAATCGAAAGTGACACAGCAATTAAAGGCGGAGACTGATCGTTTAAGTTCTCCTGAACGAATTGTCCGTTTTGCAGAAAAGGAATTGGGCCTAAAACTAGATATTCAAAATATAAAGGTACTTCCTTAAGGTGGTTTGTTCCCATGTTTCAACGCAAACGAAGATTAATAAGTTTTTGGGCGGGTATAGTCGGCGGTCTTTTTATGCTGGCTTTTTTTGTCATTATCGGCCGTTTCGTGTTTATTGCTCAAGGTAAAGAAATTGATAATCATCAATTATTAAAAGTTGGAGAAAAGCAATGGTCTCAATATAAAACTGTCGATGAGAAGCGCGGTACGATCTACTCTGACAACGGACGGATTCTTGCGGAAGATGTTCCCGCTTATACACTTTATGCAATCATTAGTCCTAAAAGTGATAATCATGTGAAAGACAAAAAAAAGACTGCAGCCGCTTTAGCACCTATTTTGGAAATGAAGGAGTCTGATATCCTTAAGGAACTCAATCGGAACGTTTACCAAGTGGAGTTCGGTTCGAAGGGCAAAATGCTGAGCTATGCTAAAAAGAAGCAGATTGATCGCCTAAACTTACCGGGAATCGGGTATCTTACCGAATCGAAACGCTATTATCCTGAACAGTCGAGTGCCGCTTATACCTTAGGTTTTACACAAACAAACCAAGAAAACAATCAGCAAAAGGGAGTATTTGGTGTCGAGCAGTCTTTAGATAAGTATCTCACTGAAAAAGACGGATCGGTGCGCTACTATCGCAGTTTGTCCGGAGTACCCATTCCGGATGAAAAACAAAAGATTAAAAAGGCATCTCCGGGAAAAGATGTCTATTTGACGCTGAACACACGAATTCAAACGGTGCTTGATCAAGCGATGTCCAGAGTGAATGAAGACTATTCGCCGGAAAGTATGATCGGGATCGCTGCCGATCCAAAAACTGGGAAAATACTTGCCATATCCTCATATCCGACATTTAATCCCAATAAACGTGATATCAAGAATTTCAGCAATACCAGTATTTCTGAACCCTATGAACCAGGTTCGGTGATGAAAGTATTTACCGTTGCGTCTGCTATAGATGCAGGTGTTTACAAGGGATCTGACACCTATCAATCCGGGGATTATAAAACCAGCGGAGGTACAATTCATGATTGGAGACGGCAGGGCTGGGGAACGATTACGTTTGACCAAGGCTTTGAACTGTCTTCAAATGTTGGCATGTCGGTACTCACGGATAAGTATCTAGGAGTAGACAGATTCAAAAATTATTTAAAAAAGTTCGGGTTAATGGATAAGACGGGAATAGATCTTCCGGGAGAGCGTTCAAGTGTTGTCAACTGGCAATGGAAGATTGATAAATTAGAAGCTTCATTCGGTCAGGCCTCCGCCTTTACGGCAATGCAAATTGTTCAGGCGGCTACGGCCATCGGAAATGATGGAAAGATGATGCGCCCTTATATCGTTGATAAAATTGTTAACCCGGCAACAAAAAAAACGATTCTGAAGCATCAGCCTGTTGTGGCAGGCAATCCCATTTCTGCATCTGCTGCTGAACAGACGCGTGCGCTCATGCGTAAAGTAGTTACTGAAAAAAAAGTGGTAAACGGATACAGTGCAACAGGTCTTGCCTATGACCTCCCAGGTTATGATGTGATTGGAAAAACGGGAACCGCACAGATATCCCTAAACGGTCAATATATGGTTGGTAAAAACAATTATGTGTACTCATTTTTGGGGATGGCTCCGCAAAAAGATCCTAAATTAATTGTGTATGTGGCAGTCAAACAGCCGCATCTCAAAGCTACCGATCTTGGCGCGGAACCTGTGGTCGATATCGTGCGTCCGGTCATGACAAGTGCACTCCAATATCTTCAAGTTGACAAAAAAGCAAGCGAATCTAAGGAAAAATTACAGCTGCCATCACAAAAGTTTGGAGATTATACAGGTACTGATATGAATGAAACCGTTGAAAAATTAAAAGGTCAAGGAATTGTTCCGATCTCGATAGGTTCTGGAACGATTCAAAAACAGCTGCCTTATGCGGGGGAACGGCTTTACTCTGGTAATAAGGTCATTTTATCCGGAGAAGGTCAAAAAACAATGCCCGATCTTACCGGTTGGACGCTTGCCGATACGATGAAACTGGCAGATATGGAGAATCTAAAACTCAGTGCTAAAGGTGAAGGATTTGTTACAGGACAAAGCATCGCGGCTGGTGCAGTGATTAAATCAGGCAGTGATTTAATCATCACCATGCAGGCAGAAAAAACCGAAAAAACAAATTCAAATACAGGTAATTCATCGCCTGACACAAAAAATCCATAATACGCGAATAGCTCGTTCTATTATGCCTTGTCCCTTCATATGGGTAGGACAAGGAACGATGGGAGGGGCTAAACGTGCGTGTGTCGAAAGTTACCGTTAGAAGGCGGTTGTTGTTTTTCCTGTCCGCAGGGCTCATAATCTTTGCGATTTTTATTGGCAGACTGGCATATCTGCAAGTTTTTCATAATAAATGGCTGATGAATTATGCACTGAAATCTTGGAGCAGAGAGATTCCTTATGAGGCCGAACGAGGCCGTATTTTGGATAGCCGAGGAAAAGTTCTGGCGACAAATGTGAGCAGCCCGTCTGTTCTTGTCGTACCGCGACAAGTGAAAAATAAAAAGTTGACAGCGGAAAAACTGGCATCTGTTCTGAATATGAGCGAAAAAAAAGCTTACGAAAAAATTTCGAAAGTGGAATCAATCGTGCGCATAACACCTGAAGGAAGAAAAATTTCGAATGAGAAGGCAGCACAAGTTAAAGCGTTGGGCCTTCCCGGTGTATTTGTCGCTGAAGATTTTAAGCGTGATTATCCAAAAGGCAATTATTTGTCTCACGTGCTTGGGTTTGCAGGTATTGATAATCAAGGGTTGACGGGACTTGAGTCATATTATAATGATGGACTGAAAGGGAAAAACGGCCATGTTGACTTCTTTTCTGATGTGAACGGCAATCGAATGTCGGATCTGAAAGATAAATATGTTCCGCCAACCAGTGGCTCAAGCCTGAAGCTGACCATTGATTCTCGGGTGCAGTCAATTATTGAACGTGAATTAAATAATGCGGTAGCTACCTATAATCCTGACAGCGCCATGGCGATTGCAATGGACCCGAACACGGGTGCAATTCTTGGCATGTCAACGAAACCTGATTTTAACCCTGAAAATTATAAAAAAGTTTCACCAGAAGTGTATAATCATAATTTGCCGATCTGGAAGACCTATGAACCAGGATCAACCTTTAAGGTCATCACACTTGCAGCTGCTCTTCAAGAAAAGGCGGTTGATTTGAATAAGGATCATTTCTATGATTCAGGAGCGATCGAAGTTGCCGGATCGAAGCTTCATTGCTGGAAAAGAGGAGGCCATGGATCTGAAACATTTCTGCAAGTCGTGCAGAATTCATGCAACCCTGGTTTTGTAGCACTTGGGGAACGGATCGGCAAGGATAAATTATTTTCCTATATTGATAAATTTGGTTTCGGGGAGAAGACGGGCATTGATCTTCAAGGTGAAGCGAAAGGTATCTTATTTAATAAAAATAAAATCGGTCCGCTGGAAGCAGCTACAACGGCATTTGGTCAAGGTGTATCGGTAACCCCGATTCAGCAAATCACTGCAGTTTCTGCAGCGGTCAATGGCGGTTATCTCTATCAACCGCAACTGGCAAAGGCATGGATTGATACGGATACGGGCAAAACGATCAATCGGATCGAACCTGTGATGAAAAGGCGTGTTATTTCAGAAGCAACATCAAAAGAAGTTCGGAGTACTCTAGAAAGTGTCGTGGCGCAAGGTACAGGACGCAATGCCTATGTTCAGGGCTATCGGATTGGTGGGAAAACCGGAACGGCACAGAAGGTCGATCCAAAGACGGGGCGCTATATGAGTAATAACTACATTGTATCGTTTATGGGATTTGCACCGGCCAATAATCCGAAAATCGTCGTTTACGTCGCGGTTGACAATCCTAAAGGTACAGTCCAGTTCGGCGGTACAGTTTCCGCACCGATTGCCGGACGTATTATCAGCGACAGTTTGAGCGCAATGGGTGTCAAAAAACAAACGGGTGGATTAGAGAAAGAGGCTCGCTGGCCGGACCAGCCGATGATTACTATTCCGGATTTAAAAGGAATGGATAAAAATGACTTACGAAACACTTTAATTGATCTGAAGCTGAAGACTGAAGGAAGCGGCGATGTTGTTACCATGCAGTCTCCGAAAGCTGGGGTTAAGGTCAAACAAGGTTCAACAATAATGATATACTTAGGTGACAAAAAGAAAGCAGACGATTAAAATAAGCAATGGACGCAAGGGAGCCGCTGTGTTTTTAAGCTGGTTCTTGGGCATACATAAGTCCTGAGGGATGATCAGGAAATATTTGATTGCCCCTTGCCTCGCTCAGGTATCTGATGTTTGAAGAGACCAGCGGGTTATGTATGTGATTCAGATAAAGTTGAGGGACGTGTCAATCAATGAAACTTGCGGATTGCCTGACGGCGCTTGCTTTTTTTCAGCAAGAAGGAATGGGAAATCCAGAAATTAATGATCTCATTATCGATTCACGGCTTGTTAAGCCTGGATCCTTGTTTTTTTGCATCAAGGGTCATCATGTCGATGGACATCATTTTGCAGCCCAGGCAGAAAAAAGCGGTGCAGCTGCCATCATTGCTCAGGATCGTATTGATGTTTCGATTCCTGTAATTTATGTGAGTGATACACATAGAGCTTTGGCAATGGTTGCTGATCACTATTACGGACATCCGAGTCACCATCTGCACATGATCGGTGTTACAGGAACAAATGGAAAGACAACGATCACGTATCTCGTGCAATCAATTCAAGAGGCAGCGGGAATGAATACCGGTCTGATCGGTACGATGGGGATGCGTTATAAAAATGAATTTATTCCGGTACAGAATACAACGCCTGAGGTTCACCTTGTCCATAAAAATTTAGCTAAAATGAAAGCTCAAGGGGCTGTCTCCGCTGTCATGGAAACGTCATCGAACGCACTCTATGATGGAAGGGTTCACGGTTGTGATTTTAACATCGGTATTTTTACCAATTTAACAGAAGACCATTTGGACCTTCATGGAACAATGAAGGACTACATGTATGCAAAAAGCCTGCTCTTTTCACAACTTGGCAACAGCTACGGCGGTCAAAAAAAAGCCGCGGTCTTGAATGTAGACGATCCGGTATCTGATGTATACAGACATATGACGGCTGTCCATGTCATTTCATATGGTATTAATAAGGCCGCCGATTTCCGTGCGACATCGATTCAGATAAAACCATCAGGCACGGATTTTATTTTGGAGACCGCAGGAAAGTCTTATCCGGTATCGATGAAATTAATCGGTAAATTCAGTGTGTACAACGTCCTGGCGGCTCTGGCCGCTTGTTCCGTTAGCGGACTCGACATAATGGAAATGATTCACACAGTCGAACAAATAAAAGGTGTCTCCGGACGCTTCGAACCTGTTGATGCCGGTCAGAAATTCACTGTAATTGTGGACTATTCACACACACCGGACAGTCTGGAAAATGCTCTTGATACAATCAGGGAATTCGCAAAAAAACGTGTAATCGCCATTGTTGGGTGTGGGGGAGACCGTGAGCGAGGAAAGCGTCCGATCATGGCTAAAATTGCTGTAGACAAGAGCGATCTAGCCATTTTGACGTCAGACAATCCGCGCACTGAGGACCCTGATGCTATACTTGATGAAATGGAAAACGGTGTGAAAGGACGTTCTTATAAGAAGATTATTGACAGACGCAAAGCAATACAGTTTGCGATGCAACATGCCGAAAGCGGCGACATCGTACTCATTGCAGGTAAAGGTCATGAAGATTATCAGATTATCGGTACGACAAAACATCATTTTGACGATCGTGAAGAAGCGCGCTCAGCAATTCTTGAACGTAATACTATTAAATAATCGAACATCAAGTGTTCGCATGACATTAGGAGAGAGTAATCGATGAGTATTGGAGTAGATATTGTCAGAGGCCAGGCGATTCAGTCAATCGGTGATGCCGGACACATTGATCGACTGAACATCATGACCGACAGCCGCAAATCAAATGAAAGCGGCCTTTTTGTTCCTTTGGTAGGTGCAAACTTCAATGGTCACCAATTTTTAAGTCAGGCAATAGCGAATGGGGCAGTTGCTGCACTTTGGATGGAGAGAGAACCGCTGCCTGATGCATTGCCGGCAAATTTCCCTGTTTTTTTTGTTCGCGATACATTAACTTCTTTGCAAAGTATGGCAAAAAGTTATTTGAATCAAGTTCGGCCGAAAATCATTGCTGTCACTGGATCGAATGGGAAAACGACAACAAAAGATATGATCTACAGCATTCTTTCTCAGATGTTCAGAACAGTGAAAACGCAGGGGAATTTAAATAATCATATCGGTGTTCCGCTGACCATATTATCGATGTCCGAAGATACGCAAGTTCTCGTGCTTGAAATGGGAATGAACCATTTTGGTGAATTGACCTTTCTAAGTCAAATGGCAAAACCGGATATTGCAATCATCACCAACATCGGTGAATCACATATTGAGTATTTAGGAAGCAGAGAAGGAATTGCGAAAGCAAAACTCGAAATTGTCAATGGGTTAAAAAAACGAGGCACTCTGATATTGGACGGCGACGAACCGCTTCTTGCAAACATTCAGACATATGCTTATCAGATTGTGCGTTGCGGTTTTGACGTTCAAAATAATTGGTGTATTACGGACATTTCTGAATCTGTGAATGGAAGCCGTTTTTCACTGAATAGGCAGAAGGATTGCTTTAAAATCCCGGTGCTTGGCAGACATAATGTGAAAAATGCAGTTCTCAGCTTTGCTGCTGCCAGAATTTTGGGAGCAGATATTGAGACCATCCGCAATGGATTAGAACATCTACATTTGACAAAACTACGTTTTCAAAAAGTTGATGGGCTGAATGGGTCGACTCTAATTGAAGATTGTTATAATGCCAGCCCGTCCTCAATGAAAGCTTCTCTTGAAACACTGAAGAAACTGCCCGGTTTCAGACGCAGAGTGGCGGTGCTTGGCGATATGTATGAGCTTGGAAAAAATGAGGAAAATCAGCACAAAAGTATTGCTAAGTTTTTGACAGCTCCATTGACCCATGTTGTGACGATCGGTGAAAAAGGAGCTTGGATTGCGGACGGTTTGCGTGAAATTGGCGGAGATCAGGCAATAGATGTGCAATCATTTGAAACAAAAGCAGCGGCGCAAACTTACCTTGAATCGTTGCTTGATGACAAAACGGTGATGCTGTTCAAGGCATCAAGGCTTCTTAAGCTTGAAGAGTTATCAGCAGGTTTGCACGCTTAAAAATCGAATCATTTAATTTGATGACCTGATAAAGAAAACTTGCCGATGGGCAAGACTAGGCGAAATATTAACATCATCATAGAACAATTTCTTGTGTTTAGGTAATGGGCAGCGCGCATTAAAAGGAGCGAAAGGATTCATGACATTGACCTTATTATTTGGATTGGCTATATCTTTTCTAGTGACACTTGTTTTTGCACCTTTTTTCATTCCGCTTTTAAGGAGATTTCATTTCGGGCAGTATATCCGAGAAGAAGGGCCGAAGAGCCATCAAAAGAAAAGCGGGACACCGACAATGGGCGGCGTCATTTTTTTAATTGGATTACTCGCAGGTATTCTTGTAATGGGTTTAAAGTACCATGTTAACTCACAAGATACTTACATGTTGCTGTTTGTAACATTGGGGTTCGGCCTTGTGGGGCTGCTTGATGATTTTATTAAAATCTCAATGAAACGCAACATGGGCCTGACATCGAAGCAGAAAATGGCGGCGCAAATTGTCATCTCGCTTATTTTTTGGTTCATTGTTACGCGATATGACTACTCAACTTATTTGTCCTTCCCAGGGACCAACTATATGATCAATCTGCACTGGTTTTATCCGGTTTTTGTTATCTTTCTATTAATAGGTGTCCCTAACGCAACAAACTTAACTGACGGTATGGACGGACTCCTTTCCGGACTGTCCGTTATAGCCTTTGGTGCTTATGCGGTGATCGCTTGGTTTGCAATGAACCTAGGTGTGGCTGTATTTGCGACAGTTATGCTTGGTGCACTTCTAGGCTTCTTGATCTTTAATGCACATCCGGCACGCGTGTTCATGGGTGATACAGGCTCGCTTGCGATCGGCGGTGCACTTGCAGGCATGGCCATTTTAACAAATACGGAGATTTTGCTTGCCATTATTGGCGGTGTCTTTGCTATTGAAACATTATCTGTCATTATTCAAGTAATTGCCTTTAAGACGACGGGACACAGAGTATTTAAAATGAGTCCGATTCATCATCACTTTGAACTGTCAGGTTGGTCGGAGTGGAAAGTCGTAACCGTATTTTGGGTCGTTGGGCTCATGCTCGCTGTAATTGGTATCTATCTGAAGGTGGGGGTTGTCAGTTGAAAACATCGAATGAATTTACGAACAAAAAAATTCTTGTCTTAGGTTTGGGCAAGAGCGGTTATGCAGCTGCAAAACTGACCAAAAGCATGGGCGCTGATATTACGGTTAATGACCGCAGTGATTTAAGTGCAAACGATCATGCACGCGACTTGAAATCTGCTGGAATCCACGTTGTTGGAGGCGGACATCCTCTCGAACTTCTTGACGGCATTGACTTAATGATCAAAAACCCAGGCATTCCCTATACAAATCCTATGGTTCAAAGAGCCATTGAACTGAATATACCCATTGTGACTGAAGTGGAAATTGCAGGACTATTATCCGATGCACAGTTTATTGGAATAACAGGTTCAAACGGGAAAACGACAACGACGATGCTGATCGGTGAGATGATGAAGGGGTCGAAATATGAACCCATTGTCGCTGGAAACATCGGTACGGCACTGACTTCAGTTGTTCAAAAAGCAACCGAAGAAGACGTGATTGTAGCGGAACTTTCAAGTTTTCAACTTTTAGGAACAAGAAAGTTTCACCCACATACAGCTGTTGTCCTGAACATATTTGATCATCATTTGGATTATCATGGAACGGTTAAAAATTATGCTGAAGCAAAGGCGCGTATTACTACCAATCAGACTGCGGAGGATGCGCTCGTTTATAATGCCGACAGTGAGCGCGTCGTCGCTTATATCGCTGAAAAATCAAAGGCACGAAAAGTTCCTTTTTCATTGAAAACAAAGGTGGAAGATGGGGCTTATGTCTCTGAATCAGTTATTTATTTTAAAAATGAGCCAATCATGAAGGTGGATGAAATGGGTCTGCCGGGCGAGCACAATTTAATGAATGCACTTGCGGCAGTGGCTGTTGCCGGTGTATATGGGGTTCCGAAGCAGCATATGGCTGACGTGCTGCGTTCTTTTAAAGGCGCTCGTCATCGTCTGGAATATGTGGATGTCGTGCAGGGGCGAACCGTCTACAACGATTCTAAAGCAACGAATATTATTGCAACAACCAAGGCACTGCATGCTTTTCCAGGGAAAGAAATTGTTCTTCTTGCAGGCGGACTCGATCGCGGGAACACATTTGATGCGCTGATTCCTGAATTAAAGAAGGCACCGATTAAAGCAGTGCTTCTTTTCGGTCAAACGCAGAAGAAATTGCTTGATGCTTGTGAAAAAGCGTCAATTCCCGTGATCAGGGAAGTTGAGAATGTCGAGGCTGCTGTTCCGGAAGCCTTTGCTTTATCCAAACCAGGCGATGTTATTTTGCTTTCTCCAGCATGTGCAAGCTGGGATCAATATAAATCTTTTGAGCAGCGCGGTGACATTTTTATCGCAGAAGTGAATAAGTTTAGATAAGGGGACAGGCCGGTGATGATGAGCTTCGGCAATCCGTGTCCCTGATCTGAACGGAGTGATGCTCATGCGCAAGTATCGTCAATCACCTGATCTCGTGCTGCTGATCATAACTTTTGCTTTGCTCACTATAGGGTTGATGATGGTTTATAGTGCAAGTGCTGTAAAGGCGGCTAACGAATTCGGCGATTCACTGTATTTTTTGAAACGGCAGTTGCTATTTGCTTCGATCGGGGCAGCCTTGATGTTTGCTGTCATGCAGATTGATTATCACTTTTGGAGAGCATGGGCGAAAATAGGCTTGATTGGCTGCTATTTTCTGCTTGTGATTGTTTTAATTCCGGGTGTAGGTCTCGTTCGCGGCGGGGCGAGCAGCTGGCTCGGCGTCGGTGCATTTTCAATACAGCCGTCAGAATTTATCAAGGTCGCACTGATTTTATTTCTTTCGAACTATCTTTCGGAGCATCAGTCACGTCTGCCGAACTTTCGCAAGGGACTCATTCCGGCACTCATGCCGGTAATCTTAGCGTTTGGGCTGATTATGCTACAACCTGATCTTGGAACTGGGATGGTGCTGGTGCTTACCTGCGTGCTCATGATCTTTGTTGCAGGGGCGCGCATCAAGCATTTTGTTCTTATGGGCTCAGTAGGTATACTTGGTTTGGCAGGTTTAATCCTTTCTGCTCCGTATCGCTTGAAACGCTTGTCAGCATTTTTTAATCCGTGGCAAGATCCTAAGAATGGCGGCTTTCAAATCACGCAGTCCTTGCTTGCGATTGGACCAGGCGGTCTGCTTGGATTCGGATTGGGACAAAGCAGGCAAAAATATCAATATCTTCCGGAGCCGCAGACCGATTTTATTTTTTCTATTGTTTGCGAAGAACTTGGGTTTATTGGAGCAGCTTTTGTACTTCTGCTCTTTTGTCTCTTGCTCTGGCGCGGCATTTTGATCGCCATAAAGGCACCGGATCTTTTCGGAACGCTGCTCGCTGTAGGAATTACCGGCATGATTGCAATTCAAATTATGATTAACATCGCGGTTGTAACCGGGCTGATTCCTGTAACAGGGATTACCTTACCGTTCCTCAGTTACGGTGGGTCATCACTGACGCTAATGCTTGTGTCGATCGGTATTTTGTTAAATGTCAGCAGCCACATAAACTGACTGTCTACACACATCAATGGTCTAATCGCAACCCTGTTTTTCAGTAAACAGGGTTTGCTGTTTTTTTCAAAAGAAAATACAATAGAAGGTGCCGGATAAGTGAGAAATTAAATGCCCGCAGGATACCGGTTGTATTTTCAGTTCAAGGTATGCGGAGGAGAGAATGCTATGGACAAGAAGAAGGTTGTCGCGCTTGAGGATCGACTGCCCCAATTAAAGAAGGAACGAAAACGGAAAGCGAATCGGCGTTTTGCTTTTTACGCTTCTCTATTTTTTTTCTTGATACTTATTGTCGTTTATTTTCAATCTCCTCTAAGCCGAGTACACTCAATTGCTGTTGAAGGCGAGCAAATAGTGAGCAGCGATAAAGTCATAAAAGCGAGCGGCATCACGAATAAAACACATATATGGGATATCCGTAAGAAGGCTGTTGCTCAAAGCATTGAAAAATTACCAACAGTAAGAACAGCTGTGATCGAGAAGAAATTTCCAAATCAAGTTAAGATCATAGTTACCGAGTACACGCGCAAGGCCTATTTGCAAAAGGACGGCAGCTTTTATCCCATTCTTCAAAATGGCGCGATGCTGAGTAAACTTCAAAGCGGTAAACTGCCTGTCGATGCACCTGTTCTGTTTGGATTTTCAAAATCTGGTCCCCTTAAAAAAGTCGCTGAAGGGCTTTCTAAGGTTTCCAAACAGATGGCACATAATATTTCTGATATTCATTACATAGGAAAATCAGGAAGCGGAGACGATCTTGTTTTATATATGAATGACGGAAACAAAGTCATCGCCAGCACACAAACCTTTGCGCAGAACATTAAATTATATCCTGAGATCGCTGCTAATTTGCCAAAAGGGAAGCTCGGAACCATCCATTTAAGTGTTGGTACCTACTTTATTCCAGATGATTCAGATCAGGGTACGACTCAGGATGCAAACAAAAAATAAAAGCATGAAAAATCTCCTCAGTCATTTCGCAAAACAAGCAAATTAATCTTTTCTAGTACTTCAAGTTGGTGTAGACTATTAAATAGTTAAGTATTTAATAGTATTAACTTTTTTCGGCTCTTTCAAATGAATAGGTCTATATATCTATTCACTTTGTCTGAATAAATGCCGATATATTTGTGAAATACGATCAATTTAAATACGCTTTGAAATTTTAAAAGGGAATTGCTCCATTTTGTAGAATACAAACAGTACTAAGGTTTGACTCTATTTAACCGGAACAGAAAAAAGTATTGGGTTGAAAATAATGTCTCCAAAAATGAATTGCAGATATTCGTATGTTACTTGCTCGATCCAATCATCCCTGAATAGAGAAATCATCAAAGATATTCAAGAAAAAGGGGGTGCCACAGAATGAACAGTGAGGATGTTTTTGTCAGTCTGGATATCGGCACGTCCAGTATAAAGACCGTGATCGGCGAGATGGCAGGGGAACGTTTAAATGTTATTGGTGTTGGTGAAGCGTCTTCGTACGGGATAAAAAAAGGGGCGATCGTCGACATTGATGCGACGGTCCGCTCGATTGGCAATGCTGTTGAACAGGCTGAACGTATGGTTGGTATCGGCATTAAAAGTGTGATTGTCGGCATTTCCGGAAATCATATCCAGCTCAGAAGCTGTCATGGTGTTGTTGCAGTTTCCGGCGAATCTCATGAGATAGGGAATGAGGATATCGCAAGAGTAATCGATGCTGCCCAAGTGATGTCAATACCTCCGGAGCGAGAGATTATTGATGTTATCCCTGAGCAGTTCATTGTTGACGGCGTTGATGAAATTCATGATCCGAGAGGAATGATCGGTGTTCGTCTCGAAATGGAAGGAACACTGATCACAGGCTCAAAGACTTTGCTTCATAATCTTCTTCGATGTGTCGAACGTGCGGGATTAACTATTTCGGATGTTTGCCTCCAACCGCTCGCATTGGGCTCTGTCGCGTTGTCGAATGACGAGAAAAATTTAGGTGTCGCGCTTATTGATATCGGTGGCGGCTCCACAAGTGTGGCAGTATTTGACCAAGGCACATTGGTTTCGACTTTTGAACTTCCTATCGGCGGAAATCATATTACAAAGGATATATCCATTATCCAAAAAATCCCTATGGATGAAGCAGAAAATGCAAAAATAAAGCATGGCGTAGCTTATTTAGGTGCGGCTTCTGATGAAGATACGTTTACCGTATCGCAAATTGGAAGCGACAAAAAGCAATCACTGAATCAAGAAGATTTGGCTGAAATTATTCAAGCGCGTATGGAAGAACTATTTGAAATTATACGCGAGGAACTGCGGCGCATCGGTATTTACGATCTTCCCGGTGGCTATGTGTTTACCGGCGGAGTCACTGCGATGCCTGGTGTAGCAGATTTAGCAGCACATCATTTAAATTCCAGTGTGCGTATTGCCTCGCCTGATTACATTGGCGTGCGCGAGCCTAAATATACAGCTTGCATCGGTTTGATCCAATTTGCCTACCACAACGTCAAAATACAGGGGAAAGAGATTGCAGCTGCTATTGCCCCTGAGCATGAGCGTTATGAAGCTGTACAGAAACAGCACAAACAGAAAAAATCAAAACAGACCCCAAAAGAGCATGAAGGCGTCACGACCAAGGTAAAAAATTGGTTTAATCTGTTCTTTGATTGATCGGGCAGCGGAATGATTAAATGGGAGGAAATGAACAATGTATGATCACGATACGGAGATGGAACATCTAGCCAAAATAAAAGTCATTGGGGTTGGCGGCGGTGGAAATAACGCAGTTAACCGAATGATTGAAAGCGGGATTCAAGGCGTTGAATTCATTTGCGCGAATACGGATGCCCAAGCACTTAAACTTTCTAAGGCAGACGTTAAGCTTCAGCTTGGAGAAAAGCTGACGCGAGGACTAGGGGCAGGTGCTAATCCTGAAGTTGGCAAAAAAGCGGCTGAGGAAAGCCATGATCAAGTGGAAGAAGTGCTGCAGGGAGCGGATATGGTTTTTGTAACTGCTGGCATGGGTGGCGGTACAGGTACCGGTGCTGCACCTGTCATTGCTGAAGTTGCAAAAGAAGTCGGGGCACTCACTGTTGGTGTTGTTACCCGTCCGTTCACATTTGAAGGCAGAAAGCGTGCAAAGCAGGCCCAGAGCGGTATCGGCAATCTAAAGGAAAAAGTTGATACACTGATTGTGATCCCTAATGATCGGCTTCTGGAAATTGTAGACAAGAACACACCGATGCTTGATGCCTTTAGAGAAGCAGATAATGTACTTCGTCAGGGTGTTCAAGGCATCTCGGATCTTATTTCGGTTCCAGGTCTGATTAACCTTGATTTTGCCGATGTAAAGACAATTATGACTGAAGGCGGTTCGGCATTGATGGCAATCGGCGTTGCTTCAGGCGAGAATCGAGCTGCCGAAGCAGCAAAAAAGGCAATTTCCAGTCCACTGCTTGAAAAATCAATTGATGGGGCCAAAGGTGTGCTGATGAACATAACCGGAGGCACGAATTTAAGCCTTTATGAAGTCAATGAAGCGGCGGATATTGTTGCAACGGCTGCAGACGAAGAAGTGAACATGATTTTTGGTTCAGTTATTCGCGAAGAACTTGATGATGAGATTGTCGTTACAGTAATCGCCACCGGCTTTGAGGAACGCGAAAAGTCCGGAGAAGCTCAACAACAGACTGAAGGAGATCTTTTCCTTCGCAGAAGGCAAAGTACGGAAGGTTTGAACCAAACGAAACTTCGTGAGCACCATCGGGATGAAACGGCAAGCCCGGTTCAGCAACCGGTACATCGCTCACGCAGTATCGTTGACGATGAAGAGACGCTTGACATCCCGACCTTTCTGCGTAATCGCCGCAGAAAAAATGAGTAACACTGGAATTTGATCGTTGTTTCCGGTTTATTTTCTCCCAAATGATAGAAAACAAACTCGCTGTTCAGGATTGATGTCCTGACTGCGAGTTTTTTTGTGTAAGTTATAAGAATGATGTATCCACTTTTATATTCCTCAAAATAATTTTTATATTCGTTTCATAGGCGTTTCTTGTGATAATTTTTTTTCGGTAAATCGTTCATCTTGTTCAAAAATTAATTGTTCAACGGTGCGACAAAAGCAGCCAAAATAACAGTAAAATTCCACCCACAGTGTGACAGACTTTCCATACTACTGCCCGTATACTAATCCTAAACATGCGAAGAAGGTGGGACGTTGGTCGTCTATCTGGATGCAGTTTGGGCACTTAACTTATTCATTGACGCTTGTTTGCTGAAATTAACCGCACTCATGCTCAAACGGCAGACGAGCAGGCTGCGGCTTTGGTCGGGTGCCATCATTGCCTCGGCCGTCGTACTGATACTCTTTACACCTGCGGCCTTCATTGTGGATCAACCGCTTGGGAAACTGTTGTACTCTGCTTTAATCATTCTCGTTGCCTTCGGCTTTCATCGAGTTTCCATTTTTCTTCAGAATCTCGCTGCCTTTTATTTTTCGGCTTTTGCGACCGGTGGAGGATTGTTCGCCGTACACTATTTCTTTCAAGACGCTTCATTTTATGCGAGCAACCGCTTTTTAAACACAACGAATTATGGTGATCCGATCAGTTGGATCACTGTATGTATTGGGTTCCCAATTCTATGGGTTTTTTCAAAGAAGCGGATTGATCAGACTGTGGTCAGAAAGTGGAACAGCACAACGCTTACAGATGTAAGACTACGCTTTTTCGATATCTGTATTGATGCAAAAGCAATGATTGACAGCGGCAATAAATTGGTAGATCCGTTGACTCGCGCTCCAGTGATGTTTGTTGAAAAAAGTGCCTGCGGAGATCGTATTCCAAAAGTTCTTTTTCAAATGGACAGTCGGCAGTTAGTGCCACCGGAATTAAACAGCATACCGGAAGAATGGCGAAATAGGATCGCATGGATTCCATATCGAGCTGTCGACGGATCAAATCAATTGTCGCTAGCTGTACGGCCGGATCAAGTCGTCATTATGTTTGAGGGAAAGAAAATGGAATGCACGAAATCGCTCGTTGCATTTGTTGACCATTCACTAAGCTCATCCGGAGATTTCAACAGTATCTTGCACCCGGACATGCTGCTCCATGGAAATGTGATTGATACGGCTTCATGACTTTGTACAAAAATAAGGAGGTCACTCAGGATGAAAATCAGTTTTTTAAAACTTTGGCATTGGGTACTAATAAAGCTAGGTGTTAAACCTAATGAAATATACTATATCGGCGGGAGCGATGGGCTGCCTTCTCCATTGTCAAAGGAAGAGGAAGCTGAATTAATGAAAAAACTTCCCTCGGGAGATCCTCAAGTGCGAGCAACCCTTATCGAACGGAATCTCCGACTCGTTGTCTATATTGCACGCAAATTTGACAATACGCGAATTAATATTGAAGATCTCATCAGCATTGGCACAATCGGCCTAATAAAGGCTGTAAATACCTTCAATCCTGAAAAGAAGATTAAGCTCGCCACATATGCTTCGCGTTGTATCGAAAATGAGATACTCATGTATTTGCGCAGAAACAGTCGAACACGTTCCGAGGTGTCGCTCGATGAGCCTTTGAATGTCGACTGGGATGGCAATGAATTGCTTTTATCAGATGTGCTTGGTACAGAAAATGATGTCACAACGAAAAATATGGAACGTAAAGTGGAACGGACTCTGTTAAAAAAGGCGATGTTGATGCTCAACGATCGTGAAAAGGAAATTATGACGCTTCGTTTCGGATTATCTGGAGGAAAAGAGAAAACTCAGAAGGATGTCGCCGACGAATTGGGGATTTCGCAATCATATATTTCGCGGCTTGAGAAACGAATAATCAAACGGTTAAAAAAAGAATTCAGCAAAATGGCTTAGCATCAAGGGTTCTGATTTGTACTTTTTTTACCGTGCATAAAATGGGTTCCTACGGAGATACTTGACCATATAGCAGAGGTTGAATAAGTAGCTGAATATGATATTTGATGTTCGGCAATTTTCGACCAGCTATCGCAAGTTTTCGACAATGGGGGGTCATCTTCTATGGCACGGCACAAAGTGGAAATCTGCGGAGTGGACACATCAAAACTTCCGGTATTGACCAATGTGGAGATGCGAAAGCTTTTCGCTGAGCTTCAATCAGGCAAACATGAGGCTAGAGAAAAGTTGGTAAATGGGAACCTCCGACTTGTCTTAAGTGTCATCCAACGCTTCAATAATCGCGGTGAATCCGTGGACGATTTATTTCAAGTCGGTTGTATCGGATTAATGAAATCCATTGATAATTTTGATCTGGGTCAGAATGTCCGCTTTTCAACATACGCTGTTCCCATGATCATTGGTGAAATTCGTCGCTATCTGAGAGATAACAATCCTATTCGCGTTTCAAGATCACTACGAGATATGGCCTACAAAGCGCTACAGGCAAAAGAGCGTTACATAGCAAAACACTCGACAGAGCCGACAACGGCGGAACTGGCAAAGATGCTTGATCTGCCTGTAGAAGATGTTGTGTTCGCAATGGATGCCATTCAGGATCCAGTATCTTTATTTGAGCCGATCTATAGCGATGGCGGTGATCCAATATTTATTATGGATCAAATCAGTGATGATAAGCATAGAGACAGGGAATGGGTAGATAACATCTCGTTAAAAGAAGCAATGAACAAACTTCATGATCGGGAAAAGCGAATTGTTGCGATGCGCTTTTTTTATGGCAAGACGCAAATGGAGGTTGCTGAAGAAATTGGTATTTCACAGGCGCAAGTATCAAGACTTGAAAAAATGGCAATTAAAGAAATGAACCAAGAAATCGGACCCTAACACTTGCTCAAGCAAGTGTTTTTTTGTTAATTAATAATGAATAAACGACCAAACCCGAAACAACTATTTCCTAGGTAATGAAACTGTCAAAATGACTTCTCAATACCGCTGCTTGCCCATATATTAGGGACAGTAGGGGAGGAATGAGTATGCCTAGAATTTCTGATTTTCAGACAAAAGAAGTTGTTAATGTCGAGAACGGCAAACGATTAGGACATATCGGTGATCTGGATGTGAATTTATCTTCAGGAAAGATTGATAATCTGATCATTCCAGGGGCAGGAAAGATTATGGGCTTTTTTGGGAAAGAGGAAGATATTGTTGTGCCTTGGAGCAACATTGTCAGAATTGGAGCAGATGTGATTCTTGTTCGTTTCTACAATGATCACGATTCGACGATAAAACGCGAGGATTCATGAAGTGAAGAGTTTTTTTGTTGATTATGGTAGAATAAAAAGAAAAGATCTGTCACAGTGACGATGAGAGGAAGAAATGTGGTGAATGAGCCTTTTTCATTTCGAGACGGTCCGTTATTGAATCTGAGAACAGAATCAAGTGAAACCCATGAAATCTATTCAGGGATCACATTGAGGGCAGAGGGGATAAGTCAAGGCGCCTTCTCTTCTATGAATTTAGGTCTTCATGTCGGCGATAATTCTGAAGATGTCATCGTAAATCGAGGACTTGTTGCGAAAAAAATTGGATTTCCACTTGAACAATGGGTTTGCGCCGAGCAGGTACACCGTACGAAAATTGCCAAGGTTACAGGGAAATATGCAGGAGCAGGGGCATTTTCTATTGATTCAGTTGTTCAAGGTGTGGACGGATTGTTTACGACCGAGCCGAATCTTTTACTTGCACTTTGCTTTGCTGACTGTGTACCTATCTATTATCGTACGTATCAACCGGATGCAATTGGAATTATGCATGCAGGCTGGAGAGGAACAGTGGCCGGCGGTGCAGCCTGCATGACGGAACGCATGTGCCGTGAACTTGGCTTATCTCCATCCAAGATTCACATTGTCATTGGTCCCTCAATCGGAGTTGAAGATTACGAGGTCGATCAAAACGTGATGAATGGAGTTCAAAAGCTGGATCGCTCTGTGTGGTCAGCTTCTGTAATTGACAAGGGAGAAGGGCACTATCTGCTTAATCTGAAAACACTAAATCGATCAATTCTTGTTGCAAGCGGAGTGCCTGCGGATCAGATTCAAATGAGCAGTTACAATACTTATGCACATCCTAACTTATTTTATTCCTTTCGTCGAGACCAAGGAAAAACAGGGCGAATGATGGGCTATATTGGAATGAAGAAAAAGGAGAACATTTAATCGTGAACGTTGCGGATAATTTTAAACATGTGAAATCGACGATTCATGCCGCTTGTGAGCGTTCCGGACGGAATGCAGAAGACGTTACCGTGATCGCTGTCACTAAATATGTCTCGGCAGAACGAGCTCAGGAGGCAGTGGACAACGGGATCTTCAATCTTGCGGAAAACAGAAAGGAAGGCCTGCTCGAAAAACAGAAATTTATTCATGATGATCGGGTAACTTGGCATTTGATTGGTACCTTGCAGACGCGTAAAGTAAAAGATGTTGTGGGAAAAATCGATTATTTTCACGCTCTGGACCGTCTGAAATTAGCGAATGAATTAAATAAAAGAATAAAAGAAGGAACATTAAATTGTTTTGTCGAAATGAATATCTCTGGTGAGGAGTCTAAGCATGGTATTACTGAAGATCAGCTTGATTCATTTATTGATGCGTTAGCCAACTATGAGCATCTCCGCGTTATTGGTCTTATGACAATGGCGCCGAATACGGAAGATCTTGATGTGATACGTCACGTTTTTCATCGGCTGCGTGTTCTGCGTGACCGGATTCATGATCGCAAGATTGACTACGCTCCTTGCACAGAGCTTTCTATGGGAATGTCGCATGACTATGAGATTGCTGTTGAAGAAGGCGCAACGTTTGTGAGAATCGGAACGTCACTTGTAGGTAATGAATGAAAGGAGAAGAGAATCATGGGTCTTAAAGGCACATTTAAACGATTCTTTGATCTTGAGGAGACAGTGGAACGCTCAGAAAGCCAAATGTCCGCAGCTCATGAATCGGAAGGAAACAAACCGGTTCAAGAACAACAACGCAGAATGGAAAAGAGCGGCAGAATTGTTGCGATCCAAAATGTTCACCAGCAAAGTAAGGTCGTTCTTGTTGAGCCTAAGCGTTTTGAAGAGGTCGAAGAAATTGTCGGCTATCTGAAAAATAAGCAAACGATTATATGCAGCCTCCAAGGGACAAGTAAAGAACATGGTCAAAGAATTCTTGACTTTATGGGAGGAACTGCGTTCGCACTAAATGCTCAAATACGAAAAATCGGAAAAAACACCTTTCTTTTCGCTCCAGAACAAGTGGATATATCAGGTATGATCAGTAATTGGCCAGAAGACTAATTAAAATTTGAGGTGAATGGATTGGTAGTAGCTTATTATCTCTCGCAAGTCATTAATATTTATTCTTGGATATTAATTATATATATTTTAATGTCATGGGTTCCAAGTGTTCAGGACTCATCCATTGGTCGGCTGTTTGCCAATGTTTGCGAACCCTTTTTGTCGCCTTTTCGCAAAATAATTCCACCGATTGGCGGCGTCATCGATCTTTCACCGATTATCGCATTTTTTGTTTTACGACTTGCGACTAGGGGCATTTACTACTTAGCCTACCTTTTTGCATGAGGCGTTCATCATGTCCATATATGAGCATTTTAGACCAGAAGAACGCAGCCTGATTGATCATTTCTTAGATCTGAAAGATCGCGTTGCAGAGCAATATGTGCCTAAACGAACTGATTTTTTAGATCCAAGGCAACAGATTATTTTGAAATCGGTGATTGGAGACCAGGAGGACATTCGTCTTTCTTTTTTCGGCGGCTATGATCATGCGGAGCGCGCTCGGGCTTTAATTCTTCCCCAGTATGCTGAAGAAGAAGACAACCCCTTCCAACTCGCCTATCTGGAAGTTCGCTATCCATCAAAATTCGGCTTAATTACCCATCCTCAATTGCTTGGTTCGGTAATTGGAACGGGCGTTTCGAGGGATAAAATCGGTGACTTGCTTGTCAAAGAAGGGAACGCTCAATTTATTTGTGCAAAAGAGTTGGAGAGCTATTTTATGCTCAATCTTACTTCTGTCGGAAAAATGAGTGTTTCCTGCGAACCGATTAAAAGACAAGCACTTTTACATAGTGTTGATGAATGGCAAAATTTTGATGGAACAGTGTCTTCATGGCGACTTGACACTGTCTTGTCTGAAATTTATCATTTGCCTAGAGCAAAGACTTCGGAACTCATTACTAAAGGACTTGCAAAAGTTAATTGGGAAGTCGTAGAGAAACGCGACTTCGAAATTTGCGAAGGCGATTGTTTGTCACTTCGGGGATTCGGCCGCAGTAAAATATTATCAAGCGGTGGCTTGACAAAAAAGAACAAAATTCGTATACAATATGGTAAACTTAAATAAACGAATTGTTTGTAAAATGACTTGGAGGTGACCAGGATGCCATTGACACCCTTGGATAT
>Ga0334901_1001242_pt1 | contig 28026 bp, 30 predicted proteins | sample GraSluR3_MG_3_FD_207216 | JGI IMG/M metagenome (GOLD analysis project Ga0334901, IMG submission 207216) | Sludge microbial communities from methane-producing bioreactor in Wageningen University, Netherlands - Granular Sludge_15_08-R3 | ecosystem: Engineered > Bioreactor > Anaerobic >... | reverse complement strand
CCATAGAAATCGCTTCTACTCCCTACCGCGCTACCGCTTGGTGTCCTTGATTTCCAGTTAACGGCGATTGCCATAAACTGGAAATCAAGGCTATTTTTCTGCCTACAAATATTTTACTCCTACCAATCATGCTGAAACTGATGTTAAGTGTACATTTTTGCATTCGCCTCTTACCATTTTCTCATATCTGCGTTATATTAGTAGGTGATGAAACAGATGCAGCAAGTATTAGTTGATATCGTTTTCATTTAGTCTTGTGCATGCCGGTCTTTCGCGGCTCTTAGTAAAGCGATCAGATCACCTAAAGTTAACTTGGCGAAGTCCCTACTTAGACGCGGGCAGAACTATAGTTGCGCTTACACTATTTGCTTTCTTAATAGTGTTAAAAATATGGTGAGAAATCGAGGTTTTATCATGAAAAAAGGTTTAATTTTTATTGCTTTCTCCACTTTGTTCTTTAGTACGATGGAAATTGCCATCAAACTGGTGGCTACCGAGTTTAACCCGATGCAGTTAAACTTTTTACGGTTCTTAATCGGTTCGATTATTCTGGCTCCGCTTGCTCTTCGTCATTTAAGGGGAAGCGGGTTTACACTTGATAAAAGCAAGGTGCTTTACTTTCTGTTTTCGGGATTTATGTGCGTTGTGGTCAGCATGACATTCTTTCAAATGGCCATTGTTTACTCGAAGGCGTCTACCGTTGCCATTCTCTTTAGCTGCAACGCCGTCTTCGTCATTCCGTTCGCTTACTTCTTCTTGAAGGAAAAATTGACGAAGCTTTCCATTGTGTCGCTCGTTATCAGCCTGATCGGTATGATTTTCATCGTCAACCCTGAGAATCTGACGAATGTCACCGGTATCACCCTATCGCTGATTGCGGCAGTGACTTTCGCGCTGTATGGCATCATTGGACGTAAGGGCAGTCTGAAGTACGGATTTGACGGCGTTGTTCAGAGCAGTTTCAGCTTCTTAACCGGGAGCATGGAACTACTCGTGTTGATTCTGATTACCAAAATAGGCGTGGTTGCCAACTGGCTGCAAAGCGCGGGGTTTGGTCAATTCGCACGTATTCCGGTGCTTCAGGGCATTTCATGGAGTACAGTTCCGGCGCTGATCTACCTTGGTGTATTTGTTACCGGACTTGGATTCAGCTTCTATTTTCTCGCGATGGAGGAAACGTCGGCATCAACAGCCTCGCTGGTTTTCTTCATTAAGCCGGCCTTGGCTCCGATTCTCGCTCTATTCATTCTTGGCGAAGCCATCACGCTGAATGTTCTGTCAGGTATTGTACTGATTCTTGCCGGATCATGCGTTGAGTTGATCTCAGACAATCGTCAGGCGAAGCTTGAGAAACAATCGCAGCTTAAGGCTGTCGCAGGCACAAATACTGCGCACGTCAGATAAATTTCTAAAAGATGCCGACCCATTTCCGGGCCGGCATCTTTTTTATTCCCAATTTAATTTTCCATTTCAACACTTAAAATTCGGCCGTCCTTCGAGGCGATTTCCACCTCATAAACAACGCCTTGATCGGTCAACACATATACTTCATATTTCAGCAGATGATTATCTAATTCTAGATCAACATGGATAATCTGGCCGGGAACTCTGGCTACAGCGATCTCCGCCGCCTGTTGCGCCGTAATTCGCTGTCGATATCCATTCACGTATTGATTCTCATTTCGATATGCGGGATTATTGCCGTACATAAGAAATCGACCTCCTCATCGCTTCCGCTTCTCTTAAGATATGATGAGGAGCAATTTCTCGTGACAACGGCCTAACAATACAGGTTGGCGTCAATCAGCAGACAGCATTCTTCTGTTTCCGGTACACTTTGGCAAGGATACGAATGGCTTCGCGAATCTGGGATTCATCGCAAAAACTGAAGGCAAGCCGCAGATGATTGGTCGGCTTGCGGTCGAGATAAAACGACTTGCCGTCGACAAAGCTGACACCGGCTTCAACAGCGTCATGCAGCAATCGAGTCGTGTCAATGTCCGGCGGGAACGTCAGCCACAGGAAGAAACCGCCTTCCGGTTTTTCGAACGATACCTCACTGCCAAAGAAGTCGCTGATCGCTTTCACCATCGCATTGCGGCGGGTTCGATAACCGTCAACAAGCGGTTTCAAATGATCATCGAAGTTCGATGTTTCAAGGAACGTACTGACCGCTTCCTGCATCAAAACACTGGTCAGCCCCTCAGTTTTTACAATTTTGATCAGGTTCAGAACTTCCGGATCGCCAATCACCCAAGCCATTCGTATACCCGGAGCGATAATTTTTGAAAAGGTACTCATATAGATGACGCGTTCCGGCCCGAATGAATAAATGGAAGGCAGAAAGCCGCCATCAAAATTCAATTCCACATAGGCGTCATCCTCAATAATGTAAAAATTATATTTGTAAGCAAGTGCAGCCAATTTCTTACGTCGCTCAACCGAGAGATTTACGCCTGCCGGGTTATGATAATTCGGCAGCACATAAATGAATTTCGGCATTGGACGTCTGCCGGCAGCCGCTTCAATCAATGCTTCTTCAACGAGATCGACACGCAGACCGTCACCGTCGACCGGAAATGCGGATAATTCATTCTGTGCCAAATAAAAAGCACGCAATGCGCCAAAGTAAACCGGCGCTTCTACCCACACCGAATCACCGGGATCCGTCAAGGTTCGCGCAACCAGATCAATTCCTTGATTGGATCCCGAAGTGATCATAATATGATCCGTTTCAACCTCAATCGAACGCAGCCGCGAGCGCTCGCGAATCCACTCCAAAATTTTCTTCTGACCCGGACCTCCCGAATATTGAAGTGCCTCTGTTCCTTCTGATTTCAATGCGGTCACAGCGGATTCAGCCAATCGGTCGATTGGAAAGGAAGCGGGGTAGGGAAAGCCAAAAGCAAGCGGGATCAGCCCCGGATGTTCACCGGCAAAAGCTGATCCGATTAACGGCACATCGTTAAAGCGTTTTGAAAAACGAAACGGTTCCAGATTCCTCATTAATAGATCCTCTCCTGCTCCTAAAGGTACTTCTGATATGCAGCAACCTGTCCGATGATTTGATTTACGAAGAGCCTCTCTAATTGTATCTCTTCCTTTAACACATGCTTCTATTATAATGAAAAACAATTGGCCCTGGCTAGACGATAATCAAAAAATATTTTTATTATAATAATTTTTCTTTATATAATGTTGAAACAAAAAAAGAGCCTATTATATAGGCCCAAATTATGGGATAGAGATCATAAAAACTACCCGAAATCAGTGTACATGCTCCATCTGCTCGCAATCTGAACATCTGAACCTGTACCATGATCAAGACATTTCGGTATAAAAAAAGAGCCAATAAAACAGCTCAATACTCGGGGGTAAACAAATGACTTTACCCACGAATCACTTTAGCGCATGTATCTAGACATAAACTGAACACAAATGAAAACAATCGATTATGCTCTGATTCTTGCTTTGATTTGTATTGAGATAATCTCAAGAATAATCGCAATGGCAAGAATAAAATAAGTGATCGTCCCCATTTCTCTAATATCAAAATAGAACACGCCGGACATAAACATCTCATAGCCGATACCCCCTGCTCCGGCTGCCGCACCCATCGCAACTGCGACACCAAAATTCACTTCAAATCGCATAAAGGTCCATGAGATTAGTGACGTGAGGGAGTTCGGGACAATCGATTGAAAGACAATCTGCCACCAACCGGCACCGGTTGCCTTTAACGCCTCGATCACTCCCTCATCGAGTTCTTCAAATGATTCCGAATACGCCTTTGTTAAATAACTAATGGAGTGAAAGGACATGCCAATAACAGCGGCGACACTGCCTAGTCCTGCCGCAATGGCAAAGATCAACACCCATAGAACGGTTGGCACCGCACGAATAATAGCAACCAGCGTCTTCACACTATTCGAGATCGTTTTATTCGTTAAATTCTCAGCAGCAAGCAGCGATAGAAAAAAAGCGACCACAGCACCAACAATGGTTGTCAGTAAACCAAGTGCCAATGTTATCAACACACCTTCGAATGCTTGAGAAAAAGTAAAATGATTAAAATGCGGCTGGAAAAAAATTGTTCTGAAATTCGCAAATGTTGCGAACAAATTCTGCCAGAAATTTAGTTTCTGATTATTGAAAGTCACAAATCCATAAACCGTTAAAACTGCCAAAACAATCATTGTTGTTCGAATGACGATATTCGACTTAGTCAGTTTCTTTAGCTTAATTGGCGGCAAACGATCCGTGGCGGCAAACACATCGTTAGTCAGTTTTGGTGATGCTTTCATTACAACATCGCCCTTCTTATATAGTTGGATATTTGTTCAATAAGCAAAATTGAAATCACGATGACAATGACCACCAGACTCGCCGTGTGATAGTCCATCCGTTTATAATACAAATCAAAGATGTAACCGATACCGGAACCAGTCAGAATGCCTACCAACGTTGCTGCTCGAATATTGGTCTCAATCATAAACAAGATCCAACTCATGATTTGTGAAATACTTGAGGGGACGACTGCCTGAAAAATTGTCGGGACATACCCCGCGCCGGTTGCCTTTAGCGCTTCGACCGGATCGGTTCCCGATTCATCGATGGTTTCCATAAAAGCACGGGTCAGAAAGCCAAATGACGCAATAAAAAGCGCAAAAAATCCGGTAATCGGTGTTTGCCCAAAGGTAAGCAGCAGTACAATCGACCAGACACTGACATCAATATTTCGGGAAAGATTTGCAAAAGCGCGACTCAACATTGCGATAAAACCATTCACCTTTGTAATCCTTGAACCGAAAACGGCGAAGACGAAGGCAAAAATGGCTGCTGTCGCTGCTGCAGCAATAGAGACAAGCAGAGTCTCCTGCATTTTTACCCAGATTTCCGAGAGATAGACAAATGAATCCGCGGTCGGATAGAAACTAGAAAATCCCCATACAATCGCTTTTGGAATAGCAGCGATTCCTTGTGACAGATCAAATTGAGTCATCACCGATGAAGCAAAGCATATTAAGGCAACGACACAAAAGATGACGAGCGATCGAACTCTTTTTTTAAAAAAAAACGTCTGACTCATTATTTCTCCGCCGCCTTCATCCGGCCCTGATCCTCAACATTAATCATCAATTTTTCCGCATCGGAACCATAGATTGCCTTAATATTGTCATTCGTCAGTTCAGATGGAACACCATTGAATACAATGCTTCCCTTACTAACACCAATTATGCGATCTGCATAGTTCATCGCTACATCCACTTGATGCAAGTTAATCAACACAGTAATTTTCAATGAATCCGAGATATCTTTGAGATGATCCATGATTGTCTTCGATGAGCTTGGATCAAGCGAAGCAATCGGTTCGTCACAAAGCATCAGTTTCGGATTCTGAATCAATGCTCTGGCAATACCGACACGCTGCTTCTGCCCGCCGCTGAGCTGATCACAACGGCGATAGATTTGTTCTTTGAGCCCGAGCTTTTCCAATAAGCGGTAAGCCTGCCGCTTTTCATCATCAGTAAACAAACCGAGAGATCCTGCCAGCATTGATTTATAGCCGAGTCTGCCGTGCAGCACGTTCTCAATGACGGACAGTCGTTCGACAAGGTTGTAGTTTTGAAAAATCATGCCCATCTTCGTCCGCATTTGTCTCAGTGCGCGCCCTTTAAATCCCATTACATTGACGTCATCAAAAATGATTTCTCCGTCTGTTGCCTGAATCATTTGGTTAATGCAACGAAGGAGCGTTGATTTCCCTGCACCGGATGGACCGATAACGGAAACAAACTCTCCCTCATTGACGGAGAAGCTCACATCTGATAACGCTACAGTACCGTTTCCGTATTTTTTCGAAACGTTTTTCATTTCCAGTAACGTTGTCATCGCTAACCCCTCTATTCGATTTTAATTTAATGAAGGTCACGGATTGCGTCGTACCAAGAATCTTCAACTTTTACGAAACGAGATTTACCATCTTTTGAGAAGATACCTTTTTCACCTTCTGGGGCAAATACTTTTGAATTATTCGCTGTTTCATCAGAGGTCAAGGCGTCTTGAATTTTCTTTTGATCTTCTTTGCTTAATGCCTTCGAGTTCATTGCAATCGGTCCGTTCAGTACCGGAGTAACAGATAGTACTGTGAATTCTTTGCCTTTCAGTGAAGTGAATGGATCACTTGCATTATCTCTTACCTTGAGTACGGAACCTTCTTCATTTAGCTTGCCGCTAACAAGTGAAAAATAATTTGGTGTAAGCAGATCCATGAAAGCGGCAACGTCGGCTTTACCCATTAATAGATTTGCCGCAGAACCTTGATGTGATTGACCGAAAAGTACTTGGCTGAAAAATTTGCCGCCTTGTTGCATATCTTCCACTTTCAAATCTTTATATTTATCTTGATCACCGAAATGTGTGATGATTCTGCTTGTCGGAATTGCAAATCCAGAAGTCGAGCTCGGAGAGACAAAAGACATTTTCTTGCCGACAATATTGTCAATTGAAGGCTTGCCATCTTTCATATATTTAGAAGCATCTTTGGTTTGAACGGAAATCCAGCTGTGATAGAGTGCATCCTTCAGCGTTCCAGACGCACCACTATTAACGACTGCAGGGACGACATCAGCATTTTTCTTATGTGCTTCAGTGTACCCTTCGCCTCCCATAAGTCCAAGTTGCGCATTTCCACTGACAAGTGCTTCAATTGCAATGTTGTAATCCGTCGTCAGCTTGTCTACGACCTTCTTACCCGTTGCCTTAGCAATGACTTCATCAATCGCTGCACGCGAATCCTTTAAGTCATCAGCAGACTCGTTTGGATACCAAACCACTGTAATCGTTTCTTTGCTCTTGTCGCTGCTGCCGCTCTTTCCATTTTCTGACGATGAACTGCAGGCACTGAAGACCATGGTCAACATTGCGAGCAACAGAATCATTGCAACCTTTTTCACTTTGCTATTTCCCCCTCGAGATATGTGATTATTTTATGTAAATATACTTTGGTTGAGCGAAAAAAGGAGAATCTACTCGCAGCATAATCTTTTACGAATATCAACTTTTGATTTTTCAACTCGAAAAGTATACGAACACCTTGATTGAGTTTACTAAGCTCCCTTAACGCTGTGGTCGATTCATTTTGGCTCACAGGTTACATTGTAGCGAGCGAATAATTATAGAATGTTAATATACTATTGAGAAAATTTAAAGTTTGAGAATTATGTACATTCCAAAGAAGGTGAAATAGTAGAAGAGCCAACAAAGATACCTATAAAAAACGAAAACTTATGCCGCTCATATACAGAATCCTTGCTTCGCGGTAAACTTAATAGAAAAGGGAACACCGAGGTGAACATGCAATGTCAAAATCAGACATACGCCATTTGCAAATTGCAGACTATCTGATCGCTCAAATAAAAAAAGGAACGTACCGAATTGGAGATAAACTTCCTTCGGAACACGAACTATGCGACAAATTCCAAGCAAATCACCATATTGTTCGTACTGCCGTCGCCCGTTTGATCAACATGGGCTGGATCACCGCTCATCAAGGAAAAGGTGCATTTGTGATCTCTCGGCCTGAAGTGTTCCCCTATCAGTTATCTGCACGGACCGGATTTTCGGAGAACCTCAAAGAGAAAGCCGTCCCTCACCGCGGACAGCTACTGCACCATGACCGGCGTCATCCCACGCAGCAAGAATGCCGCTATTTGAACCTTGAAACCCATGAATTTATTTATGATCTGCGGATTAAACGATTTATTAATGAAACACCGGTCTCACTGTCCAAGACGATCATTTGTGAAAAGGACATCCCGAATCTCGAGAACTATTTAACAAACTTTAAATCATTGTATAAGATATTATCCGACCATTACCGGATTTCTCCGGTTCGCACGAAATCAATTGTTCAGGCAATCCTTCCTAATTTAGAAGACGTGCTCATGCTGCAACTCCCTGAAAATGTTCCACTGGTTCAAATTAGAAGTTTTGCCAATCATCCAAACGGGCATCCCTTTGAATACACCTTATCCAAAATGCGCAGCGATACATGCCATTACGTTATCGATTTTTAATTCCTGTTTTTCCGTAACCATTAGTTTGATTGGATCACCCGTCATTTCTCCATCCATTCCATTGTGTTCATTTTTGGGCACTCCAAAGCGGATATCTGCCACACATTTCGAGCCCGCAGCGCCAATCCCTCCTTATTTTTCTGTTTTTTCAATGAATTATATCTCAAATCTGTCCCTTCTTTTACAGTCTTTTTACAGTGCATTAACTATTTGTACTTATCGATAAGTTACAGTGACACATGTAACGAGCTTTATATACCTTGCCAATTCTTATTTTCTTGAAAAGTAATTCTTTCCGGCTGCTGAAGACGCACGTTTTTCCAGCACAGGACAGGACACGTGTTTTACCTACTTTAGTCTTAACAAAGGAGTCGACGTTTCATGTTGATGAATAAGCAGCAGCTCAGTCGAATCATGAGCGCTTGCTCGCTTCCTCTATTAGAAGAAATCACATACAAAATCGAACAGGAACAAAAGGTACAGGTGGAGCGCGAGCCGCAAACCTCACTTGTCATGACCAAAACAAAGGACTCCGTTTCAAGTCAGCCCTTTTATCTTGGTGAAGTACTCGTCACCGAATGTACTGCATCCGTCCATGGACAGTTCGGTATCGGTATCGTTGTCGGAAGAAAACCGATACGCGCCTATTGCATGGCTGTCATCGACGCGGCACATAATGCGGGGCTGCCGCTGCTCGACCAATATGGTTCCCAATTCCATGCGGAAGAACAGCGTATTCAGGAGACGCATGCCTTAGAATACGCGCGCAACGCGCAATCCCAAGTCCATTTCAATACGATGGAGGAATACAATGACAAACGCTGAAACCTTTCATCATGTGCATGACACACGTAAACTGTATCGCCATTTACTTGATAGTATGGCACGTCCGGGAAAGATCAATGACATTTCCGTCCTTCTGCACAAAGTTCCCGAAACATGTCCGTGCTCAACCGGCACCTATGTACTTGCACAAACCCTGCTGGACCAACAAGTCAGCTTCTATTACTATTCACAGGAGATAAACGCTGACGATGCGGAACACGCGATCGAATGGACAACTGGGAGCCGTCATACGGCTTCGCATGCTGCTGATTATTTATTCATCGACACACCTCCGGAAATCGATGAAATCGATTCGATCATGCAATCCGTCCGCATCGGCACACTGACCGAACCGGAAAAGAGTGCAACGATTGCCCTTCATGTCCGTAAACTGTCCGGTGCCGATGATTTGGCACTGCCAATGGTGCTGCGCGGTCCGGGAATCAATGGTTGGCATATTCTTTCAGCAGATGGAATGAACAGCGAATGGCTGCGCCTGCGTTCCGAGCGTAACCGTGAATATCCGACCGGCTGTGATTTCATCCTATTCGACGATGATGGACGGATCGCTGCCCTGCCAAGAACAACGCGCATCGAAAGAAGGGATTTCTAAATGGGATATGTTGCAGTAACCGGCGGACAAAAAGCCATCGAGGCTGCCAACCGGCTCAATCAATGGTATCGGATTAAAGACGCAGAGCATAGCCTGGAGACCACTGAAATTGCGAAACAATTACGTCATCTTACGGATCGCGTGATGAGTGAAGGCGGCCTTTACGCTCCGGAATATGCTGCACTTGCCATCAAGCAGGCAGAAGGTGATCTTTGCGAAGCGGCCTTTCTCATGCGTGCTTATCGATCCACACTCGAACGAAATTATGAGTCAGAAGTCATAGATCCGGGTCAAATGCGCGTCATCCGCCGCATTTCTTCCGCCTTCAAAGATATCCCGGGCGGTCAAATGCTCGGACCAACCATGGACTACACCCATCGGCTGCTCAACTTTGCCCTTGAGAATGAAAATGCACAAGCCCTAAAGAACCTGTTGAAAGAACAAATACCGGAGCTTAACGCAGATCAGCCGCTTTCCTTCCCAAAAGTTGCCGGTTTACTTCGGGAACAAGGCTTGCTGTTTCCGCCAAAGTCGTCAGGCGTTTTGTTTGATATCACACGCGACAAACTGACCTTCCCGGCTCCGAGATCCGCCAAGCTTCAGATTTTGGCCCGCGGAGAGACAGGTGCCATGACAGCACTTGCCTACAGCAGCATGCGCGGCCATATCACCAATCATCCGACGATCGGCGAACTGCGCGTCGGCTATACAGAACTAACCATTGCCTATCCGCTTGATTCCAATGAAAGTCTCTGTCTTGGCGAAATCATGCTGACCGAGATCGAAACGATCAATGCCTTCGAACGTGATGATCAAGGTGATGTAAAACTGCGGCTTGGCTACGGGCTGACCTTCGGGCAAAACGAAACTAAAGCAATCGCCATGGCGATTCTTGAGCAAGGTCTGGAGACAAAGGGATCAATCCCGTCTCAAGATGAAGAATTCGTTCTGCTCCATGTCGACAGCATTGAAGCCAATGGATTCGTGTCTCACTTAAAATTACCGCATTATATCACCTTTCAATCAAAACTCGATGTCCTGCGGCAAACACAGAAAATAGCTGAATCCGAAAAGAAAGAGATGCGAAAGGAGTGACGCAACCATGCAGGCACATTTGAAACAAACATACAATTATGCCTTTCTCGATGAGGGATCCAAAAAAGAAATTCGTCGCACAACGCTTAAGGCCATTGCCATTCCCGGTTATCAAGTGCCGTTTGCCTCCAGAGAAATGCCGATTGGCCGCGGCTGGGGAACCGGCGGCTTGCAGCTAACTCTGTCACTGATCGGTGATCAGGATTGTCTTAAAGTGATTGATCAAGGAAACGACGACAGTGTCAATGCCGTCAGTATCAAAAAGTTGGTCCAGTCCTGCACGAAAGCCGAGGTCACGACCGACTCAGAGCGTGCAACCATCATTCAAACCCGCCACCGGATTCCCGAGGTGCCGATTCGCAGCGATCAAATTCTCGTTTTTCAAGTACCGCTGCCGGAACCGCTTCGGATGGTTGAAGCCAAGGAGCGCAAAACGAAGCAGCTGCATGCGGAAATGGATTACAGTGGAATTTGGCTGCGCTTATATGAAGACATTGTCAAATGGGGGAAAATCAGCATCGGTGCCGACTATCCGGCACTCGCGCACAAACGATACATTTTCGCGCCAAGCCCGATTCCCCGCTATGATCTGCCAAAGCTGAATCATGCGGATGGGCTGTTTCTGTTCGGTGCCGGCCGCGAGAAGAAGATCTATGCCATTCCGCCTTACACAGAAATAGAGCCGCTTGCTTTTGACGATTATCCGTTTGAGGTCGAACATTTCGAGGGATGCTCCTGCCGGCTGTGCGGCAGCAGCGATACCTTTCTTGACGAACTTTTTGATGAAAAAACCGGTCAGAAATTCTACCAATGTTCGGATACCGGCAATTGCCGAAAACGACAAGAAAAGAGGCATACACCATGATCCATGATGCAAGCCGACCGCTGCTCAGCGTTCGGCATTTGACAAAGCGGTTCGGGAAAGGCTGCGCTGCCTGCAGCCATCCGGAACAGCTACCTGAAGGGAGCAACCATTGCCCGCACTGCGGCACAGTCTGGGCGTGCAATGACCTTTCCTTTGATCTCTATGAAGGAGAAATTCTTGGCATCGTTGGTGAAAGCGGATCAGGGAAAAGTTCGCTAGTCCAATGTCTTTATTTTGACAATCCGGTCACCGATGGCTCAGCGACCATCGCAACCTATGAAAAGGGAGCGGCAAATATATTTTGTGCATCTTCTCAGCAAAAGCGCTATATTCGCAATCATTTAATGGGGATGGTTTACCAAAATCCGTGGATCGGTCTGAGAATGCAATTCTCAAGCGGCGGCAATATTGCTGAAAAACTAATTGCCGCCGGGCAGTTCAATGTACACAATATACGCGCACGCGCCAAGGAACTGCTTGAGCATGTTGAGATTCCGGTCACGAGAATGGATGAGGCGCCGCTCCATTTCAGTGGCGGCATGCAGCAGCGCGTTCAGATTTCCAAAGCATTGGCCAATCATCCGCCGATCCTACTGTTGGATGAAGTAACCACCGGTCTTGACCTGTCGGTTCAAGCACGTGTCCTTGATCTGATACGACGCATTCAGCGAGAGAGTCGAACAGCGATGATTGTTGTCTCGCATGATCTCGGTGTGATCCGTATGTTGTGTGATCGGACAATGGTGATGAAACAAGGACGCTGCATTGAAGCGGGGTTAACCGACCAGATTCTCGAAGATCCGCATCACGCTTACACGCAACTGCTCGTCCACTCTTTATTGTGAGGTGTCAAAATGAAAATTTATCATGCAAAAATCGTGCTGCCCGACCAAGTCATTGAGAATGGTTATGTATCAATTGAAGCGGATCGGATCGTTCAAATTGAGCAAGGTGAACCGGACATTGTGGAGAGTGCGGATCTTGATGCAGGCGGCAAATGGCTGACCCCCGGCCTGATTGATTCGCACAGTGATGCGATTGAAGTAGAGATCGAGCCGCGTCCGACAAGCCGCTTTACCGTTGAACTCTCTTTTGCCGAACTGGAAAAAAAATTAGCTGCCGAAGGGATCACAACCATTTTCCACGCCGTTTCTTTAATGAAACAGAATACCGTGCGTAAAGGCCGTGATAACGAGACCGTTTATGCCCTGATCAACTCACTAAATCGTCTAGCGAACGGACCGCATCTGATCCGCCACAAAACGCATCTGCGTTACGAGATTGCCAACATCAACGCACTGGATGCTGTTTCCGCATTAATCCAAAACGGCAAAATCGATCAATTATCTTTGACTGATCATACACCCGGCCAAGGACAGTACCGTGATCTGGAGGTCCAGCGGCGCCTGTTGATCGATCATCGCCACTATACCGAGCAAGAAGCGGAACAGATTATTGAAGAAACGAAAAAGCTTCCAAAGCTCGATACGCACAGTATTGAGAAACTGACACAATTAGCGAACGCATACGGTGTATCCGTCGCCTCACACGATGACGACACGATCGAAAAGCTTGAGATCGTCCGCGACTGGAATGCAGGCATCAGCGAATTTCCAATAACCATCGAAGCGGCACGATACGCACGTCAACTCGGTATGCTCACCGTGATGGGCGCACCTAATCTTGTACTTGGAAAATCACACAGCAATAACTTATCCGCCCATGAGGCCGTTAATGAAGGGCTTGTCGATATCTTCTGCTCGGATTATTATCCGGCATCGCTATTGCATGCCGCCTTCAAATTGCATTATGAGCTTGGAATGAGCGCATCTCAGGCATTTAACACGGTGACACTTAATCCAGCCAAGGCATTGCATCTTGATCAGTTGACCGGATCAATTGAATTAGGCAAGAAAGCCGATCTGCTCGTCGTCGGCGTCAGTGAGACCAACGGGCCGCAGCTCACCCATGTTTTTGTCGACGGAGCGGAGGTCTGCCGCATGCACTACCTGTTGCCCGAGCCGCAGCAAACAGTCGAGGGAAGGTGAACCATTTGGCGGAACGAACATTATCCGAACGGCCAACCATTTCACCGAGTGCGATCATCATCAACAGCAAACTTGGTGTCTGGACGGACATCGGACCGAATAGCCGCATAGAGGAAACATCCTTCGGTGATTACAGTTATACCGACGGAGACGCGAATATCATTTATTCAACCATCGGTAAATTTTGTTCGATCGCTTCGCATGTCCGGATCAACCCGGGAAACCATCCGATGGATCGCGTCACCCAGCATCATCTGACCTACCGCCGGGTCCGCTACCAATTGGCAGACACGAACGATCAGCGCGTCTTCAATTGGCGCCGTGCTCATTGGGTAACGATTGGGAATGATGTCTGGATCGGCCATTCGGCAACCATTATGGCCGGTGTGTCAATCGGGAACGGTGCGGTGATCGGTGCCGGCTCTGTAGTCACCAAGGATGTGGCACCCTACACTATTGTCGCCGGTGTCCCTGCTAAACCGATTCGGAAACGATTCAGCGATGAATTGATCAAGGAAATCACAGACAGCCGCTGGTGGGACTGGGATCGACAAACGATCGAGAACCATTATGAAGAATTATGCGATCCCCAGGCTTTTATCCGCCTCATTCGCAAATGGAGGGAAACACGATGACCGCACTGATTCAGGTCGATCAATTAGAAAAAACATTTCTGATGCACCAGTTTGGAGAAAAAAGAATTACCGGCTGCCGTGGGATCAGTTTCACTGCGCATGAAGGCGAATTTCTCGGCATTACCGGCCAGAGCGGAAGCGGAAAATCAACCATTATTAAGTGTATTTACCGCACCTATCTCCCGAGCAGCGGTCACATTCGTTATCAGTCCGAACGCTTCGGTCCGCTTGATCTTGCCGATGCGCCGGAGCGCGAAGTACTTGCAATTCGCAAAGAAGAAATTGGCTATGTCTCTCAATTTCTCAGCATCATGCCACGCATGACCGCCTTGGAATTTGTGATGGAACCGTTGCTGGATATGGGCGAAAATGAATCCACAGCCCGTTTGCGTGCGAAGGATATGCTCGACCATTTCAATCTGCGTGAAACACTGTGGGATACCTATCCGAAAACCTTCAGTGGCGGCGAGAAACTTCGACTGAATCTGGCACGCTCCATGGCTCGAAAATCCCGACTGCTGCTACTCGATGAACCGACCGCTTCACTGGACGAAGCATCTAAAGAAACCGTTAAAGAACGCATTTATGAACTTAAAAAATCCGGAACCACAATGATCGGCATCTTTCACGACCTGGATTTTATGGAATCGGTTGTTGATTGTACGTATAAACTTGAACACGGATTGCTCAAGGAGGTCTTGTAAAGTGACTGTCACCATTCAGGAATTGACATTGGCAGATATCGACCGTTATGTGCACCTGTTGCAGCAGCTTGACGCGCAGCATTCAATGACCATGAAAGATGCTCAAACGTTATTCAGAAAAATGGATCAATATCCTTACTACAAAATTTTTTGTGTTTGGTCTGAAAATAAACTGCTTGCCACGTACTCATTGATTATCCTTGATAATTTCGGCCATGGCGGATTAAAAATTGCGATTGTGGAAAATGTCGTCGTCGCGCCTGAAGCTCAGGGGCTGGGAATTGGTACAACAATGATGCATGACGCGATGAACCGTGCGACCGATCAAGGCTGCTACAAGCTAATGCTTTCCAGCGATTTGAAGCGGCAAGGCGCGCACGCCTTTTATGAACGCCTCGGATTTCAGCAGCACGGTATCAGTTTTAGAACGGAGTTGAACCCATGATTATCGATCTGCACTGCCATACAAACTGTTCCGACAACTCGTACTCAATCGAGGAAGTACTCAAGCTGGCCTTGCAAAATAAGATCAACAAGCTGGCCATCACCGACCACGACACAACAATCGGTCTTGAACGGGCAATCGCTCTTGGCGAGGAACTGAGCATTGGCATCATTCCCGGCATTGAAATTTCCGCCTATGACTATAAGCGTCATCGCCGCGCGCACATTCTCGGCCTTTTTGTCGCGCCCGGACATCCGGCACTTGAAGCACTCTGCCGCCCGATGCGGGAGGAGCGGCACAACGCATCACGTCTCATGACTCAGAAACTCATTCAAGCGGGATACCACATTTCTTGGGAGCAAGTATCCAAGCTGGCTGAAAACGGAACCGGCGTCTATAAGCAGCACATCATGCACGCACTTATTTTGAATGGCTATACCGACTCCATTTATGGCCCGCTCTATAAAAAGTTATTTTTCAGAGGCGATCGCCAGACGCTTCCGGGGCTTGCATTTGTCCCTGTTCATTACCTTGATGCAATTGATGCGATTCACGCGATTCGAAAAGCCGGCGGCGTTCCGGTTCTTGCTCATCCCGGCCAATTCGACAACTTCTCCGCTGTTCCCGAATTTGTCGAGGCTGGCCTAGAGGGCATTGAGGTTTTTCATCCGCTCCATGACGCAGCTAACGAGGAGAAGGCACTGCAATTAGCCGAAACCTATCATCTCGCTCAAACCGGCGGGTCGGACTTTCACGGCTATTATACAGATACCGGTTCTGTTCCCGGTTCACGCTGCATCGACAGCGATCGGTTCACCCTGCTTGAAGAAAAAAGAGAACAGATCGGCAAAATGATTCAATCGTAATCCGTCTTCAACTCTTCCAGGCACCGGCCATTCGGTGCTTTTTTGTTTGCTTAGAAAACTTATCTTCGCCAAGTCTCCGGTGAAGACGAAGCCGCCGTTGCGATGGTCACGGATGTTTCATAGTTGTGTAAAAAAAAGAGACGTTCACCGCCTCTCTTAACAAAAATAGATCGTCTCATCAGACCGCTGCTAATAGAATTAGCGTGAGTAGTGCCGGAAGTCCCTGTTTCCACAATATGGTTATTGATACAGTGACTGCGCCATACACTGCCGCTATGACAACACATACAACAAAAAACAGAACGACAGGGAGCTGTGCTGAAAAAATCCCCCAAACAATACCCGCAGCCAGAAATCCATTATATAAGCCTTGGTTTTTAAATAAAGTTTGAACTCGTTGATCTTGAACAAATTTTTGATCTAAATGAAATGTTTTTTGTGCTAAATGGCTGTTTGAAAAGAACATCTCAAGTCCCATTATATAAAAATGCTCTAAAGCAACAAGCAGGGCAACGGTGAACGCTGCAGTTTGTATCATCATTTACGCGCCTCAACTTTCTTAGCGGGCATTCCCACAACACCATCTGCATGATTCCAAGAAACTAATTTTTCGATTGGCAAACGGACACTCGGATGAGCCGGCTTTGCCGCCTTGCCAATGGCAAGCAGCATGATCGGTACATAGCGTTCCGTATCCACACCTAATGCCTGCATGACTTCTTTTCGTTCAAAACCGCCGATCGGGTTTGTGTCATAGCCATGAGCCTTTGCCACAAGCATCAGTTGCATCGCCACTAAACCGCCGTCAATTAATGTATTTTCTCTTATTTGCTGCTTTGTCATCTTGGAAAATACACCGGGAAGTGCATTCATATAATAGTCCTTAACCTCTTGGGACATTAGGTTTTTCTCCACCGCATCGGCAAAAATTTCCTCAGCATAATCCGGATGATTCATGTCCCCCAAAATTAAAATCATTGCTGAGGATGTGTTAAGCTGATTTTGATTGAGTCGTACAAGCGACTCCAAACGTTCTTTATGTTCATCAACGATGACAAACCGCCAAGGCTGCAAATTTACAGAAGAGGGGGCCATGGCCGCCTCCGTTAGCATCTCAACCATTTCATCATGTGAAATTTTTACCGATTGATCATAATATTTTACAGAATGCCTATTATTCATAACGTAAAAAAAATCTGTTGAATTTGTATTTTTCATTTTATTAAACCTCTTTTATCTTCTGTGAAATATGTTCAATTAATTTTGATACTTCAATGATTTGACTATTGGTAAATCCAGCTAAAATCTGTTCCTGAAGCTTTCCCTTAATCTTTGTCAGGCGTTCTCGCTCCCGCTGTCCCTGCTCCGTTAAGCGGAGCAAAATCAATCGTTTATCTCGGTCGACCTTATTTCTGCTGATTAGCCCTTCAGCTTCTAAACATTTTAGATGCCTCGTAACCGCCGCTGCATCGAGTTGCAGCCGATTGATCAGCTCCATCTGCCCGATTTCGCCCAATAAATCAATATGAAACAAAATTTCCAGTTTTGTTAAACTGGTCTGCGTCATAGATTCAAACGCCCGATTCATCTCTTTGCTGACCACATGCAGACGATAAAATAATTCATCCGCTTCCGAACATCGTTTAATAATCATTCCTCCCGAAAACTAATTGATACATCAACTAATATACCCGATTAATGTCCATAAGTCACAAGAGAAGACTTGGAAAATGAAAATATCACCCTTGCGTTGCTAATCGATGTCCCTTTACACGCATATAAAATTATGCTACATTCTTTGCTAAACAATAAAAGCGATGAAGAGAAAAGTAAGCAATGATTGCTCTTTACAGAGAGGTCTGATTGGTGAAAAGGACCAAGAGCAACATGCTGAAGCAAGCCTCCGAGCTGTGCATGGAATTCTGAAAGATGATCATGCGACAGCGCTCCTGTTATCGAGCGCAGGTAGTTAATACCTGATAAGGCAAATATGGGTGACCTATTTGCAAACTGGGGTGGCACCACGAAGTTAATCTCGTCCCCAAGACTTGGATTGTCTTGGAGGTGAGCTTTTTCATGAAGAAACGATGTTTCCTGGCCTCGATTAACCGCATTTATTATTAATAGGTTAAACGGAGGTAATCGTTATGAAAATCAGCAAAAGGTTGACACTTTGGAGAAATTCATCGCTCCTGTTACTTGGCATCGGCATTTCTAATATCGGAGACTGGATCTATCTTATTGCCCTCAACCTAATTGTTCTTGACATGACCCACTCACCGCTGGCAGTAACTATTCTTTATATACTGAAACCGACAGCAACTTTATTGACAAATTTCTGGTCGGGTAGTTTCATTGATCGGCTGAATAAGCGTAAACTGATGATTACGCTCGACCTGGCGCGCGCGGGATTAATTATCCTTTTGCCCAGCATACCATCACTATTCTTTATGTTCCTCGTCGTCTTTGTGATTAACATGGCAAGTTCAATGTTCAACCCGGCTTCTATGACCTACATTACAAAAGTCACGCCACCGGAGCAAAGAAAACAATTTAATTCTCTAAGAGGTTTAATCGAATCCGGAGGGTTCTTAATTGGTCCGGCTATTGCCGGATTACTGTTTCTAATCGGTTCTCCCATGTTCGCAATTTATATTAACGGGCTGTCCTTTGTTCTATCAGCGTTGGTCATCCTATTCCTGCCTAATGTAGAAAAGCATACCCGTTTTGCCATCGCAGAGAAAATGTCTTTTCAGGTCATTAAAATGGATTGGCAGGTTGTCATTCAATTCAGCCTGAAAAATTCATTAATCATGACTGTCTATTTTTTATTCAGCTGCATGATGGTCATGGCGGCTTCTGTTGATTCACTTGAAGCAGCCTTTGCAAAAAGCGTTTTAGGTCTTTCCAATACGCGCTATGGTTTCCTTGTCAGTATTGCCGGAGCCGGCATCGCTTTCGGCGCGCTTATTACTTCACTTTTTGCCCGCAAATTTTCGATTGCGTTTTTAATTCAAATAGGTTCTCTATTCTTCTCATTGGGTTATATTCTTTATGCTGTTTCTCACTCATTTTCTTTTGCCGCAGCAGGTTTCTTTGTTCTTTCCTTTTTCATGGCTTTCGCAAATGCCGGGTTCTTAACCTTTTATCAAAAAAGCATACCAACGCAAATTATGGGGCGGATCGGCAGTCTTTATGACTTACTTGAAGCCGTTCTCGTCATCATGACAACGATCCTGTTTGGGTTGGCAGCAGAGTATTTTTCAATAAGAGCAGTTGTCATGGCGGGAACGATCATTATGTTCGTCGTTGCCCTGCTGCTATCCGTATTCACTCATTATTGGACGAAAAGGAGTGCCATTCAGAAAGCTCCATGAACTCAACAAATAATAATGTCTGACAAGGTAGCTCTTTTGAGTAAATTATAAATTTATGATATAATTATAGTACAAAGAGCGTTTTATACGTAATCAAAAAGCCCTCCGCAGACCAGTGCGGAGGGCTTTTGTGTTGCTGAAGGTATAAAAGTACCTTCTGTCACTTAAAATAACCAGTGAAGAAGTCTATCGAGAAGCTTTGGCAATGTCTCACGTAGCACAGGGAAGACCAGTTCCCTGAGAAAGAGCTGCCAAGCCCCTTCTCGATTTTTTGCTGACTTCTTCATCTTTCGAGAGCGTTTCATACGTAATCACCTCCTTTACGTTAATTTCACGCAAAGGAAGCGAGCTTTTTAAGTGACACTTGAATTATATCAGAATTGTCCGCAATTTATAGTCTGTATGTTGTTCATTCCTGCTGGAACAGGGGAAAGCATTAACTAATAGTTAAAAACCTCCGCTTATTTAGGCGAAGGTTTGATTTTTGCATTTCACACGATGTGGCATGAAAACACTAGCCTTGAGTTAAAGAGCAACGGAATTTATTTATTTTTAACAAATGCCAAGTTTAACGCCAATAGTCCTAAAACAGTTGCCATGAAATATTTTTGAACCTTTTTCCATACCGGTCTCTCTCTTAACATTTGGGAAACTTGACCCGCAAAGAACACAATTAATAAGTTCACAGAAAAGCTGATGATAATCTGTGTGGTCCCGAGCACTCCGATTTGCAAGGCTAACGGACCATTTTGAGGATGCTCAAATTGCGGTAACAGAGAGATATAAAGAACCGCTATTTTGGGATTCAATAAATTCGTCATTAATCCGTTCAAATAGAGTTTTTTCAGAGAATGATGAGGAACATTGCGAGGTTCAAAAATCGACTCACTACCCGGCTTTACAGCGTTCCATGCCATCCACAGCAAATAAATGATTCCTGCTATTTTGATGGCTGAATAGAGAAGAGGAACTGTTTTAAAGATGAAGTCGAGTCCCAAGATTGTCGCGATAACATAAACAATAAAGCCTGTGACGACGCCCAATAAGGAAAAGAAACCGTCTTTCTTGCCCTGAGTCAGAGAGCAGGATACGAGATACATCATATTTGGCCCAGGTGCACATACAATGCCTAAAGCTACCAGTGAAAAACTGATTAAAGTAATTGAATCAACCACAGTCTCATTCACCCCATCAACTATTTTTCGTCAAGTCTACCACATGAATAATAAAAAATATATTTTACGGTTAATGCGAACTTCCTCTCTTTTTTACGCGTCTCTGGTCAATAATCATGTCAATCCGATCCAGATCATGCTTGCTACTCAAAATTTCTTTTTTATTGGTTTGAATCAATTGACGATACCTTAGTTTTTTTCTCAAATCGTCATCCCCTTTTCACAGTGGTCATTAGCTTCCTTATCATCATTAATGAATAAAAAAGTTCTCTGCAGAAATGCAGAGAAGATGGTGAGCTTTATTTTAACAGAAGGATTCTTATTCATACTATACAACTGTGTTTAATTATATATCAAGTGTTTTTTTCATTTTCTTATGTGATTTGATCAAAAAAACACAATAAAAACCACTCCTCGCGGTTTCGTGTATCGTAACTGCGAAAAGTGGTCCTACTGCCCTTAAACGTGCAGCTGTTTAAACGTCTAATGTTTAAAAAAAATTCATTTACTTAATGCTTTGCTGTCACGGAAAATCTGTTCTCTCTCTTTTCAATCCTTGCCTTGTTGTTTCTTGAACTTAAGAACCAAGCGGGAATGGCGGCGACCAGAGTACTCACAATTGACCAAACAAATGCGGCATTGTACGCTCCTGAAATATGGGTCAAGCTAGGAACAGAGCCGGACAAATGATGCTGCACAACGGTGGCAAGGATTGCCGTACCGAATGCCCCGCCGATATTTTGAAGCATCCGCGTACTGATCGTCGCCTCAGGAATCTGTCTTTTTGACAATCCCGTGTACGCATCTGCCATAATTGGAATCATCATCGCTCCTTGACCCGCCCCGCGAAAGAAAAGAGCGAGAAGCAGCAGCCATTGCGATGTGTGCTGGTCAGCAAATGCGAACGGTATTGTGGCGAGCACCGATATGAAAATACCTGACATGACGACCCATTTTGCACCTATCAGATCCGTTATTTTGCCAACTTGGGTTCTAGTTAGCAGCATACCGATGCCTTGCGGAATTAAATAAATCCCCGTCCAGACGACACTTGCTCCTCTAATATTCTGATAGTACAGCGGTAAAAGAAGCATTGCTCCATTGATCGTAATACCTGACATTAATAGTAAAAGCGACGACGCCGAAAAACTGGGCAGTTTAAAAAGACTGAGACTGACAAGTGCGCGCTTTGGCCAGATCCATGCATAAAGGACATAGAGAATCAGCAGACCCGTACCGATGGAAATTGGCACCATCACCTGGCTTTCAAAAAATTTACCTGTCGTGCTGACCTTAGTAATCCCAAGAATCAATTCCGTAAACGTTCCGGCAAACAAGATCACACTAATCCAATCGAGACGTTTTCCCCGTTCTTCCGGTGTAAATTTCGGCGATTTCCAAAGCAGAAGAATAATGGAGAATAGAGCAATTGGGATATTAATATAGAAAATCCAGTGCCAGTCTAGGTGATCGATAATTAAACCACCGATTGTCGGCCCAAGTATCGGAGCAAAAACGGCCGGAAGACCTACGATCGACATTAATTTCCCAAGATTTTCACCGCCTGCTGCACGTACAATTAATGTTGAAAGAGCAGACATAATCATTCCTGCTCCCGCTCCCTGAATAATTCGACTGACGACAAGAAGCCATAAGCTCCCCGAAAAACCTGCGACTACTGAACCTAACAAAAATAAAACTAAAGCGCCTAAATACAAGGTTTTGCCGCTTATCCAGTCAATGGCCCAGCCTGCGATGGGTACCGCAATCCCAATTGCTAGTACATAAGCAGTAACCACCCACTGGACTGATGAAACCGTGGTATGAAAATCTGCAATAATTGAATTGACAGCGATATTAACCATGGTGGTATCGAGCATCGGTGCCAAGGCACCAAGTACCAAAATGAAACTGATTGCGATCACTTGATTTAAATTGCTTGTTTTGCTTATTCCATTATTCATCGTTTGTTATCCCTTCACCAATTTAAGATACGTCCGTATCTAATGTAATTTATGCTATAATAAAAAATAAGAAAAAGCAAGTTTAATTTGGGAGAAAAAAATGGATCAGCAAAAGCGTAAGTCAAGACGACGTGGCACGGAACTTGAGGATGCCTTATTAACCGCTGCCTGGCAGCAGCTCCAAGAAGAAGGCTATCAAAAATTAACGATTGAGGGCATTGCTGCCGCTGCGGGAACGACCAAAACCGTTTTATATCGGAGATGGCCGAAAAAGGCACTGATCGTGGTTGCCGCCTTTAAAAAATTCGGTCCAAAAGTAGACTTTTCAACACCGGACACCGGCGATTTACGTACAGATCTTCTTACTTTGTTATCCGCTCCGGTTGCCGCCTTTTCTTCATTGGGACAGGAGACAATTCGAGGGCTAATTTCAGACCAGATTGGTGAAGCAATTGATAAGCTCTTCATGGCAGCGAATTCGAAAAACATAATTCGTCAATCTCTTGACACGATTTTAGCAAATGCCGCTAACCGTGGAGCAATTAATCCCGACATCATCACTGATCGGATGAAAAATCTCCCCACATTGCTTTTTATTAATGAAATCCTTACCCATGGAACGTTGACACAAACCGCAGTTACTGAGATCGTAGATACCATCCTCATGCCCTTGTTCCAAATGAACGGAAAGAACTGAACACGTCGAAAAACTTAATTGAATAACATCAGCAAAAAAAGCCGCTCTCGAACATTCAGAGGCGGCTTCATTTCTGTCTGGACCTGAATCATTCCCTTTCCTTTACGCAAATATATAAATCTTTACCTTATTTCTCTTTTTCTGTTGATTCTATGAGATAATGATTTCTCAAATGCGGGCTTGCGCACATCGCTTGCTTCATTTCATTTTCTTGATGCTGCTGCTCTATGTTTGTCGCTCGTTTGAAAAAATCGTGCAAAGGGTGGTTACAATAAAACGCCGTGTATTCTTCCTAACAGCTTTGGCTCTAGTTTTCATTGCCTTCTTGATTTACTTATTTACAGCTGTCCAGCATCAGGAAACCTTTGTGCCCCGTTTCACAAAACATAAATATAATGGCGAACGATTGCTGCTCTATCCTCAAGTTCATGGTATCAATAAAAAAGTTGCCGCAAAGATTAATGCATCACTAGAGAAAGCGGCTCAAAATTCCTACAAGAGTGCTCTAAATCTAAAAAGAGCCGAAACGTTTACTAAAGATGGTAATTCTCACTATTCTTATAACTCCGCTTATAACGTAATAAATAATAAGAACGGCAAGCTAAGTATTTTATATCGCGATTATATGTATACCGGCGGATCAAACGGAAGCGACTACGTAACCCTATACAATTTTGATTTATCTACAGGACAGCAGTATGAAATTAAAGATATTCTTAAAACCGCTGCACAGTATAAAAAAGTGAAAAACTATGCTTTTAATTATTTGAGTACGCACGAACCTTATGCCCAATCTGTATCGAAATTAAGTGACTTTACAGTGAACAAAGATACGCAAGTTTCATTGTATGATCATGGCATCTATCTCGTCTTTCAAGACGGTGAAATCAAATCCTACCCTGATGGAAATCCTTTTATAAAGATTCCTGAATCTGTTTACAAATAAAAGAGCTATTTTCTAGCCCTTTTTATGGATTATCAATACAGGCAGCATTTTGAATGAGTTATTGAGGAGTGGATATCCCCAAAATAAATGCTCCAATGTGCTGTTGTAATTCTGAAGTATTGTCTAATTGCGATAGCCTGTCTTTTCGAGTCATAAAATAGCCGAAATTAATCCAAACAAAATTAATGGCTTGCGTTTTGACATCTACTGTTTTCGCTATTCTTCCCTTTTCTTTCATTTGAGTTAAATAGTTTCCCGTCAATTCTTTAAAATAAAGTGAAATCTGTTCACTAGCTTCACGAACTTCCGGCAAATGAAGTGAATCTCTCAAACCAGTCATAACAATTGCCTCATGCTTGCTCATAAAAGTCTGGTAGTTCGTGGCTATTTGTAGAAGATCTTCTTCTAGGTTTTCTGTAAGCTTACAATAACTTTGTAAGTCTTTTAAATCCATTAGGTACTCGGTTAGCAAGGCATTTAATAAGCCGCGTTTATCTTTAAAATGCCGGAATACGGTGTTTTCACTTACTGATGAGTCTTGGGCAATTTTTTGTGTCGTTGTGGACTCATACCCGTGCTTAATGATCAGTCCGGTGAAAGCTTGTAAAATCTTTTGTCTGGTGTCTTCTTTAGTCATAAATTCTCCTTTTAAATAGTACTTAGTCATATGTTTGTATATAGTTACCGATTAAATAGTCTGCCCTTTGAACACTGACAAAGGCCTTTGGATCACAGGAAGTAACCAGCCTTTTTAAAAAGAATAACTGACTTCTTTGAGCAATAACAATGATCATGTCTGTTTCTTGCTGAGAATAAATACCGGTTCCCTTAAATAAGGTAGCACCATGTGCAAAGTTCTTCAATTGTTCTATGATTTGATGCGGATTCTTTGTAAAAACGAAGACTGTCATATTTTTTTGCTGAATATAAATATTATCCATAATAAAACTAGTAATTACCATACTAATTAAACTGTACGTTGCTCCAGCAATTCCAAAAAACAAACCGGTCGTCAGCAAAATACTGCCGTTAATCACTGTATTGATAAAGCCTATTTTTTTCTTAAAGCGCTGCTGTACGTAGCTCACGAACACATCTGTTCCGCCTGTAGAAAATCCATTGCGAAAACATAACCCAACGCCAATTCCAATGATCGTTCCGCCAACAATGGCATTGGTAATTCGTTCAGACAAAATGGGTGTTTGTGGAATAACTTGCAAGAAAATAACATTTGAAAACACTGCAATTAATGAATACATCGTATAGTTTAACCCAAATAAGTACCAGGCTGCCAAGACCAAAGGAATATTCATGATAATGACTAGCATGCTAATACTCAAATTAATGTTTACCAATGATAATATACCGTTCAAGAGTTGAGCAATTCCAGGTATGCCAATAGAATAGACGTTGGCCGGGTTCAAAAAAAGGTTAATGCCAATAGCAGATAGCAAACCATACAAGATAGCAAAACTGAATTTACGCGTATGGATCATTGTTGCTTTCATTTACATTTTTCCTCTCTACTAAAAAAGTTGCAGCTAACTGTCCATTAGCATAGTAACCAAAATAAAAGCCCACATGATGTGGGTTTTCAAGCCATCAATTAACATTATCTTGTTTTTTATTTCAAGATAAGCTCATTCAGCTGATCCGGCGCCTGGGTCATGAATCGATAACCATTGTCAGTGATACAGACAGTGTCTGAATGACGGTATCCACCCTGTCCGTCAAAATACAAACCAGGTTCCACGGAAACAACCATATTCTTTTGTAATCGCGTATCATTACCAAATGATAGTGTCGGTTCCTCATGATTATTTAAGCCAATCCCGTGCCCGGGTCGGTGTAATAAGTGTTGAGTTAAACCTTGTTCCTCCACATAGTTATAAACTGCTTGTTCAACCTCGCTGGCTTTGACACCAGGACGAATCATGTCCAGCATAATTTTACGTGCCTGCATCATTTGATTAAAGTGCCGCTGTTCTTCGGAAGTAGGATCCTCTGTAAAGAACGTTCGCTCACATTCTGCGGCATATCCCGCTAATTTAAATGTAGCGACATTCACATTGGGACCTTTTGAAACCTGCGCGTCCATTGCAGGAATGCTATGCGGCATATAGCTATAACTAGCCGGCCAGACACCATTGGTAATTCGATTCGTTAAACTAAAATTTTTGCTGATCACTTCACTTTGCGTTTTATGCGGCAGCATGTACAAATCGAGCACATTGGAGCCTGTATGCACCGTAGCCAACGTTTGACAAACCACATCACTACATACTTTCGCCGTGACTTGAATTTTGTCCAGTTCATAGTCGCTTTTAATGGTTCGCAATTGTTTAATGATCTCTCCAGGAGTCCAATTAATGTCACCCGTTTGATAAGTCAGATACCACGGTACATTATCTTCTACACCGACATGATTCACGTTAACAAGATGTCGTGTCACTACTTCGAACCAGTTCTGACCCTTTTTCGCTGTGACATCAAAATAAGTATCAATCGTGTACTTAAAGTAAGGGACCTGAACATGAGATTCTTCCAATTTAGGAACAATGAATAGCGGATCCTGATTAGCAAACACAATTAAGAAAAATGGCCGTTGTTCGGGACTGTAATTAATGTTTGTCAGGTACCATATGTCTTCAGAATCTGTAATGACGTAGGCCTCCAGATTGCGTTCAACTAATTTTTCCCGACACTTCGTTAATCGATTCTGAATTTCTTGTTCTAATGTGTTCATCCAATCTTCCTTTCACTTCACATATTTTATTATGAGTAAGTACGTACTTACTTTTATTTTGATTATACGCTTTTCGTTTATTTTGTAAAGAACTTAGGCAAAATAAATGGACAAAATTAAAAAGCGGAATATTTTCTCCGTTTTTTAGAGTGTTTAAATTAAATCTTTTCTAAAATAAGAAAAACCGGGCAAAAACCGCCCGTTCCTTACTTTCACAGGATGTGGTGGCTTTCGTGTTGCATACAGGACGTACTTTCACAGGACGTGATGGCTTTCGCGTTGCATACAGGACGTATGCGTATTTAGCGAAAGCTCCTTTACACTTGCGAAAGTTCCTTTTTTTTAGTATTGGTTTGTGTCTTTACAGTGCTGAATCATCACTTCGGTTGCTCGCATCAACTGAGCGCGACCGCGGGCGCATCTCTGCTTTGATTCTCGGCCAAGACACTGGTTTATTCGTTTAAATACGGGACAAAATCTTATACTTTCTTTACGTGTGAAAAAAGGCCGCCTTTCACAATTTCATTTATTGTGAAAGGCGGCCTTAAAAACTATAACTTACCTCTATACGTTGTGCTTTAAGCTTCCAACTGGACTTGAACCAGCGACCCCTTCCTTACCATGGAAGTGCTCTACCGAACTGAGCTATGGAAGCATTGGCTCCACAGGTAGGATTCGAACCTACGACCGATCGGTTAACAGCCGATTGCTCTACCACTGAGCTACTGTGGAATACTTAAGTTAAAATGATATGTATATTATAATGTACTCTCCATTATCATGGAAGGGTTCACATAATAAAATATAATAAGAAACAGGCTGCCATCATCGATGACTTCCTGCCTCTCTCAATTGCCTGGCAGTGACCTACTCTCACAGGGGGACAGCCCCCAATTACCATCGGCACAGAAGAGCTTAACGACCGTGTTCGGGATGGGAACGGGTGT
>Ga0334901_1001241_pt1 | contig 28056 bp, 16 predicted proteins | sample GraSluR3_MG_3_FD_207216 | JGI IMG/M metagenome (GOLD analysis project Ga0334901, IMG submission 207216) | Sludge microbial communities from methane-producing bioreactor in Wageningen University, Netherlands - Granular Sludge_15_08-R3 | ecosystem: Engineered > Bioreactor > Anaerobic >... | reverse complement strand
CGGTAAGGGTTGTCTACGGAGACAATACCGTTATTACGGTGGAGTATGAGACGGACGAAGAAGCTCTACTGAACCACATCCCTGAAGATTTCGAGCTCAAAGAACCTATCGTTACCGTTCAGTACACTAATTGCCGGGATGTAGACTGGATGATTGGGGGAGAATACAGGCTAATTCAGGTAACGGCACCTGTAAAGTATGTGGGAAACTCAGATGGTCTCGAAGGAGTCTATGCGCTTGTCGTATGGGAGAACAAGACCTGCCCGATAATCGGGGGCCGTGAAGAGGACGGAGTACCGAAGGTGTTCGCAGATATCTCGTCTGAGCGCCATCTGGAAAATCATTGGTTTGTGGCGGCCAGCTACGAGCAGTTTACATTCCTGAAAATAGACCTCCAGAGAGGCGATGAGGTAAGTGAAGAAGATTTGGCGGAGTTGAACAAGAATCCTAAGATCAATCTCTTTGGGTGGAGGTATTTGCCTAATCTCGGAAAGGGCGGAGCTACCTTGAGTCATGCAACTCTCTATCCTCAGGAGGCCGTTTTCAAACAGATGTGGAATGGTACCGGCACGGTCGAATGGATCGGCCTAACATATGAGCAGCACCCATTGCAGTCAAGAATCATAAGGTCACTGAAGGCTTTGCCGATCAAAAAGGTTACATCCGCGGCAATGGCAAAAGGAATAATTAAGTTGAATGTTGGCGATTCCAGGATACTTCCATAGGATATGAGAGGAGGAGGAGGAAATGAACGGATACTTTGAGAAGAAAGTGGCTGTGGTTACCGGAGCGGCTTCAGGAATAGGGCTTGGTATGACCGAAGAGATGCTTTCCAGGGGGGCAACGACTGTTTTTATGGCCGACGTTAATCAGGACAATCTCGATAGAGAAGCTAAGAGATTGAATTCGAAATACGCCGGTGAAGCTCTACCTTTTCTTACTGACGTCACAAAGGAAGATCAGGTTGAGAAGCTAATCATGTCTGCCAAGAAGAATGCAGGACATCTTGACTTCGTCTTCAACAACGCAGGGATCGGAATGACAATCCCGACCGAGATGGTGACTTTCGAAATCTGGAAAAAGGTTGTGGATATCAATCTCTGGGGAGTGATCTACGGGACCTACCATGCCATACCGATCATGAGAGAGCAAAAATCCGGCCATATTGTAAACACAGCTTCTATAGCAGGGTTGGTTCCGCTTCCATATCAAGCACTGTATGCAAGTACAAAGAGCGCAGTGAAAACCATGACGGAAAGCCTTTATTACGAGCTCTCTTACGAGGGTCTTAAATTCAGTGTTGTATGCCCGGGAAATGTGCGTACGGCTATATTTGGCGAGCTGACTCCCCCGCCGGATTCAGTGTCCGTTGAAGATGCGGTGAACTACATATTTGAGAAGATGGAAGAGGGAGATTTGCTGATTGTCTTCCCGCAGAGCATCCGAGATGCCGAACTGGCCTACAGAACAGACCGAGAGAAGTTCGACAAGCTCGCGTTTGATATGGCCGCAGAACGCCTTGAGAACTACAGAACCAAAGGAACCTACTATTGATCGGAATGAATGCCCATGAAACTGACAAAAGTATTTAGCGAATCGGAGCTTTCTCTGGAAGTTGTAATATTGATGATAGCCGGGCTCATTCTTCTTATTACTGGCATGCTGCTCTTCCCTGTTGCTACAGGCGGCCTACCCTACTATGAGAATGGTCTTTACGGTCTTCTGTTGGTGATGTTCTCGCTGCAGATAATTTCAATGGGGAAAACGCCCTTTGGTGACTTGAAACGATCAAAGCTCGTCGTGGCTGCAGGAATTATCATTGGTGGAATTGGAACGATAACTTGTTTCATTCCAGATGCCTTCAACGATATCCCCAGGCTTCTGCTATTCCTTTTCTTTGGCCCCGGAGGAGCTTTTCTGCTTGTTCAGATGGTTCTGTCAAAGGATAAGCTCAGAGCATGGTCCGAATATGGGGGGATCTTCCGACATTTGATAGCTGGATGTACGGTGGCATACGTTTCATCAATTCTCATATCGATACTCCTGTGGAACCAGAGTCTTCTAAGTGTTCAGATGACGGCGATCTTGGTTCTGATCTATGGAGCCGCCATTGTATATCTTTCTTTTGTTCTGAGAAAGATATACAGCACTTACCCACAAGAACAGAAAAGGAAAGACAAAGAAGTAGAACTACCTATGGACAGGGCGATGATTCTATTCACAAGTGTCTTCATGATAATTCTTGGTGTTCTGTTGATTCCTGTAAATCTCGGGCTTCTGCCTTTTTCGGGAAGTGCCCAGCTTGGTTTGCTGATGATGATTTTCGCAATCCAGATGATTGCCTCGGGAAGCACCCCGATAGGAGTCTTTCCAAGATCGCTGCCTGTGATCTTGATCGGGTTTTTATTTGCATCCCTTGGAACTGTATCGTGCATTATCCCGGAGATCTTGGTCTATCCGCTCACCCTGCTTGTCGGTGTCCTGAATATTTTGGGAGGGGCGATTTCAATAGGCAAGTTCCTTGGTCGGCAGGCGAGCGGAACGGTTGGAGGAGGCAGTAAGATACCCGGTATACTTGTTAAGCTGACCGTCGCCCAGCTCACTCTTAATGTTCTTGCAATCACATTTGGATTATCAATGCTGATTTCTCATCTCTTGCCGGGATTGGTTATTGGCGTGGTCTTGGCGGCTAATGGAGCTGTGCTTCTGTACTTACTTCACGTTCTGTTCGTTATAGATAGAATACAAAAGGAGGTGGAACTCGGAAAATCGACATAGTTTGGATCAAATCCACAGATAAACGCTGAGAAACGCCACCTATTTACCATGACTGTTTCTGAAAACAAGTCTTCACTGAGAGCTACCCTGATCTTTGAAAGGATTTTGGGAGCCGGATTCTGTGTACTTCACAGGTCTTCGTTTATCGCAGTTGCTTGCTCCAAGAATCCTCTGTCTAATCTGGGGTTGAGGCTTTTTCTTCCCTCAGTCGAAGCAATAACGATTTCACCCTCTTCACTTGAACCACGAAGGATTCAAGCCTGCTTTCGACGGTCGGAGTGAATGGGTTTCCGTCAGACTCAAAGAAGAGTGTCGGGATATTGCCGGCAAGATCAAAGACCTCTCTTTTGAGTTTGTTCGAGTTTCTCCTTTGGTGATCTAGTCCTCTTTCTGCAATGGCTTCTGCAATCCTGGTCGGCATACATCCAAATGGGCCTATAGAAATGACTCCGTCATATCTGTCTATCGATTCGAACAAGACGGCTCCTAGAGTGAGGACTGCTTCTCCTGTAAGCTTGGGGTTCAGAAAGTCCTTTGAGACATCTACCATACCTTCAATATCAACTAAGTGCGCTCTGTAAAGCCCGCTTGTTTCGAGGACTTTTTTGACTCGCTTTTCTATAGATCGCTTTACAACAATTTCAACATGTTTCAACCCTCTCTTCAACGGTCCAAGCTCTGTTGGTACATATTTCTTCAGCAATATGTAGTCCAGATAGTAGATCCACTCTTCAATTGGTGAAGCATGCATAATTATTCCATTATCTGCAAAGAACAACTCGAGTGATTTTCTAGAGAACTCGTCGTTTCTAACGTATATCTCCCCTGAAAGCAGAACTTTTGGTGTCGTTTCGAAATCGCTCTTTAGAGGGATCCTTGAGATCTTCTCGCAGATTGTCTCCAATTTTCTGATTACTTCACCATATGAATCGCGTCTCAAGCTCTCACGAAGAATCTCGCGAGCTTCTCTGGATGCTTCGATAGCCTCGTCTCTATTTGAGGCTAGCGTAAGAAGGGCATTTTCAACATTACAGAACTCGTCAGCCATGATCATGCTTGTCCATATTCTCAGTTTAGTTTGAAGGCCCATGCCCGCATAACCGTTCTCAGAATTGAGGGAGAAAAGTAGAACATTGCTCGCATTGTTCTTGTCCAGCCAAAGATCTATGTAAGTACTGTACTGACCAAATCGGCAGGGGCCGCGAGTATCGGGCATGAAGTACATTATTACGCTTTTGTCGTCCTTGTTTTCCTCAAGGTAGCGAATAAGGCTTCCTAGAGTCAGGTGAAAAGGCAAACATTCCTTGGATAATGAGTTGGATTTTCCCAGCTGAAACTCTAATTCTGTCGGTCTCGGGAGAACGTGAGTGTTGATGCCGACCTTTTCGAAGGCAGCAGCCATGAGCTGAGCTGCAAACTCGCCCATGGTAGGGACGATTACTTTGACCGAAGGATCTGTAATGGGAATGTGTCTTCCGTCCTGCAGCTCTATGCTGAATGTCCCGTTATTCGTTATCAGTTTCGGTCTCTTCGCCCGTTTGCTTTCTACTGGCTCCGCGTTCCTTTCTATGGAGCTTCTAACTACATCGGCGAAGGCTTCGATCCTGGTCTCCACTCCGGCATCCGATGTATGACTATCCAGTTCCAGAATCAGGGATGGCTTTTTCCCCATAATGTCTCTAAAGAAGGAGATCAAAAATGAGTCAGGTCCGCAGCTGAAGTTGGTTATGTAGAGTGCGAAGAGCTTTGGATTATTTTTTACATATCTGGCCGCCTTTAGGTTCATCTCACCCCATGCCCAGTACATTTTCTCATGTGACCTTTCGTTTTCGTAAGGGAGAGCGTCAAAAGTCACTACAGGAATTCCGCGTGAAGCAAGTTTTTCCGGGATTCCCATGTTGGCGTCACTGGAAAAGGCATTGTATGATCGGCCGAAGATCACGACACCGAAATCCGATCTTGCGACGTTTTCAAGAAACCTGTTCCCGATCTCCTTTATCCTTATAACGCTATCTTCGTAGGATTTTACTCCATTGGAAAAAGCGGTCAAAGCTTCTTCGCGGTTCCTTCCCAGTGACTTCGCAAGTAAGACGAACTTCTCTTTCTCTTTTTCGAAGCCCTGCGAAAAATCGAAGAAATCTGTCAAAATTCTTTTCGACCCGAGCTCCTCAAAACTCCCCATTAGCCAGTCCGGTTCGCTCTGCACAAATGGGCAGAACACCGAGTTTTCAACGGAGTTCGCAACCTCTAAACCCTTGACTGCTGGAATGAAGAAATAGTCGGGATTCATCTCCAGAAGATCATACATATAACCATGTGACAGTTCGACTGGAAAACAGAATTCCGATTTCTTTCTATCCCAGCCTCTGGGGTCGGACTTTTCCGGTACGACGATTTTAAACCCAAGACTTCTGAAGAAATTTGAGAAGAGAGGGAAGAGAGTATTCATAGAGAGAGACTTGCTGATTCCTATAGTCTCGATGCCCTTTTCGTCTGACCGTTCAAAGACTATCTTCTCTCTATCGGTAGTATATATGTATTCGTTTCTGTTTATGGGAAGGTTAAGACGAACATTTTCATACTTGTTGCAAGCACCGCCGAAGGGAAACTTCTTCCCTCCAACTTCAATTATGCGGATCGGACACTTTCTGTCGCATTTTTCTGCTCCACCGTCACAAATGAAGGTATTGAGATAGCGCACTTCTTTTGAGATCAAGTCAACCAGCTCAAAGCGTTCTTCTTCCAATTGGCCTTGTTCAAGCTTTTCCTTAACCATGAGTGATACACCAAATGCGCCCATGAGTCCGGGATGAGGTGGGACGATTATCTCCTTTCCAGTAACTGCCGCCATTGCCACGGGGACAGCACGATTGAGACATACGCCTCCCTGCATAAAGACCTTTTTCCCAACCGGTCTCATAGCTTTCACTCTGTTTGTGTAGTTCAGACAGATAGAGTAAACCAGGCCGGCGCAGATATCTTCTCTGGAGATGCCTTCGTTGATCGCAGTCTTAATATCGCTGCTGATAAAGGCCGCACACTGATCGCTGAAGTTTGGTGGAGATTGCCCTTTAAGCGCATAGTCTCCAATCTCTCTGTAATCTATGTTCAGAGATTCCTTTGCGGATTCTTCGAGAAATGAGCCTGTACCAGCAGAACAGGCTTCGTTCATTGCATAATCCAGGGCAACCCCATTGGATAAGAAAGTGTATTTGGCATCCTGGCCGCCAATCTCAAATATCGTGTCGACTTCTCTATCAAAGAATGAGGCAGCCCTTGCGTGAGCCATGATCTCATTGTAAACAGCACTCGTCTCGCAGAAAAGGCCAACTATCTTTCTTCCAGAACCTGTAACCCCGAGACCAATTATTTCGACAGGAACATCGAGCGAAGCACGAATCTCTTCAAGACAATGGCGTGTAGCTTTTATTGGATCTCCCATAGTCCTGAGATATGAACTAGCAAGAATGGTATTGTCCTTGGTTCTCATAACAACCGCCTTGGTTGTAGTTGAACCAACGTCTATACCGAGAATGCAAGAATCACCGTCTTCAGCTGTCTCGAAAGGCATCTCCTTGAAATCGACCATGTCTACAAACTTTGAAAGGGGCTCATTCTTGGGGAAAGTCATTATACCTTCCTTGAAGACAGTCTCTTTATCTATCTCGATTTCTTCGAGAGCACTGGCATGTAGATAAGCGCCGAAGGCCTCAAAGAAGAGAGCTTCATCAGGTATGGTAATTTCCGCGATTTCTTTCAAGTGATTCAGCACAAGCCGGTTTTTTGTTACTCCACCAACTAGAAGTATCTTCTTTACACCAGCCCTGTGCATGAGCTCACCGATCTTGTCGGACATGACCTTTCCAAGACCATTGAGAACCGATTCTTTAGGTGTTCCCTTGTTAAGAGCATGAGTACAATCGCTCTTGCAAAACACGGTACACCTGGAAGAAAGCTCGTAAATCTCGTTTGTTTCCACTGCGTTTGCTGTATCCAGTTCGACATCCATTCGCTTTAGTTGCTGGAGAAAGAACTCTCCAGTTCCTGAAGCGCATTTGCTTCCTGTGAAGACGGCTGTGATGTTTCCCTTATCGTTTAGCTTATACAGCGTGAAATTCTCTCCGCCCACGCTCACAATTGCCTCATGATCTCCGTACTTGCTTTTCAGTTCTTTGTAGGCAAATTCAGTGGCTTCAACTTCGGGGATTTGCGGAAGATTCAACAGCCTTCTTCCTTTCTTTCCAGTTACTACGACTACTCCTCTTTCAAGGATTTCTGGAAGAAAGCTTTTGAGTACTCTTAGCGGATTTCCTTCATGCAAAAGCCTTCTGGGAGTTTGACCATCATACCAGGAAATAGTACTTGAGCCTATGCAAAGTCCAGCTCTATCCAATTGACTCGCCCCGGGGCTTTGAAAACGCTACATAAGATGTTAGAAGCATACTGATTAATGATAGCACGTATAATTCTATTTAGTTTAACGCTCCGAAAAATCATTACTGCGTTTGTACGGTCTCAACTCAGAGATTGGCTCACTTAATAGCAAAAGCTAATTATGATAGTCAGGCTGGCATTCATTCCCTATATTCTGACTTTATTACTCCAGGAGGACAGTATAGAGGATCAAGGGCTCTTGGTGAAGGCAGGTACATTCTCAAGGACAAAGAAAAAGGTCCATTGGGCGCGGGGAGCCAGTTGCTTTCGAGATCAGGGCCTGGCGAATCATGCTGGATATAGATGTCAAGAGATCCATCATCGTTGTATGACAATCTCGACCGATCGCCTATTGAGTATCTGTTAATTGGATTAGACACCATGAACTGGTCTTCATCGTAGATTGTGATGGACCAGAATCCACCCGGTCCAACGGGTGGAATTTCGTTGCTTTCAAAATGGATCAGGTAATTGTACCTTGAGCCATCATAAGATTCTCCATCGGCATCTGCATAACTTATTGGATAGTAGGTTTCCTCAAGATCGCTCCCATAGAGACCCATGTAAGCGGCCGAAGCTCGAATCTCATACTTACCCTGCATCTGGTTTCGATTACCGAAGACTCGCTTTGTGAGACTCCAGCCATTCTTAGTAGTTCCCAGCAGTTCACCCGGTCTGAGAATAACTTCCATGGCATCTTCAATCCCTTGCTCAATTGCAACCCGTATTTCGGAATCAAGATCTGCTTCGTCAAACGGAAGATTCGGTCCGATTCCAATAAGGCTGAATCTTTCGATCAAGGCTTTCTCAGATGGATGAATTTCTAGCTGGCCTAGAAGGAAGTTCAGATAGTAGATAAAACCGGCCGACTCGGCTCGTTCCTGTCTGAAGACCGGAAAAGTGTCTGTTCTTACAGATTTAGGGGCTTCATAACCAAGAAAGGAACTCAGGGGCTGGATTAGAAAGCTTTTTTGAATTTTGCGTATTGCATCAAGCTCACCGGATATCTCTGGGTTTATTGAAATCCTTGCTAGACACAAGACAAAGTTTCCTTCGCTGGTGAATACTTCATCAATGCTCTCGGGAACTTCTACTAATGACTTCGGACCGGTGATCAAGAAAGTCCTTGCCCCGCAACCGGTGGTTCTCGTTCCTGCATATGCGAAGTTGTGAGTATACATGTCGACAAACTGTAAGGAGTAGTATCTTTCGCAAATAGCAGGTATCTGAATTATGATTGGTTCAGCTCTCAAATCAAGCCATGCTGCCGAGAACACTGTATCGTTGTTCGGGCGGACAATCTCTCTGAATTCAGGTCCAAGCAACCCTTTGCTATGCTTGAACCGGTTGAACGCATCTGGTATCACGGCCTGCAGAGTCATTGTTCGGAAATTCTCAAGCATTGGATAAGCGAAAATATACGCCTGTCGTGCGATTTCCCTTGCTTCGTCGCAGTTGTTCGTTGCCGGATTCGATCCTGCGCCTAAGAAAGCGAACAAGAACACAACCACAGACAGCAGGGTAAGTAACTTCTTAAGATCCATCTTCGAATCCCCCATGTGAACTACCTGGTGTTGCAAATGGAAGTGGTCATACCAAGTACGATTATGAGCTCTATGAATGGTCTGTTTTCACATCACTTTATGCTAATCACATTATACCTGTATAAGATACAGAAAACCGGACTTAGATTCTCCCGCTTATCTGACTGTATATTGGACGAAATTGTTTGGGCAAGTAACAGATCGGAGTAATCAACTGTTAATTGCTTTGGCTTTACCCCCTGAAAGTGATACAAGTGATGTCCATAACTGTGTGGTTTGACTCGAATGAGATAGGGGAAGCATTCGCTCTGGCTTAGCTTACATCGTTCTACACTGATCAGAAGATGCGCCCTTGACTGTAACGCATCGTAATAATATTTGATGAATGTTGGAAGGATCACATCAATGTGAAGGGAGTTGCAGAGCTCACCGGTCTCTCCGTTCGGGCGCTTCAGCACTATGACAAGATAGGACTTCTAAGTCCTAAGCGCAATTTGGCAAATGGATACAGGGAGTATTCCGAAGGAGATCTAGATAAACTTCAGCAGATTCTCTTTTTCAAACAGTGTTGCTTTTCTCTGGAGAGGATCGAGAAGCTTCTAGCAATCCAAGGTTTGATAGAGAGAAGGCCTTAGAACTTCAGAAGAAGAACTTGATTCTTGAGAAAGAGAGAATTGAAGCTTTGCTCAACACTCTTGAAAGGACGCTCAAAACTATGAGAGGGGAAGATTCGATGAGTCAAAGAGAGAAGTTCAAAGGATTTGATTTCTCTTACAACCCATATTAAGAAGAAGCTAGACAACTTTGGGGTGACGAGACAGTCGGAAGAAGCAACGATTTTATCGCATCGAAGAGCGATCGGGAGAGGAATGACATGGAGAAGACACTAGATGAGCTATTTAGAGGGCTAGCGGAGATTAGGGACGAAGATCCCGATTTAGCCCGCGCGCCCAGGAAGCAATCCAGAAGATGTATAATACGTTCAACGAAAGCTTTGGACATTACTACACCATTGAGTCGTTTGCCGCGTTGGGACAGATGTACGTGATAGATGAGCGGTTCAAAGTGAACATAGATAAGCTCGGTGAGGGCCTTTCAGAGTTTCTTTCCAGGGCAATGCAGAGATTCGCCGATCGGCGCCTTGAAAGCGGTCTAGAGTAATAGAAACTCAGACTAGATGACTTTGAGGCCGAAGACTATTGGAGTATCCTCAGGTTCCAAACAGACATCGCGCGATTTCCTAGAACAGGTCCTGAAATTGGGACCAGCAGTTTTTTCCAAATAGTCCAGAGTTATTTCTTGTGCTCATTTTCGCGTTTAGCCGCATTGAGTTGCAGATATTCTCTCCAAGACTCAGGTCAACTGAATTGGCACTTCCTGATCTGTCGTGAAAGACCCTGATTTTCGGAACGGTCGTTATCGGCATCATTGTGGTAAGCTATAATTCAGATGCATAGCTAATTATACGGTTGTCTCTTGTAAGCGGCACATTATTAGGGCCAGAGTCCGGATCAGATCTGACGAAAGGACTGACCGCTATCGATGAAACCAGTTTCTGAAAGGGTGGGGGAGATTGTTTGAACGGGAAAGTTGTTGCCTTTCAAGGTGAACACGGTGCTTATTCAGAACAGGCTATAAGAAAGCTTCTAGGAGAATCCCCTGTCACTATTCCGTGTAGATCGTTCCAGGAGATGCTGAATCTTGTTCAGGATGAAAAAGCAGACTACGCAATTCTCCCCGTGGAAAACTCGCTGGCCGGTACGGTGATTCCGGCTTACGATGCCCTTATAGAAAGTGAGCTCTTCGTCCATGCAGAAGTTATGCTTCGAATAGAGCACTGCCTTATGGCTCCCAAAGGGAGAGCACTTGAAGACATAAGATTTGTGATTTCTCATCACCAGGCGCTTGCACAGTGTTCTGAACATATAGAAGAAGAGGGCATGGAGGCGAAGGAGTATTATGATACAGCTGGAGCAGCCAGGGACCTGGCAGCTTCAGAGATGCCCTTTACGGCTGCGATAGCCAGCGAATTGGCGGCCAAAACATATGGGCTTGATATCTTAAGGAGGAATTTCGAAGATCTCGATACAAATACAACCAGATTCTTCTTAATGGGTAGAGAGTCCATGCCATGCATTGGAAAATGCAAGACATCTATTATATTCACGACGGAACATAAGCCAGGCGCCTTGTTCAGTGTCCTCCGAGAGTTGTCAGATCGCAATCTGAATTTGACGAAAATCGAATCAAGGCCTTTCAAAAGAGAGATGTGGCACTATATATTCTTTGTAGATTTTGAAAGAACGGTAGCTGACAAACAAGTGAAAGAGGGAATCAAGGCAATCAGTGACCGTTGCAGCTACTTCAAGTTCGTGGGTTCATATCGCTCTGCCAACCACGAGATGTGAATTCATCAACTGATGTTCCAAGTCCCCCAGGTCAAGAAGCTGATGTTCTTGAGAAATAACCAATAAGAAATAAGAGTCATGAATTTCCCCTGAAGCCTTCCCGACTTCTGTTGAGACTAAAGACCCAATGTTGTTTCACAATAATTCTACCTTCTTCAAGAGTATGCTCATGAAGCTGGAAATTATAGCTACCGACCATTTCTAAATCTCATCGTAAGCGAGCAACGCCTTTGGCTGATTTGTAAATTCGGATGCCTTGTGTTGAGAATAAATCGCAGAGGACTTCTTTGTTACTTGTCGGTTCTTACGATCCTGAAACCAACAACATATATCCCAATTTCCCCACTTACTTCCTCTCGATAAGGAACCCTTAGAAGTCTTGCGATATTGAAGTAGCTGCCTCCTCTAATCATGAAGTCCGTGCTGCCGTCTATTGGGACGTAGGGATTTGTAGTTGAGTCAGCAGTGTATTCCTGGAAGGATTCAGTACACCATTCGAACACATTGCCACTCATGTCGTGTATTCCCAACCCGTTGGGCTCCTTCTCTCCGACGGGCCATGTTGAGATACTATCTGCAATGTCATTGTGAGCATTCTCTCGGTACCATGCGACTTCATCCGGGTCATTGCTTCCTGAGTACTTAAACAATGACTCTGAATCTCCGCCTCTTGCGGCGAATTCCCACTCAGCTTCCGTGGGCAAGCGGAATCCAATTACCTCAGACGGGTCATCTGTAATGCCCCCTGATTGCTCAAGTAGATTTCCGAATTCGTCATACGCTCTTGCCAGTCCGGCTTTGTCGCTCAACCAGTTGCAGTATTCAGTTACCTCATACCAGGAAACGGAAATAACTGGTCTCCTTTGCCTTCCCCAGGAGAAATCTTTAGGTTTAGTCATGTCCATATCATCACAGAAAGCATCGAACTCATCAAAGGTGACCTCATACTTTCCGATGAAGTAGTCGTAATCTATAGTTACTTCGTGCAGAGGTAATTCATTCTCGTATCCGTCTCCCCAGTTGTCCCCCATTGTGAACTTTCCGCCTTCAACTAATATCATCTCTTCAATGGCAACGAAATTCCAGGAGATGATATTTGAGAATGTACCTTCGTTGTCTTCGGCCTTCACCTCAAATGAATGAACCCCGGTTCCGTAATCATTCCAGATGTATTCTGTTTCAAGTCCATAGTCATTCCAACCTGCTTCATCGACCATGACGTAGTACTTCGCAATCGTGCCGTCTGGATCCGATGCACTCCACTCGAGAACGTTCGCTGAACAATCTATTACTCCTTCAGACCCACCGTTCTTCTGGAGAACTGGCGGCTGGTTTTCCCTGGGCTTCTTACACCCTGCAAGCATCACTGCAAACACAACTATCAGCAGTAGTATCAAGAGTCTCTTCATTTCTTCTTAACCCCCCTTTTCTTTCGGTAATCGATTGAGAACATATTATACTCATCATATTGTTTCTCCTTACTCTATCATCTTCTAATGCGAGTTCAGAAGTATCGCTACTGAGCGATTTTATCGATTCTGAACCCGGCTAAGCTTGCGAAATCCGTGGGAAGGGCAGCAAACCTATAAGATACACGGATATTTTCTTCGGGAAAGGCCCAGCAACCGCCTCGACAAATCCGGTGAGTTCCGCTGGAAACGTACGGATAAGTTTTTTAAGAAGCGGTATATTCAGAGTAGAAGTCTGTGCACCACTCGAGTACGTTACCGCTCATGTCATAAATACCAAGAGCGTTTGGTTCCAGCTGGCCAACCGATTGGGTCTTCTCGTTGGAGTTGTAATCGTACCAGGCTACCAGTGAAGGGTTGTCGCTTCCAGACCACTTGTATTCGGAATCATGTTTTCCTCCTCGTGAGGCATATTCCCATTCGGCTTCCGTCAACAATCTGTATCCCAGTACTTCTGTAATGTCTGTCGTTACCTTTCCCTCTGAATCGAGCAACTGACCTTCGTTGACTTCGCAACGAGTTATGTAGGCAGGAGGCAGGCCATCCTTTTCACTCAACCAGTTGCAGTATTCAATTGCCATCCACCATGGCACATTGATTACGGGCCTGCTGCCCATTCCCCAGCCTTCATCGGAGGGGATTACGGCTCCCTTACCTACACAGAACTCATTGTACTCGTTGAAAGTGACTGGATGCTTCCCCACAAAGAAATCGTAGGCGAGTTCAACCGGATGGGTTGGTTTCTCATTATTTAAGCCGTCGCCCCAGTTGTCTCCCATGGTGAAAGAACCCCCGCTCACAAAGACGAAGTCTCCCAAATAGGGTTCAAATAAGAGGAAAGTGAAAGTCCAGATTATCGGTTCAGAAGCGAGTCCTTTGTCATCTTTCGCCCTGACCTCAAAAGTATGATCTCCTTCTTTATAACCGCACCAGGTATAACTGGTCTTTGTACCGTGATCAACCCATTCCCCGCTGTCTGTCCTATACTGATACAAAGAGACGTAGCCATCGTCGTCATAACCGATCCACTCAAATGTATTGCAGACATCAAGAGTGTCGCCAGAAGGTCCGGAGGGTTCTTTCTCGATCAAAGGTGGTTGATTACTCCTGAATATGCATGAGGGCGTCAAGAACAGTACAGTTGATAGGAAAAGAGCAAAGAAAAACAGTTTGAGTTTCATTGTGTTTCCACCTCCATGAAGCGCTGGTGCTGAGATAGCCCGAAATTGCAGAAGGAGGCAGGTGCCAACTCATGAAGTGCCCCTCTTCACTTCACAGGCCAAATGCTGAGCACAACAAAGCCAAATAAGTGAGTTCATCTATTCGAGAACGTCTTGTCGAGTAGATCTCAGAACTAATGATCAAACAAATTGCATCTGGCTATGCGCCAAAAGAGAATCTAGTGGGGAATTCATTGAAGTGAAAACACTGCAGACTTCAACAAATAGTCGATTTCTCGTCGACGCCACAACTACATACTATCAGACTTCTCTTTCTCAGCAGAGGTGAATCTACAGTTGTCGCCTTTTCACGGTACAGTCTAAGCATTTCGTGAATAAGCCTTTAGAAGAACAGTCACCGTTTTGTATGAATTGCTCTTATTACCCTTCACGATGAGTTCGTTGCCCATAATATCGGCGTTCTCGGCTTCGATCTTCCTGGATACCATAATAGGAATGGAAGTAATCTTTCCCGGTGATCTAACAATCAGCTGCCAGCAGTCAGATTCCGATATTCTCCTAATTGATATTATCCTGGGTTGTGAACTCTTTTTGCCTTTGGTGAGCTGTGGTTCAACTGGAAGGATCAAGAACGGGGCTGTATAAGTAATAAAAATGTCCAGCTTCTTTCCCGATATACTTGTGTCAAGTTCAACTCTCTTTGATGTGATTCCGTCGAGGGTTCTTACATGAAGCGGTTCGTTGTTGACAGAAATCCCAACATCACTTGATTGTTTGGGTATCCACGGTGTGAAACGTACAGACAATTCCTTCTCCATATGTATTCTAAAGTGCTGTGTCACTTCTATCCAGTCACTAATCAGTGTCGTACATTCATATGACAACGCCAGACAGTTGCTCCCCAATGCTAGACAGGGAGCTTCTACTCTCCTGAGGTTCACCGGTATTGAAGGCTGAAAGTCAATGATACCCTCGATCATGTTTGGAGCGAAGCCAAGCACACCTTCGTAGAATGGTTGAAATCCCATTGTTTCAGACCAGGCCTGATGAGGACATATCCCGGAAAGTTCGTAGGTATTTCCATGAAGAACTTCCGGGATATACCCTGATGAAAAGTCCTTATTTGTGTATAGATTGGCAAGCATGTGATTGTGAGCGTCAAGATCCGCCCCAAGTCTGAACTGAGCCAAAGCAGCCCAACCGGTAAATAGAGGCCAGACGCTTCCCTCGTGATAGCCTTTGGGATTGAATATCCCTGAGCTCTTTCCTATTATTCTTACCCCCCAGTCAGTGGAAAAGTCATCACTAGCCAGATCTTCGATCTGGGCGGAGATTCTTTCGTGAGGCACACAGTTGAAGATCAAACCCATTGAAGACATAATCGTTCTGAATTTCATTTGCTTTCCCGCTTCATCTATTCCCAGGACAAAACCCGTCTCAGGATCGTATAGTTTTTCGAGGCCAATCAAGCATCGTTCTTGTAGATTTGACAAATGAGACTTAACCCTTTCCTCTCCAAGATAACTGGAAAGCATTTCTATGCCCCTGAGAGCTGCAATCCATATGCAGTTCAAATAGAATGAGGCCTTTGCGCCGTACAGTTTTCCCCCTTCGACCCAGCCGTGGCCAGCAATAGTGTTTTCAATAAGACCGTCACCATCTGAATCGGTTTCTGAGCAGTAGTCTAGAGCTTTCTCTATTCTGCCCCAGTTTTTCCTTGCGAATTCTATGTCGCCGCTCTGCAAGCAGTACCTATACATCGCGTAAAGATAGAGGGGAGTGGAGTCGGCAGCGTCATAGTGAACAACATTGCTGGTAGTGAGTTCATGATAGATCTTTCCATCGATTCTCTGGAATTTCATTAGAAGTTCTAGATTCTCTTTGACGGTGGTGAAGTCTCCACTGTCGAGAAATGCCAGTGAGCACCAGAGGCTGTCTCGGCCGAAGTACCAGGCGTAGCCGGGCCTCGCACTGAACCAGCCCGGTCTACTTGAAGCATATCCAGCTACAAGGCCAGTTCCAAGATTCGGTACGGTCACTCTGAACTTGATTGCTCCAATTCTTGCCATGTCAAGAGCCTCATTGAGTCTTGAGTCATCTGTTATGATCCGCCCCTTCTCGAGGTACTTCAGGTAGAATTCGTTGGCCTTGAGTATCTCATCTTGCATATCGATTTGCTTCGGGAGCTCTTCGTCTTCGATACATGAGATCACCGAGAGCACGGCCGTTCCTGTCACTTTGCTACCAATCGTCACTGAGATCTCTTTGTCAATCCTATCCAAAGATAGTGATGATGGACTCGAGAAGATGAACAGGCTCTTGATCTGGCCGTCCTCGGTCTTAAGAATGAACCCGTTATCAAGTTTGGTGAACCGTTTTTCTCCATTGAAAGCATCATCCATTGGCCACATTATCCTGAGATCAGATTCGATACGAATATCAATGCTGTGTTCTATGTAGTCGTAGAAATCGAACTGCAAGAACAGATAGGGGTTCTCTAGACTACAGAAGACAGTTATCTCTCCGCAGCAAAGCTTATATACGACTCTTTCGGGTGTGTAGAGAACCCTATTGAGCGCTTCTGACAAGTGTTCTCCATCTATAGAGAACTCCATGGATCTAAAGATTCGGAAGGGATGCACCCACACTTCTTCAATTCTATGGACAGAGAGATTTGCAAGAATGCGTCGGCCTGTGGAATTGATGTAACCTCTTGCGTTTTCGATTTCCATAGACGGAACTGGCCAGTTAGTCACTGACAAGACTGATGGAAGTCTTTGATCTGAAGTCTCTGAAGTCTGAACAAATACCGAGTCCGATTCTATCCAGTATTTGCCTTGTCTGTTAGGAGAAAGCAGCCAGAGGATGCTGTTCTCGATGAACCTTCGTGCTTCGGCATTATACGGATTATCGGGTTCCTCAAATGAAAGATAACCTCCTATAGAGAGAACTGGAAAGCCTCCAATATCATGAAGCCAAATCAGTTTTCTCTCCCTAATATAGCTTATATATCTTTTCTCAACGGCCACTACCTTTGCTCTACTGCCAAGATAGTAGAAGACATTCGGTATCTTTTCAAGGCCGTTGAGATGGGTGCTGTAGAAGCCTCCAAACAATCCTTCAAATAGAGGGTGGTTCTTATAGCATTGAAATCCCCTTTTGTCCCACGGGGAGCTGTCCATAAACACTCTTCGCTCTTCAATAGTGCCGGCATCCTCTACCCCAATCGTTTCAATCATTCTGACGGCCTTTCCTATCAGAATTATGGGTTTGGCGCCTATTGAGGGCAATAGAGATTTCAGATCCGGTACGATGTTGTTCAGCATTATCAGTTCATTCTTATCGCAATCAACTCTCGCACTGGTTTGGTATCCAGCTTTCTGAATAATCTCAGCGAGGTGGTTCACTTTCTCTTCAATGACACAGATCATCTGCAGTTTCTTACCTCGACCACAGTTCATCCTGAGAATATCTCTTTGAAAAGTCCAAGTGAGGCTCCCTTTGATACCAGTAAGCTACTGTGGCAATATCGTCCGTCAAGGGCTGGAATGCCCCGTCGGGATACCAGCCAAGCGCTTGCACTGTTACTCTGATTGAGTTGTTGAACCGTATGGGATCAGGAATATGCCAGCGATAGAGGCCGTGCCTGGGAACCTGTCCCTCATCTCTTTTCCATAGGGGGTAACCGCAGAAAGGAGCGGAGAAGGACTCACCAAAACACCATGCACCTCCAAAGTAATCTTCGGTTCCCGTTGTACAGATACTTGGGTCTTCTTCACCGTCAATGAAGAACTTGACTTCTCCCTCTCCCCACCAGCCATTTGAGAACTGAGTCCAGGAGGCAACCGTGCCCACATAATGACCTATGCCGCTAACACAGTCCAGGATTACGTGTTCCGGACACTCTCGAGTGGTCATCGATCTTCTCCATTCTGCATGGAAGTATGCGGCTGATTCAGGTATACTCCCCAGTGAGTAGTCAATCTGATAGAAAAAGTTTTGAAAAGGCTTTGGAGAGAGGTTCTCGACTTCAATTCTCGCGCAGTTTTCGAAAGGCATCGGCCAGTAGCAGTTGAATCCGCCTGATGGATTTACCGCCACAGGAAGCGAGTTAATATTGTATCTCAATCCGTGAGTGCAACCAAAGAAGTCTCCTAGCGGAGCTTCAACTGAAGGAGATTGTTCCCCATCCCAGTAGAACCTTATCAGGCAGCTTCTGTATGCGTTACTGTCAACGGTTATCCAGATGTGCCTTATAGTACCGGGTCCCTCAATTCTTGCCAGTTCGACTCTTCCCGTTGCTGGAAGCTCGATACAAGGTCTGACTTTCCACCCCTGTCCCAGCTTTCTTGCAGGCCCCTTCCCTTCAGGACGTTCAAGAGCTCCTCCGGAAACACTTCCGTCGGGATTCTCCGCAGAAATCGATCGTGAGCATTCGTTTTTGATCTCACATATGTCACCAAAGAATGACAAGTTGATCACCCCTTTCTTCTATTCTGCCAGCGACTGGCTACTTGTCGTAGCCCGATGTAAGTCTTATTCCCTGAACGATCCATTTCTGGGCGAAAATATAGACCAATATCATCGGAATAGACGAAAGAGCTGCAGCGGCCATCTGTGCAGGGTAGTTTGTTACGTATTGAGAGGAGAACATCGCTACGCCGACTTCAATAACTCGCATCTCTTTGCTTCTCGTAACTATCAATGGCCAGAAGAAAGATCTCCACTGTGAAAGAAAAGTGAAGGTCCCAACTGTTGCAATCACCGGTTTGCAAAGAGGCATGATTACTTTCCAGAATATCTGCCAGGAAGACGCTCCATCTATTCTCGCGGCATCTTCTATGCTGCTTGGAAGGCTAAGCATATACTGTCTCATGAGGAACATTCCCCAGATATTTCCAAGCGCTGGAACTATCATCGCCCAATAGGTATCAACCCAGTTCATCGAGTGCAGGATGATGAATCCCGGAATGAGAGTAACAACTCCAGGGAGAAGCATGAAAGTAATGAATAGTTTAAACATGAAATCTCGACCCGGGAAGTGTAAGCGAGAGAGAGCGTAACCGCCCATCGCTACCAGGATTATCTGGCCAATAAGCACTGCAATTGTTATGAATAAAGTGTTGAAGATATATCTTCCCCATGGTTGCGATTGCCACATTTCCACGTAGTTCTCCCAACGAAGAACATCCGGGATCAGCTTTGGTGGAAGTCTGTACATTTCAAACTCTGCCATGAATGAGAAAGAGATCATGAGAATATAAGGAAGTAGTGTGGATAGTCCGAGAAGAATTAGCAAAGCCATAATTATTACTTTGACGAAAATCGGGAAGAATCTGTTATTCATCTCATCATCTCCTCTCTAGAAGTAAGCCTGCCAGCTCTCTTTGCCAAAGAGCTTGAACTCCACCAGAGTCAGCGCGGCCAGCAACAGGAACAAGATCCACGATTGTGCTGCGGCGTACCCCATTCTCATATCCACCCAGGCAGACTGCCAGATATGATAGAAGACGACATCTGTTGACCTAAGAGGTCCTCCCTGGGTCAAGACATAAATTGGAGTGAAGACCTGGAATGACCCAATGACGCTGGTCACAAGAACGAAGAGACTCGTCGGTTTGAGCAGTGGGAGCGTTATCTTCCAAAAAATTCTTGGTTTGCTCGCTCCATCAACTGCAGCCGCGTCATAGAAGTCCTTTGGAATGCCCTGGAGCCCAGCCAGGAATATGAGTAGTTGACTGCCAATAGCAGACCAAATACCGATTATCATCATTGATATCAGTGCGAACTGAGGTGATTCAAGCCAGGCTATTGGCTTTATTCCGACAAGGCCAAGAATGAAATTCAGGACCCCGAAGTCTCGATTGAAAATCCAGCGCCACACGATTGTAGTTGCGACCCCTGCAGTTACAACGGGAAGATAGTAGAGAACTCTCAAGACAATAGATAGCTTTCCCAGCTTGTTTACGGCAATTGCCAGGAGGAGAGAAATGAACATCCCTATTGGAACGTAAATCGAATAAACTGCCGTATTCTTCATTGCATTCCAGAACTTCAGATCTCCGAAGAGCTCAATGAAGTTCTCGAGTCCAACAAACGGCTTAGCTGCATCAACGATACTCCATCTTCTGAACGCGAGGAACAGCGCAAAACCCATAGGACCGACCGCCCACCAGATAAGGTGGACAAGAGCCGGCAGTAGAAAACCATAACCAATGAAAGTTCGTCTTATCAGTTTGTGAGACTCAATGTTTGTCACTATAAAGACGCTTACTATTACCATTACCAGAAGTACTAGAATTGCCCCTATGGAGAAAAACTGAATAGACAAGATAGAGTTTTCTCTATGAGTCTCCTCGAACAACACAGTGAAATCGTATCCGCCAATATTCCGGCTTGCATATGTGTGAATCACATCATTGACTTTCGCAGAACCGGTTTCTATTCCATTTACTTGAGAAGATGTGTCTATCTCGAGATTCGAGATTCTTCTGGCAGTCAGATTAGAGGCGACCACTTCGCCTTCGTGCTGGACAATGAAGTTTGCTCCCGTACTTCGTCTCGATGTGTCAACGAAATCAACGAAGAATCCTTCGTCCCCCTTCAATACTAAATGTTCAACATCATTGAACCAGGCCTTTGATCTCTTCAACCCAACGCCTTCGCTAATCTCTCCAAGAGCTTCACCAAAGACAAAGAAGGCGAATGAAGCGATCAGTACGATCGCAGGCAGATATGCTGTCAGCCCAAATATCATACGAGTACGCTTATTCAGAGCGGCGTGGGATGCTGCCTTCCTGTAGAATGAGAGCAAGACGAAAACGGCAAAAGCGAATGAAGCAAGAGCAGAGATCCACAGAAAAAGCGACAAAGAGGTGTATTTGTCTTCCCAATCCGCATCGGTTGTGAGAGTTGAGAAGAATCCAATTACATCCCAGTTGTCGGAATCATAGACCGCAATTGCGTTTATCGACGCTTTGCTTCCTTCAAATGAGATCTCCGCAGATTCTGGTCTTTGGCTATTTATCGTTTTTCTGAAGAGACTACGAATCAAGTCGTCTTCTATTCTGGGCGAATCTCTGGAAACAGCGAAATCATTTTCGTCACCGAAGTAAACGACGAAATCTCTTTCATACGTTTCACTTGCTTTGTCGAGAAGATCGTCAAATCTGTCGAGAACAACCAGAAGGATATTGTCGTCAAGTAGGCGTATCCCAGTCTGAATGTATGTTTCATCACCATAAACGACGAGCTCAGTCTTCGGATATCCAATCGAAAAGGTAAGATTTTCGAAAAACAGAGAGGAAGATAGACTATCCGGCGCAAAATAACCAAAGTCATCAATCAGGTTGCCTGAGTAATCGAACAAGCCAGCAAAGACAACGTCATCTGAAAAACTCTCGAGTACGGCAGTGACTAATTCTGGCCTCTCAATCAAAGGATTCATCTCCAGGTCGATGTATGCCGTCAGGTTTTGGTAGTTGAGTTTGAAGCTTCTTAGCAAAGAAGCCTCACTCTCGACCAAGAAGTCATTGAGGGCATTTCTGGCATAGAAACCCAAAATGGCAAATGCCGATATCATCAGAAGGCCAACAAACACCAGTAACCCGACAATGATCTTGTAGTGCCTCAAAGTCATCCCTCCCGGAAAACGAGGGGCAGTGCAGACTGCCCCTCAGATGAAGAAATTAGTTTTCACCCTTTTCGATATACGTGTCCATTGTTGCTGCAGCCCAATCCATTGCCTGCTTGACGGTCTCTCCACCTACGTTCATCCTGTCAAATGCCTCTGCCCATGTGTCTTCGAACTGCGGTCTATAGTATTTCGTCTGAGAACCAACCGGGACTCTTGCAAAATCAAGCATTTTGATGAAAGCTGCGTCGAGTTCGTCCTGAGCTGCCTGTAGCTCTGCGATGTCCTTTATTGCAGATATTGCCAGTCCGCCTTCTAAACAACGTTTGGTTTGAGCAAATTCGCTTGAGAGAAACGCAGCAAGCTTTGTCGCGCCTGCTTTGTCGGGAGCGTTGACAGGGACCGCCCAACCGGAAGCGTAGGTTACGGTTGCTTTGCTTTCAGGACTTGCGTAAGGTATTGGTGCAGCTCCAACAACCAGGTCAGCCCCCTTGGCAATCTGACCTCTGATTGACACGTTGAACCATCTACCTGTGATTACCATCCCCACTTTCCCTGTATAGAAGAGTGCAGAAGTTCCGCCCAAAGAGCTAGCCTCCTGAGGAGAAGGTGCATATCCCTTTGAGAGGAGGTCGATGTAGAAGCCGTAATTATTCACGTTCAGATCGCTGTTGAGATAACCAGATGTCTGAGTGAAGTCCGGGCTGAAGACCTCTCCGCCGCCTGCCCAAAGGAGTGGTACAACAACACCGACCCATGACGGGAAAGCGAAGCCCCAAACGTCGTTCTTTCCATCACCAGTAGTGTCCTTGCTCAAGAGACGAGCGGTCTCTGCAAATTCCTCCATTGTCCAGCCATCTTGAGCAGGATAAGGCACGCCAAGTTCATCAAAGACCTTCTTGTTGTAGAATATCCCAATTGGGCTCGTGTCCTTTGGAAGGGCGTACAGACTCCTACCTGATCTGAAGATGTCGACAAGTACTGGGAAATACTCGTCCAAGTTGGTGCCGCTTGCACCTTCTCTGCTCAGCCTGCTGATGAAAGGATTGATGTCTGTCAAGTAGTTGCCTTCGACAAATGCAGGAATCATCTCGGCATCAAGCAGAATGACATCGGGTGGAGTTCCCGCTCCGATGTCGGTCAGGATTTTCTGGTAATAGTCGCCTGGAACCGGTTCGTAGACTACCTCATACTCCGGATTCAGCCTCATGAATTCGGCAATGATTGCCTCGTCAAGAGCTGCTTCTTCAGCGCCTGCCCAGGTCGTGACTCTGAGCTTGGTTGCTCCCAGTACAAGTGAAGAAAGCAAAATCAGAGCAATTACAAGAGAACCTTTCAGATATCTTACCTTTTGCATACTCCCACCTCCATTTTGATTACCTGTCCGCTAGAATGCGGGCGATTAATTGATTACAGTTGTTTTCCCGCCAAGCTGAACTTCAACCGCGCCACTATTCGAAACAACTCTAACTTGCCTTCCTGCCACCTCCAGATTATCGATCTCGAAATCAAGGTCGAAGGGAAATGGATCAAATTCGATTCCATTCTCAGAGATATCAATGCCTACAACGTATCTGATCAGAAGATCGATTACCCATGAATGCTGGTAATCATCGACACCTCTGTAGATACTCGGCCTTCCGTTGAAAGGGTTATAGTGTTCAAAGCAATTCGGTCTTCTTGGATCACCGTCAAAGAACATCATTTTGATGAACTTCTCGATAATCTCAACAGTCTTTTCGCGAAGGAGTGGGTCTTTGAATCTTCTTGCACATATTCCTAGAACGTCTACGATATGGCTGTTTGTCATTGGCCATACTCTTCCGTTCCAGGGGCAGTTGTGTCTTTTTCCTTTCCATTCGGCCCATTGACTGAAGGAGTGATCATCTAGACTTGTGGCTGGTACTGGGAACTCGGTCCAGAACTCTGCTGGATTGAGCAGATGCTTCTTGAGACCAGGAATGTGAGACTCATCTACGATATCCGTTAGATAGGGATAGAAGCATACTGCTGCCTTCACTCCGGTTCTCTTGAAATTGGCTGGATTGACATCTGAGAAGATTTCGTAATCCGGATCCCACATTGTTTCAAGAACGGCCTTCTTCGTCTTCTCGGCGCTCAATTTGAAACGGCTGCTTTCTTCATCAAGACCGAGAATTCCCGCCATCCAGGAGAGTGCCTTCTTGAGGTTGTATACATAGACTGTTGCATCTACGCCTTTAAGCCTTATATTATTTGTCCAGCCGTACCTATCAGACATTGGATCAACGGCAGTGTATCTGCTCATAAACTCCTGTCCTGTCTCGAACTGATCGACTACATCATAGAGTCCGGAGTTCTCCTGATCTCTAGATGAATCGAAGTAGGCTAGATACTTCTTTAGTGGTTCATAAATCCTGCTTATGAAATCAATATCTGGGTGAACACTATGTAGATCCCGAATCGCCCTCCCCCAGTCGGCGTGGTAGAAACCGTTCTCCTGAATCTGGTTAACATAGATATGACCTACGAACGCCCCATCTTCTTTCTGATTCTCCAAGAAGTTCAGCAGACTCCCTTGACCAATACTCGGACTGTTGGACCAGCGAGTTTCCAGGATATGGCATTGTGCGCTGTAAGTGATCAGTGCTCTGAAGTAGTCGAGGCCTTCGGCAATTGCCGGATGCTTCATAAATGACTCGCTAACCTCGCTTGTGAACAGTTTTAGTCCATACCACCTGTAGTAGTAATATGTCTGCATGAATGGATCACTAACGCGAAACTGAGGCAACGATGCAAAATACCGTTCCCAGGTTTCCGTGCTCTTTTTAACAGGATCTATACTGAGCAGCCTTTCTCCTCTCTCAATAACCTCTTCTCCACTTTGCGCAGCACCAAGACCACAGACAAATACAGACTCGTCCATCGGATCGATAGTGATTCTTCTGTGAACGCCCATGTAGAGTAGTCCGTTTCTGTTAATGCCATTATTAACGATTCCGGCCAAGAGCCCTTTCTTGCTAAGTTTCTCGTAGAATGGAGTCAATCTGAAATTCGGGATGTTGGCCGTTCTCTCTGAAAAGGTGATGTTGTAGTTCTCCATGGCTTCAAGTACTAACATCACCTCTGACTCGATTGGTCTTCTGTTTGGTTTGATGAGTTTCTTTCCGAAGAGAATTCCGTTTTTCGCAGGTTCTGCATGCGTTATATCTGTCTCTAGATCACTCTCAGAGCACTGCTGGGCTGTCCAAACCACAACATCCAACTCGATCAGTTCCTCGCCCATGTTCTTGAGCGTTACTTTTGAGAGAAGAAAGTCCTCTTCTAGCAAAGTTTTCTCTTCGATCAACTCAATATTCTCAGCCGAAAACCTGCTCTTAAGAACCGCCGGGTTCCATGTCCTGTCTACGCACCTGAAATCGATTGGGATTCCATTCTTCATTGTGCTGATCGCATAACCTGGATCAATTCTCATGTCAAAGTAACTCAGAAAATCCCATGCTCCCGGACTATCGAGAAACACCGGAAATGGAGGAGCCCATAGGAGCCTGTTCCCCCCTCCTAAGTACCATTTGTCATCTCTTTCAAGAATCTTCAGTACATCAATCTTCATATGAGTCACTCCTATCAACTTCCTGGCAGTTATGAAGCAGTTCCCGACCATAACCAGTTAGGTCAACTATGTCCTTCTTGTCAATCTCGATGATCTGATCGTAGACTCTCAGTGCGCCCTTAACATCTCTGGATGCTATTGCCTCATAGAGGTCCTCATGAAGAGGCAGTCCGGCATCTCCGAAAGTATCCAATCCGAGTGGCGACTTCCACAAGATCTCAAGTCCATCAAAGACCACGTCGAAAACCTCCTTGAGGAATCGATTGTGAGAGATCTCAAATATCTTCTTGTGGAAGGCAGCGTCTGTATTTGCGAGGTCATGCTTGTCTCTTATAGCCTCTAGAAGTTTTTCCATACAGCGAGAAAACTCTTCAATATCACTCTGACTTGAATTGGATATTGCGAGAGCTATCGCAGATTTCTCTAAAGTGCTTCTGACTTCTATCAAGTCAAATATATCTCTTGCGCTGTCTGTCTCAATCTCAAAATTGACATTGAACTGAATTCTTAACTTCGTTCTCTTTAGAACAAAAGTTCCGCTTCCGTGAACGGTTCTGGTTATGCCTTCATATTCGAGAACCCTGAGCGCTTCACGCACAACGGTTCGACTTACGCCCAATCGTTCAGTAAGTTCGAGTTCCCCCGGAAGTCTCTCTAGATCCTCGAGGACTATCATTTTCTTGAGCTTGTTTACTACATCTGTCGCGGTTCGTCTTCTTGCTTTCATAGCCAATTGACCTACCTCAACTTGATTTGTTGTCTACTCACCAGACAAGTTATTAATCATATTTTATTACCTCAACCATTGAATACTTCAGACGTACTATAGCTGCCTGCGTTTCGTTAGGTTTATTTGCAGGGGATTATCTAAGAAAACGAATTCCATCTTTACCGAGAAAAATGTTGTTGTCAACAACTATGACTTGAGTATTCTGAAGCAAGAAAAGACTTTCGCGAAGAGACAAGGTGAAATTTATCGCAATCAGTGGACCAGCTCCTATGGTTGGACGAATAACAGCACCGAAATCAGATGGTTCGCCTACTTCCTAAATAAAAGACAAAACAGTACAACTGATGCATTTCAGGAACAGAGGGATCATTACCGGAAAACTTATTAGCTTTACATTATTGAACTGCAATGATAGTCCAAGCCGAAGAATATCTCTTGCTTGAGGTCGATACCTTTTTTTTCGTTCACTCTTAACAGACAGAAGGGCTTCGCATACTTGACGAGCGCTATGGTGTTTACAAAGAGCCGGTAATCTCACTACAAATATGTTCGCCTCCGATAACTAGTAATCACTACGCCGGCCTTAATCGCAATGAACCCGACTACTGTAAGTGTTACTGGCAGCCCAACTGCCGTTATCCTTCTCATTCATTTGCAAGAAAGCAAGAAGCCGGAGTCAAGTTCACTCTCCGGCTTAAGTAAGCGGTTTTCGAAGACAACTACTTGGCTAACATCTTCTCCATTACTTCAAGTGCCTCGTCAGAAAGTAGAATCATGGCCAATCTTTGAGGTGTGATTCTGTTCTGCAAATTATTCTGCAGTGTCTCAGGTCTCCTGTCGGTAATTCTTTCAGAAACCTGCTCTTTGACAACTTTCATTCTTTCCTGAACATCAAGATTCTTCAATCGCTTCTGAGCTTCGGGCGGGAGATTCTCCAGACGATGTCTCATCTGTTCCGCTACATCGGGAAGCTTCTCCTCAATTCTTTCTCTCATTTCATTTACTCTGCTTGTGCCTACGCGGTTCGAAGCTACCCGTTGCTGCAAGTACTCGGCAAGATTTTCACCCTGCTTGATAGAGATTATTGATTTTAAACCTGTTAGATAATTCTCCATTATGGATTGCGTTCTAGTCGCAAAAGCTTCTCTTTCTGGAAGAGGAGCAATTTCACCTGAAATTGCCTCCTCGAGAGTGCTCTCAAGAGTATTAGTAATCCTCTCTTTGAGGCCTTCGAGTTCCTCGCGAGTGGATTTCGCAAGATCGTAAATCTCCTGAAGCTGCTCAGGAGAAAGTTCAACTGCGTTTAGCACATTTGCTATCTGAATCTGGCGCTGCAGTTTCAGAATATCTTTATCTACTCTGTTTCCGAAATTTGGAGCTGCAGTAGCGACGACCCCGAAGATCAATACCATTACCGAAACAACCAGTATCTTTTTCATTCTTGTCACCTCCATATGAAACTAAAACAATTATAGAAATCAATAAGTGGAAGGAACGTGAAATCGCTCGATGAAACCACTTCTCGTTGTGATGAAATGGTGAACTCTCTTATCTGGTCTATCAGTCGAGATTCCTCAACCATCTGAAAGCAGTATAGTGGATAAGTAGTTTGGCTGCAAGAACGAAGTTCTGATGAGTGTAGTGTCAGTTAATAGGAAAGAAAGGTAACGTTCGGAGACAGCAGGGACATCGACAACGATCAACTCATCCTCAGATCAAGCCGTGCAGGCGAGTATAGACTGTCGTTACCTGAACTGACTATACTCTGTCATTAGCCCTAAGAACTTGCTGAGGTGAGCAAACGAACCAGCATTCCTCACCGGGTAACTTGAATTTTAATCTTTTTGCGGCTGTGGATCAGGGGCATCAAAAAAGCCCGCTCCTTCTCTCGATGGTTCTATTGTTTTATCCGGCTTTTGGTTGGTCCTTGTTGAACAGTAAACACTGGAGAAACTTATAGCATAACCAGCACAAGAAAGAGAGTTCCTTCAGAAACAGCAGAAATAGTCGTCACAAAACAATCGCAAGAACCCCCGGGCTTTGCCGAACACTGCCGTCAGCAAAATACCAGAAGGCTCTTGCGATCTATCAGATACTATCTGCTTTTGACTGGCCATCTGTTCAAGACACGACTGTTCTTATTTGTGAATTATCCACCAGTTGTTGATTTGATATTTATCGGTATCGTTCACAGTGCCACAGTTGTAGGAAGAGGTGGAACTGGTATAAACCTGATGATACGAAACGTACTTGCCACTGGAAGCATGCCTAAGCCTTACTATCTCTC
>Ga0334901_1001237_pt1 | contig 28138 bp, 18 predicted proteins | sample GraSluR3_MG_3_FD_207216 | JGI IMG/M metagenome (GOLD analysis project Ga0334901, IMG submission 207216) | Sludge microbial communities from methane-producing bioreactor in Wageningen University, Netherlands - Granular Sludge_15_08-R3 | ecosystem: Engineered > Bioreactor > Anaerobic >... | reverse complement strand
CAGTGACCGTAAGCCCCCAACGGTGACTGAGCCTGTCGAAGTCACCGTTAGCGAAACCACCTGTCGAAATCACCAGCAAAAACCCCATACTATCCAAAAGGTCACTTCGACAAGCTCAGTGACCGTAAGCCCCCAACGGTGACTGAGCCTGTCGAAGTCACCGTTAGCGAAACCACCTGTCGAAGTCACCAGCAAAAACCCCATACTATCCAAAAGGTCACTTCGACAAGCTCAGTGACCGTAAGCCCCCAACGGTGACAGAGTGCTTCGACAAGTGGCCAGTGAGCGGTTCGGCTGGCTCACCGACCACCTGTCGAACTGCTCAATCACCGAAATTTATCACCAACACCCGTATCGCATCGCCTTATCGCCACATCGCATCAACGCACAAACGCCTCATCGCCTTACTCGAAACTCGAAACCTTTACCTACAGCAACGATAGTGAAGGTAGGCGCAACCCGCAACTATTCCCCCTTAACCCTTTTTAACAGCCAATCCCTCTCAACATGACGAAGGTCTTTGTGTTAACCAAAAAAAGGCTTTACCTTTAAGACCAAGAAAAATTTTGTACATCTAAATTAAAAAATATCGATATGTTTGACAAGCAAGTATACATCAATCGCCGACTGAACCTAAGGAAGAAGATCCGCTCGGGGCTAATCCTGATAGCTGGCAACAGCGAGTCGCCCATGAACTACCCCAAAAACCAGTACCGGTTTAGGCAGGATAGCAACTTCCTATACTTTTTTGGCCTCGATTTGCCAGACTTTGTTGGTGTAATTGATATTGAGGAGGGTAAGGATTGCCTTTACGGCAACGATTTCGACCTCGACGATATAATATGGATGGGGCCACAGCCAACCATTAACGAGCTAGGCCAAAGCGTTGGCATACCCTGCACCCACCCTATGAAGGAGTTCGCCTCAACCCTTCAACGCGCCATTAGGAATGGCCGCAAGATCCACTTCCTACCCCAGTACCGTACCGAGAATATCCTAATGATCGACAGGCTTATGGGCATTAACCCTGTCCTAGTGGGACAGTACGCCTCAACAGAGCTTATAAAAGCTGTGGTTTCCCTTCGTTCCATAAAAGAGCCCGTGGAGATTGCCGAGATTGACAAAGCGTGCGATGTGGGATACCTTATGCACACCACCGCCATGCAATTGGCCAAGGCAGGTGTACCAGAACAGGAGCTGGTTGGCGCCATCGAGGGCATTGCCATTGGTAAGGGGTACATGGCATCGTTCCCCATCATCCTGTCGCAGAATGGCGAAACGCTGCACAACCATGACCACTCGCAGACCCTAACATCGGGGCGTATGCTGCTAACCGATGCTGGCGCAGAGATTACCTCGCACTACGCATCGGATAACACCCGAACCTTCCCTGTGGATGGCAAGTTCACCCCCGTTCAAAAAGATATCTACAGCATCGTACTCGACGCGCTGAACAAGGGCATTGAGCTAAGCAAGCCCGGGGTAACCTACCAGAGCATCCATCTGGAAACCGCCAAGGTGATCACCGCTGGCCTTAAAAACCTGGGTATCATGAAGGGCGATGTGGATGAAGCGGTAGCCAATGGCGCACACGCCATGTTCTTCCCCCACGGCCTTGGCCATATGATGGGCCTCGATGTGCATGATATGGAAGACCTGGGAGAGGACTACGTTGGCTACGACGATGAGATATCGCGTATCGACCAGTTTGGAACAGCCTTTCTTCGCCTCGGGCGTAAGCTTCAACCTGGCTTTGTGCTAACGGTTGAGCCGGGCATCTACTTCGTTCCTGCCCTAATTGAGAAGTGGAAGAGCGAGAAGATTAACAGCTCCTTTATTAACTTCGACAAGGCCATGGAGTACGTTGGCTTTGGAGGCGTTAGGCTCGAGGATGATATTTTGATTACTGAAACCGGATCGAGAATACTTGGAGCCAAACGTATCCCTGTAACCATCGATGAGATAGAAAATATTGTGGGCAAAGGATAACCCATAATACAAACCCCACAAAGCCCCGATGGAGTAGTTCACCCATCGGGGCTTTTTCGTAAATATTTACTTTGGGAGCAATACCTTATATATAGTATGAAGGTTGATCTTCTCATTAACCTTACCCCACAACAAATGCTAAACCTACAATTAGTATAAAAAATCTTCATAATTTTGATAGCAATAAACCAACACACCAGCAGATGAAAAACCTTTTTGAGATCGAGTACGTTGAGCGCATCGCCATATCGCTGGTAATAATACTAGCAGGCATTACTGCGCTTTACTTTGCTGTTAGGCTAATTAAGGCTAATATCAAGCTGCTTAAGGACAAAGCCAAACGTAAAAAGATTTTAACCAAAGCGGTACTTCCCCTGTCGCTATTCACCCTGCTCATGGCGCTTAGGTTAACTCTCCCCGTTATCGTTAAAGACCCTGAACTTTTTGGCTCGGCAAGCCACTTCGTAATGGTGCTACTTGTTAGCACCGGAGCGTGGATAGCCATTAGCGCAGTTAATATCACCCGCACAATAATACTTAGCCATTACGACGTTAGCCAGAAGGATAACCTGCTTGCTCGCAAAATGCACACGCAGCTCAAAATCATCGAGCGTATTATGGTATTCGTAATCATATTCATTGCTGTTGCCAGCATTCTACTCACCTTCGACTCCATTAGGCGAATTGGGGTAAGCCTGTTCGCCTCGGCAGGGGTAGCAGGACTTGTTATCGGTTTGGCCGCCCAAAAGGTTATTGGCAGCATGCTGGCTGGTTTTCAGCTGGCCATTACCCAGCCCATCCGTATTGACGATGTGGTGATTGTTGAGAATGAGTGGGGATGGATTGAAGAGATTACCCTTACCTACGTGGTTATCAGGCTATGGGATCGTAGGCGCTTGGTGGTGCCATCAACCTATTTCATCGAGAACCCGTTCCAAAACTGGACACGAAAATCGGCCGATATTATTGGTAGCGTGTTTGTTTATACCGATTACACCATGCCGGTGGATGAGCTAAGAACCGAGTTCCTCAGGATTGTCGAAAAAACGGACCTGTGGGATGGCCATGTGGCCAACGTGCAGGTGACAAACGCTACAAGCCAATCGCTCGAGATAAGGTTTCTTGTTAGCGCCAGCGATTCGCCAACCCTTTGGGATTTACGGGTGCTTGTAAGGGAGCGCATTGTGGAGTATCTGCAAAAAAATCATCCCGACAAGCTGCCAAAAACAAGGGTAAACATCCAATCGCCCCAGGCGTAATGTTGATAATATCACAACATGGTGTAACTTTGTCTTCGATATTTAAAAATTACATACCAATAAAATGTGTCGTAAACCCACACTACTTATTGTTGCCCTAGCGATTGCCCAAGTAACAATAGGGCAGCCCATGCTGAGCCATTGGTTTGCGCCACAACCCGATATAAGTAACGGAAATCCCTACCGTTCCATCGAGGAAACATCAGAGGTGATTATCCCGGGAATAAACACATCGCCCATCAGGGTGGTTAAACAGTTCAACGAGCTGGGAAATATTACCTCAAGCATTACGTACAACTCAGCAGGAGGTGTAACCAGCGAAATAGCATGGGAGTATATCCATGGAAAGTTCTTAACCCGCAAGTATCAACGCACATTCGTGAACCTTAGGGGATGGAGTGAAGAGGAGGTTAAAATAGATTGGGACGAGGAAACCGAGCTGCCCACCAGAATTGAAGTAAACAAAAACGGAGAGCCTTGGCAGTGGGCAACGCTTAGGGCCGGAGCAGATAAACGAATTGAATCGGCACAGGTTTTCAACAGCAAGGGGCTGGTTTTTACCGAAAGGGTGATGTATATCGAGCCATCCAATCTTATAATGGTTCGAATACACCGTGCCAATAACTCCCTTGCTGGCACCGCCTCGTACCCCATCAACCCGCTAAAACCCTACTCATTCGAAACGGTAGCCCGAACCTTCTACCCCAACGGTGATGTTATGACCGAGACCCTTACCCATACAGTTAAAGGCGATCAAGCCTACTTTTACGAGTACGAGTACGACCATGAGGGGAATTGGATTGAAAAGCGTACATACCAAGTATCTCTGGGCCGAGGCGATAGGATTAGAAACAAAAAGCTTGAGAATAAGATTACTCGCAAAATCACATACCACTAGGTTACTGAATTCAAGGTATCGCTGCTTGGCTACCTCTGTAAAAAATGCTTACCAGATCTAACGAACGAAATTCGAACTGGCTTGCTATCTGATATTATTTTAAATGATTATCCGCAACCATACCAAACCATTCAATCGTCATTACGAACCACGAAGTGCTCGACGAAGTCAAACTCTCGTTCATTGAGAGTTGAAGTAATCTTTAGTTTTGATTTACAATAAGTTGCCTTATCGTAAAAACACTCCCAGAATACCGCCTGCCTGCCGCCTGCCCATAGCCGTCAAGCTAAGGACACAAAACAAATAAATAAAAACAATTCTTTTGATTGGTTTATACAGAATATTAATACTATAGCCCTCGTAGAGCCTGCCTGGCTGGCAGACAGGGGCATATAGCGATTGAAGGGATTAATACAAATGATTTTAAGCGCTTCGTAGACCTGCCTGCCGCAGGCTGGTGCGCAATAAGGGATCCTAATATCTATTGCACGCCCTACGGCCTGCATGCCTTCGGCAGTAAGGCAGGGGTGCTTTAGGTTTTGCTATTTAAACCCAATCGCTATCAACCCCTGTCTGCCAGCCAGGCAGGCTCTACGAGGGTATTGAAAATTGCTTAGCTTGACGGCTATGGCCGCCTGCCGCCTGCCTGCCGACAAAGGCAGGGCAAAGGCAGGCGGCAGGCAGGGGGCGTTTTTTGCAACTAAGCAATCATTTGTTATTCAACTCAATAGAGATTGCTTCAATCCTTAAAAAGCAAGGGTTTGACTTCGTCGAGCACTTCGTGGTTCGCCATGACGCTAAAGTTTTAGGTATTATAGCGGACAATCATTATATTTTAAAAATTTCACCGAAAAGCAGCTAACAAAACCTCTACCCATTGGGCATTATTAACCCCGTTTGCTGATAAAATCAGCTCTTTTAACACTATGCCTTATGCATCAGCCTGTTTTGCAACTATCTGTTTATCTGTAATTTAATGTGTTAATAACTTTGCCAGATTGTTTATTTCTTCAATTGGCAAAGCTTGGATTATGTGGATTGGGTTTCATACCTTGCAATCACTTTTGCTGTGCTGCGAAAAATACCTACCATGCTTTTTCTCAGCATTATAAAATTTTCCTTCGATTCCAATAATAAAAAACCGACATACCAATATGAACAAGGGAGATGTTCCAGTAATGAATGAGATTAAAGAGAAGTTAAAAACCTATTCCTTCGATGAGGCGATGGCCGCCTCAACAGTCTACTTTAAGGGCGATGAGATGGCTGCAAAGGTTTGGGTTAGCAAGTACGCGCTAAAAGACTCGTACGGAAATATTTTTGAGAAATCGCCCGATGATATGCATAGGCGCCTGGCCCGAGAGATAGCCCGCATTGAACAGAAGTACCCCAACCCTATGAGCGAGGAGGATATATTTGATCTGCTAAAGGAGTTCAAGTATATTGTCCCTCAGGGTGGCCCCATGACAGGCATTGGTAACCCATACCAAATAGCAAGCCTTTCCAACTGCTTTGTAATTGGCCCCAAAGGCGATGCCGACTCCTACGGTGGCATTATGAAGATTGATGAGGAGCAGGTGCAGCTCATGAAGCGCCGGGGTGGCGTAGGTCACGACCTCTCGCACATCCGACCAAAGGGAAGCCCTGTGCTAAACAGCGCGCTAACATCAACCGGGGTGGTGCCCTTCATGGAGCGATACTCCAACTCCACCCGCGAGGTGGCGCAGGATGGTCGTCGTGGTGCGCTAATGCTTTCCATATCGAGTAAGCATCCCGATGCCGAAAAGTTTATCGATGCCAAGATGGAGGCCGGCAAAATAACAGGCGCCAACGTATCGGTAAAAATTGATGACGAGTTTATGCAGGCTGCCATCGAGGGGAAACCCTACGTGCAGCAATACCCCGTAAACTCCGATAACCCTAAGTATCGCAAAGAGGTTGACGCCCAGTCAATATGGAAAAAAATAATCCACAACGCGTGGAAATCGGCCGAGCCCGGTGTGCTATTCTGGGATACCGTTATCCGCGAGTCGGTACCCGACAGCTATGCCGATCTTGGTTTCCGCACGGTGTCGACCAACCCCTGTGGCGAGATTCCGCTTTGCCCCTACGACAGCTGCCGCTTGCTGGCCCTAAACCTATACAGCTACGTAGAAAAACCATTCACGGCCGAGGCAAAATTCAGCTTCGATCTGTTTACAAAGCACGTGCACTCGGCACAACGCATAATGGATGATATTATCGATCTGGAGCTAGAGAAGATTGATGCCATCCAGGCCAAGATTGATCGCGATCCGGAGGACGAGGAGATAAAGGCCGTGGAGAGTAACCTATGGAGCAAAATTCGCCAAAAGGCCATTCAGGGACGCAGAACAGGTATTGGCATAACCGCCGAGGGTGATATGCTTGCAGCACTAGGTCTGCAGTACGGTTCCGACAACGGTATCGACTTTGCCGTTGAGGTGCAAAAAACATTGGCCGTTGAGGCGTACCGCTCGTCCGTTCATCTAGCACGCGATCGGGGTCCATTCCCAATTTACGATGCGCAACGCGAAAAAAACAACCCCTTTATCAATAGGATAAAGGAGCAAGATGAGGAACTTTACAACGATATGGTAAAATATGGTCGCCGCAACATCGCCCTACTTACCATAGCGCCCACGGGCACCACAAGCCTAATGACCCAAACCACTTCGGGCATTGAGCCGGTATTCATGCCATTTTATAAGCGCCGTCGCAAGGTAAACCCCAACGACCAAAACGTAACCGTTTCGTTTACCGACGAGGTGGGCGATTCTTGGGAAGAGTATAACGTGTTTCATCACAAGTTTTTAACCTGGCTCGAAACAAATGGCTACAACCCCGAGGAGGTAAAAGGCTACTCCGAGGAAGAGGTGCAAAAACTTATTGAGAAGTCGCCTTACCACAAAGCTTCATCTAATGACGTGGACTGGGTTAGCAAGGTGAAAATGCAGGGGATGATTCAGAAATGGGTTGACCACTCCATTAGCGTAACCGTTAACCTGCCGGCCGATGTGTCGGAGGAAATGGTATCGAAGGTTTACCAAACCGCCTGGGAAAGCGGCTGCAAAGGCTGTACCGTGTACCGCGAAGGGTCACGCGATGGGGTGCTGATCTCATCAAAAAAGAAGGAGAACAGCGACAATGTCGGAGCTCCCTCTAAGAGGCCACCCGTACTCGATTGCGACGTGATTCGTTTCAAAAACAACCATGAGAACTGGATTGCGTTTGTTGGCCTATACAATGGTGCCCCTTACGAGATTTTCACTGGCCTTTCGGAGGACGATGTACTCCCAATCCCCAAAGCTGTTACCAGCGGTCGTATACTTAAGATTAAGGACGAAAACGGTAGCCGCTACGATTTTCAGTACGTCGATAAATTTGGCTACACCAACACCATCGGTGGCCTGTCGCATATGTTCAACAAGGAGTTTTGGAACTACGCCAAGCTTATCTCGGGTGTGCTTCGTAACGGGATGCCCATACCCGATGTGGTGAACCTAATCAGCTCGCTCCGTCTCGACAACGAGACCATCAATACTTGGAACGCAGGTGTTGAGCGCGCCCTGCGGAGATATATCCCCAATGGCACCAAGGCTAAAACAGGCAAGAAGTGTACTGAGTGCGGAGCCGAATCGCTAATTTACCAAGAGGGTTGCCTGATATGTACCAGCTGCGGCAACTCGAAGTGCGGATAGATTTCTATCGTAACACCATATAGCTCCAGCCCCCAGCTCTTTGATGGGGGCTTTCTTTTAAATAACAATGGGCCGCTCAGCTAGCTGGCGACCCATTGTTTATGTTTATAATAGCTTACGCCTTAGAAATCAAAGTCGTCGAACAAGTCTGACTCAAGACCCAAAACCTCCTCAAGGGGTTTTTCGGTCCCGTCGTTAAACCTGAAATACGGCACCATTTCATAATAGGTAGCATTCCATTTCCAAACCAAAGAACCAATCTTAGCCCCATCGGGGAATGTGAAGAAGCTTAATTTTAGATGTTCATTTGCTGCGTCAACAATGGCTTGAGAGCTTGTGGTATTATCGTAAATGGCCACGAAATCGGCAAGGGCTAAATCGAGCTGTGCCTTAACCTCTCCCATCTGCAAATAGCCTTTGGCTGAGGTTGGGATCAGCTCAAAATCATCGTCTAGTTCAAACGGATTAATGGCCGATACGCCATCAACCCTAAGCTCAACGTTGGCCGACGTAATGGTAACACCCAGCTTTTGAACCTCGAACCCGGCAGCTATTGTTGAAAACCCTGATCTTGAGGTGATGTTGAGATTTGCCCCCATCTCGAAGGGAAGCATCGAAATGCTAACACCAACACTATTTAGCCCCGAGGCGGTAAGGTCGGCTTCGTAATTAACATCAAGAACCAAGCTAGTGCCAACATGGAGAGTAACCTTTAGCGAAGTGACAAAACCCACATCACCCTGCTCTATCGAATTAAAATCGTACAGTGTAAGAGTTGCATTGTTGGTGGTTTGATCCATATCGGAGGGGAACTCGTAAACTAACTTATCGACAGGTAAATCGCTATAGGTCCAGGTATTGTGGTCAAAGTCCCAGCTATAGGTTCCATACCCCTCTGCAAAAGGATCAACATACTCACTAACCGACACCATCTTTGTTATTACATCAAGTGCCTTCTTGGAAAGCGTTGCGTCCTGGGTATATATCTCCTTGAAATCGGACGCCATGGGGATTGCTTGTCCGTTCATCGTAGGGTAAGAACCCGTAAGTTCCATAAAGTTAAACAGGGTTCCAGCAGCAGGTGTCGACATCATCTCTACCATAAGGGTTTCCATATCGGTGCCCACGTTGGCTAAAACAGCTTCGGCCTCAACGGTCGAGAGTGGTTCGGGTTCATTATCGTCTTCACAAGACGTAACAGCTAGCATTGATACAACTAGCATTAACGATATTAGCTTACGATTTATTTTCATGGTATTAAATTTTTGGTTTGACAATTTACTTTATAATCAAAAACTATACCAGCATACCATGTTTCACACTGCATATAGCTGGAGCTTTTAAGTTTGAATGTAGCGATCCGTTTTAGTGCTCTACACAAAGCATGGCCCAGGGTAATGGCATTTTGTGCCATAATTTCTTTAACTTGCGCTATTTTGTAAGTGTTGGTTTGACGTAATTCAGCATCTAGCATATTAAACAAAATGATTATCCGTCATGATGCCTAAAGCCTTTACGTCATTGTAATCAACTCATTCGTCTTAGGTATCTTAGCGGATAATCATATTAAACAATTCTAACGCTACTTTGTTAGCCTCACAAACTTATCAAACAAACTATTATGAGCTCAGTAAAAATTAACATCGACTGGCAAGGCGATATGGCCTTCGAAACCGAATTAGACGGACACAAACTGGTAATTGATGCATCGCCCGAGGTGGGTGGCGGGAATAAGGGGCCTAGGCCTAAGCCTCTTATGCTAGTTGCTTTAGCTGGCTGTACGGGTATGGACGTGGTGTCAATTCTCAAAAAAATGCGGGTTGAGCTCGATGGCCTTCGCATATGGGTAGAGGCAGAGCAAACCGAGGAACACCCCAAGCACTACTCGGAGATGAAGATTATTTACGAATTTAAGGGGAAAGATTTACCCATGGATAAGATAGAGAAAGCGGTGAACCTCTCAGAAGAGAGGTACTGTGGTGTTAGCGCCGTATACAGGAAGGCGATGCCCATATCAACGGAAATTCGAATTGTAGAGTAGAAGAGATAATTTGTTATTGTAAAGGTTAATTTATCAACACTAAGGCCCCGATGCATCGGGGCCTTAGTGTTGATTCTGTTTCAAATCACCCTTTGGGTTTTGCAAGCTGCACATCGTAATTCTTGTCAACAATCAGGTGGGCTAAGGGTTTTAACGATAGCACCCCCATATGCTCACGCTCAAGTATCTTGGTGCGGAACTCATCCACCTCCTCCTTCCCGCGCATCAGCTGCATCATCTTTGTCTCAAGGTAGGTTAGCTCGATAAAAATCTTAAGGTCAATACTATCGGCCTTAATGGCATACAGGCCATCGATAATGAGTAGGTTAATCTTCTGAAAATCGGTGATCAACTCGTCCACCTGCTCGGGAATAATATCAATACAGGGGATGCGAGCAATCATATCCTCTTTAAACTCCTTAATATTCTTATGCAGCAAATCCCAGTTGTACTCATTGGGCCCAATTACATTAAGACCCTTGTTAAGGCGCCACTCCTTGCGCAGCAGTGGGGGTATCTTGTAGTAATTATCGGCATGTATTACCTTAACCCGAATGTTCATGGCCTTTAGCAAAAGCGCCAATGAGTGCGAAAGCTCAGATTTGCCAGCCCCCGACTCGCCCGATATGCCTACTATGAACTTGTAGTCGGAATCCTGAGCCAACTTCTCCTCCCTGAGCGGAATTAGGTGATTTAGAATTTCCTGTGCAGCCGCCTTGTGTAGGTCATTTATAAGTAGTACGTCTCCAAGCATATGGTTAAATTAGTTAAGGGCAAAGCTATATCATTTATCAATGGTTTCATAGCTAGATTTTGATTTATAAGAAAAAAAGATGTTAACGTGTGCGCAAAAAAATAGCCTTAGGCTCCCCCAAGAGCCCAAGGCCTATTGACAAAATGAGCACCACCCTACCTGTTCAGGTTGACCACTACCTCCTCGTTGGCATTTAGGGTAAAGGCTTCGCCCCTTATAATAAGCTCAGCATAATCTTTTCCGGCCGTAACAGTTACTACACTTTTTGTAATCTCAAAGTTAAACTCAACACCTTGGAACATACATCTAAAACGGATTTGGCTCCAATGCTTCGGTAGGTTGGGGTTAATTGAGAGCTTTGCTCCGTGGAAGTTTAACCCAGCAAACGCTGTAAGCGCCATGATAACGGTTCCGGTCATAACCCCCATGTGGATGCCCTCGGCTGTAGTTCCACCCTGAATATCTACGTAGTCGCTTCGGAGCGCCTCGCTGTATAGTTCCCAGGTTAGCTTCTTGCGCCCAATAAGCGAGGCCAAATAGGCATGCACAACCCTACTGAGGGTCGATCCATGGGAACATCGTTGGATGTAGTAGTCGAAATTCTTCTCAAGAAAATCTTTAGGTAGCTTATACCCCAAATCGCTCAGGGTCGATTTTACCTCATCGGGATCGATATTGTAGAACGTCATGAGGGTGTCGGCCTGCTTGGCCACTTTGTACTCGTCGGGCGATTTACCCTCGGCCTTCAGAATACGATCCATTCTGTATATATTCTCGTACTTCTTCTTGTATGCATCCCAGTCGAGCTCCTTAAGATTGAAGTAACCATCGAACTGTTCAATAATTCCATCGTCGGATATGGAGATAGCCATAAACTTGGACATCTGCTCCCACTGCTCAACCTCCGAATCTGTAAGGCCTATGGATTTAAACACCTGCTCCTTACTGTCCATATCCATTAGCTTAAGTAGGTCGAAAGCCCTTTTAAAAAGCCATACCACCATAATATTGGTATAGGCATTGTTCTTAAGCCCACCCTTATCGCTGCCGGGTAGGGTTTCATGAAACTCATCTGGCCCCATCACCCCCTCGATATCGTATCGCTTGGTATGCTCGTTGAGCTTGGTTTTGCTTGCCCAAAAGCGGCAAATATCGAGGAAAAGCTCTGCGCCGTAGCTGTTTATAAAATCAATATCACCGGTAATGTTGAAATAATTCCATACATTGTAGGCCACGGCAATGGAGATATGGCGCTGCAGGGAGCTGTAATCATCGCCCCACTCGCCCGACACGGGATTCAGGTGAACCACTTGAGTTTCCTCACGCCCATCGCTACCGCTTTGCCAAGGGAACATGGCGCCCTGGTAGCCGTGCTGCTTGGCATACTCCCTTGCTTTGGGAAGCCTACGATACCTGTACATTAGCACCGATTTGGCCACCTCGGGGTAATGAAGGCTATAGAAAGGCAAGATGTATAGCTCGTCCCAGAAAATATGGCCTCTGTAGGCCTCGCCATGTAACCCACGAGCGGGAATACCAGAATCGATGTTCACATTATGGGGAGATGTTGTAACCATTGAATGGTAGATGTGCATACGTAGGAGCTTCTGTGCAAGCCTATCGCCCGAAATCTGAACATCAACCTTATCCCAAATATTCTCCCAAGCCCTAAGGCTCGCTGCATGCATAACCCCAAATGATTTGAGGTGCTTCACATCCTCAACAACAAAATCCAGTGGATTAGGCGTTTCTGGCGATATGGAGTTGCAGATTGACACCAGTTTCTCAATCCGCAGGCTCTCACCCTCCTTAACCAATGCCTTAACGTATGTATTCACCCACCCCTGGTCGTTCTTTATCCTGTAGTTGGTTGCAAGGGGTCTGTCTTGATAAAATATCTCGATTTTTGATGCCACTGCAACATCGATACCCGACTGTGTGGTGGTTGCCAGCGCAAACGATATGTTATCCTTGGCACTTTGCTTCATGGGCTTTAGGTGTACCTGGTTAAGCTGCTTGTATCGTTCCACGCCATCGTTCTTAATGGGAATACGAAGAGCCGATTTTACCCTGATGTACCCATCGTAGTTCAATGGGGTAAGGCTATAGTCGATGGCTGCGTGATGTCGATTGGCCATGCTGGCAAACCGGCGCGACTCGATAAGCGTTTCCCTTCCATCCACATCGCGAACCAGCATCTTTTTGGTAAGCACGCCGCTGCGGAAGTTAAGGTTTCGCTCCAGCTCCAACACCTCATCGGTGTTGGGGTCGAACCACTCTCCCTCGGCCACCTTAAAGGTTATATGAAGCCAGTTGGGGCCATTTACAAAATCCTCGTTCTCCACCATCCTGTCGCCCACGGGTGATTGTAGCCTGTTGTAAAGCCCAGCCATATAGGTGCCGGGGTAGTTGTACTTATTTATTTGGCTCTCCTCCAGGGCGCCCCTGGTGCCAAAATATCCGTTACCCACTGTGAGCAACGCTTCGCGTGATCGTTCCTTCTCAATATCGTACCCCACGTGAGTTATAGACCATAGCTCGTTGTTGAGGCCCAAATCGAACCACTTCTCAATTCCCTTAAGCCCCTTTAGCTCCGCCATATCCTCCACCACCACATCGGCGCCATTCATTCTAAGCTCATAGGCATTGTCCTCTCGGGCTATTCCAATTACAAACCCAAAGTTACCCTTTTGGCCTGCCTGAACACCCGATACGGCATCCTCCACCACCACGGCTCGGAAGTAGTCGACCTTAAGATTATCGCAGGCTACGGTAAAGATATCGGGCTCGGGCTTGCCGTGCAGGCCAAGCTCTGCAGAGACCTCACCATCAACTCTGGTATCAAACAGGTGGAGTAGGTTTGCCCTTTCGAGCACCTGCTTACAGTTTTTGCTCGATGAGGCCACACCAATCCTAATGTTAGCCCTTTTCAACTCATGGATAAGTTCTACCGTTGAGTCGTACACCTCAACCCCATCGCGCTCAAGAATTTTGTTGAAAGCATCGTTTTTCTTGTTGCCCAACCCACAAACGGTCTCCATCTCGGGGCTGTCATCGGGCGAGCCAAAGGGTAATTCAATGCCCCTTGACAAGAGGAACGACTCCACCCCCTTGTAACGGGGTTTCCCATCAACATAGGGTAAGTAATCGTTGGTATGCGTAAACTCAACGAAGGGCTTTCCATGGCTATCCGACCACTTCTTGAGAAACTCGTCGAACATGTCCTTCCATGCCGCTGCGTGCACAAGCGCTGTTTTGGTAATCACACCATCCAGGTCGAAGATTACGGCGTCGAAACTATAGCTACTCATATTGTATGGGTATTCGGTTTTAAAAAAGATGAAAGAAGGGGCCTGTTAGGATTTGATGTATAGCAAGATACCCTTAGCACCCCGTATTTATTTGAAAAAGTGCTTTTATTTTGCTAATATAGTAAAGTTTTTTGACGTGTAAGTTTGATTGTAGAATTAAAAAAGCAAGTGTTATGAGTAAGCTAATTATTGTCTCAAACAAGCTCCCACTTGAAGTGGTTAAGGAGGATGGCGTGGTTAAGTTGAATGAAAAGGAAGTGAGAGTTCCCAACAAGCTAAACACCTACTTCAGCATGAAGGATTGCTTGTGGGTAGGATGGCCTGGAGAGGAATCGATTGAGCTATCAATGGATGAGAAGGATAGTATCTATACTGACTTTCAGAAAGAGCTTTGCCACCCAATTGAGCTAACCGAAGACGAGATTAAAAACTATCATTACGGATTTTGCAATGCAACCCTTTGGCCGCTTTTTCACTACTTCACTCAGCACAGCGAGTTTAACATCGAGTATTGGGAGTACTACCAGAGAGTAAACCAAAAATTTGCAGAAAAAATTTTAGAGATAGCCCAACCTAACGATACCATCTGGATTCAGGATTACCAGCTACTTCTACTCCCCAAGCTGCTTCGGGATGCGCAGCCTGAGCTCACCATTGGTTTTTTTCTCCACATTCCATTCCCCTCGTACGAGATTCTAAGAATATTGCCATGGCGCAAAGAGATTGTGGAGGGTATGCTAGGTTCCGATTTGGTTGGGTTTCATACGTTCGACTATGAGCGACACTTCATGAGCTCCGTGCGTAGGCTTTTAGGATACGATAACATACTAAACACCGTGAAACTCGACGAGCGCGTAGTTAAGTTCGACAACTTCCCTATGGGAATCGATTACAGCTACTTCCATAGCTACGCAAAATCACTTGAGGAGAAAGCCGATCTGCCCGAGGATAGCCTTAGGAAAAAATTTACGCAAGGGGTACTAGGCAATGGCATCCGCTTAATCCTATCAATCGACAGGCTGGACTATGCAAAAGGGATACCGCAACGCCTAGAGGCATACGAGCAATTCTTGAATCGATATCCACAGTATATAGAAAAGGTATGCCTTGCCCTTTTCGTAATCCCTTCGCGCGAAGTGCTTGCCGAGTACCAAACGCTAAAAAAAACGGTTGACGAGATGGTAGGTAGAATTAACGGCCAGCTTGGTACTGCGGGCTGGATGCCCATATGGTACTTTTACCGAGGGGTAAGCCTTGGAGAGAAAATTGAGCTGTACTCCGTTTCGGATATCGCCCTAATATCGCCCCTGCGCGATGGTATGAACTTGATTGCAAAGGAATACATTGCCTCCCGAGTGGATGGTACAGGGGTACTAATTCTTAGCGAGATGACCGGCGTATCTAAGGAGATGAGCGAAGCCCTACAGGTGAACCCCAGCAATATCCACGAAGTATCGGAAAGTATTAGAGAAGCGCTGGAGATGCCTGTAAAAGAGCAAAAGCAGAGAAACAAGGTGATGCAGGAAAGGCTTAAGGTATACAACGAGGAGAAATGGGCAAACGATATACTTAATGCCCTAAAGGATGTTAAACAGCTTCAGGAAAAAAACCTAACCCGCAAAATATCACCAAAGGTCACCGAAGTAATTAAGCAAAAGTACAACCAGAGCAAGAAACGCATCATTTTTCTCGATTACGACGGCACGCTAACAGGTTTTCATAAAGATCCGCAGCAAGCAATTCCCAACGAGGAGCTATACTCCATACTAAGGGCACTGGTAGCCGACGAAAAGAATCGGGTCGTCATAATCAGCGGACGCGATAAGGAAACGCTGGGCGAATGGTTTAGCGATTTTAACGGTATTACATTTATAGCCGAGCACGGCGTTTGGGTTAAGCCACCCAAGGGCGAATGGGGCATGCTGGAGCCCATTGACAAGAACTGGATGGATATGATTAGGCCGCTAATTAATTTTTATGTCGACCGAACCCCCCGCTCGCTGCTTGAGGAGAAGAACTACTCGTTGGTTTGGCACTACAGGAATGCTGACCCCGACTTAGGCGAAATTCGTGCTTGGGAACTTAAAGATGAACTCCGCGATTTGGTGTCGAACCTAAACCTTGAGATTATGGATGGCGATAAGGTGATTGAGATTAAAAACTCGGGTATAAACAAGGGGCGCGCCGCGGGGCAGCAACTCGCACAGGATGACTTTGACTTCATCATGGCGCTGGGCGACGACTGGACCGATGAGTTTACCTTTAGCGCAATGCCCGATGATGCGTTTACCATAAAGGTGGGGACTAAAAACACCAAGGCCAACTACTATATCGACTCGGTGGAAAGCGTAAGAAAACTACTGGCGCAACTGGGCGAATAAGCCTTGACATAAAAAAAGGCTGACCAGCTGGTCAGCCTTTTTTTACGTCATGAAATGCTATAGCTTAAAGGCAGCCTTTACCTTATCAATATAATCTAACTTTTCCCAGGCAAAAAACTCAACCTTTTTGGTGTAGGCTGGCGTACCATTCCCCCCACCCATTTGAACATCTTTTAGATAAAAATCGCGACCAAAATGACCATAGGCTGCGGTTTCTTTAAAAATAGGATTTTTAAGCCCAAAACGTTCCACAATGGCAGCGGGACGCAAATCGAATATCCTGCTAATCTTATTGGCAATTTCATGATCGGGCACACCAACCTTTGATGTGCCGTACGTGTTAACATACACGCTAATGGGTTGTACAACACCAATGGCGTAGGCCAGCTGTACCAACACCTCATCGGCTACGCCTGCAGCCACAAGGTTTTTGGCAATGTGGCGGCTAGCATATGCAGCCGAGCGGTCAACCTTAGACGAGTCCTTACCCGAGAAGGCACCCCCGCCGTGGGCACCCTTGCCTCCATAGGTGTCAACAATAATTTTACGGCCAGTTAGGCCGGTATCGCCGTGGGGACCACCAATTACAAACTTCCCAGTAGGGTTAACGTGTAGAATAAAATCGCCTTTAAACAAATCTTTTGTTCGCTGTGGCAACCGTTCAATTACCTGAGGTATAAGGATCTTCTCAACATCTTGCTTAATAACCTGCTGCATAACCTCATCGGAATCGAACTCATCATGCTGGGTTGACACCACGATGGTGTGAACTCGCTCGGGCTGGCCTTGATCGTTGTACTCAATGGTTACCTGACTTTTTGAGTCGGGGCGAAGGTACTTCATCACCTTACCCTCCTTACGGATTTTTGATAGCTCCATAAGGATCATGTGCGACAGCACGATGGCCAAAGGCATTAGCTCATCGGTTTCGCGGCAGGCATAGCCAAACATCATGCCCTGGTCGCCTGCGCCCTGCTCAGTTTCCTGCTCGCGCTCAACGCCACGGTTTATATCGGCCGATTGCTCATGGATAGAGGAGATAACGCCGCAGCTGTCGCCATCGAACATATACTCCGATTTGGTGTAGCCAATCTCACGAACCACGCTGCGCGCCACCTGCTGAACATCAACATATGCCTTCGACTTCACTTCGCCGCTAAGCACAACCAGACCAGTGGTTACAAGGGTTTCGCAAGCAAACTTCGAATCGGGGTCTTGCTTTAGGAACTCATCAAGAAGTGCGTCTGAAATTTGGTCGGCCACCTTATCGGGGTGCCCCTCCGATACGCTTTCGGATGTAAATAGATATCCCATGCTTTTTGTAATTTAAGAGATTATTAAAAAAAGTTGGGAAGGTTTGGTAGAATTGCAGGACAAAAACACTGTTTTAGCATTTTTTATTGTGGTTGCAATCAATCAAATCTTTCCACTGCAAATTATCAGCTGCAAATGTAAGGTTTTTTTTGGATTTCCATCATCTTGTTTAGATTTATTTTAAATAGCAGCCCGCAAGCCCTAGGCTATACAAACTGATACCGTGCAAACCATTTGCTGCAAATTCTCTGGTATCAACAAGAAGGATTTAGACCTGCCACAAATTAAGTGCGATAGGTACGAGGCCATTTGTAACCCAATAGGACAAGCTATGGTGCTTAACGATTTTAAAACCGACCTGAACATAATTGTTGGGCTTTGCATTGGCCACGATATACTTTTTACCAAGTATTCCCAGGCACCCGTTACAACATTTATTGTGAAGGATAGGGTTACCGGACACCATACCGCCGCCACGCTCTACTCGAGCTACTACCAGAAAAAGCTAACCCGATAGATCTTTTGTAACACCACTCACGGGGTGATCATCTGCTTAGCAAGTAATAGCCCCGTGAAATTATCTAAGCTATTCCCACAACCCCTCAACGCTTAGGTATCGCTCACCCGTATCGTAGGCAAAGGTGAGAATAGTTTTATCAGAAGAGATAGCGGCTAACTTTTTTGCAATGGCAGCCAGCGATGCACCTGTTGAAATTCCTGCCAAAACACCCTCGTTCATAGCCAATTGGCGGGTCATAGCGTAAGCCTCATCGCCCTCCACCAGTATAACTTCATCCAGAGCATCAACAGCAAGTATGGGTGGAATAAAGCCAGCGCCAATGCCCTGCAATGGGTGCGGCGCCGGGGCACTACCACTTATAACTGCCGAGGCCGCTGGCTCAACACCTATCACCTTAACCTGCGGAAATGCTTCCTTTAGCTTTTTCCCTACACCCGTAATATGCCCGCCAGTTCCAATGCCGGTAATTAGGTAGTCGATGCCCTCGGGAAAATCGGTGATAATCTCCATTGCGGTGGTACGCATATGCACCTCTGGGTTTGCCAAATTCTCGAACTGCATAGGCATAAATGCGCCCGGCGTTTTGCCTACAATTTCCATTGCTTTAGCGATTGCGCCCCGCATACCATTCTCTTTGGATGTGAGCACAATCTCTGCCCCGTAAGCCTTTAGCAGCATCCGTCGTTCAACCGACATCGACTCGGGCATTACCAAGATAACACGATAACCCTTTACCGCGCCCACCAGGGCAAGGCCAATACCCGTGTTGCCCGAGGTGGGTTCAACAATAATTCCTCCAGGTTTAAGTAATCCTTTGCCTTCGGCATCGGTAATCATGGCAAGGGCAATTCGATCCTTAATGCTACCACCGGGGTTAGCACGTTCTAACTTTATCCACACCTGGTGGGATGGGAATAACTTACCTAGCCGCAAATGCGGTGTGTTGCCGACTAGCTGTGTTGATGATGTTATTTTCATGATTGAGTGATTGAGTGATTGAGTGATTGAGTGATTGGGTGATTGGGTGATTGGGTGATTGGATGATTGGGTGTTGAGTGATCAGTAATCAGTAAGTAGTTGTTGGTAGTTTGTCTTGGAATCGGGAGGATAATGAGGGAAGATTGGCGTTTCCCGATTTTCTGATCCTTCGGCAGGTGGTCAGTAAGTACTTCGACAAGTGATCAGTGAGCAGTTCGACAGGCTCACTGACCACCCGCCGAAATGCTCAGTATATCACCTGTCGAAATGCTCGGAACATACTTTCTAACATTCGATTTATTTAAATTCATAAACCCATAGCATTAGCACTACAAATCAAAAAAACGCTGTCATATCCTACGGACCCTGTCTTCTGTCAGGCATGGATGACAGGTTTTTCAGTCTTCCATCTTCGGACTTCTAACTTCTGACCTTTGGCTTCTGACTTCAGGCTCTTGACTTTTCAACAATCGATACTTCATTTTACCCCCATCTTCTGGTTTAATCTTCACCATACAACCTCAAAAAACGCTGTCATATCCTACGGACCCTGTCTTCTGTCAGGCAGGGATGACAGGTTTTTCAGTCTTCCATCTTCGGACTTCTAACTTCTGTCTTCTGACCTCCTATCTTTCAACTCAACGAGTAATCACGGGTTGTTATCCTCACCTTATTATCGTGTTGCACAATGGAAAATGGGGGTACGCTCTCGGTAAGCCAAACATTACCGCCTATTACGGTTTGTTTACCTATGGTGGTTTTGCCACCAAGTATGGTAGCGCCAGCGTATATTACCACATCATCCTCAATTGTGGGGTGACGCTTAACTCTAGCCAGCTCCTTGCTCACGCTCAGCGCGCCAATGGTTACCCCTTGGTACAATTTCACCCTTTGTCCAATTACTGCCGATTCGCCAATTACAATCCCAGTTCCATGGTCGATAAAAAATGGGCTGTCGATGGTTGCCCCGGGATGAATATCAATTCCCGTTTGGGAGTGAGCGTACTCGGTCATTATCCTGGGAATAAGAGGTACACCCAATGTTTTCAGCCTATTGGCTAACCGGTAAACCGCTATGGCTAAAAAGCCGGGGTAGGTCATTACCACCTCTTCAAGGCATGTGGTGGCAGGGTCGTTTCCCTCAATAAAGGAAGCATCGGTAAGCAGCTGTTCTTTTATGCTATCCAACGAAAGCATAAATTTTTTGGCTAACTCTTGCTGGGCGTTGCGATCAAGGGCGGGCGTTGATTTTAGCAAAGCCTTTAGCTGCTTTTCGAGTTTCCTTATGCTAATACTTTTGGGTCTACCGCCATCAATAAATGGGAAAAGATTGTGAACCAAATTATTTGTAAAGCTAATGGCGATTAGCTTCGATGGCAATGTTTCAAATTTCTCGTGTTTCATGGTGTGATGTTATTATAAAAAAAGACCCTCCAGTATGGAAGGGCTCACTATTTTACCTGTCAAATTAATATACTACAGATGCATTGTGTATGGGCATACCCTTCGCGTTTGGTTTGCAAACCAACAACAGCAAAGGGTATTTTGTAAATGAATCATCTGCCTGTTTATTAGGGTACAAATATAAATAATTTGCAATACAAATAGTTTTTTTGAGAATAATGCCCCCCAAAGGATTTTAAACTTATCAAATGGTAGGCTGTCATATAAACTAACAATCGGAATCCAAAATTTGTTTCGCATGAATAGAACCATTCTCACTTTGTTTTCTGCAGCATTGCTGCTAGCATCAACATTTGCCCTTGGGCAAAAAATCCCTCTAACCCACGATGTGTACGACTCGTGGAAAGATATGGAAAGACCAAACATCTCGCTACGTAACGGTTTAATTTCTTTTGAGATAAATCCGCAGGATGGCGATGGCGTGCTGCACATTACTAATCGGAATAGCGATTTTGAGAAGATGTTTGAGCGCGGAACCCGTGCCCAGCTCGCCCCCAATGGCAATTTTGTCGCTTTTACCATTAAACCTACCAAGGCTGAGGTTCGCAAGGCCAAGCTGGCTAAAAAGAAGCCCGACCAAATGCCGAAAGACTCGGGTGGGGTGTATATTCCTGCTTCCGACGAGTGGTTTGGTTTCAGCAAGGTGAAGAGTTTTGGTATGGGTCAAAAGGATGGGCAATGGGTTGGTATCCTAACCGAGCATAAGGTTGAGGAACCAAAAACCGAAAAAGAAACGGACTCTACCGAAATTGAAAAAAAACCTGTTCGTAAGTCGAAAACAAAATCAAAGAAAGAGGAAACCTTACTAACCCTTCTAAATACCCAGGATAAAACCACTCAAGAATTTTTGTATGTTGATGATTATACCTTTGCCGAACAGGGAAATTTTGTAGCCATCTCGCAGATTAGTACCGACTCGCTCGAGCAAAGTATCCTGACGATTTTTGATACCAACCTAGGACAGGCCAGGCAAATCTTTCAGGAGAAAGGTGAACTTATGAATCTTACCTTTAGCAAGGATGGAAAGATGTTGGCCTTTCATTTCAGCGCCGATACAGGAAAGGTAAAGATTTTCGACTTGTACCTATGGAAGGAGGAGCAGGAGCAGGCATCCAAACTACTTGATGCCTACTCGGATGGAATCCCCGCTGGTTGGGTAGTAAGCCAGCACGACAAGCCACGCTTTAGCGACAATGGGAACCGGCTGTTTCTATCAACTTTTCCTAAGCCAGTGGAACAGCCCAAGGATACGCTTACTAGCGACGAAAAGGTAATATTCGACCTATGGAGCTGGACTGACACCCTGTTGCAGACGCAGCAAAAGGTAAACCTAAGGAGGGAGCAGCGAAAGTCGTTTCCTGGAGTGTATGACATCAAAAAGGAAACCTACACGCAGCTTGCCGATAGGCGCATGGAGATGGTTCGGACCGACCCCAAGGGCAATGCCAAATACGCCATTGGCGTAGATAGAACGCCCTACATGTGGAGCATGACTTGGGAGTACCCCACTGGAAGCGATTACTACCTAGTGGATATTGATTCGGGCGAGCGGAGGCTCATTGCAAAGAACAACTCTAGCTTTCCAACCATATCGCCCAACGATAAGTATTTGGCCTTTTACCAACCATCGGACAGCACCTGGTATGGAATGACTACGCGAAGCATGAAGTTGTTCCCGCTTACAGATGGTATCAATACTAATTTTTACAACGAGGAAGATGATAGGCCAAGTGAACCCCGACCTTACGGAATGGCAGATTGGTTGACTGATGGAAGAACGCTATTGATATATGACCGTTACGATATTTGGCAGGTAGATGTTGGCGGCCGAAGAAGCCCCATTTGCCTTACCAATGGCCACGGAGAGGCCAATAAAGTAAGGTATCGATACCAAAGGTTAAGCACTGAAACCGAGGGTATCCCTTCGGGCGAATCGATGTTGGTATCACTTTTCGATGAGAAGACCAAGCAATCGGGTTTTGCGATGGTGGTTCCCGGAAGGTCAACCACCCCAAGGGTGATGCTGAAGGAACCATACCAATATTCCGTAAGAGCTAACAGCGAGGATCTATCCACACTGCTGTGGACACGCCAGTCGTACCATGAATACCCCGACCTTTGGGTTAGCACCGCTAACTTTACCAACAGCGCTAAGCTATCCAGCACCAATCCGCAGCAAAGCCAATACTTATGGGGAACCGTGGAGCTAACCAAATGGCACGACTTTAACCGCAACGAGGTGGAAGGGTTGCTATACCTTCCCGAAAATTTCGACCCCACCAAGGAGTACCCCATGATGGTTTACTTTTACGAGCGCCATGCCGATAACCTGCATACGCACCACAAGCCAGCGCCCGGGCGCTCGGTTATCTGCCCCACATTCTACGTTAGCAATGGGTACATCGTATTTATGCCCGATATTGCCTACCTAGAGGGGCTTCCGGGCAAAAGCGCCTACGATGCCATTGTTAGCGGCACTATGGCCATGGTGAATAGGGGGTTTGTTGATATTAACAGGATTGGCGTTCAGGGGCAGAGCTGGGGTGGCTACCAAATTGCCTACCTAGTTACCCAAACCGATCTGTTCAAGGCCGCTTCGGCGGGTGCGCCGGTTAGCAACATGACCAGTGCCTACGGCGGTATTCGGTGGGGAAGCGGCTTGGCGCGTATGTTCCAGTACGAGCGCACCCAGAGCCGAATTGGTGCTACGCTGTGGGAACGCCCAATGCACTACATCGAGAACTCGCCGCTGTTCTATGCGCCTAGGGTGAACACCCCGCTGCTTATTCGCCATGATGATGCCGATGAGGCAGTGCCGTGGTACCAAGGCATTGAGCTATTCCTTGCCCTGCGCAGGCTCGAGAAGCCCGTTTGGATGATAAACTACAACGATGAGGCGCACAACTTGGTTCGCCGTGCCAATCGAATTGACTGGACCATCCGTATGCAACAATTCTTTGACCATTACCTAAAGGATGCTCCAGCACCCAAATGGCTAAAGTACGGAATTCCCCAAACCGAAAAAGGCGAAATGGGGTACGAGTTGGTTGAGTAATAAAATCTACATAAAACAAAAAAGGGCTGCCTGATTGGTAGCCCTTTTTGTGTTGTCGACAAATCGAAATTTATTATCCCAATACTTTTACCGCATTATTTATCCTGCTAACCGTTTCGTCGCGCCCAAGCAGCTCGCAAATATCGGCAACCCCTGGCCCTTTCGACTCGCCCACTAGGCTTAGCCTAAGCGCATTCATCACCTTGCCCATACCGTAACCCTTCTCGTTGATAAAGTTTTTAATGGCAGGCTCAATCTCACTGGCTAGGTAAGAATCAACACCTTTTATAACTTCGGAAACCTCATTCATAATAGCCCCCGTATCCTCCTTCCAGAACTTTTTGACCGTTGCCTCATCATACGATGTGGGTTGCTCAAAAAAGAATGATGCCTGATCCCAAATCTCATGCACAAAGCTAACTCGCTCCTTCACCAGCCCAACAATCTTTTCAACCCTTTGCGAATCATAGCTCACACCTTTTTCATCAAGTATCTTTGCAAACTCTTGCGCCAAATCCTTATCATCTTTTTTTACAAGATATTGATGATTGAACCACTTGGCCTTTTCAGGATCGAACCGCGCACCCGACTTGTTAACCCGCTCAAGCGAAAATTTTGCAATCAGCTCATCCATAGAGAAAATCTCCTGGTCGGTTCCCGAGTTCCAACCCAACAAGGCAAGTAGGTTTACAAAGGCATCGGGCAGGTATCCATCCTCGCGGTAACCACGAGATACTTCACCCTGTGCCGATTTCCACTCAAGCGGAAAAACGGGGAATCCCATCTTATCGCCATCGCGCTTGCTAAGCTTACCATTGCCGCTAGGCTTTAGCAGTAGCGGAAGGTGTGCAAATTGGGGCATCCTATCGGTCCACCCCAGCGCACGGTAAAGCAAAACGTGCAAAGGCAGGGATGGCAGCCACTCCTCGCCACGGATAACGTGTGATATTTGCATGAGGTAGTCGTCGGTAACGTTGGCCAGATGGTACGTTGGCAGCATATCGGCACTTTTAAAAAGCACCTTATCATCTAGGGTAGATGTGTTTACGGTTACCTCGCCACGGATTATATCGTTCATCACCACATCCTCGTTTTCGGGCATTTTAAAGCGGATAACCCACTGCTTGCCTGCATGAATACGTTTCTGCACCTCATCGGCCGAAAGAGCCAGCGAGGTTTTCATTTTGTTACGTATTTTTGCTCCGTAGGTAAACGCTTCGCCTTTGGCCTCGGCCTCCTTACGCATAGCATCTAGCTCCTCGGCAGTATCGAAGGCGTAGTAAGCATTGCCCGAAACAACCAGCTGATCGGCATACTGCTTGTAAATAGCCTTACGCTCGCTCTGGCGATAGGGGCCAAAATCACCACCCTCGCCAACGCCCTCATCAATCTGAATTCCGCACCACTTCAGCGACTCGTTGATGTACTCCTCGGCGCCTGGTACAAACCGCTGCGAGTCGGTATCCTCAATGCGCAGAATAAAAGTTCCGCCATGCTGACGGGCAAAAAAGTAGTTGAAAAGCGCGGTGCGTACACCGCCAATATGTAGTGGCCCAGTGGGACTTGGGGCAAATCGTACCCTTACGTTTTGTTGCGACATAGTTACTTTGGTTTATTTATGGTACAAAGATAGGGAATATCTATGTATGCGCACGATTTTGTAGGCACGTTTGGAGGTTGTGTTAGGGAAAACAGATAAGGGTAGCTAACCGCTTATTGACAGCTGCATTGCTGCTTAGCGTGAGCTTTTTTTGGAATAGTGAATGATGAAGTATTGGGTGGGAAGTGTGCACTGGGTGATATCTAACGGATGGGGGTGTGATCTCGTCACATCGAGGTTTTGACGATACTAGAGGGCGCAGGGCTTGGGATGTATCCCCCGTTAAGAAGCTTCCTGCGCACCGACCCGCTTGCCTAACCTGTTCAGCACCAACCTACCAGCCCTGTCTGCCGACTGGCAGGCGGCAGGCAGGTTGGTTACAACCCTTGTTGGGTACAGTATTTGTTTATTATTTGATTTATTGTTCTTAAATCTAGAACATCGTATGAACTAATTAATAATAATTTATCATTTGGCTCAATGAGTTCAATGTTTGGGATTCTTAATTTTTTCAAAACCTGCGATTGAAAGCGAGGAAAACCTCCATTCATTCTAATGCCAATTTGAGAAAGCTGTTCTCTAATAAAGTCGGACATCAGAATTGAGGCTAATATTTTTAATGAGTGTATTGATTTCCCTGTAATATAATATAAATTGTGATGAGGATAATAGTTTCCATCGTCAATTATCAACTTTTTTATGCCTGCTATATCAGGCAGTAAAAGTTTTGGTTTTTTTGTTAATTCGGGTTTAATTTTATCAATGGTTTTATACCACTTGTCCTTATTATTTTTTGCAGTATGACGTTTTAATAGTACTTCTTTATTAGACTCAAAATATTTTTTTAGTTTCGGATAATCATTTAAATCACAAAGAACATCGTTTTCGTATGGATTTACAAGATACTTTTTTCTCCAATTAATTCTATCTGATGTTATATCCTTTGTTGTAACAATTGGAATCAACCGGTTTTGTTCAATCTCTTCCCTTTGTGATTCACCGATAATATAAATTTTATCTGCCCCTGTAGCAACACCAATTCCAATCTCAAATTCTTGCTCTAATATTCCGCTTAATGAAGTATGGTTTATATCGTATTCCAAAAAAATATTTTCCCAAGAAGAATTCTTAGGACTATTAATCTCTCTTAATGTTATTGAACTTAGATTAATTGCATTAGAAGATGATTCATAATACAATACTTTTCCTGTACTTAATCTATTCTCAATAGTTGTTATACAAGGATAAGCAATAACACTTTCATCAAAAGGCGAAGCATTCTCAATATTCAGAACTTTTTTTAAATTAAACTTTTTAGAGATTTCATTCCGTAATAGCTGACCGTATTGATTATATAACCATCTATTTGAGCAGATAAAGGAAAGCAAACCATTTTTACTGAGTAAGTTCAATGATTTCTCATAGAAAAGAATATAAATATCCGCTCTATATTTGAATGTCTTAAAACGTTTCCTGAAATACCGCTTTGCTTCCTCTGATATTTTTTCGTGTCGAATATATGGTGGGTTGCCAACTATGCAATCAAATGATTCGTAAAAATAGTGGGTTAAAAAATCGGTATTAATTACAATTTTATTGAAATCAATTGTGCCATCAATCTTGTTTGATTTCAGGAATAGGTTAATTTTGAATACTAGGTTTTTACAACTATTAGTTTCTAATTCAACAAATCGCACATTATTTTCTAGGGCTTCATTGAAATTAAAACAAAAAATCAATGATGATTGATATAATCTTTTGATTATTTCAATAGCAAATGAACCATTGCCCGATGCGGGTTCAAGTATTCTAACATTTTTTAGGTTGCGAGTTGAAAAATAGTTTACCTCATCAAGGATATAGTTTACAACTGTTAAGTTTGTAAAAACAACTCCGTGATTCCTCCCGTTTTTTCTTTTAGTATTTTCAACTACTAAATTCATTTAATTGACCGATTAAGTGTCCTATGAATGAACTAATAAACGATTCTATTGAGATACTTTCTTCTACATTTCCATATGTAAAGTCATTCTTAGCCCACATTAACCCGCATTGTGTATAATGCCTTTCTAGCATTAATTTCTCGCAAAGAATTTTGTATCTCTCTAGATATGATGAGCCTTGAAATTCAGGAAAGGATTTAAAATGAGGTTCGCTTATTCTAACTGGTGTAGTTGATTTGTCAGATTTTTCCACCATTAAAAAGTAGCCTAACCAAGGTGCAATTTGATTTGGGAAGGCCTTTTCTCTGAAAGCTGTCCATAAGTCTACAGCACTACCAAGGGCTTCTTCTGTTCTATTGTTGAAATTATTTCCAAAAGAACCAACTTGGGATTTAAGTTCAATAACTGAAATTAATTTTTTTGAGGGAGAAATAATTAACATATCCCAGTCTTTGGTTGGTCTAAAGTAACCTGGTATGATGTTCCCTTTTATGTAAATACATTCTTCTGGAATACCTACATCTTTTGCCACTGTTTTAAATAACTCTAAAAACCCGTTTAACTGTTTTCCTCCTGTTACCGCACCTCGATTGCCAGCATCCTTAATATTTCTAGTACTCTGTCCTTTCAGTTGTTTATTTCTAGTATTCCAGAATTGCTTTACAGCCCTGTCAATTAGTGGTTTGTATTTCACGGTATTTTTATTCATTGTTTCTTTTTGGACAAAGATACATCTTTTTAACCGAAGCTTCAATCGTCTCTGATTTCTTTCAATATTGCACCCAACGTTTGGCGGTATGGTTAGTTGCCGATTTCGAAGCACTTTCCTATCAAGTTACAACTATTTTTGATACGGGCTGAAACGCTCGAATACACACTACACCGGCAATTAACTATACCGCGTGTTGGCTG
>Ga0334901_1001235_pt1 | contig 28198 bp, 22 predicted proteins | sample GraSluR3_MG_3_FD_207216 | JGI IMG/M metagenome (GOLD analysis project Ga0334901, IMG submission 207216) | Sludge microbial communities from methane-producing bioreactor in Wageningen University, Netherlands - Granular Sludge_15_08-R3 | ecosystem: Engineered > Bioreactor > Anaerobic >... | reverse complement strand
TGATGACCCATTCATCTCCAAAATCGAGCAACAAATTGAAAAAATCTTTTGTGAAATTCATACCCCAAAATTAAAAATTTCCACTATATTTGCAGTAGAACCGAATAAATAAAATAAAATGTTATTTTTCAGCACATATATTGCTTTTTATCATAGATTTATTTAATTTCATGCCATGAAAACTATAAAAACTTTATTAGTTCGTTTTAATAACGAGTTGACTCAACGGGAAGTATCACAATTTAGAGGAGCAATAATTAACAAACTTGACAAACCGGATGTATTATTTCATCAGCACTTAGAAAATGAAAATAAATTCAGGAACAAATACCCATTAATTCAGTATAAAACAATTAATCAGAAAGCAGCATTATTCTGTATTGAAGATGGAGTAGAAAGTGTACAGCAATTTTTACACCTTAATGAATGGGAATTACAAATTGGAGACAAAACAGTAAACATTGAGATTGATTATCTTAAAGTAAATAAGTTTACAATTCAAGCATGGGACAAATACTTCAGTTATAAGATTTATAATTGGCTGGCTCTAAACAACGATAATTATAAAGAATATAGCAAAGCAAAAACCGAAAAGGATAAAATTTATATTCTCGAAAAAGTATTACGTGGAAATATACTGAGCTTTGGCAAAGGTATAGATTGCTTTTTTGAACACGAAGTAAAAGTAAGAATAGAACACATAACAAAAGAAAAAGTTCTTCATTACAAAGACCTTAAACTTCACGGTATAGATGCCATAGTAAATACAAATGTATTTCTGCCAAACTATATTGGTTTAGGCAAAGGCTCAAGCATGGGGTTTGGAGTAATTAAAACTATTAATGATAAAAACATAAAAAAAAATGAGCAATAAAAAATACCTATACGGAGCCGCTGTTCAAGGAATACAAGGCTTCATTTTTGGGACGAATAAGTTGAGGGAGATAGTTGGGGCAAGTGAATTGGTGGAACAAATTTGTACAGATTTGTTTTACAAGATTGCTAATATCAACAAGGAAGATTCAAATATAATTCTTAGTGCTGCAGGAAACATTAAATATGTTTTTGATGACGAGCAAAAGTGTAAGGATTTTGTAAAAATTTTCCCTAAATCAGTTTCTGAATTAGCTCCTGGCGTAACAATAAGCCAAGCAGTTATTGAATTTGAAGGAGATGATTTCTCAAACTCAATTCAAAAACTGGAGGATAAGTTGAAAGAACAAAGAAATATTGTTGCGGCTCCCCTTGAAATTGGATTTATGGGATTGGAAAGAGCAAGGCGAACTAATGGTGTTGGAGTGAAATTTGATAAAAAGGAAGATGAAGTCTTTGATACTGCAACTTTAGCCAAAATCAATGCTGGTGATAATGTTGCTCTATTTGAAAAAATGTCTGGATTCAAACCAAAAGCTAGCGAATTGGCATTTGATACTGAAGAAATTACAAAATCTGGTAAAAACTCTTGGATTGCAGTAATGCATGCAGATGGAAATGGTCTCGGGCAGATTCTTCAAAACAAAGGGAAGGATTTTGTAATAGCAAATAAATTTGAAAAATTTTCTAAAACAATTGAAGAATCAACAAAAAATGCGATAAAAAAGGCTTTTGAGGAAGTTGTTAAAAAAGAATATGATGCGAAATATAGATATCCAATTAGACCAATAATAATTGGAGGGGATGATGTAACAGTAATTATTAGAGCAGACTTGGCTTTAGATTTTACAAAGATTTTTCTTGAGCAATTTGAAATAGAATCTTCCGAAAGATTTAAAGAAATTGGACTGAGTGATTACGATGGAGGTCTTACAGCTTGTGCAGGCATTGCTTATATAAAAGAATCTTATCCACTTCATTATGGATTAAGTTTGGCTGAAAAACTCTGTTCAGATGCAAAGAAATATGTAAAAAGAACGAAGGACGATGGGAAATTGGAAGACCCAGAATATGGAGAAATGCCTAAATCTGCTATTGCTTTTTATAAAGTTCAAGATTCCTTTGTGGACGATTTGAAAACATTGAAACAAAGAACTTTGCAAACTAAAACAGGATTGTCATATTATGCCGGACCTTATAAGTTATCTGACTTAGACAATCTTTATAAAAAATTGCAAACACTAAAAGAGGAAGCAGATAAAAATGATAAAATAAAGGCTGTTAGTAAACTTCGCCAAATAGTTACTGAGACCTATAAAGATGTATCTACCTCAATTTTTATGATGGAAAGAATGAAAGAAGTAAATAAAGATTTTTATTCCGATTTAAATCTTTCTAAAGAATTGGAAGCTATTAAAAATAATGGCAAATCGCAATTACTTGATTTAATAACCTTACACAGTTTTAATTATGGGAACAAAGAAAATTAATTATATCATCACTTTTTTGAGTGATTGGCATGCCGGTTCAGGATTGAGCTCTGGTGCAGATGCTGATTCTGTTGTTATAAAAGACAAAAACAATTTGCCATATTTGCCAGGTAAAACAATTAAAGGCTTGCTAAAAGATGTTTTTGAAGATTTTAAAGATGCACAACCGTCCTTGATTAATGATGAATTTATAAAATCATATTTCGGAAAATATATTAAAGAACGAAAAGAATCTCACAAGGGGTTGTTGTTTTTCTCAAATGCTGAGCTTAATGAACTTGAAAAATCTGAAATCAGTAAAGATATGAGTAATCTGCTCTATAGAAATATTGCATCAACAAAAATTGGAAAAAATGGCGTTGCCGAAAAAGGCTCTTTGAGAACTATGCAAGTATGTGTTCCAGTTGTTTTGGAAGGTTATATTGATGGTGTTTTAGAAACAGATGTTGAGAAGTTTGAAAAAGCTTTGAAATGTATTCGGCATTTAGGAGCAAATCGAAATCGAGGACTTGGTCGTTGTAAGTTAGAAATTAAAATCAATTAGTTATGAAAGAGATTTTTTATAAAGTAACATTATTGTCGGATGTTGTATTGAACTCTAGTTTGGCTACCGAGGGCAATATGTCATCATTGGATTTTATCCCTGGTAGCAATTTTTTAGGAATAACTGCAAGTAAATTATATGAAAATATTACTCCTGATGAGAGTTTGAATATCTTTCATTCCGGCAAAGTACGATTTGGTGATGCGACTATTGCTAATGAAAACCATGTCTCTTATGCTATGCCGGCAATGTACTATATGGATAAAATTAAAAAAGAGATTGGAAAAGACGATGTTTTTTTGGATTATTTAATTGACAGAGATAATCCTCCTATGGATGTTAATGGAAATAAATATCAACTTAAACAAGTTCGTAGTGGTTATGTTTTTTCGGACGGCAAAGTTTTAAAAGAAATTAATAAGTCTTTTGCAATAAAATCTGCCCAAGATCGAACAAAAGGGACTTCCAAAAAAAGTGCAATGTTTGGTTTTGAGTCATTAAATAAAGGCTTGGAGTTTATCTTTTCAATTCAATTTGATGATGATACTATAGTTGATAAAATTAGTGGAGTTATTGAAGGGAATCATCGTCTCGGAAAATCAAAAAATGCCGAATTTGGGCAAATCAATATTAAAAAATTGCCAAATCAACCAAGTACTGTTAAGAGTTTTAATTCTGATGAGTATGTTTTAGTTTATGCTCAAAGCAATTTGTGCTTTATTGATAAAAATGGCATGCCGACTTATAAGCCAGATGCTGAACAATTAGGGCTTAATAAAGATGCAAAAGTTATTTGGAGCAAATCCCAAATCAGAACATTTACCTATTCGCCTTGGAATTCAACTCGTAATACTACCAATACCCAAAGGTTTTGTATTGCAAGAGGTTCAGTTTTTTATGTAAAAAATGCAAAAACCAATGATTACGAAAAATATGTTGGTTTACATCAGGCTGAAGGTTTGGGTAAAGTAATTTACAATCCGAAATTTTTGTTAGGTAACGAAAATGCAAAATGCGAACTACCATTTCAAGAACTAAGCTTTAAAAATGAGGAAAAGAAATCTGAAGGTAATATTCCAACTACAGTATTATCTAAATACTTGAAAAACAAATTGGATAGTAAAAATAGTGAAATAGAAATTTCAAAATCTGTACAAGGATTAGTGTATTCCAATTCTAATGAAATTAAGCAACTAAAAAGAATTACATCCAGTCAATGGGGTGGAATTAGGGCTTATGCAACTAAAACAAAAGATTTTGATGAGCTTGAAAAACAGTTGTTTGATAAAGAAATTGGCTATTTAACACATGGCGTAGCTGATGAAAAGCATTGGGGTAAAAATCGGGGTGCAAATCGTAAAGCATTTGAAAAGATTTGTGATAAAAACAGAAAGCACGGAACCCAATTTGTGGCAAAATTTGCAGCCGAAATGGCAAAAGAAAGTAGAAAACTTAATAAAAAATGATTATGAATACACACAGATATATTGCTAGGTTTATAGTAGAGGCTGAAACTCCGCTTTTTGTTGGTTCAGGAGAATCATCTTTATTAAAAGATGCTCTTGTACAAACTGATTCCAATGGTTTGCCTATGATTTTAGGGACAAGCCTCGCTGGTGTTTTAAGACACTCATTATTAGGAAATACTTGGATTGAACAAGTTTTTGGTTATGCAGAAGGTGACAAAGGATGTGGGTCTTTGTTAAAAGTTAGCTCAGCTTACATGATGATAAGCGAAACTGAAGTTTCGGAGGGCATAATTGAGAAGATTGATGATAAGGTTTTGAATAAATTTACGAATCTTCTTTCTCGTCAGCATGTGAGAATAACAGAAAAAGGTGTAGCTGCTGATAAAGGCTTGTTCGATAACGAAGTCGTTTACAAAGGAACTCGTTTTGTTTTTGAACTGGAGTTAAAAGGAAATTCAGAAGATAAGACATATTGGAATAGCATTTTAGAGCAAGTAAACAATCCGACTTTCAGAATTGGCTCAGGAACTCGAAATGGATATGGTAGCTTGAAAGTTATTGCGGTTTATAGTCAAGTTTTTGATTTACAAAACGAGAAAGATTTTGAATCATACATAAATTTTAATCCATCGTTTAATGCCGATATTAATTGGAATGATGCGAAACCATCAGAATTAACATCCGATAAATTCACAAAGTATTCATTAAAACTTAAACCAGATTCTTTCTTCATTTTTAGTGAGGGTTTTGGCGATGATGAGGCTGACAATAGACCACTTGATGAAGAAATCGTTGTTTATAAAAATGGGGAAATTGATTTTGAACATCAAACAGTTATACCGGCTAGTTCAATAAAGGGAGCAATATCACACCGTGTTGCTTTCCACTATAATAGACTAACGCAACAGTTTGCCGATTTCGGAGGCGGAAAAACTGGTTTTGATAACGAAGCTGTTGCCACTTTATTTGGGAAAGCTGGTCAAGATAATAAAGAAAAAGTTGTTGATGCTCAAGCAGGCTTGGTTTTTATAAATGACTTTTATTTTTCAGATGAACAAGTCAATAACAAGAAAATATTAAATCATGTCGCCATAGATCGTTTTACAGGTGGAGCTATGGATGGTGCATTGTTTAGCGAAAAAGTCTCAAATCTGCTAGGGAATGAATTTAAATTCGATGTTTTTGTTCAGTACAATACAGAAGACGAGATCCTGAAATCATTAGAAAGTGCATTAGTTGATATTTGTAAAGGCTTATTGCCACTTGGCGGTATGACAACAAAAGGTCATGGCATGTTTACAGGTAAACTCTTGAAAAACGGAAAAGAAATATTTAACTATGATAATAAGGAGGTATTATGTTAGAAATAAAAAAATATAATTCGATAAAAGATATACCAATCAGAAACTACGAAGGTTATATTTGGTTATCAAATGAGAAAAAACCGTTTATTTTACCTGATGAATCATTTGATTTTTCGACGGTTGAAGCCAATCCGTTTGTAGTTGAGGCACTATTATTTGATAAGTCTGAAAACAAGTCAATTCATGTCCAGCACACAGGGGAATATCAAATTTTTGAGTATGATTTGAGTAAACTTGAAAAATCAAACTATGTTGAAAAAGAGTATCTTCCACATCGACTTAAAGATGTTAAAAATGTTCTTTTTAAACAAATTTGGCTGCCTGAAAAGGATGATAATTGTGCCGGATTTGAAGTGTTAAAATTAAAAGCAATTGTTTTTTGTGGATTTAAAAATAAGGAGGAATAAGTTATGAGTATAAAATCACCATATAATTTTGTGCCAGCACCAAGTGAAAATGAGGTTTTTAAACCCGATTGGGCAGATAAAGTAAGTCATGATATTCCCTTTTCTGATGGAGAAAGCGGCGAAATAGAGTTGAAAATAACTTCAATGACTCCAATTTTTATTAGGAATGGACATAAAAAAGATGATCAAACAAATGAATTCTCTCATTACGTTAATGAAAATGGAGAAAAGAAATATTTCATTCCCGGCTCATCATTAAAAGGGATGTTTCGAAATGTGCTGGAGATAATGAGTTTCTCGAGGATGAGCCAAGTTGATTCTGATAAAATATTTGCCTTGAGAGATATGAATAATAAGAAGTTTTCAAATAATGAAATTAGAAATACGAAAACTGGATGGTTAAGAAAAAAGGATGACAGATGGGTCATTTATAACTGTCGAGTTGATAGGGTCGACATGGATAGTATTGCTAGTAAATTCAATGTTGTAAATTTTAAAGATTTGTCCGCAAAGGAAAAATATGAAAGATGTGGAATAAGAGGATTTGATAAAGTGTTTGATTTTGAATATGTCAAGGAAGTTAAGATGACAGGCAAAATTTACAATATTGTTAACAAACAGTCTGATTTATCTGGCTATTTAGTCATGTTTGGTTCAATGCAAAATAAAAAATATGAGTATGTGTTTCAAAGACCTAATTTTAAAGAACCTTATTATGAATTGTACAGTCAGGATTTGTATGATAGAATTTTAGATATTGAAAGTGAACTGGATCAATCTCTGTGGAGATATTTCAAAGATTTGAAAATTAATTCAATACCTGTTTTTTACAAACTTGATTCTCAAGGTAAAAAAGTAATCCATTTTGGATTTTCAAAAATTTATAAACTAAATAATACGCATTATTTGAAAGAATTAGAACCTTTGAAATCTTATTTTCAAGAAGAAAAGCAACGGCAAAAAGATGATTTGAAATATGATTTAGCACAACTGATTTTTGGACATACAAGTGATGGAGATGCTCTAAAAGGAAGAGTAATGATTGGACATGCGATAAGTAAAAATGCAGTACCTCAGGCAAATCATGAAGAACGTGTGCTAGGTTCACCTAAACCATCATTTTATCCTGCATATTTATTGCAGTCAGAAAATATTGACCAAAAAAATGTTCATTATAAAACTTATTTAGATAGTCATGCAGAGCTAAAGGGTTTTAAGAAGTATCCATTACATAATACAATTAAGCCAAATACTAATATAGATAATGAGAATATTGCTTCCGAGTTTACTCCAATTCAATCTGGTGCTATATTTTGTGGTAAAATTAGATATCATAACTTGCGAAAAGTGGAATTAGGGGCTTTAATATCAGCAATTACTTTTCATAATTGTCAAAATTCTTTTCATAATATTGGTTCTGCAAAACCCTATGGATATGGTAAAATTAAAGTAGAAATTAAAAATACAAATGTTAATATTAGTGAAGCGCTGGCTTATTTCGAATATGCAATGGATTTACATGCACAAAATAAATTAAATAAGGCTAAGTGGCTTCAAACTATGACGATGATTGAATTATCTTCACTTTCACAAAGTTCTAATAATAATGTAAACAGTAGGTTGTGTTATCCAAAATTAGAAGACGAAAATGAAAGAAAAAATCAAAGAAAAAATCAATTTAATAACGTGAAGAAAGATAATCAGAGTTTAAAATATTTTTCAGAATTAAATGGTGTGCCAAATTTAAAAAGCCTATTGACAGATGATTTCATGAAAAAGATTGTAGAAGAAAAAAGGTTAAGTAACCAGAAGGTAAAAGAAGCAAAACTCCAACAACAACGTTTAATTGAACAACAAAAACTTGAATTAGAAGCAAAAAAGAAAGAGTTTGCAAGTCTCATCTCCCAAGCCCGCACCCTCTACCAAAACAATGAAAACAAATCTGCTCTTTCGTTAATCGAACAAGCCGAAGCTTTGGGCTTAGATAATGTTTCGCATCTCGATCTCAAGCAAGATGTTTTAAAAGCTCTCGAAATACAAAAGAAACAAGAAGAACTTGAAGTATTAAAACAGCAAGAGGAAGTAAAACGAAAAGCCGAAACCGAAGCAAAACTTGCATCAGGATTAGCAGCTTATCTCGAAGAAAAGAATCTGAAAGATGAGTATATTGTTCGCAATTTTAAAATGATTAAGGCAAAAACAGAAAAGTATCTGAAAGATTCCGCTAATGAAAAACTACCGGAGAATGAATTGATTGTTCTGGAGCAGTGTGTCAAACGTGTTTTTAATTCATTAAATACGCGTGACCAAAAAGAATGGCAAAAGTTTGAAAATAACAAAATCTGGAATGCTATTGCAACTTGGACTAATGGCAATTTTGCAAAAAACATTTATGATAAGCTTTTTTAACTTATGCTTACATCAAAGTAAATGAATTCATCATGAACCGATACATCCACCAACTAACAATTTTGTAGTTAAATATGGAACTAGATAATTTCAATATTCTTCTTTCCAGTATTAAGAGGGTAATAGATACCTCAAGAAATTACGTTCGTCAATCTTTGTCTCATGCTCAACTAATTGCGAATTTTGAAATTGGAAGATTAATTGTTGAACAAGAACAACAAGGCAAAGAGAAGGCGAGCTATGGTAAGCAAATAATAAAACTGTTGTCCGAAAAGTTGACAAAGGAATTTGGCAGTGGATTTGACGAGAGAAACCTGAGAAATTTCAGAAGTTTTTATATAGTGTTTTCAAATTGGAACTCATTGCGTTCCAATTTTAAGGAAAGTGATTTTCCGATTCGGAACGCACTGCGTTCCAAATCTGTAGAGATGAATTTACAAAAATTAAATGGATTAGAAAGTCATCCTTTGTTTCAAGTCATCTCACCAAAATTAACATGGACACATTACCGCTTATTACTTAAAGTAGAAAACGAAACAGCACGTAATTTCTACATAAAAGAGTCAATAGAAAATAATTGGAGCACTCGTGCACTAGAAAGACAAATAAACTCACTTTATTATGAAAGGATTTTATCATCAAAAAATAAAACTCCTGTAATGAATGAAATGCTCGAAAAAGTCTCCAAATTAAAACCCGATGACATACTTAAGGATCCTTATGTGCTTGAGTTTTTGCAATTAAAAGAGAATACCTCCTATAAAGAAACAGAAATGGAACAAGCACTTATTGACAAATTGAATGTTTTCTTATTAGAATTGGGAAAAGGTTTTGCTTTTGTTGCTCGACAAAAAAGAGTCTCAACAGAAACTAAACACTTTTATATTGACTTAGTTTTTTACAACTATATTTTAAAATGCTTTGTCTTGATTGACTTAAAAACAGGAGAACTAACTCATCAAGACATTGGTCAAATGGATATGTATGTACGATTATTTGAAGACAAATTCAAGCATAAAGACGATAATCCAACTATAGGTTTAATTTTATGTACTAAAAAAGACCAAACAATTGTAAAATATTCAGTTTTAAATGAAAATAAACAGTTGTTTGCTTCAAAATACCAGATGTATTTGCCTACCGAAAAGCAATTGATTGAGGAGATTGAAAGAGAGAAATTTATTATTGAAAATATAAAAAAAGATGACAAAAATTAATAAAAAAGAGACTATAAAAATTGAAATACTTAGCCCAACCCATGTTGGTGCAGGTTCGGAGAAAGATTGGGTAAAAGGAGCCGATTTTATTGTTGACAACAATAAAGTTAAAATTATTAGCTTAAAAAAAGCAGCTCAGTATGTTAATATTTCAGCGTTATCGAATGCTCTTTTGGAAAATAATAGCGTAGCTCTTAAGAACAATTTAGGGGCTAATATTGATAAATGTGTTGAAAGAGTTTTTGATTGCAAATATTCTGGTAATAATGATATTAAAACACTTATCAAAAACCAATTAACAGGAAATCCAATTATTCCAGGAAGTTCAATAAAAGGAGCTGTTCGATCTGTTTTGTTTAATTATTTAGGTGGCACATCAAAAGATGGAAAGGAAGTCTTTGGTAGTTCAACTAAAGGTGATGAGTTTATGAGATTTATAAAATTTGCTGATGCAGAATTTGATGGTTCTGAACTTGTTAATTCAAAAATCTTCAATTTACATAACCAAAACGGGTTTAAAGCAGGATGGAAGCATGGTCGTAACAAAACTGACCAAAACTTAAAACCGAATGAATTTAATACATTTTTTGAAGTACTAATGCCAAATCAGAGAGCTTTTACAAGTATTTCGATTTCTGAAATAGGATATAAAAACTTTGAAAAATTTGTTGCCTCACATATTAAAAATGAGAAGAAAAAACCAATAGTTGAAAATGATATAAAATATTTATTTGGAATAATCAATGAACACACCAAAAAATACATACAGAAGCAAATAGAATTTTTCAATAAGTATGGTAATAATGAAACACCGGCAATTATTGAAAATTTGAAACAAATTCAGCAACAAATTTCGAACGACAATTCATCTTGCGTATTAAAAATGGCATCAGGTTCTGGTTTTCACAGTATAACAGGTGATTGGCAGCACCACGATTTTTCAATAAATGGGGTTGATTCTTCAAAAAGAGTTAGTCAGGGTACATTAAATGGGAAAAAATCAGCTAAATCCAGAAAAATTGCAGTTTCAAGTGAAAACGATTTCTCTTTAATGGGTTTTGTGAAACTTACTGTTATGAATGAAAAAATGCTAGCAGAGATTGAAAAAGAAAAAGAAGAACAAAGGAAAACGGAACTTGCCAAACTCCAACTCCAACACCAACAACAACGTTTACTAGAACAACAAAAACTTGAATTACAAGCAAAAAAGAAAGAATTCAAAAATCTCATCTCCCAAGCCCGCACCCTCTACCAAAACAATGAAAACAAATCTGCTCTTTCGTTAATCGAACAAGCCGAAGCTTTGGGCTTAAATAATGTTTCGCATCTCGATCTCAAGCAAGATGTTTTAAAAGCTCTCGAAATACAAAAGAAACAAGAAGAACTTGAAGTATTAAAACAGCAAGAGGAAGTAAAACGAAAAGCCGAAACCGAAGCAAAACTTGCATCAGGATTAGCAGCTTATCTCGAAGAAAAGAATCTGAAAGATGAGTTTAAAGTACAAAATTTCGGAATGCTCAAAGCAAAAGTAGAAAAGTATCTTAAAGATTCCGCTAATGAAAAACTACCGGAGAATGAATTTACTGCTTTGGAGCATTGTGTCAAACGTGTTTATCATTCATTAAATAGTTTTGACCAAAAGAAATGGCTTAAGTTCGATAATAACAAAATCTGGCAAGCTATCACCAACTTCACAAGTAATGATTTTGCAAAAACTGTTTATGATAAAATTATGGCATAGAAAAGTAATAAATGAAACAAAATTTTGATTTGTTTTTTTTTTCAACAAATAAATAATATATTTGTAGTAATTATCGTCAAATAATGAATTTTATGATAAGGAAAAATGTTATAAAATCAATTATTGCAAATCAACATAATCAGGCTAAACAAGAGCTTTTGTTTAGCCGAAAACTTGATTTGCCTATTAATACCGGTAAAATCATTGTTCTTACAGGTGTTCGACGTTGTGGTAAAACAAGTTTACTTAAGCTGACATTAAGTAAAATACATAATATAGGTATAGATGTCCGACATACAATTTATATTAGTTTTGACGATGAGCGTTTAGATATGCAGGTTGATGAATTAGATTATATTTTGCAAGCTTATCGAGAACTCTATACAGAAACGGAGCTTGAAAAATGCTATTTCTTTTTCGACGAAATTCAAAACGTTAGCAATTGGGAAAAGTTTGTTCGCAGAGTTTACGATAATGAGACAACAAATATTTTTATATCGGGTTCAAATTCAAAGCAGTTGGGTAGTGAAATAGCAACCTCGTTGCGTGGTCGTACAATTCAGTACGAGCTTTATCCTTTAAGTTTTGAGGAATATCTTTTGTTTAACAATGTTAAGCCAGATTTTCATACAGATAAAAACAAATCTATTATTGTTAAAACTTTTTATCAATACTTAAAAGAAGGTGGTTTCCCTGAAACGATTAACAGAGAGTCGGAGTTAAGAAATCGAATTCTTAATGATTATTTTATCGTTTTGTTATTTAGAGATATTATCGAAAGATATAAAGTTACAAAAATATCTGCTTTAAAGTATTTTATAAAAAAGTTAATTGTTAATATTGGTAAACCATTTTCGATAAATAAACTGCATAACGAACTCAAATCGCAGGGCATAAGGACAGATAGGGAGTATTTGTATGATGTTCTTGGTTTTATTGAAGCTGTATATTTAGGGCAAAGACTATATAAGTTTGATTACAGTGTAGTAAATCGTGAGATGAGTGAACGAAAAATCTATTTTATCGATAATGGATTACTCAATGCCATTAGTTATCATTTTTCTGACAATTATGGATTGTTGCTCGAAAATGCTGTTTACATATGGCTTAAACAGAAATTTGGAGAAAATATTTTCTTTTATAATCAAAAAAACGAATGTGATTTTGTCCTATTTGTCAAAGATAAACCAAGCAATTGCATACAGGTTTGTTTTGACTTATCCGATTTGGCAACAAGACAAAGAGAAATTGAAGGATTGCATTCTGCATTGGAGTATTTTAAGCTAAAATCGGGTATCATAATTACTGCTGAAAACGAAGAAGAGCTTACTTATAATCAAAAAACGATCAAAATTATACCTGCATATAAAATCATGTTGAGTAAAGACGATTTTTTATAAAATCACAATTCTATAAATCTAAAAATTAATTGAATTATTGTCACATAAAGTTTAATATGAACCACTACATCCAACAACTAATCGAAATTTTAGCCGAAGCCGAGGCAAATCCAATAGAGGAACCAAACTATGGTACAATGTCTTATGAAGAGTATGAAAAAGAAATGATGAAACTTGAAGAGGGAAAACAAGTTTCCGAAAATAGTTTGCTAAATGTGAGCTATCAAGAGTTACCTCCTCCTGAAAAACTAACTGATGAACAAACTAAGCTATTGCTAGAGGCTATATTAAACGCATTGACCGCTAAAGGTGTTTGTATATGTTTTCCGAGGAATAATGCACCGGATAAAATTAAATATACAGTTATAAGAAACATGTTTAAAGAGGGTTTTGAAGTTTTGCCCGGCTGGGTACATGATTTTTGCAGTGGGTATTGTCCCGGTTGTGAGTTTGCGCATTATTGCAATGTATGGCAAGAACATTATACAAAAGAGGAATTTGATGAAGAAAGAAAAAAAACAAGTAATGATGCTTAATCAATTAATAATCGTTTTGTATATGTATTATCGCATACGTAAAAGCGATAATTAAACCTTAAATCACTTTTGTTAAAGCGAATATAACATATAAATTCACTTATTAGGAAGCGACTTGTGAGCTTAAAATTAGATTTGTATTAGTGAATTTAGAATAATAAAAATATGGCAACCAAACTCCACATATCTTTAGTTGGCGGACAAACTGCACCAGTTTATCAGGGAATTGTTTATGCAAATCCTGACAAAGTAATTCTTATTCATTCTTCAGACACTTTAGAGCAAGCAATGCGAATAAAAAGTGAAATTGCTTTTGCTGTTGACTTACAAGAGTATGATCCAGTTGATATTAATAAAATATTCAAAAAAATTGATACTATTTCGCAAAATATTGATGTTAAAACTGAATTAAGTATCAATTTATCGAGCGGAACAAAACCATGGGCATTGGCATTTTACAGCAAATTTGTTGGTAAAGATAATGTAGCACTTTTTTATGTTGACCAAAATGCAACTATTTGGGATTTGGTTAATAGGAATAAACATAAGGGAGTTTTCGACATGGATGCACAATTCAGGTTATATGGAAATCCATTAGTAAAATATATCCCATTCAATGATTATACTAAAGATGATTTTGCAATTATTGATAAAATAAAAGCAATCAGAAAATGTAATACAAAAGATTTTTTTGAACTGACTAAGGTAAATAATCTTAATTCCGTATTTAAAAATAAATATTTAAAAACTGGCTCTTATTTGAAATACGATAAAAAAAATAATACTTTTGAAATGTACTTAAAGAGTACAAAATTTACTAAATCATCAAGTTTATCATCACCAAACATATATAAAATCCTTTTAAATACTACATGGTTTGAACTTGAAGTTGCTAAAGTGATTTCAAAATGGGAAAAAATAAAAGATTTGCGTTTAAACTGTGTTTTCCCCTCAAAAGGGAACTTGAATAAAAACGAAATTGATATAATTGCAGATTTAGGATTTAAACTTCTTTTTATTGAATGTAAAACAAATTTATTTGATACTACAGATATTGATAAATTTGCTTCAGCAGTTCGAAATTATGGTGGCATGGCATCAAAGTCGATACTGATTACACAAAGTCCTTTAAAACCTAAAGCAATTGAAAAATGTAAGGATAATGGAGTGATGTATTTCTCATTTCAAAATAATAATACATTTATTACATCAGAAAAAATGCTTTTTACTTTGTTAGAATCAGAATTATTAAACATAAATCCCAAATAATTATGACTTTAACAAATTACACACCATCTACCCTTAGTTTGTTACAAACATTCAATATTTACACCCTTAGTATATTACAAAATTACAAGATTTATACCCTTAGTTTATTACAAGCAATTAAATTCCAAACCCTTATTTTGTTACATGAAATAAATATTATACCCTTATTATGTTACAAATTACATAGAATTTATCCCTTAGTTTATTACAAATTGTGTATATTTGTAATAAAATTGTAATTATGATACAGAGAAATGCTTTAAAATATTTAGAAAATTGGGCTAAAGAAGAAGATAGAAAGCCACTGGTTTTGCGTGGAGCACGTCAAACAGGGAAAACTACTTTGGTAAATGAATTTGCAAAGCAATTCAATGTTTATTTTTCATTAAACTTGGATAAGCAGGAGGATAGGGAACTGTTTGAACTAAACACAAATGTAAATGATTTGCTTACTTCAATATACCGTTACTTTAAGCAAGTAAAGACAGATTCAAAAACTCTATTGTTTATTGATGAGATTCAAAATTCTCCAAAAGCAGTATCATTTCTTCGTTATTTTTACGAAGAAGTTAAAAGTATTTATGTAATTGCTGCCAGTTCTTTACTTGAAAGTTTGATAGATAAAAATATTTCATTTCCGGTAGGTAGAGTAGAGTTTTTGGCGATACGTCCCTGCTCATTTTATGAGTTTATGGATGGTATCGGTGAAAAATTTGATCTTGAACTTATCCATAATTTGGAGGTTACTGATGTTCATAAAAGGATAATGCAATACTTTTATGATTATGCCATAGTCGGAGGAATGCCGGCAGTTATCCAAAAGTATTTGCCTAACAGAGATGTATTGGCAGCAGACAAAATTTATGAATTGCTTTTAAATTCTTATGTTGATGATGTTGAAAAATATGCAAGAAACCAAACAATGAGTCAAGTAATCCGATTTATTATAAAAAGTGGATGGGCTTATGCTTCTGAACGTATTACTTTTGAGCGATTTGCAAATTCTAATTACCGTTCACGTGAGGTGGGCGAGGCATTTCGTACTCTTGAAAAGGCTCTGTTATTAGAAATGATTTATCCTATTACAGAAACTCGAATACCAATGCTACACTCAACATCTCGTAAACCAAAACTAATTTGGCTTGACACAGGATTGGTAAATTATATAGCCGGAGTTAGAGATTTACTATTTTCGGTTGATGATATTACTGATGCTTGGAGAGGAAGAATTGCTGAACATATTGTTGCTCAAGAGCTTCTTGCATATCGATGGGAGTTTTCGGCAAAACGTTGTTTTTGGGAGAGAAGCAAGCCTCAGTCATCTGCAGAAGTTGATTTCGTTATTCAATATAAAAACTTGGTAATTCCAATTGAAGTAAAAAGCGGGCATAATTCTAAACTTAAATCATTGCATTTATTCATGGAAAAAGCAAATCATAATATTGCCGTCAGGGTTTGGTCAAATCCTTTTTCTATTGATGATGTATCAACAAATTCGGATAAAATATTTAAACTTATAAATATTCCATTCTATTATATCGGACAGTTAAATAATATTATAAATAAATATATTTAAAATTATGGCACGTAAAGTTTTTATATCAGTTCTCGGTTCAACAAATTACGGAACTTGCAAATATGAGTTTAAAGAAAAGGGATTTATCTCGCAGGATGTACGCTTTATTCAGGAAGCTACTTTGCAAATGCTTAATGCAAAAGAGTGGGGAAATAATTCGGCAGGATATATTTGTGTAACAAGCGGGGACAAAGGTTCTTATGAGTTAAATTGGAAAGACAACGGACATAAAGACAGAACTTCGGGCTGTTTTATACATTGCGAGGGCTTAGAAACCCGTTTAACAAGATTAAAACTTCCCTTTAAAATTGAACCAATTTTAATAAAAGATGGTAACGATAAAGATGAAATTTGGGAAGTGTTTGATACGATTTTTAAACTCTTAAAAGATGATGATGAAATTTATTTTGATATTACTCATGGATTTAGGTATTTGCCAATGCTAATACTTGTTCTTTCAAATTATGCCAAATTCCTTAAAAATATTAAAGTAAAATCAATTACTTACGGTAATTATGAGGCTCGCAAAGATGGAATCGCTCCAATTGTTGAAATTACTTCGTTTTCGGTTTTGCAGGATTGGACTAGTGCCGCAAATGAATATGTTGAGTACGGCAGAACAAAGAAAATTTCTAAACTAATAATTGAGGATTCTGAAAGTAACATTGAAGATAGTAAATCTTTTATTGAAAATTTAAAGGAAATTGAGGGTGTATTTATTACTTGCAGATCAAAGCAAATAAAATCAGGAAAGGTTTTTAATAAATTCAATGAGTATCTGAAAGGATTTAAAAACCAAACTAAAATAGAACCTTTAGTTCCGATTCTTGAAAATATTTCAAAAGCTAATACTTCTTTTAATAATAACGGTAATCTTTTAAATGTTTGTGCTGCAATAGATTGGTGTTACAACAATAATTTATTGCAACAAGCAATTACTATGGGACAAGAACTTATTCTTTCAATTTTTATTGACCTACTACCTGATATTGATGAAAAAATTAATAAGAAAAAGAACTTTAGAACAGCAATAAATGCATTGCTAACAAACGATAAGGTGTTCAATAGAGAAGTAAATTGGCATGAAAGTATGTTAGAATATGAACGTATTTTAGTAGAGGCAATGTCTAATAAGATATTTGAATCTTTCAGACAAAAAGAAACTCAAAGTTTGATAAATAAGCAAGCTGTGAGCTATTATTTAGCTTTTAGTGAATTAAGAAATAAAATTAATCATGGTGGAGTTACCGATGATGTTTCTTATAATCAATTTGAAGAAGGCTTTATTGAGTTTTATCTAAAATTGCTTGATAAATGTAAAGAACATGGGTTTAGATACGAATCAAGTATTGTTAAATTAAATTATTAAGAATGCAATGCATCACTACTTTAAATTTACATCACAAATTTAAGGTACAGGTTTAAATTTACACAGTTTTATGGATAAAAAAATAACCAACAATGCAAATACAATCAAATTCATACAATAGTTTTTTTACTCAGGTAAAGAGTTTAATTCGCGATGCTCAATACAAGGCTTTAAAGGCTGTTAATACCGGGCAAATAGAACTTTATCGCAGCATCGGTAAAATGATTGTTGAAAAACAAGAGCAATTAGGATGGGGCAAAGCGGTGGTAGAACAATTGTCTAAAGATTTACAAGCAGAATATCCGGGACAAAGTGGTTGGTCAGTTCAAAATCTTTGGTACATGAGGCAATTTTATAATGAATATAAGGACAATGTAAAACTCCAACCATTGGTTGGAGAAATCGGATGGACTCATAATGTGTTGATAATGAGCAAATGTAAAGATGATTTGCAAAGAGAATTTTATATTAGAATGACAAGAAAGTATGGATGGACAAAAAAAGTTCTAATAAACCAACTGGAAAACAATGCTTATGCTTTGTATCTGACAAATCAAACCAATTTTGAACAAACACTACCCGAAAAGTATCGTAATCAGGCTGTCCTTGCTGTTAAAGACGAATATCAATTTGGATTCTTAAATATGTCTGAAAAGCATTCTGAACATGAATTAGAAACTGAACTTGTTAATAATATTCGCGATTTCTTAATCGAAATGGGAGGAGATTTTAGTTATATCGGAAATCAATATAAAATAATTGAAAGTGGTGATGAGTATTTTATAGATCTTTTGCTTTTTCATCGCAGACTAAAATCACTAGTTGCCATAGAATTAAAAATTGGAGAATTTATTCCTGAGTATGCAGGGAAAATGCAATTTTATTTGAATTTACTTAACGATACTGTTAAATTACCCGATGAAAATCCAAGTATAGGCATCATAATATGTAAATCAAAAAAACGCACAAGAGTTGAGTATGCCTTAAAAAATACTAATCAACCTATCGGTATTTCAACTTATAATATTACTAAAAAATTACCTGAGGAGTTTAAAGGCTTACTACCTTCACCGGAGAAGATTGCTCAAAACATTAAAAACATTTTATAATTATGCTAATAAACCTATCGAATCACCCATCACAAAATTGGGATAAAAAACAAACCGAAGCAGCACAAACTGCTTATGGTAGTATTATAGATTTACGTTTTCCGCAAATCGATCCAGAATGGGATATTGAACAAATAATAAATATTGCTGTAAAGTATTTCAAAAAGATTGATATTGAATTAAAAAAATCAACCGAAAACAACAATGCAGTACATTTAATGGGAGAACTTACATTTTGCTTTTGTCTTGCAAGTTTGCTCCAAAAGAATGAAATTACTTGTATTGCATCAACCACAAAACGCAATGTTACCGAAAATGTAGGTGTAAAAACTTCTGTGTTTGAATTTGTTAAATTTCGTAAATACTTTTAAAAACCATGCCCCCACTCCACAAATACTATAGTTTTAAACTTACACCGGAGCAAGAAGATGCTCTCGAAAAGCTTATAGAATTTATAAATAATGACAAAAAGCAAATTTTTATATTATCGGGATTTGCAGGCACCGGTAAAACAAGCCTAGTGCATGGTTTGTACAAATACTTAGAGCAGAAAGAGAGAAATAGCATTTTTATGGCTTCAACAGGTAGAGCAGCAAAAATACTTTCAGAAAAAACTAAAACCGAAGCCAGTACCATACATCGCAAAATATACTCACTCGTTACCGATTTGGTGGCTCAGGCAAAGCTAAACCAACATTATCAATTAATATTTGAGCTTAATAGTAATCAATACTCCGAAAATACTGTGTTTTTTGTTGACGAAAGTAGCATGATTTCCGATCTTGCAAATATGAACATGAATCTGCAATTTGGCACAGGTAAACTGCTCACCGATTTTTTTGAATGGCTCAATGGACGAAAAGTAGTTTTTATTGGCGACACAGCACAATTACCACCGATAAAATATTTAGTATCGCCGGCACTTAATCCCGATTATTTTATTAAGCATTTTTATTTACAAGCAGATATTTATAGCTTAAAGCAAGTAATGCGTTTCGACATTAATACCGGTATAGGCTACAATACATCAAAACTTAAGCAAACAATTTCGAGCGGACTATTTCCTCAATTACATATCAGAGAAACAGGTTTTACAGATATTAATGTATTACCATCGGTAGAACGATTAGCCGATTTACATGTAGAAATTATTCGCACACGAGGCGGTATTAGCAATGTAGCCTGCTTGTGTTTTTCAAATAAAATGGTTGCGAGAATGAACTATTTAATCCGCACCAAATTATTTCCACACAAACAACACACCCTCCACCCCGGCGAACCGCTTATGATAATACAAAACAACTATGCTTATGGTTTTGCCAACGGCGATATTGTAGAAATACACGAGGTTAGCAGCAACACCGAAAATCGTGCAGGCGTTACATTCAGAGAAGTAACAATAAAAGGATTTAATTATCAAGGAGCTTTTATCGAAAAACTATTAATTATTGACGATTTACTTCACAACAACGAAACATGGATTGGCAGCGAAGCAGAAAAAGCTCTTATGCGTGATTTTATTATCAGAATGAGTAAACAAGATATTTCTCCCGGTTCACAAATATTTTACAAAACACTGCAAACCGACAAATATATGAATGCTCTACGTGTTAAATACGGCTATGCATTTACTACACACAAAGCACAAGGTGGCGAATGGCAAAATATTATAATTGTGCTTGAACCGGTATTGTTTATTCAAGACCCCGAATTTATTTACCGATGGGTATATACAGCAATAAGCAGAAGTACAAAAAACGTATATTTATTAAAAAACAGATGTATTTACTAAAAACCTTTAAATTATGGATGTAGTTTTGAATACATACGGAACTTACTTAACAAAAGAAAACGATACTTTTGTAGTATTACACAAAGATGGTAAACAACGCCTTGATCCTGAAAAAATTCGTTCGATTAGTTTAAGCAAAGGAGCTCAAATAAGCAGTGATGCAGCCTTATTGGCAATTCAAAATCAAATAGATGTATTTTTTGTAGATAAAGGAGGCGAACCTGCCGGCAGAATTTGGAGCAATAAATATGGCTCTGTATCCACAATCAGACGAAATCAACTCGATTTTACCTTTAGCAAACTAGCTGTAGAATGGATAAAAGAAACACTTATTCACAAACTTGACAATCAAGTAGCTTTGATGCTGTCGTTTATGCCACACAACGAAATACTAAAAAATAAACAAAACACGGCAATAAGAAAAATTACCGATTATAAAACTAAAATAGAGAAAGCAGACGGAATGGTAGTGTCTGATATAGCTAGCTCGCTTCGAGGATGGGAAGGAGCTGCATCCAAAGCTTATTTCGGAACAATAGCTATTTTCTTGCCCGAAGGATATATAGTAAACGGGAGATCGCAACATCCGGCTACCGACATTTTTAATTGCTTACTAAACTACGGATATGGAATACTTTACGGAAAAATTGAAGGAGCTTTAATTAAAGCAGGTATCGACCCTTATGTTGGTGTAATGCACCGAGACGACTACAACAGACCGGTACTCGTGTTTGATGTTATTGAAGAATTTAGAGTATGGATAGATTATGTAGTAGTAAGCCTGTGTATGCAAAAAGTGGTAAACGAAGATTGTGTAAGCATTGCAACAGACGGAGCCTATTGGCTCGAAGGATTAGGTAAACGAATATTAATACAAAGTATAAACGACTATTTAGACGAAGTAATTCTAATGAACGGTATAGAAAGATCAAGACTATATCATATACAATTATATGCAAATAATTTAGCACAAAAATTCTTAAAATATAAAGCATCATGACTGTATTAGCCGGTAAAAATATTACACAAGCAGGAGACAAACTCAACAAAGTGGATATAGAATATCTTTATAAAGCTATAAGTAAACCTAAGGATGAACTAGCCACAGCAATACGAAGACTAAGAATGCTAAACACAATAGACAAGAAATCTTATAGTATTCATAAAAAACAACTCCCCTACATTACTTGCGGTATCTTTAACCCACCTATACGAAGAACCGAAAACTTTGCATTTATACAATTCTTTATTGTTGACATCGATCATTGTGCCGAAAAAGGTATTAGTATTGGTGGACTTAAAGAAAGACTAAAACAAGATAAGCGTATAGTGCTAATATTTATAAGTCCCGGAAACGATGGACTTAAAATTATGTTTAAACTTGACGAAAAATGTTACGATGCCCAAAAATATTCATATTTCTACAAAATCTTTATTAATGCTTTTGCTAAACAAAACAATCTAATACAAGTAATTGATAATAAAACTTCTGACGTTACAAGAGCTTGTTTCTTTAGCCACGATGCATTTGCTTATTATAACCCGAATGCCGAAACTATTATTATGGATAAATGGGTAGATTTTTCAAACTATAATAATGTAAAAAATACAATTAAAGAAATAGAAAAAGAAAAGCCTGTTAGTACAGATACTACAAACATTTCTAATAATAACTTAACTAACGATGTTTTAAACGAAATCAAGAAAAAACTAAACCCGAATGCAAAAATCAAAAAACAAAAAAATATTTATGTCCCCGAAGAATTAGAAAAAGTAATTGATTCAATCAAACAAAAAGCTCAAGAATTAGAGCTTAATATTCAAGAAATAAGAAATATAAATTATGGAAAAAAGTTCATCTTTAGCTTTGCACACAAAATGGCAGAAATTAATTTGTTTTACGGCAAACATGGTTTTAAAGTAGTAAAATCACCAAAAAATGGAACCGACCCTGAACTAAACGATATTGTTTATATTATGATGTGCGATTTGTTTTACTAAAATTTTTGTACCTTTAAGATCAAAATACAGAACACTAAACCTAATGAAAAAAACGCCCGAAATAGACTTTGTAAAAAGGGTAAGATTGATTAAAAATGCCGGCATAGACGGCATTAACGCATTAGATGCAAGTTTGGTAAACGACAGTATAGAAGAATTACCCCAAAGGATTAAAAAAGCACTCGGAATATTCGAAAAATACGAAACAAACCCACATAATATGTTATTTTTTGTAATGTACGATATCGAAGATAATAAAGTACGTACTCAAATATCAAAATATCTTGAGCGTAAAGGATGTGTAAGAATTCAAAAAAGCATTTTTTTGGCAGAAAAACCTCGCAAGGTTTATAACGAAATACAAGAAACATTAAAAGAAGTAAACGAGTGTTACGATAATCACGACAGCATTTGCTTAGTTCCCATTTCTACCGACCAACTAAGAGCAATGAAAATTATCGGACAAAATATAGATTTAGACTTTATTTCGGGAAACATAAATACAATGTTTTTCTAGAATAGAAAATAATGTTCTTTGAAGTATTGGAAAATTAATTATATTGCAATAAATTTGCACCCGCTAAAATGAGACGTATTTTTTTAATAAAAATTAATAACACACCCAACTTACAAAACGCAACAAGCTCTTTGACTGTTACTTACAAAATTAGCTATAGGAATACATTTACCACCTGAATAAGGATTGAGACGGGTCTAATCTTATTTATTATCTGCGAAGCCTTTGATAGGAATACATTTACCACCTGAATAAGGATTGAGACCATATAATACCTCATGTTTTAATTTCATTAATAGTTTTAATAGGAATACATTTACCACCTGAATAAGGATTGAGACTTTTGTTTTTTAATTTAACAATATAAGCCCGTATAAGAATAGGAATACATTTACCACCTGAATAAGGATTGAGACTAACCTGCTGTTATAGCTTTCAACGAATTTATCACAATATAGGAATACATTTACCACCTGAATAAGGATTGAGACACATCACTACGTGAATGCCTTATTGATTAGTAGTCAATAGGAATACATTTACCACCTGAATAAGGATTGAGACATCCCGTATCCACGGTGTAACTGAGATTTGCATCATAGGAATACATTTACCACCTGAATAAGGATTGAGACATTTTATAGTCTCCCAAGATGACTCAGATATACCCTATAGGAATACATTTACCACCTGAATAAGGATTGAGACTTGCCTTTTCTTTTAAATTCATAATACTTTGTTTTTGTATAGGAATACATTTACCACCTGAATAAGGATTGAGACTGCTGAAAACTGTCTTGCTAATTTTTTAATTTCTTGTGTATAGGAATACATTTACCACCTGAATAAGGATTGAGACCTTACGACAATCGTAATCCCAAAATTTTTTTGCCAATAGGAATACATTTACCACCTGAATAAGGATTGAGACTGTTAGTTTATACTTTTTCATCGTACTAAATTTTGATAGGAATACATTTACCACCTGAATAAGGATTGAGACATCTCTTTTGGTCTTACGACAATCGTAATCCCAAAAATAGGAATACATTTACCACCTGAATAAGGATTGAGACAACAATGACTTTTGTCATGTTTTGAAAAAAACTTCACATAGGAATACATTTACCACCTGAATAAGGATTGAGACTCAAATTTTTCTTACTCATAGCTTTAAAATTTTAGTTAAATAGGAATACATTTACCACCTGAATAAGGATTGAGACCAATTTGTTTTTTAATTTCGTTTGAATTTTCCATAATTATAGGAATACATTTACCACCTGAATAAGGATTGAGACACTCCCAACGGGGGCGTCGAAATACCCTTCTTTTACTATATAGGAATACATTTACCACCTGAATAAGGATTGAGACTTTCACTTTTATCAAAACGCCCGTTGTTGTAGAATTTTGATAGGAATACATTTACCACCTGAATAAGGATTGAGACCAGTATTAATATAAATTCGGGTAATTTTCTCATAAATAGGAATACATTTACCACCTGAATAAGGATTGAGACAATTCAAGGGCATTTTTGAAATTTTTTAATCCTCATAGGAATACATTTACCACCTGAATAAGGATTGAGACTGGACGTTCCGTTAAGTAAACACAAATACCACTATAATATAGGAATACATTTACCACCTGAATAAGGATTGAGACATGTATTTAATGTTCCTCTTTCAATGTTTGTTAATTCTTATAGGAATACATTTACCACCTGAATAAGGATTGAGACTCTCAAGAAGTTGCTCTCAGAGAGGAGACTTGCAGGTATAGGAATACATTTACCACCTGAATAAGGATTGAGACCTGACTTTTACTTATTGTCTGCAAAGCCCTTTGACCAATAGGAATACATTTACCACCTGAATAAGGATTGAGACTCGCACCCCAATTGATATTGAGGCTGGTTTCAATTACTATAGGAATACATTTACCACCTGAATAAGGATTGAGACAAAAGTATTGGCTGCCATTGGCATATTCCAAGTTTCATAGGAATACATTTACCACCTGAATAAGGATTGAGACTTGCATCCTTAGATGGGATTAATCTGATTTCATTCATAATAGGAATACATTTACCACCTGAATAAGGATTGAGACCTCTAACCTTTTGGTGATCTGCGATCCCAGTGTCGCATAGGAATACATTTACCACCTGAATAAGGATTGAGACTAGGCTGCCTGTATTATCATATGATTTCGGTGAAGTATAGAAATACATTTACCACCTGAATAAGGATTGAGACTACGTTTAAAACAGCCCATGCACTAAATCTGGTAAATAGGAATACATTTACCACCTGAATAAGGATTGAGACTACGATATAATAAAGATATAGCAGTTAAATAAAGACATTATAGGAATACATTTACCACCTGAATAAGGATTGAGACTCCCATTGTGGGTGTCTAATGAAACCCACCGCATTTATAGGAATACATTTACCACCTGAATAAGGATTGAGACTATATTAAAATAGTGTAACAACCGTGACATACTAATAGGAATACATTTACCACCTGAATAAGGATTGAGACCGAATGATAAACACCTATAGCATATACCTTATATATAATAGGAATACATTTACCACCTGAATAAGGATTGAGACTCTTTATCAGGAGCATGTATTATCTCTAATACTTATAGGAATACATTTACCACCTGAATAAGGATTGAGACACCTGTCGAACTCTCGACAAGGAAATACGACAAATTATAGGAATACATTTACCACCTGAATAAGGATTGAGACGTTGATGGCTTTGTTCGCTTTAATCTTTAATTTTTGTTATAGGAATACATTTACCACCTGAATAAGGATTGAGACTTTCTTAAAGGTTGCTGTCTTTTTTTGAATACATAATAGGAATACATTTACCACCTGAATAAGGATTGAGACCATACTCATTTGCATCTATAGAACTTGTTATTTGAACCTATAGGAATACATTTACCACCTGAATAAGGATTGAGACAGCCTCTTTTTGGCTACAAGCCAGAACTCTGAAAATAGGAATACATTTACCACCTGAATAAGGATTGAGACTAGTAGGATATGCACTTATATTATTAATTGAAATCATAGGAATACATTTACCACCTGAATAAGGATTGAGACAGTTCCGAAGCCGTCAATATTATTGGCTCCACATTGCATAGGAATACATTTACCACCTGAATAAGGATTGAGACTTATCTTTAATATACTTTCTTACTTTTCTCATAGCCATAGGAATACATTTACCACCTGAATAAGGATTGAGACAACTCAAATTCTTCTGATAATCCTTCATTTATTATTATAGGAATACATTTACCACCTGAATAAGGATTGAGACGTCAATAAAGAACTGTTATAACCTTTATTTTTCATATAGGAATACATTTACCACCTGAATAAGGATTGAGACACTTTAATTTTAAATTTTAGGTTTATGTTTAGTAGATAGGAATACATTTACCACCTGAATAAGGATTGAGACAGCTCGTAGCTGCTACCATTACAACGTGCCACACTAAGATAGGAATACATTTACCACCTGAATAAGGATTGAGACTGTTTATGCCAGTTTGGATGCTTTATAAAAGCAACCATAGGAATACATTTACCACCTGAATAAGGATTGAGACCTTGCTTCTTTTTCTGTTCCTTCAAAAACTAATTATAGGAATACATTTACCACCTGAATAAGGATTGAGACTTTAATTTTTATTTGTTTTTAATTCTGTTTTAATATAATAGGAATACATTTACCACCTGAATAAGGATTGAGACATTTTTTCAATTCTTGATTTTTCATAATTCTAATTTATAGGAATACATTTACCACCTGAATAAGGATTGAGACCGCTACTACGTTATGGTTTGCGTTTTCACGCACAATAGGAATACATTTACCACCTGAATAAGGATTGAGACATTTTTTATTTTATACCTGACATAAGTTTCGTCTTATAGGAATACATTTACCACCTGAATAAGGATTGAGACAGACCTTAAAGCAGTCTTATTTTACACTATTAAAGATAGGAATACATTTACCACCTGAATAAGGATTGAGACTGTAGGTGTAATTGTGGTTAACACCTGTTTGGTGGCGGGATAGGAATACATTTACCACCTGAATAAGGATTGAGACTTTTACAACTTGTTTTTCCGTTAAAGTTGCAGTTAAATAGGAATACATTTACCACCTGAATAAGGATTGAGACGGTTTAAATTCTGCTAAACGAAAACTCTCAATTCATAGGAATACATTTACCACCTGAATAAGGATTGAGACACACTGCCACAATCGCAGCCACCGTGCAATGCGACTATAGGAATACATTTACCACCTGAATAAGGATTGAGACTGCTACAAAAATACAGCGGTTAAAGAACTTGTTTTTTATAGGAATACATTTACCACCTGAATAAGGATTGAGACGTTATCTGGGAGCCTAGAGTTGCTCCCCAGTTGATCACATAGGAATACATTTACCACCTGAATAAGGATTGAGACCATTGATAGACTCCCTAAAGTCTATATATTTTTAATAGGAATACATTTACCACCTGAATAAGGATTGAGACTCCCAATTTTCACCTGCGTCCTCTCTCGGGAGCAGAATAGGAATACATTTACCACCTGAATAAGGATTGAGACTCCCAATTTTCACCTGCGTCCTCTCTCGGGAGCAGAATAGGAATACATTTACCACCTGAATAAGGATTGAGACCTACTGCGTAAATCTCAAATAACAAAATACCAAGCACCAAAAAGCTAACAGGAAACAGGTTACAGGTTCGCTGAATCAGAAACATAAAGCTTTTTACCATATTAATAAACTGAAAACAATAGGTGGCTGAGCGGCGCCGAAGCCACCACCTGAATAAGGATTGAGACCTACTGCGTAAATCTCAAATAACAAAATACCAAGCACCCACTGCGTAAATCTCAAATAACAAAATAGCAAGCACCAAAAAGCTAACAGGTACAGGTTACAGGTTCGCTGAATCAGAAACATAAAGCTTTTTACCATATTAATAAACTGAAAACAATAGGTGGCTGAGCGGCGCCGAAGCCACCACCTGAATAAGGATGACCGTT
>Ga0334901_1001229_pt1 | contig 28255 bp, 25 predicted proteins | sample GraSluR3_MG_3_FD_207216 | JGI IMG/M metagenome (GOLD analysis project Ga0334901, IMG submission 207216) | Sludge microbial communities from methane-producing bioreactor in Wageningen University, Netherlands - Granular Sludge_15_08-R3 | ecosystem: Engineered > Bioreactor > Anaerobic >... | reverse complement strand
AGTTCGTCTGTTGTAAGATGGGTATAGGTCATTTGTACTCACTCCTTATAATTCTTTGGTCGGAACTATTTTGAGTGTAGCACAAATGACTTTTTTAAGTTGTCTAGCTTAATTTTACAATCGGCGTGTATATAATAATTCTGAAAACCTTCATAAAACAAAAAAGATGCACCAATTGTTTTGGTACATCTAGGTTTCACTTATGCTATAGCTGCAACAAGCTTTTTCGCGAAAGCTTCTAAGTTTTCAATATCTTCTTCTTCGGCAGCCATTTCCACTTTTACACTCTCTGCTCCTCGAGTGGCTCCAGTTTTTGCGAATGCTGCATCGAAATCATCAACAGACTTACAATATTGATCATAAAATGTATCGCCAGATCCGCAAACACCAAAAATTTTTCCGTTTAGATCTAATTCCTGTAGTTCTTCGTAAAAGTCTACGATTTCATCAGGAAGGTCGCCTTCGCCATAAGTATATGTCGCAACCACACAAATATCCGCATCTTCAAAATCTTCAGCGTCAACCTGTGTACATTCATCGATTTCTACATCTACATCTAAATTTTCGAAGGCTTCAGCCACAATATCTGCGATTTCTTCGGTGTTACCAGTCATACTGGCGTAAACAATTTTTGCTAATGTCAAAAGAATTCCTCCTTATTAATTTGAATGAATTAATTTTACAAGGAAAATTTCATTCAATTTCGAATGTCGAATCGGTCTTCTCATTAAAGCAAGAAGAACTAATTAAAGTTGAACGGACATCCGTAGCTTTAAGCTAAATTTATGGTCATTATATCAAAATAGAAATCAAAAGGAAATCACTGTTCTCTAACCATTTGTTCGCTTAATAGGGTTATGTTAAAATGGACAAGATGAAAAAGGATGTTCGTCCAGAGATTCACAGACTTTTAAAGCGGCATTAATTCCAATCAAGAGAATTTCGCTTAGCTGGATGACCGACAAAAATATTTTCACCAGAATATAATTAACAAAAATAAGGAGACGAGAAAATGATTACTTTGAAATCACCCCGAGAAATTGAAATGATGAATGAGTCAGGTGAATTACTGGCTGATGTGCATCGTCATTTACGGGATTTCATAAAGCCGGGAATTACCAGTATGGATATAGAGAACTTTGTTAGAAACTTTATTGAAAGTCATGGTGGTGTGGCTGCTCAAATCGGCTTTGAAGGATACGAATATGCAACCTGCTGCAGTATTAACGACGAGATTTGTCATGGTTTTCCAAGAAAAAAACCTTTAAAAAATGGAGATTTAATCAAGGTTGATATGTGTGTAGAGTATAAAGGTGCAATGTCTGATTCTTGCTGGTCTTATGCGGTAGGAGAAGTGACACCAGAAATTAAACGGTTAATGGAAGTAACAAAAAAAGCTATGTACTTAGGTATCGAACAAGCACAGGTGGGCAATCGTATTGGTGACATTGGTCATGCTATTCAAACCTATGCTGAGGGCGAGGGATTTTCAGTTGTACGTGATTTTGTTGGACATGGAATTGGACCAACAATCCATGAAGAACCTGCAATTCCACATTATGGTGTGGCTGGCAAGGGCTTACGATTAAAAGAAGGTATGGTTATTACTATTGAACCAATGATTAATACTGGTGTTTGGCAAATGAAGATGGATCCTAACGGCTGGACAGCTTATACTCAAGATGGTGGTTGGTGTGCGCAATATGAGCACACGCTAGCAATTACGAAAGAAGGACCAAAAATCTTGACTTCACAAGGTGAAGAAGGAACTTATTAGAACGACGAGGATGCTATGGGGCCAATAGATAAAATTAAAAATAACAAGAAATTAATGGATTTCATCCAATCAATCCAAAAACATTTAGCAGAGACAGAAATAGGCGACCGCTCAGTGGTAGTTGCCTATTATTTGTTGCTATCCTTTTTCCCTATCTTGATTATTGTTGGTAATTTGCTGCCGTACTTTAACATTACTCCTGAAACAGTTTTGCCTTATTTGAGCGAGGCCATTCCTCCAAATGTCTTCAGTTTTTTGAAGCCAGCCATTACAAGCTTGTTAGAAAGCAGTTCAGGTGGAATGCTTTCCATTTCCGTTTTAGCGGCATTATGGTCATCAAGCCGTGGGATTAATGCTTTGCAAACCGCACTTAATCGTGCGTACGGTGTTGAAGATCGTGGGAATTTCGTTATTAGCCGTATTGTGTCGGTTGGAATTGTTGGTGTACTAATGATGGCAATCATTGCTGTCGCACTTTTTTTCAGTGCAGGACAAGTGATCCTGGATGCTTTGCAGCAATTGTTGCGTTTCTCACCGGATATTATCAATACTTTCTTAGCGTTACGTTGGCCTGTAACATTGATTGGCTTATTGGTTATCCTTGGAGGTCTGTATATTGTCATTCCCAATGCACATGTACGGATAAAATATGCATTGCCAGGAACCGTTTTTGCTACGGTGGGCTGGATAGTTCTAGCTCAAGGCTTCAGTATTTACGCACGTACTTTCGCTCAACGTGTGTCAGGATATCAAATCATTGGAAGTTTTATTGTTTTAATGTTTTGGTTGAATTTTGCCGCTACCATTATTATTTTAGGCGGGGTATTAAATGTGACTATCGAGGAATATCGTACAGGACAAGAGGTTAAGGAAGGATCTAATCGTTTGAATAAATGGTTGAATAAATTGAAGGATCGCTTCATTAAAAAGAAAAAATAATTTCAAGATTTTTTGTAAGATTTCATGAGAACCTTGTAAAGGTGGTTGAATCCTTTATAATAATTTTTAGTAAAAAGGCAGGTGTCAACATGTTAGTATCATTCGGATTGATCATTAAGTACTTTTTAACATTTTTGATCGCATTAATTTTGACTCCGATTTTTAAAATAATTTCGGTACAAACTGGTTTGGTCGACAATCCTAATGCGCGCCGAATGAATCAAGTGCCAATGCCAAGTGCTGGTGGCTTGCCGATTTTTATTACTTTTGCTATTTCTTCACTATTTTTATTTCGTGATGCGATTCCTTTTGACTATATTAGTAAAATTTTGTTAGGTGCTTTAATTATCGTAATCACAGGCTTGCTAGATGATAAGTTCGAACTTTCTCCAAAACAAAAAAGTATAGGCATTTTACTGGCTGGTCTAGTGATCTATTATTACGCTGGTATTCGCTTTGACTTCTTTACCGCTCCATTATTCGGTCGAATTAACTTAGAGTGGCTGAGTTTGCCAGCTACATTGTTTTGGATTTTTGGTATTACGAATGCATTGAATTTGATCGATGGATTGGACGGACTTGCTTCAGGTGTATCAATCATTAGTTTGATGACAATCGGTATAATAGGGTATTTCTTTTTGCATTCATCACAGGTGTTTATATCTTTAGCTATTTTTTGTTTAGTTGCAAGTATATTAGGTTTTTTCCCATATAATTTTCATCCGGCCAAGATTTATCTAGGCGATACTGGAGCTCTGTTTTTAGGTTTTATGATTTCTGTATTAACTTTACAAGGCTTAAAAAATGTTACCTTTATCTCTTTGATTACTCCCTTAATTATTCTGGGTGTTCCAGTGACAGATACCTTTTTTGCCATGATACGTCGTAAAACAAGCAACATGCCGATCTCAATGGCCGACAAGCAGCATTTACATCATCGCTTATTGAATTTGGGATTTACTCATCGTGGAGCTGTATTAACGATTTACGCCATTGCCGTATTATTTTCTTTTACTGCATTATTATTAAACTATACGAGCAGAGTGGGAACGATTGTTTTGATTATTGCAATGGTTTTTGCTTTGACTTTCCTGTTAGAGTTGATTGGGTTGATTCCGGAAAAATATGGAATTATTACAAAAAGTTTTCGTTTCTTTGGGAACAAAGAGTACCGTTCGCAGGTATTGCGCAAATATTTCAAGAAATGAGTGTTGACGTCCCTTATGAAAGTAAATGATATGAATGTGACTGTTAGCATTGTGACTCATAACAGCGACAAGATTTTTTTAAGTCTAGATTCATTAATCAGATCGCTAGGTAAAGATCAATCAATTCAAATTAAGATTTTTGATAATGCGTCTGAAGTGAAATACCAAGAACGTTTAGCAAAATACCTTGAGTATTCATTTGTATCGATTGAGTTCTTTGAAGAAAATAAAGGGTTTGGCTTCGGACATAACGCGAATCTCTTAGGTGTTTCTGGTTATGGAATTATTTTTAACCCCGATATTATATTGTCAGAAAATCATTTAAATGAAATGGTTAAGCATTTAGCTGATCATCCCAAATGTGGACTTTTGGCTCCCAAAATCTTGAATGAGGATGGAACAACACAATACCTAATACGTAATCATTTAGATGTCTTTGATTATATGCTTCGGTTTATTCCGTTTAAGTTTGTTAAAAGGCTGTTTGCAAAACGGTTAGCAAAATTTGAATGTCGTGATTTACCGGATGATCAAGATAGTTTTGTACGAATGATTTCTGGCAGCTTTATGGTGGTGGATCTAGTCAAGTTCAATGAAATCAATGGATTTGACGATCGCTACTTTATGTATTTTGAGGACAATGATCTTTGTCGTAAAATGGAGCAAGCTGGCTACAAGGCGTTATACAGTCCTCAATTTTCAGTTATTCATTTATATGAGCGTGGAGCAGTTAAAAATCAACACTTATTTTTCATTTTTTTACAGTCCATGAGAAAATACTTTCAAAAATGGGGCTGGCAATTCTTTTAAATTTGGAGGTAGGGGATGCTAAAGCAATCCGAGAAGCGGATATCTGTTTGTATGGCAACGTACAACGGCCGTCACTTTATTGAAGAACAATTGAATAGCATATTCCCACAGCTCTCGGAGCATGATGAGTTGATTATTTCCGACGACCATTCAACAGATGGAACGTGGGAATTTTTATTAGAGTTGGAAGCAAAAGATTCACGGATCAAGCTTTTTCGAAATAATGGACAAGGTTTGATTGCTAATTTTGCAAATGCAATTGAAAAAAGTGCGCATTCAATTATTTTTTTGAGTGATCAGGATGATGTTTGGCTTCCGGATAAGGTAAAAAAAACAATGCCTTATTTTGATAATCCTCAAACACAGGCTGTCATTTCTGATTTGGTTATTGTGGACAATAATTTTGAAGTTTTGGTTCCTTCTTATCAAGCGATGCGCCATACGCATTCTGGTTTTTGGCATAATCTCGTGAAAAGCAGTTATATTGGTGCCGGTATGGCATTTCGATCGGGATTAAAAGAGATTATCTTACCGATTCCGCAAGAAGTTCCGATGCACGATATGTGGATTGGCTTATTAGCTGATTATTATCGAGGAGTTGTCTTTATTCCTGATCAATTGGTCTATTATCGTCGTCATGGTTTGAACGCTTCGGAAATCAAGACCACTGCTTCGCGCATCCAACAATTTAAGTGGCGCTGGAATGCGTTGCGATTGGTAAGAAAAAGAATAAAAGAAATCAAAAAAAAATAGCAAAACGATTCTTCTAATAACTAACATCAGGTATAATATGTTCGTATGTATTAAAAAGGAGCGTAATTATGAAAGGAATTATCTTAGCAGGGGGTAGCGGAACTCGTTTATACCCTCTAACTAAAGCAACCTCGAAACAATTAATGCCGGTTTATGATAAACCAATGATTTACTACCCAATGTCAACATTGATGCTGGCTGGGATCAATGAGATTTTAATTATCTCAACACCACAAGATACACCAAGGTTTGAAAATCTTTTTGGAGATGGAAATGAATTAGGCATCCACATTGAGTACGCTGTTCAGGAAAGTCCGGATGGCTTGGCACAGGCTTTTATTATTGGTGAAGAATTTATTGGCGATGATAGTGTCTGTTTAGTTCTGGGAGACAATATTTATTATGGTGATGGATTGTCCCGCATGCTGCAACGAGCAGCTAAGAAAACTGAAGGTGCAACAGTTTTTGGTTATCATGTAAATGATCCGGAACGCTTTGGCGTGGTGGAGTTTGACAATGAGATGCAAGCCGTGTCAATCGAAGAAAAACCTGAAAAACCAAAATCTCACTATGCAGTAACTGGTTTGTATTTCTATGACAATGATGTAGTAGAAATTGCAAAGAACATCCAACCTTCTGAGCGTGGAGAGTTAGAAATCACTGATGTAAACAAAGAATATTTAGTACGCAATAAATTATCTGTAGAAGTAATGAGTCGCGGGTTTGCGTGGTTAGATACTGGTACTCACGAATCATTATTAGAAGCGTCAACATTTATTTCAACGATTGAGAAGCGTCAAAATTTGAAGGTGGCTTGTTTAGAGGAGATTTCCTATCGAATGGGCTATATCACAAAAGAGCAATTGATCGAACTCGCCCAACCATTAAAGAAAAATCAGTATGGACAATACCTATTACGTTTAGCAGAAGAGGAATAAGCATGGGGAAAATTAAGGTAACAGAAACAAATTTAACAGATGTAAAAATTATTGAACCAGCAGTTTTTGGCGATCACCGCGGCTTTTTCACTGAGAGTTTTTCAGTAGAAGACTTCAAAGCAGCTGGAATAGATTTTGATTTTATTCAAGACAATCATTCACTTTCAACACAACCAGGTGTGCTGCGAGGCTTGCACTTTCAAAAGGGAAAATCAGCCCAAACGAAATTGATTCGCGTTGTGACGGGAGCAGTTCTCGATGTCATCGTGGATATCCGTAAAGGAAGTCCAACTTATGGGAAATGGGAAGGTTATATTCTTTCTGAGCATAATCATCGTCAATTGTTAGTTCCTCGAGGATATGCTCACGGATTTGTTACATTGACCCCAAATGTCAATTTCATGTACAAGTGTGATAATTATTACGATGCAGAGGCAGATGGTGGTATTTCATTTGCAGATCCAGATTTAGCGATTGATTGGCCGATTGATATCGAAAAAGCCATCACATCAGAAAAAGATGCAAAACAACCAACCTTGAAAGAATTTGAAGCTGAAAATCCTTTCGTTTATGGTGAAATTTAAGGGGTAGATAATTGATGAAAAATATTATCGTAACTGGTGGAGCAGGTTTCATCGGCTCTAACTTTGTTCATTATGTTGCAAATAATCATCCAGATGTCCACATTACTGTTTTAGATAAATTAACTTACGCAGGAAACAAGGAAAATTTAGCTGGATTACCTGAAGATCGAGTAGAATTAGTAGTTGGCGATATTGCTGATGCAGAGTTAGTTGATCGTTTAGTCAAAAAAACAGATGCGGTTGTTCATTATGCGGCCGAATCTCACAATGACAATTCTCTAAAAGATCCATTTCCTTTTGTTCAAACGAACATCATTGGAACCTATACATTGATTGAAGCATGTCGAAAAAATAATGTGCGGTATCATCATGTATCCACCGATGAAGTATATGGCGATCTTCCATTAAGAGAAGATTTGCCCGGCCATGGTGAAGGTGAAGGAGAAAAATTCACAGCAGAAACACCTTACAATCCTTCAAGTCCATATTCGTCAACCAAAGCAGGATCAGATTTATTAGTAAAAGCTTGGGTACGGTCGTTTGGATTACGGGCGACAATTTCAAATTGTTCAAATAACTATGGTCCGTATCAACATATTGAAAAATTCATTCCCCGTCAAATTACAAACATTTTGAGCGGAATTCGTCCAAAATTGTACGGTGACGGTAAGAATGTGCGAGATTGGATACACACTAATGATCATTCTTCTGCTGTTTGGGCAATCTTAACCAAGGGTAAGATTGGTGAAACCTATCTGATTGGTGCGGATGGAGAAGAAGATAATAAAACCGTAATGGAGATCATCTTAGAAGAAATGGGTCAACCAAAAGACGCATACGATCATGTAAAGGATCGTGCTGGGCATGATTTACGTTATGCAATCGATTCAACGAAATTACGAGAAGAATTAGGGTGGACACCAGAATTTACGAACTTCCGTGCGGGTATGAAAGACACCATTAAATGGTATACTGAGCATGAAGAGTGGTGGCGTGCTGAAAAAGAAGCGGTCGAAAGTAATTACGCCAAAAACGGCCAATAATACTAATTGAATCTGGCAGGGGTAACCTGCCTTTTTTTGAGAAAAGGAGTCGATAGAAATGATCTTAATTACAGGTGGACACGGACAATTAGGAACAGAGTTACGTCATTTATTAGATGAAAAAAAGCTTGAGTATCTTTCAACAGATGCTGATCAGCTTGATATTACCGATAAAGAGGGTACGTACAAGTTCATTACAGATATGAAACCAGAAATTATCTATCATTGTGCTGCTTATACTGCTGTTGATAAGGCGGAGGACGAAGGAAAAGAGTTAGATGAAAAAATCAACGTGGAAGGCACACGTAATGTTGCTGAAGCAGCAAAAGCTACCGGAGCAACATTAATTTATATTAGTACGGATTACGTCTTTGATGGTAAGAAAAAAGAAGGTATGTATCAAGTAGACGATACGACAAACCCATTAAGCGAATATGGCCGAACGAAACTATTGGGCGAAAAAGCTGTACAAGAAACGATGGATGACTATTATATCATCCGTACTTCATGGGTATTTGGCATCTATGGTCATAACTTTATTTATACCATGCAGAAATTAGCTAAAACGCATGATCGTTTGACGGTTGTAAATGATCAATTCGGCCGACCAACTTGGACACGGACATTAGCAGAATTTATGGTATTCGTCATTGAAAAGAAAGCACCATTCGGCATTTATCATTTATCGAATGAAAACAGCTGTTCATGGTATGAGTTCGCAAAAGAAATTTTGAAAGATACAGATGTAGAAGTAGCACCAGTGACTTCTGAGGAGTATCCGCAAAAAGCCACTCGTCCGCAATATTCAATCATGGACTTAAGTAAAGCCAAAGGATTAGGTTTTGAAATACCTACGTGGCAAGAAGCATTGAATAGTTTCCTTGAATTAGAAGCAAAACAATAAGAAAGAAGCTAGAGGTGAGAGATTTGTTTGAAGTAGTGGTGGTTCTTTATAATATGACGTTTTCTGAGTCACCGACGATCATAAGCTTAAACCAACTTCTTGCCTCTGGAGCTTTTCCAGAAATTCGAAAAATTTTGATTTTTGATAACAGTGAGCAGGGGACAGAACCAGTAGAATTAGAAAGGCGTTTCATTTATTATCACAGTAAAAAAAATGTTGGATTGGCTCAGGCTTATAATTACGCTTTGGACCAAAGCAATGATGACACAGAATGGCTGATGACCTTAGATCAAGATACAAAGCTAACGAAAGAATACTTAAGTGAACTAATTAGTACATCTTCAGAATTGTCAGAAACTGTCGCAGCCGTGGCTCCGATAGTAACAGACAATGAACGACAAATTTCTCCTGTACGTAGCGATACTTTGCGTCCATTACATACAGAATTACCTAAAAAAGATCGTGTATATTCTAAGGATATTATGGTAATTAATTCAGGAACGGCAATAAGAACGATTTTTTTACGAAAACTGGGCGGATACAATATTCATTTTCCATTAGACTACTTGGATCATTGGCTTTGCTGGCGTATCTTTAACGAACATCAACAAATCTATATTCTTTCAAATGAACTAGAACATCAATTATCAGTGTTAGACTATAAAAATCATATGAATCTTTCTCGTTATCTAGCAATCATTCAAGCTGAAAAATGCTATTATTATTTATATAATAAACAATTGCTTCCTCAATATCGAAGGCAACTATTACTTCGTGGATGTAAACAGTTTTTAACTGGAAGATTTAACTATGGAAAATTGACATTCGAATTTTTAATTTCAGGAGGAAAAAATGGAAACACGGGCAGAAAAGCGGACTAGGGAAGTGCCATATGAGAAGACGAATCCTTTTGAATGGATTATTGATCAAATCATTCGCTTTAGATACATAATAGGCATACTTTTTCTTATTTTAATCGTCGTACTAAACTTAAATGGGAGTTCGATAGGTTCTTGGGATAAAATTGTTTCTGAACGTAGTGACGACAAGAAGTCTGATGTCATTTTTGGTGAAAATAGAGCTGTTCGTTCGGATGAATGGATGGTTCAAACGCCTTTTTATTTCTCACAAGCTGAAAGTGATTATCCAGTCGTAAACAAGCAGTATGGCAAAGAAGGCCAAAACATGATTCTTGCTTACAACTCGCCTGTTAAGGATATAACTGTGATAGGAAAACCATTCAATTGGGGATTTCTTTTTTTAGGGAAAGAACGAGGACTCTCCTTTTATTGGGGATTTAAAATTATCGGGATGCTTCTATTGAGTTTCGAATTGGTCATGATCCTAACCAAACGTAATAAGTACTTGTCATTGTTGGGGGCATTCTGGATCACTTTTTCTCCCTCAATTCAATGGTGGTTTATGCAGCATGTAGGAGATTTAATATTTTTTACGCTGGCGATTATGGTAGCAAGTTATTATTTTATTGCTAAGCACGACAACAAAATCTTGCGTCTACTTATGATGAGCTTAATTGTGATTAATGGCATTGGTTTTGTCTTAGTATTGTATCCTGCCCACCAAGTGCCATTGGCTTATCTAATTCTATTTTGGTTGTTCGGCACATTGATTCATTTCCGAAAAAAAATAGTACTAGATATTTGGGATTTACCGATTATTATTGGTGGTCTTGGACTAATCGTATTTATTCTTTTACATTTTTATAATACATCAAAGGATGCTATCGATGCGACGATGAACACTATTTATCCAGGCCATCGTGAAGCTGAAGGCGGGGGCCGTCCATTATCAGATTATTTTCTGTTTTTGACAAATTGGAAAATCCCATTTGAAGACTTCGATTTTTATGGGACAAACAACGGGGAAGTCGCATCATATTTTAATTTATTTCCTCTGACAGTATTGCTATCACCATTTGTTTTCTTTTCTAAACGCGGCAAGGAAGAAAAATATTTGGGAGTAATTTTAGGGTTGTTTTGTTGTTTCGTTTTTGGTTGGACCTATTTCGGCTATAGTCATGGCATCGCAAAAACTTTGATGTTGACTTATGTGACAAGTACACGTGGTTTAGTAACTTTAGGTTTTGGCTCGGTATTATTAAGTTTATGGATGATAAATTTCTTATGGGAATATGTAAAAGTTTCTTGGTGGATAAAATTAATAATATTTGGTCTTGTTATGATACAGGCTTCTCATTCTGTCATTTCCTCAGTAATGGGGTTGTATTTTAATAATTTTGAAATTTTTATGACACTTGTGGTGTTCGCTTTACTTCTTTTCTGCGTGCTATTCAAATTGAAAAAAGTGTTTATCTTGGGGATGACTGTGATTGTTTTAGTCTCAGGAATTTTTGTTAATCCAGTCGTACGTGGAACTGGAGCGATTGATAAGAAGACATTGGCCGAAGAAATCGTTAAAATTAAAAAGAAAGACCCCGATGCATTATGGCTTTCAGAGGGAGATTTGTATAATTTTACTCCAGCATTAGGTGTGAAGACGATTAATTCTGTACGTTTTTATCCAGATATGAAGTTATGGCATGAGATTGATCCAAAAGGTAAGAATGAGAAAATCTACAACCGTTATGCGCATACACGTGCGTTTGCTGTATCGGAAGCAACAAGATTCCACTTGGATCGACCTGATAATTTTACGGTTTATCTCAATTTTACAGATTGTAAAAAACTAGGATTTAAATATGTAATTAGTAAACGTCCGATGGAGGACTATAACTCATTAAACTATGCACAATTTGAACGCATTTATGGTCCGGATAAAGACAAGTGGTCAATTTATAAGTTGAGCTTTACTTCAGATGAAGAACAGGTACAACCTGAAGATGAGATTGATCCAGTTGGCGGAACGGAGAACTATCAGGAAATTCCACAGCCGGCGCCAAGCTATGGTGAGTATATTAATTAAGAGAAAGTCGGAGAGAAAAATGGGACGAGTAAAAGAAGGCACAGCAGCTATTTTGAACTTAGTTAGTGCATCTATTCTAATCGGAATGACACTATTATGCTTTTTTCTTTGGACTAGAGGAATCGGCACGCCTGAAATGTTTAACATTTATGCACATATGAGTCGTTACATGCCGATTGGTGCTACGATTGTTTTAGTGCTGAATTGTTATCGGATGAAATGGGCTGATATGATTTGGGTTGGAGTCGCACTGCTTTCAATTCTTTTCTTTCATCAATTTGATACCATGAGACAGGCTGATTTTTTCTTGGACATAACGATTGCTTTGATTATTTTCGTTGTTTTGGATTTTAAATTAGTTGAATTTACGAAGAAACTACGGTTGATATTTGCTGGATTGATGTTGATAATTCTTTTAATCACGGCATACCGAATTTTTTCAGAGATTCCAACACCGACATCTGGTAATAGTATTTGGGATAAGAGCAATAAGCTTCAGGAGATTTGGATTAATACAAACACGATTGGTAGCAGTGTGATGTGTTCAAGCTTTCTGATCGCCACTTTGTTACAATCACTGGATTGGACATGGGCAAAAATACTTAAGTTTGTAGTTTATTTTATCGCATTAGCATGTACGTGGGTCGTTCAATCCCAAGCAGCATTTTTTGCTGTTGTCTGCTTCGTTCTTTTTGACGCATGGCCTAATTTTTTGAAGGAAAAAGTTAGATGGGCTTATGGCGTCGTGTACAGTGTTTTTCTTATAGGTATTTTTCCATTATCACTTTATTTGGCAAATTCGAGTAATATTGATTTGTTTACTGGGCGTGAAGATATTTGGAAACAATTTTATGATACGCTGTTTAAAGTTCGAAAACAATTCTTGGTGGGGATGCCTCCGTTCACCTTTAAGCGTGGGGAGCAAATCTTAGGAAATCATAACAGCTATAATGCGATATTAGGCGGATTTGGATTAATTGGACTTGTCCTCATCAGTCTATTCATACTATATAATATTTGGTCGCTTATTATTAGGGAGGAAACTCAAGCTATTCAATTTAGTTTCATTATCGCTTTTTTTGCTATTTTGTTGCAATCAACGATGGAAGATACTCTAATGGCACCTTATTGGATTCCAATCACTTTCTGTTTGTTAGGTCTTGCTTGGCAAGAAAACCCTGAGATTAAAGAATTCTATGACTATTCAACAAATGTGTTCGATCAGAGAGATGAAGAGCTTGAAATAGAGCCCTCGCGGAAAAATCGCAGGAGATTATAATGAATAAAGTTTAGATGTTGTGTCAGACATCTAAACTTTTTTTGTTTCAGTGCCAAATTTGCAGTACGTTTTGAAGATTTCATTTTCTATTTAATAAAAAAGTTTTTCTAAGTAAAATAGCTTTATTCATTAATAAATCAAAATTTAGTTCAACATAGGGTAAGTATAAATGTTTTATAAAATTTAATAGAATTTTAGCTTTTTAAGTTTAACAGCATTAGTTCTTTTTATCTGATAATTCGTAGTTTAGGTCTACGCGAAATTTGACTATATGTTAATATGAATAAGCCAAAATTAAGAGATTGAAAGCTTGACTGAAATAGCGAAGCTTTTCTTAATAACCTTGCTTTTACATATATCTTTCTGTAGAATAATAACGTTAATCAACTATAGAAGTAATAAATAAAGCGTTAGATGAGAGGAAAGAAAATGTTCAAAGACTTACTTGGTTTTTTTAAAGAGATTATCCAGAATCGTACATTACTAAAGCAATTCTCTATAAATGATTTCAAGGCCCGCTATGCCGGGTCAGCTTTAGGAATTTTTTGGGCTTTTGCGAATCCATTAGTGATGGTAGTGACCTACTGGTTTGTGTTCGGTGTTGGATTCAAAGCAGCCATGACAGATGGTAAATATCCATTTATTGTTTTTCTATTGACTGGTTTAGTACCATGGATGTATTTTTCAGAGGTATTAGGTTCAGCTACAAATGTTTTTCGTGAATACAGCTATTTAGTGAAAAAAGTTGTTTTTAACATTCGAATTTTACCATCTGTTAAATTATTTTCTGCTATGTATATGCATGTATTTTTCATTATTATTGCACTTGTTGTAGGACTCTTTAATCAGGTGGTACCAGATTTGCATATTTTGCAGATGTTCTACTATCTTTTTGCGATGATGATGTTTTTAACAGGATTGACTTGGATTACGTCATCAATCCAGCCTTTCTTCCCAGATATTAACCAATTTATTGGTGTTATTATGCAAGCGCTAATGTGGGGAACGCCAGTATTGTGGAGCATCAATCAATTTGCGGCGCACCCAACGATTCAGTTTATTTTGAAATTCAATCCCATGTTTTATGTTGTCCAAGGCTATCGGGACGCATTTTTTGGTGAGCAGTGGTTCTGGGAAAAGCCGATGTTATCAATCTATTTCTGGGCTGTTACCTTGATTTTACTAGTAATCGGCAGTATCGTCTTCAAACGCTTAAAACCACATTTTTCTGATGTTTTATAAGGAGATAAATCTAAATGACTGAAACTGTAATTGAGATAAACCATTTAACTAAAAAATATGATATGTACAAAAAGCCATCTGATCGTCTGAAGGAAGCCTTGAGTCCAACAAGAAAAACATACCATGAAGTTTTTTATGCTTTAAATGATGTGAATGTTAAAGTAGAAAAAGGCGAGATGATTGGTTTTATTGGTGAAAATGGTTCGGGAAAATCAACGATTTTAAAAATCATTACGGGTGTACTAACACCTTCTGAAGGTGAAGTAAAGATTGAGGGAAATATTGCAGCGCTTTTGGAGCTGGGTTCAGGCTTTAATCCAGAATACAGCGGTTATGAAAACATTTTTCTTAATGGGATGGTATTAGGTTATTCTCGTGAAGAGATGGCTGAAAAGGTGGATGACATCATCAATTTCGCTGATATTGGGGATCACTTGTATCAACCTGTTAAAACATATTCGAGTGGAATGTTCGTCCGCCTTGCTTTTGCAGTGGCAATCAATGTCGATCCAGATATTTTGATCGTGGATGAAGCCTTAGCCGTCGGTGACTTAGAATTTCAATTAAAATGTATGGAAAAATTCACTGAGCTACGAAATGCTGGAAAAACAATTCTTTTTGTTTCGCATGATGTAAACGCAGTTCGCCGTTTTTGTGATCGAGTGTATTGGCTGAAAAACGGTGTCGTAGAAGCTGAAGGCGAGACGATGGAAATCACTGAAACATATGAAAACTTTTTGAAAAAGAAATCTTTAAAAACAGTTGATCGTGAAAACTCGTCATCTGAAGATTTTTCTGCTTATGATATCGTGGAAGTGAAATCAGCTGAATTATTAGATGGAAATCTGCAACCTTTAGAAATCGTTGAACAAGATAGTAAGGTAGTTATAAAGGTAGTATATAATGTGAAGGACGATTCTATAAAGAAACCTGTTTTAGGTGTGGCTATCCGAACTGTAGATAATAATTACGTGTGCGGGTTGAATACATTATTGGATGAAGAATCAATTCCTTGGAAAAAGGGAGAGAATGTCTTCTATTTAGAATACGAAAAGATGGCACTTTTAGGCGGCGAATATTATTTTGATGTAGCCCTTTTTGAAGAAAACGCGACCGTGCCATTGGTTTATAAAACAAGGTATTTAACCATGTTTATTTCTGGTAAATATGTTGGTGAAGGCATCGTTGTCTTGGATCATAAGTGGAAGGATACGATTTAAAATGAAGTATGATTTTGATTTGTCGCTTGAAGAACATACAAGTGTTGGGAAGATTATTAGCCAGATCCCTGAAAGTTCATCTGTTTTAGAATTTGGTCCAGGTAATGGTCGAATGACTAAGTATCTGATCAATGAAAAAAAATGTGAAGTATCAATTGTTGAGTTTGATCCGATCTTATTTGAGCACGTCATGGGCTTTGCCCAAGACGGCTTTTTAGGAAACATTGAAGAATATAAATGGTGTGATCATTTTGCTGGTAAAAGCTTCGATTTTATTATTTTTGCAGATGTTTTAGAGCATTTGACTGATTCGGAAAAAGCGCTGGAGAAGGCCAGTAAATTTTTGGCTCAAAATGGAGAGATACTATTAACATTCCCGAATTTGGCGCATAATTCAGTACTGATTGATTTGTTTAATAATAAATTGGACTGGAAACAATACGGTTTACTGGATCGCACACATAACAGTTTTTATACGCAAAAAGGATTCGAAGAGCTATTTGATCGAATTGGTTTGTCAATACGTCGAGAAGACTTTACTTACGCACAGGTTGGACAAAATGAACTGTCTGCGAGTTACGAAGACTTGCCTGAGATGGTTCGTTATGATTTCAAAAATCGTCCCTTTGGCGAAGTTTATCAATATTTTTATGCATTGCGCAAAGAACCTGTTACGAATCCAGAGCGTGTCGAACCAATTAATTCAAATTACAATAAGCAAATACAATTAGCTTATCTTATTAATGGTAAATTTGAAGTAGAGCCGTATATATTTAATAATCAAACCGGCGAAAATAAAAGTACCGTTCATCATGCACCTGAGGATACTAAGAAATTAAGAATTGTTATCGGTAAAGTTCCTGCTTCAATTCAACTATCTGTTATTGTGGAAAATAGGCTCCTGAAAATTGAAGAAACAAATGCTTCTTGGTACCAAGAAGATCTTTTTATGTTCCCTGAGATTGCAGAAGAGCCTTATGTGGTTGTTGATGGAGCAGCAATAGCCGGAAAAGAATATTCAGTAAATGTAAATGTTTTAAATGAAGAAGAATTCTTCCCAGCAGAAGAAAAAATGATGGATGACCTCAGATACGAAAAGGGATTAAATCGTTTACTTTCTTTGAAACTGAACTATCTAGATAAGTATGGCTATCAGTTGAAGAATATTCCTTTTTTAGAGCTAGAACCAGGAATTGAAATAGAAGGAATCAAATTAACGATTGAGACGATTGAAAATAATGAATCTGAAAATGAAGCCATTATAAAAGGGTGGGGATTCTCAGAAGCTACGAAGGCGCCATTAGATTTTTTAATGGCAGAATCGGTGAAACAAATGAATGTTAATCGTATCTATCGCCCAGACGTCAATGAAGTATTTGGAATAGCATCCGCAGATAAGTTTGGCTTTATTCTAACGATTAAAGATTTGCAAATAACGGACGGTGTGAAGCTGCTTCTAATAGACGATCAAGATCAAATTTATCCAGTTGTAGCACGAAGGATAAAGACTGCGAATACAACTACGGCAAGAAAAATTCGCCGTTTGCTTGGATCAATCAAACGAAATGGCTTTGCTGGAGCGATAAAGAATTATCAACGCTCTAAACAACAAAGTGCGAATTATGAAGAATGGATGACAAAGGTTGAAGAACCGTATCGTTCACAACTAATCGAAGCATCAAGAGGATTAGCTTTTCAGCCTAAAATTTCTTTGGTTGTACCAGTGTATAACGTTGATGAAAAATGGCTGCGAGCTTGTGTGGATTCGTTGAAGAATCAACTTTATTCCAATTGGGAACTTTGTTTAGCAGATGATGCTTCACCAAAGGCTCATATCAAGCCTTTGTTACAGGAATTAGCAGCAGAAGACGAACGCATAAAAGTTGTTCTTCGTGAAAAGAATGGACATATTTCCGAAGCTACCAACTCAGCGATTGAGGTGGCAACTGGAGAGTATATTGGCTTTTTAGATAATGACGATATTCTAGCAGATACAGCACTTCTTGCAGTTGTTAGTGCCTTAAATGAAGAACAAAACCGTGAATTTATTTACACGGATGAAGATAAGCTCTCAATGAGTGGCAAACGTTTTGATCCATTTTTTAAACCGAACTGGAATGAAACGTTATTACTTGGACACAATTATATTACACATTTTGTAGTTGTGAAGCGTTCAATCATAGAAGCAATCGGTGGTTTACGAACGGAATTTAATGGCAGTCAGGATTATGACTTTGTGCTACGCGCAACAGAAGCAGCAAAAGAAATTTATCATATACCGAATATTCTTTACCATTGGCGAACGATAGAAACATCAGTGGCGATGGATCCTCAAAGCAAAGAATACGCTTATGTAGCAGGTCAGAATGCGTTACAAGCAGCGCTTGACCGTCGCAATCTAAACGGTGTTGTAACCATGACAAAAAATTATGGTGCTTATAAGATCGACTTTAATTATCATACAGAACCAAAAGTTTCGATTATTTTGAGTGGGAAAACGAGTGAAGAACAATTAGAACAACTTTTAATCACCGAGTGGTCTGATTTTGAAATTTTGACTAATCATTCTGATGTAGCCGATGAACGTGTTCGGATATTTACTGGCAAAAATGAAAATGAACTTGCCGAAGCAGCCGAGGGTGATTTTTTAGTGTTCTTGTCTGAAAAATTGGTCCCGACAAAATCTACTTGGTTAAAAGAAGCAACAAATTTTTTACGCTTGCCTAATGTGGGAGCAGTCACTGGGAAGATTATTAGTAAAGACGAGGCAATCCTTTACTGCGGTGTGACGATTGATTCTACCCATGAAGGAATAGTGTACGAACAGCAGGGACTATCAAACAAGACGATTGGGACGTATTTTCGTCCGGCTCTGCCACGGGAAATCTACACAGCTACAGAAGATGCATTGATTATTCAAAAAGATATATTTGTAGCATTAGACGGATTCGATCAATCATTGCCAGCAGCTATCAAAGGTATTGACATTTCGATTCGATTGGCAAGAGAAAAAAAGAAACTGATTTTTGATCCCTATTTTGAAGTACGCTATCCCGATGAAAATCATTTTAGTGTGAAAAAAGAAGCTTATGATATTTTAAGTAATAAATATTCTCAAGAATTGAATGATCCATTGGTCAATCCAAATCAATTCAGCATAGGAGGCTAATCCGATGGCAAAAAATGAACAAGTTTGCATTGATCAATGCAAGTTCCAACCAGAGACGAATCAATTAGAGATCAGAGGATGGGCCCTTGATCTAGTTACTAAAGATGTGCCTACAATCACTGTTCATTCGGAAAATGTCACTAGCGATAAAATCGAGTGGTACCCACGTTCAGATGTGGCAGCCGCACATAAAACAAGTGCTAATCTGCAAATGGGTTTTGAGGTAATTATTAAGGTAGAAAATCCAGATGAAAAAATATCGCTTGATTTTCATTTTAGTGATCATACACAAAATGAATCTTTTATTCCGAGAGAAAACATTGTAAAAGTATCAAAACAACCATCACAAATTCAGAAATTTTATGGCAAAGCACGTAAAGGCTTGGGTTATTTGAAACGCAACGGCTTAAAGAATACTTTGCGTCGAATCAAGTTGGAACAAAATAAGCAATCCGATGAAAGTTATCAGCAGTGGATCGTGGAAAATGAAAATTGGGATGCTGAGGCAATCAAAGCTGAAATCGCCGCATTTGATTATCAGCCAGTTATTTCAATTTTGATGCCGGTTTATAACGTTGAAGAAAAATGGCTGGAGAAATGTATTGAGTCCGTTCAGAATCAGTTTTATCCTAACTGGGAATTGTGTATGGCAGATGATCATTCCACGGATGAATCCGTAAGACCGTTATTAGAAAAATATGCGGCTCAGGATTCTCGGATCAAAAATGTTTTCCGTTCTGAAAACGGTCATATTTCCAAAGCAACAAATTCTGCGTTAGAGATTGCGACTGGTGAGTTTGTTGCTTTACTAGACAATGACGATGAACTTGCACCAATTGCTTTGTACGAAGTTGCCAAGCGCTTAAACGAAAATGCGAATTTAGATTTGATATATAGTGATGAAGATAAGATTGATATGACAGGCAAACGTTTTGACCCAGCCTTTAAGCCAGATTGGTCGCCTGATTTATTACTAGGTACGAATTATATTTCTCATTTAGGTGTTTATCGTCGTTCAATCATGGAAAAAATCGGAGGATTTCGTGTTGGCTATGAAGGATCGCAAGATTATGACCTAGTTCTGCGTTTTACAGAACAAACAACTGCTGAGCGAATTGCACACATTCCACAGATACTCTATTACTGGCGTATCCTACCAAGCTCAACAGCAGCCGATCAATCAACGAAAAGCTATGCTTTTGATGCGGGCTTAAAAGCTGTTCAGGATGCAATCAATCGACGCGGGATCGAGGCGACAGTTCAGCATGCGGCTGGAAATGGATTATATGATGTAGATTACAAAGTATTATCTGAGGACTTAGTCAGTGTGATCATACCTACACGTAATGGGTATGATGACGTGAAGCGTTGCGTAGATTCGATTATTGAAAAAACGACTTATTCAAATTATGAGATCATTCTGGCTGATAACGGAAGTGATCAGCCAGAGATGCAGGAGCTTTATGCTGGGTACAAAAAGCAATTGGATGACCGTTTCATTGTAGAGTCGATCGATATTCCATTCAATTATTCTCGCATCAATAATTTAGCTGCAAAAGTTGCTAAAGGAAAGTATCTGCTATTCCTAAATAATGACACAGAAGTAATCACGCCAGAATGGATGACTAAAATGGTTTCTTTTGCACAGTTCGAGCGCATTGGTTGTGTTGGTGCAAAATTATACTATCCAAACAATACGATTCAGCATGCTGGTGTAATACTAGGAATGGGTGGTGCCGCTGGACATGGTCATCATACTTTCCCACGAGGAGATTTTGGTTATTTTGGAAAATTAGAGATCAACGTTGATTATTTAGCAGTTACTGCAGCATGCTTGATGATTCGAGCTAAAGATTTTGCTGAGTTGAAGGGCTTTGACGAAGAGTTAACTGTTGCTTTTAACGATGTTGATCTGTGTTTGCGAGAATATGAGAAAGGTCACAACAATGTGTGGCTACATGGAGTCGAATTATACCACTTCGAATCTCAATCCCGAGGATACGAAAACACACCCGAAAAGCAAGCTCGGTTTGAAAAGGAAACCAAGTATATGAAAGACACTTGGACAAGCTATATTGAAAATGATCCGTATTATAATCCAAATTTGACGAGAGTTGGCGGGGATTTTTCGGTGCGAATAGACAAATAAACTATCAAAATTCTGAAACTATTATTTTAGATGTATTTTTGAGAAAGTAGGGAGGAAATGAAAAAGAAAGTTTTAATATCAATACCTGCGTATAATGAATCAGAAAATATTTTTCCTTTATATGAAAAAATATCGTCGGTATTAAAAAATAAAAGAGAGGAAATTGACTTTGAGATACTTTTTATTGACGATGGTAGTACAGATGGATCTGTAGAAACTATTATTGATTTGATGAATGTTACTGATGATGTGTCTTTGATAGAATTATCAAGGAATTATGGAAAAGAAGTTGCTATGACTGCCGGTTTTGATTATGCTGATCACGATGCTGTTATCACTATGGACGCAGATTTACAACATCCGCCTGAGACTATTTTAAAAATGGTTGATTTATGGGAAAAAGGATATGAAGATATCTATGCAAAAAGAAATAAACGAAAAGGAGAGCCATGGTTTAAAAAACTCTTTTCTCGCTGGTTTTATAAAATATTGGAGAGATTATCTAACACACCAGTATTGGCAGATGCAGGAGATTTTCGTTTGTTGGATAGAAAAGTAATTACTGCTCTAAGACAATTACGAGAAACTCAGAGATATACTAAAGGATTATATAATTGGGTTGGTTTTAAAAAAGTTGCAATTGAATTTGATGCTGAAGAACGACTTCACGGCGAAACTAAATGGAATTTTGGTTCTTTGATGAAGCTTGCCATTGAAGGAATTACCTCTTATACTACGGCTCCTTTAAAAATTTCTATGTATTTTGGTTTTATCGTTTCATTAGTTGCGTTTATTTACATGATTTATATTTTACTTAAAACATTAATATTTGGAGCAGATACTTCCGGTTTTCCATCGCTAATGATTGTTATGCTTTTTTTAGGAGGGTGCCAATTAATATCAGTCGGTATCTTGGGAGAATATATTGGAAGGATATTCCTAGAAACAAAGGGACGTCCATTGTACTTTATTGAGAATATATATATATCGAAAAAACAAAGTAGTAGATAATGATCATATTGAATTTCAAAGTGTAAGTAAGTTACAAAAAATATATTTTATGAAACGTGGGGAAAGACTTTGAAAATTATAAATTCAAAAAGAATATTTCTAGTGGCATTGATAGGTGTCTATGTTGTATTTTTTTTATTAAACTATTTAACGCCATTAATTGCAGACGATTTTGCTTACATTTATAAAACAGGCAGTTTTACATCAATTCTTTATGATGAATACTTGCAGTATCTTCATCAAAATGGAAGATCAATCGCACATATTATGGCAAGATTTTTTTTGTTAATGCCCAAAATGATTTTTAATCTTATTAATCCAATAATTTTCTTAGGGATTGTTTATTTTATTTACAAAATAAGTAACCAAAATCGAATTAAATATAATAGTGTCCGCTTTTTTTTAATTGTTATATCAATATTTTTGTTTGTACCAAAATTTGGAGAAACTTTATTATGGGAGACGGGTTCATTCAATTATTTATGGACTTTTCTGATAATGATATCCTTTTTATATGTATATCATAAAAAAACAATATATAATGAGACGACTAAAATTCCTATTTTAGCTATGTTTGTTTTTGGGATTTTTGCAGGTTGGTGTAATGAAAATACATCTGCTGGTACGTTGTTATTGATTGTAGGGTATGTAGTAATTGAAGCTAAAGTAAACAACAAATCAATATCAGGTTGGATGATTAGTGGTCTATTAGGAGAAATTTTAGGATTTATAATTATGATGAATTCTCCAGGTAATAAGATCAGAAGTGGCTGGTTTGCACGATCTTCATGGTCATTACTTAAAAAGTTCTTTTATGGTCTAGCGGACGTATCGAATGCATTAACAAAGAATGCTAGTATATTAATAATCTTAACTGTTATCTCGATAGTTTTTTGTGTTTTTTTATACCGAACTAAATATAATTATATTTTAGGAGTTATGTATTTATTGGTAGGGGGGGCTACTTGTTATTCACTTTCAATTTCTCCAGCTGGTTTCAACTGGGGACGCTCATATTTTGGTGGCATTATGTTTATAATAATCGCTTTTATTGTATGCTTTCCTGATTTTAGAGAAAAAAATTCTTCGATTATTAATCCATTTTTTTCAACTATTCTATTAACATTAACTATCTATGCTTTTTTCAATTTTACCAATGGTTTAGTTGATATCTACGAATCGTATGGTCAAATAAATCAGAGATATTCATTTATAGTTTCAGAAAAGAAAAAAGGAAATAACCATCCAGAAGTGTCTGACTTTGATTTTTATCCTAAAACAGAGTATCCAGCATATTCTCCAGCTTTGTCTCATATTAATTCTGATGAGAATTATAAATATAATAAGTACACTGCTAGCTATTTTGGAGTGAAAACAGTTAAAACGCTTCCTTCAAAAGAATGGAGTGAAAAGTATAAAAATTAGTTTCTTTTTTCGTTGATTTGACAAGAAGAACAATCTGAATAAAACTATTAGTTAATTTTGTATCTAATATAAAAAAAATAAAAATTAAGCCTGTGGCGCAAGTAGTTGTAAAAAAACCAGTGAAATTACGATAAGTCTTTTATTTCATTGGTTTTTGGATTTTAGTCAGAGCTTGTAATGAAATTCGCCTTGAGTGGATAGCGAGAAACTGTTCTTACAAGTAAATATGGCAAGATTAAAAGATAACATATTATAAGATGAACTTGATATTATCTATAACTGAAATTTTTAGAAGGATAGAGATAGCAGTACTATATGAAAATTTAAAAAAATTTTGAGTGATTGAAATAATCAAGATTGTTCGAATGTGTGAAAAAGTATCAACTAAACTCACCTTGATTTTTATAAAACAGCACAATTTCGTAATATTCACGAAGTTGTGCTTCTTTCGTGTATCTCAAGCTATAATTGAGAGAGAACAAGAATTAAAAGAGACCATTCTCATAATTACACTGACTAATTTCACGATTTCATTTATGAAGCTCCTACTATTTTTAGAGGATATTCACCAAGGGAACCCGCAGGCAGACGAGTCGAAGATATCGAAAACAGGCTAAGTGATTGGTTCAAATCCATGCCTAAATATCTGTTTAAATCGATGACATTTGACTGTGGAAAAGAATTTTCCAACTGGCGATCTATAAGTAACTCGAACGCTATTGCCATCTTTTTCGCAGATCCAGGAACGCCTTCGCAAAGAGAGCACTCCAATGGCTTACTTAGAAGAGATGGCTTACATAAAACAATGGACTTTAGAGACACGGATGAAACCTTTATTCAATCCGTTGCCTCAAAAAGAAACCATATCTCAAGAAAATAACTAAATTATCGAACACCATTGGAAGTATTTTTGAGTTGCATAGATAAAGGTATGTTGTCTAACTTAATTTGACAAATCAGATATGGTAAAAATTTGAGTGAGAACTTTGTCATTTAGTTGTCAGTTTTTGTTTATCCTATTTTTATAGCCGATAGGATATTTATGTTTAAAATTTCAAATATATACCAAATATAAAATAATGTCAAATCGCAATTTGACACTTACCCCCCCTAATTTGACCTGTTTTTATGCAAAAATAAGGGTTTTCACCTAAAAACAGGTCAATTTGAGGGGGGTAGCGGTTATTTTGCGATTCGCACTTTTTTTAGAAATCGTTTATCTTTTAGTCACCGGCCGGAACCAAAAAAATTTAGGAGGAAACAACCATGATTCAAACGATCGGCAATAAACTACAAGTAGAAATCGATGCAGGCGGAGAAAAAACTAAGAAGATCACTTTTACAAATGTAATGGATGAGCCCAGCGAGGAAAAGGTCCTTGAACTGGGAGAAATTATGAAAGCCTTATCAGTTGAAGGCAGTGAATTAGACGGCGTGATCCTAACCAGTCAATCACGTTATACCAAATAAATCATAGAAAGGAAGAGAAAAAATGCTAAAACTCGTCGCAACCTTTAAAAACAGCTTAGGGAAGAACCACACATGGAGCTTCAATGATCCCGATACTCAAAAGATCGACACAGAGATCAAAGGATTACTGCAACGCATGACCGACGTCAAACTTTGCCATAAAGATGGCGCAGACCTCTTCAATACTGTCGAAAGTGCGAAGTACGTCGAAACGATTGAAACCATTATTTTTTAACCAAATACTTTGAGGAGCAGCGGTGCTATCACCGCCCTCCTCTACTACTAATTGAGAATGAGAGGATGAGAATCAATGAACGTCATACAAACACTGTCGTTTCGGCAGTTATTCAACTTAAAAGCTAAAACACTCGAACAACGAATCACTAATTTTTACCATGAAACACAAAACAGTAGTGTCACCATCAAATACATTTTAGCCTTGAAAGTACGCTGCCAATTAGGAGCGGCGGAGTTTGATCACTTTCTAAAGGATCTTGTCCGCGAGGTGTTCATGCATACCAAAGCTACCCGCACCATGAAACGTCTCTTTTATTATTTTGAAGACTACTTCATGGCACCGGAATGGCGAAGCTTGAAACTAAGAGTCTTTCCAGTAAAGAAATTCGGTGAGAAGCTCGTCTCTGTTGCCCGCTCCCTTATGTCAATCGTCCGACCAGAAGAAACTAGCGAACCTTGATGAAACCATGATCCAACCTACGCAGAAAAAATCAAAGAAAGGAACAGAACAATGACCAAGGATTTAATTGCCACCTTTGGAAAAAGCGATGGCGGAACCCACAATTGGAAATATAAAGACCTCGATCCCAACTTATCGGCGCCACAGATCAAAGAAGCTTGCGAAATATTGACGAACCTAGACATTTGTACACAAAACGGTGTAAAACTATTTGATTCTGTGGTCACCGCTAAAATTTTGACCCATAAAGAAACCCTGATATTTGATCCAGAACATGAGACGAGAGGTGTTCGTTACGATGGCGAACCTGTTGAGGAAGCGGCCTGTGAAGAGGTCCATTGCTGTGAAGTTGTGGAAAAACAGGAAGAAGAAGTCGCTTTACCGACTCCGAAATCTTCCCTACTACCAGAAACACCACATGGTCGCTATTTTAAACAATTAACGACTATTGAGGACTCGGAAAAAGTAGAAATTAAAGTAGAAAAAGAGTCGCTTTCACAATCAAGCTATAGCGAAACCAGCGATCAGAAACCAACTGCTACATTCATAGATGAAGATTCATCCAGCAAAGGCACGAAAGAACAAAATAGAGTTCTTCAATGGCTGCACAGAATCAGAAAGAAAAACAAAGAAGGACCGCCTGATTCACCACAGGAATAAGCTTTTCCCAATTAAATCCGTTCATTGATAACCACATACTGCGTAGGGATCAACAGCTATTAGCCCCTGCAAAAAGAAATTCGCAGGGGCTATCTATTAATTTAGAAAGCGAGGAATCTATATGATACAAATTCCCTTAATCAATTATCTATTCGGCGGAAGTCTGCCAATCATGGGCGTTTTTTTGACCATGGTTGGCCTCGACCTTACCACCGGATACGTCAAAGCATTGAAAAGTCATACGTGGGTGTCTTCCAATAATCTTAAGGATTTGTTTACGAAGTTTGTCGTTGGAAATGATCTTATTAGAGATAATAAAAGCTATTTCTTCAGTTGTTATGATAAAATATTTGTAACAATGATAAGAAAGTTAGGAGGGTTGTTAAATAATCACTCAGATTATTTAACGTTTAATTATGAAAAAGAGAAAAGTGTTATGGTTATGGTGTTTAACAGTCATTTTATGCTTTCCATTAGTTGGTTTTAAAGCTTCTAGTGAGGAAACATCATCTAAAGGGACAGTTCAAACAGAAACGGGCAGTATTCTAAATAGTAGTGATATAGCTGAACAAACAACAGAAAGCACAGAGTATTCTTCGGAAACAGTGGCCTCTTCGTCTGATTCTGTTGATGAGACATCAATGAGCGAAAAGGAGCAAGTTACAAAAAAAGACGAACCCAGCGTTCAAACAGAACCAATCAGTGAAAAATTCTTTATTTCAATCAGTGATGTGAATTACGTCCTATTGAAGAATCTTGATGGCGAAATTATTGATGACGGGGGAAAAAATTATCAAAAAACATTGGCTGCACAAGAAGTTACCAGTGATGATGATACGAAATACTATATTTTAAGTAATCCTAAGGGGGAAGTAGGATATATTGATCCCAATAGCACTGAACGAGTGACTGGTGAGGAAGGAAAATTATTTTCTGAATCGGACGACGCGTACGCCAGTATACAATCGACGGATGCCAAGCTATTCACTATAGATTTTGAACAGAATGGGACGACAGAAGAACTAAAGGATCAAACTTTTAAAATCGCTGGTTATTATAATCACTATGATGAAAAAGTGTATTACTTATTAAAAAATTCGTCCGATCAATCGATCGGTATAGTGGAAGCATCAGCGGTTGAAAAAACAAATAATCCAGCGGGTATCAAACATGCTGTGAACGATTATTACTCTATTGTTAAGGAAGATCAGAAGATTTGGAAGGACCTAGATTTTGCTGACGAATTGGGGACTACTGCAACGATCAATGAAAAAACTTTCAACATTAAAGAGTGGTATTACCATTTCAATGGAAAAAAATATTTTGCGCTTTATGATGATAGCCAAGCTTTTAAAGGTTTTGTTGAGGCGATAACTATCGAGAGAGCAAACAACGCCGGAGGTATTTGGCGTACGGTAAATCAATACATCACTGTTACTAAGAATCACGGGACAATTTGGAATGATTTTGAATTTAAAAGTGGAAAAACGACAAAGAGCATGTATCAGCGGACATACCGAGCAACAGGCTATTATAATCATTTCAACGGGACGAAATATTTATCAGTCTATGACAATAAAGGAAACTGGCAGGGATACTTAAACGAAAGGGACGCAAGTGTATCTAGTACACCTGGAGGAGGGTGGAACAGTACAAATCAATACGTGACGATTACCAAAATTAGTGGAACGATTTGGAATGATTTTGAATTTAAAAGTGGAAAAACGACAAAGAGCATGTATCAGCGGACATACCGAGCAACAGGCTATTATAATCATTTCAACGGGACAAAATATTTATCAGTCTATGACAATAAAGGAAACTGGCAGGGATACTTAAACGAAAGGGACGCAAGTGTATCTAGTACACCTGGAGGAAGGTGGAACAGTACAAATCAATACGTGACAATTACCAAAATTAGTGGAACGATTTGGAATGATTTTGAATTTAAAAGTGGAAAAACGACAAAGAGCATGTATCAGCGGACATACCGAGCAACAGGCTATTATAATCATTTCAACGGGACAAAATATT
>Ga0334901_1001226_pt1 | contig 28276 bp, 26 predicted proteins | sample GraSluR3_MG_3_FD_207216 | JGI IMG/M metagenome (GOLD analysis project Ga0334901, IMG submission 207216) | Sludge microbial communities from methane-producing bioreactor in Wageningen University, Netherlands - Granular Sludge_15_08-R3 | ecosystem: Engineered > Bioreactor > Anaerobic >... | reverse complement strand
AGGTCTTTGCGGACCCTTTGCGACAACGGGCGACCGCAGTGGTCGTGGCACACAACCATCCCAGTGGTATTCTCATTCCCAGCACAGATGACCTGCGGGTGACCGAACGGCTAGTCGAGGCTGGAAATCTCATCGGCATACGGGTACTGGATCATCTTATTTTTAGCGACGAGGCCTTCCGTTCGATGCTGGAGGAGAATGAGCTGACATCCTAAATAGGGAAAGGGATACCGAATGTCACCGCAAGATTTAACATTTCCAGTTGTGATGTGAACAAAGGTCATCATCGATGACAATCTGATGAGTGAGGCATTGAATTGCTTGGTATATAGGTGAAGCACGGAATATACATGAGTTACGGGACCGCCGTAGCTGGGAGCAGGGGTGAGGTCCAGAATATAATTGTGGGTGGGCAAGGAAACCTGCCACTTTGGTAGTATTGCTTGTATAAAGCCTTCCGATGGTCTCGTTATCCTATCCCGTGTTTGAACGCCCTAGAAGTCATCATAAGTGAACTGACGGTAACGGAGATGTTCGAATACCCGAGATGCAAAACTACTCGTGTCTATCTATACAGTATTTTATATAAGACTTTTTATTGATAAATAGGTGTTTTGTCTTGTATAAAAGACTTTTCTATTTTATGCTAAAAACAAGAGGTGTCAATGTACATTCAACGCGATGGTTATCTTGAGATGATCCGTTCGGTTACAGGAAAAAACGTCATCAAGGTCCTTACGGGGATGCGCCGCGTCGGAAAATCCACCATCCTCAAACAAGTCCAGGAACAGTTGCTATCTGACGGTGTATCGCAAGAACGGATAATCAGTATCAATTTCGAATTGATGGAATATGAATCCATCCGTGAGCATCGGGTGCTTCATGATTACATCAGCAAACGCATGAAGCACGGGAACAAGTATTTCGTATTTCTCGATGAAATACAGGAAGTCCAGGGATTTGAGAAAGTGGTAAACTCCTTGCACGCAAAGGGAAATGCAGAACTCTTCATCACCGGTTCCAATTCCAACCTTCTATCGGGGGAGTTGGCGACTTATCTCACAGGGCGGTTCTACTCGATTGAGATTCTCCCGCTATCCTTCAAGGAGATGTATCCACATATACCGACCTCCACACGAGAGGAAAAATTTCTGAAATTCATCCAAAGTGGAGGAATGCCCGGAATACTGCAGTTCGATGAAAGTTCGATTGCCAAAAACTATCTGCTGGACATGTACCAATCAATCTTGTTACGTGACATTGTCCAGAGGCATTCAATCCGAAACGTTGATCTGTTGAAGAGATTCATGCAATATGTTTTCGCGAACTGCAGTCAACTGTTTTCCGCAGCATCCATCACCAGATATCTGAAGAATGAGGGCAGGCGTTTATCTAAAGAGACCATATATCAATACCTTGATGCCGCGAAGGAAGCTTTCCTGATCCATGGTGTTCCCAGATTCGATATCAAGGGAAAGGATGTGTTGAAGACGAACGAGAAATTCTTCGTCAATGATTTGGGATTCAGGGCTTTGTTTTTCGACAACGAACTAGACATAGGCCAGACACTAGAGAACATTGTCTATCTGCACTTGCGGAAACAAGGTTATGAGATATTCGTTGGGAAACTTGAGGAAAAGGAAATCGATTTCATAGCAATTCGCGGTAAAAAGAAGCTATATATCCAAGTAGCCTACCTTCTTGCAGAGCCAGCCACGATTGAAAGGGAATTCTCCCCTCTGGAGGCAATTGATGACAACTACCCCAAAATGGTACTTTCGATGGACCCGGTCAATCGGTCCCGTAATGGCATAATACACAGGAATATCATAGATTATCTGCTCACCGAATCATCGGATAAACAGTAGGAATGTTGCAATTGATTGTCCTCATGAGCCTCATACAGATTGAGAGAACGCTGGACCAACCATCCCAGCGGTATCCTCATCCCCAGCAACGACGATATCAATGTCACGCAACGGTTGTTGAAGTCGGTCGAACTGCTCGGTATCCGGGTGTTGGACCACCTCATCTTTAGTGACGAGGCCTTCCGTTCGATGCTGGAGGAGAATGAGCTGAATTGATGTTGTAACCATTAGCACTGGCAATCGATGAAAAAAGTGTCTCCTAAGTGTGCTCGGTTATCGCAAAAAGTGTATACGTTAATGTAACCAAATCGCTCTCCAGAATGTGGGAATTTTAGAAAGTTAACATGGCTCCGAAATTTCATTGAAACTTAATCGACTTATCAATCAAGTTTCAATTTTTTTATTGCATTTAAGTTGGAATTTCTTCCTGGACCCCTGATTTCCGAAAACCTCACCAAATTACCAAATTTCGCCTTTTTATGTGGACAATGTTGGACTTCAACTTGGCATTGCTTTAACCCAGACACACAGTTCGTCCCCAAATATACACATTATTTCTGCATATTATGTGATTTATATCACAGTATTTGATGTTATTATGTGATATTTCTTGACTTCTCACCAAAGTATTCCATATACTACGATGGAACTCAGGGAGGCCCCGTATGGAACGTGACGCAATGCAGTCTTTGATCGCATGGAAGCAATCCCCGTATCGCAAACCCCTGATTCTCCAGGGGATCCGACAGGTGGGGAAAACGTGGCTGCTCAAAGAGTTTGGTCGCAGGTACTATGAAAGAGTCGCCTATTTCAATTTCGATGAACATCCTGAATACCGGCAATTCTTCGAATCGACCAAGGACGTGACCAGGATTCTAGACAATCTTCAGTTCATCATCGGATTTCCTATCACCGAAGGTACCACCCTGATCATATTCGATGAAATCCAAGAGGCTCCCAACGTACTGAATGCATTGAAATATTTTCATGAGAATGGAAACTCTTTTCATGTGACCTGTGCAGGATCCCTGCTAGGGGTAACCCTGGCAAAGCCCTCATCCTTCCCTGTCGGACAAGTGGATTTTCTGAAGATCCATCCAATGACCTTCAGCGAGATGCTGGGTGCTGAGCATGAAAAGGGATTGCTGGACTATCTGGATACCAAATCTGATTTCGATCCGATCCCGGAGGCATTTTTTGCTCCTCTAGTTGAACACTTGAAGAGGTATTTTCTCATGGGAGGGCTGCCCGAAGCGGTTGCACGCTGGGTGAACGAACGGGATAGCGGTCAAATTGATTCCATCCTGTATGCAATCCTCCAAGCGTATGAACACGATTTTGCGAAACATCCGGAACCGAGGGAGTACCCGAAACTGATTCAAATCTGGCGTTCGCTTCCTTCCCAACTGGCAAAGGAGAACAAGAAATTCTTTTATCAACTCGTACGTGAGGGAGCGAGAGCCAGAGAGTACGAGAATGCGCTCCATTGGTTGGTTTCGTCGGACGTGGTCACAAAGGTCTCTCGTTGCACCAAACCTGCACTGCCTCTCTCTGCGTACGAGGACCTGTCTGCCTTCAAGCTGTACACGGCTGATGTCGCATTGCTCCGAAGGCTTGCCCAGCTCGATAATTCCGCGTTCTTACACCCCTCACGCTTGTTTACCGAGTTCAAGGGGGCTTTCACCGAGACTTACATCCTACAATCATTGTCAGCTTCCTTTCCCGCATCGCTACGCTATTGGACCAGCAGTGACAACCGCTATGAAGTTGATTTCCTCCTGCAATACAAGAATCTGGTAATCCCCATCGAAGTCAAAGCTGAAACCAACATTTCCAGCCCTTCGCTGAAAGCCATCAAGCGTCTCCATGGTGAAGATTTTCCACTTCGTGTCCGATATTCATTGCAGAATCTCAAACTTGATGGGGATATTCTGAACATACCGCTCTTCATGGCTGATTGGAGCGAGCGGCTCATCAACCTTGCTCTGGAGAAGGCCATCTCGTGACCGACTTGGATCATATCTTGGCAAAATGGCGTGCCGATTCTTCCACACCAATAAGATGATATATCAAAGAACCCAACATCGAGCTCGATGAGCACGTCAACAAGGTAAGAAAGAGCACCCATTACAGCATGAAGCAAAGTGATAACAAGATTGAAGAGCTACTCGAATAGAGGTGAAAAAGCAACTCATTACTTTACATATGCTTACAATTTTTCAACAATAAAACTTATAGTGCCATTTTCTACGGAAAGATGGATAGTGACCAGTCTAAATTATATGATACTATGTAAAGAATTAGGAATATATGTATATAGAAAAAGACAATCAATTCCATCCAACTTCAAAACTATCAGAATCTGATCTTTTCTCCTTTCATGGCATTGGCTTTTCCTAATCCTTGAGCGCGGTGATGGGAATGACGTGAACACCATCGGGACGGATATAGGCGGCGTTGGAAAGGCCACATATCACTCCAAGTATCTTTGGTGGTCTTCCTTTGGGTTCGCTTATAATAGTAGATTTTATACGTAGCAATTTTTCAGCTGCATCATCCAGCTGATGTGCACCGAGCTTGATTTCGAAGGCTCCCCAACTGCCATCCGGCATCTCCACGACTGCATCAATCTCATTGTCTTGATAGTCTTGATAATGAAACAACTTCGCGTCATTCGCTTCGGCGTATATGTTCAGATCACGTTCGCAAAGTGCTTCGAACAGAAATCCCAAGGTTTCCAAATCCGAAAGCAGAGCCTCTTCCGTCGTCCCCAACAACGCACAAGCCAAGGAAGGATCGGAAAAATGACGTTTGACGAATTGCTTCACACGTACCGAAGAACGAATGTTCGTGCTGAACGGTCGCTGGTTATCCAGCAGAAAGAGCCGTTCGAACAGGTTCAGATATTCAGCCACTGTCTCCACATCGATATCTTCATCGTCAATTTCCTTGATATCATTCTTGAGTGCTCTGTTCGTGGCTGTCGTGCTCTCGTTTCTTGCCAAGGACCGAAGCAAGAGGCGAATCTTGTCAAGATTCCGGGTTTTGCCATCAATCCTGTTGATATCGCTATCGACCACGGCTTCGATGTATTGTTTTGGCAACAATCGGGCAAATTCATAATCAACGGCGATATTTTCTGGCCATCCTCCACAGATGATGAACCGAATGATCTCCCGAAGATTGACATCTCCTGTGATTTTTGCTTTTATATCTCCCGAAAAGATCCCTGCCAGGGAGACAGAACCTGAAGAGTAACCCATTTCGAACAAGGACATGGGCCTCATCCGTAATTTGGCTATCCTCCCTGCACCGCTATGGAGAACTCCCTTGTTGTTGGGAGTGGAGGAACCGGTAAGGAGGAAGTGTCCTTTCCCTTCCCTTAGATCCACCTCGTGGCGCACAGCATCCCAGATGGAAGGGACATCCTGCCATTCATCGATCAACCGGGGAGAATCTCCCTCCAAAATCAAGGATGGATCCATCATGGCCAATTTGCGATTGCTGAAATTACCTGTTGGTGAACCGACAAAAAAACTGCTCTTACTATGATGCATCGATGTCATGGTCTTTCCACACCATTTCGGGCCTTCGATGCAAACCGCTCCGAAGGCTTGAAGAAACTTGGGAATCTTCCTATCAATCAAGCGTGGCAAGTATAATTTCTCATTCATCTATAGCAATTCCTTTATGTCCACCATACCATGAACACTTAAATTCCTCAACTCCAAACCGACAGATTAGGAACTTACAATCCGATTGTTTCGAATATTCTATCCCGACAGATTCTACGAGGAAAAGGTACCAGACAATATGAAGTGACCTCCCAGTTTGCAAAACGTGGATTCACCGAGCATACTGGGAATAAGAACAACTTAAACCGTATGCGGCTACCGCATGCAAATGGAGGTCACTATGAATACAGTAATCCACATTGGTATCGATGTCCACAAGGACAGTTACTCGCTGAGCGCCTTTTGCCCCCTCCCAATTAAGATTGTATAACAATACACGAATTATTTATCCAAGATAGCCTGCATCTCCTGGTAAATAGCTTTTGTCCCCTCTTCGGCAGAGATTTGTCCACCAAATATCTGGGCAGCATAGTCATTAACATATCCAAACCACAAAGTAAAATCAGGACCAGCAGGGAACGGAACAGCAACTTCTGCAGCCTTAAAGTAGGCTTCAACATTGATGTTCTTAAAGTTCTCAAGATACTTGCTCTGAGCAGATTTAAGTGCAGGAATATCAATTCCCTCCTCTGCCTGAATGGTGTTCCCTATAGTTCCAGTGATAAACTTTACGAAATCCCATGCTTCATCCTTGTTTTTTGAATAGGCAGAGATTGCATAGCTCAGACCACCAAGAACTGAGTGGTTTCCTGCTTCCTGGGTAGGCATCGTTATGAGGTGTATCGCACCATTCTGACCAAGTGTTGAGTTTTCAAGCACCTGACCTTTCCAGGAACCAACAAAAAGTATTGCACCTTTGCCAGAAAGGAAGAGATCGGTACCATTTGTATCAGAAAGCACAACATAGGGAGCTAGCAGACTATTATCCATCAAGTCCACCACACGCTGATACGCGAGAGTAGTTTCTGGGAGATTATACCCGGACTTACTGAAATCCTGACTGATTACATATCCACCAGTCTGGTGTGCAAAATTGAAGTGTGAGGGCTGTGCATCGAGTTCCATAAGAATTGGGTACTCATCACCACCAGCTCTCTTGATAGCATCACGAAGTTGGGTTGCGAGATTGACCATATCAGCCCATGTCCAACCCTCTTTTGGTAATGCGACACCATACTGTTCAAACAAGTCAGTGTTCAATGCAACCGCAACTGAGTCCAATCCCTTCGGCATTCCCCATCTCTTACCCTCATACTGATGCATCTTGACCGTTGCATCCACATAAGCACTCAGATCGATGCTGTCACGTGCGATATACTCATCAATTGGTTGGATTACTCCACCGGTTGCATACTTAGGGAGATAAGTATTCATCCAGAACACATCTGGAGCATCCTTTGACCCTGCTGCTGCATCTAATTTTGTCCAATAGCTTCCCCAAGGTGTTAATTCTATTACCACCTCTACACTATCCTGAGAAGCATTGTACTGATCCACAATCTTCTGGATAGCAGGTTTCTGGTTTTCATCCCAGAGAGCCAACGTCAATTCTTTTTTACCGGTCTCTTTTGCCCCAGCAGCAAAGACCATTGTTGTTACTAAAACAAACAACAATACAAACACAACTACTTTTTTCATAGTTCCCTCCTATAATTCACGTCCCATCGACGATAGGACACATAAGCTAACGTCCACTTTTGCTCGTATTCAGTAAACTTGTCACATCCTGCAAACGCAAAGGCTGCTGAGCATACAGCCCCTCAGCTAAGCGGAAGCCTCCTAAGGTTCCCAGATACAGAGACCGACTCTCAATCATTGGTGCTATCTGTTGTGACACATAGGAAGCTATCGCCTCTTTCCACTCAGATTCCACATCGCTGATATCAAGAATGATATCGGGCCTTTTCTGGATTCTCTTTGCATCTAGTGAGAAAAGCAGCACTTGAGATGGGTGCCAAGTTTTCCCATCTGTGCTGTACTTTTTCAGACCCGCAACGAATACTGCTCTGTCTACCAAGGCGTTTACTGCTCGATGATCGGGGTGGTAATCATCTCCATGTATGGTGAGAATAGTACGAGCCTCGCACTCACGCAAAAGCGGAATGAGCTTCTCCACACCTTCCAAATCTATTTCAATCCCCGAATCTGGAAAATCGAGATTTTTAAGATAATCCAAGGAGAGTCGCTTTGCTGCAGTGGCAAGTTCGGCAACTCGCTCCTCTTTGGTAGCAAAACCACCACTTTCTCCTTTTGTAAGGCAAATGAGCCCAGTTCGAAATCCCTGCTTTTTAGCTTTAATCAAGAGTCCAGCTACAGCAGTCTCATCATCGGGATGTGCTGTAATAACTAAAAAATCCAACATAGAAGTCCTCCTATCCTTTCACTCCGGTCGAAGCTATTCCTTTGATGATGTATCGCTGAAAAAAAACAAAGATAATAATGATTGGCAGCGATGAGATCACACCTCCAGCCATAACTTGCTCGTAATAGGTCGTATGTTCTCCAATGAGAAAAGCTAACCCAGCAGAGAGCGTCAGTTTCTCCAATGAACGGTTGATAATCAAAGGCCACATCAAATCGGTCCAAGTCCAAAGTGCTGTTAATATTCCCAGGCTCACCAGAGATGAGCTGATGAGCGGTATATGAATCTTCATGAAGATTCTTTGATAGGAACACCCATCAACCAATGCCGCCTCATCCATTTCTTTGGGAATGGTTAAAAATGCCTGACGAAGAAAAAATACTCCAAAAACCCTAAACAATCCTGGTATCGCTAGAGCTAGAAGCGTATTACCGAGTCTCCATGAGGTGATAATCTGGTAATGAGGGACTAAGAAAATTTGACCAGGAACCATAAGAAGTCCTAATATCATAATGAACAGGACATCTCTCCCGAAAAAGTGCAGCCGTGCAAACGCATAAGCAGCCATGGCACACACAGCCAAATTTCCCAGTACGACAATAATTACCACTACAAAGGTATTCATATACAAGGTCACAAAAGGAAACTTATCAGCAATGATTCCATAGTTCTTCCACTGTACTACATCTGGAAAAATTTGAGGCGGTATCCGAATGGCTTCCTCGTATGTTTTCAGAGAAGTGAGAATCATCCAAAGGAAGGGAAATATGGTAGTCATTGCTGCTATAGAGAGAAGTGAGACTATAACAATCTTGCTGAGATTACTTTTTTTGATCATGAGTAATGCACCCACCTTTTCTGCATGACGAATTGGAAAATCGTCACAATCAAGATGATGATGAAGAGTACCAATGAAACGGCAACTCCATACCCTTTTTCAAATGCAATGAAACTTCGATCATAGAAGTAATACACAAGCGACATTGAGTATTGCATAGCAAGTGCAGTAGAACGAATCATCAGGAAAATAAAGTCAAAAATTTGAAACACATTAATAATGCTCACAGTAACAACAAAGAAAAGTATTGGAGAAAGCAATGGCAAGGTTATCCGGAAGAATGATTGCACTGAAGAGGCTCCGTCAATCAAAGCCGCTTCATAGTACATTGTAGGAATATTCTGCATGCCGGAAAACAGTATGACCATCTGAGTTGCGACCATCGACCATACGAGAACAATGCTGATTGAATACAATACCACGGTAGGTTCACTTAACCATGCAATACTTTCAATATTCAGAGCATTAAGAATTACATTGATTAATCCAAATTTATAATTAAGAAGCCAACGCCACAGTATGCCTATTGCTGCCGGCATGGTGATAGCTGGAAGAAAGAGCATTGTCCTAAAGAATGTGCTTCCCCGTTTCAATCTAGAGAGAAGAAACGCATTAAGCGTTGCAATGATTACAATAGCCGGTACACACAACACAACATATGCGAGTGTGTTTTTTAATGATAAGTAGAACTTAGGATCTGAGAAAAGTCGTTTGTAATTTTCCAGCCCGATAAAAGCAGGTGTTCCAAATGAACTGAGATTAGTAAAACTATAGTAGATATTCTGGATAAAAGAGTAGAAATAAAAGATGCCCAAACCGACAATAAGTGGAAATAGAAAGAAAAGAGCAGCTTTTCGTTCCTGACGATGTAAATATCCTACTTTTCTAGCCATAATACTCCTCCAAGATTTCCTTGCTTATCATAGGAGATACAGACTCCTTACTGCTCGCGGTAAGCGAACCAAGCAGATTCCCGTACTGCAAACATTTTGAGAGTGGTAGATTATGCACTAATCCGTAAATAAATCCTGCAGTAAAAGAATCGCCGCTTCCAGTTGTGTTAACGACTGGAACGTCCTCTGCTGGATAGTGAAGCAAATCTCCTTCCGAGGTAAGAGCACATGCTCCTTCGGCACCTAGCGTTATAACGGGTACTGAGATAAATGATTGTAATGTCGCCATGATTTCATACAGTTTTTCCCTCTGAGTTATTCGTTTTGCCTCTGAAAGATTCATAAAACACCAATCAACATAGGAGATATAGGACTGGCTTGTAGTGTTCCAGAGAAGGCTGTCTTGGAATCCTAAGCCGGTAGAAACTGATATTACCTTATCGCGAGCTCGTGAAATGAAACGTTGTACGCATGGTATAGCGAGATATTCGAAACAGACATGAATATGGCTAAAATTATCAACATCAATACTCTCCAGCTTCTGCTGCAGCATATCTGCATAGGTTGAGAACTCTTGTACCCATGTAAGAAAGGACCTATCTTCAGCACCATGAAGTATGAGGCTCAGGTTTGTTTTTTGAGAGGGAACCTTAAGTAAGTAATCTAACTGCACGTGTTTTTCAGCCAGCAAAGTGGCGAGGTGTTCACCCATTACATCACTACCTATGGTGGAAAGAATTGCACTTGGCATTCCTAACTGGGAAATAGCACTGGCAACAATGGCATTCCCACCGGCAGAAAGTACATAAGAATCAAGAAACAGCTCTTCACCCATTTTCGGTATGCTTGAGAATCCTTCGAGAAGCAAATCACAGTAGATGGGACCGATTGTGAGCACTGGTTTAATCATCATGCATCCCCCATGCTTCGCTGCATTTGCTTAAAACATGCATATACGTGCTGAGCATTACCATGAAAGAAAGGGTGCAAAGATAAAGCTGCAACTGCATCCTTCTCTTCGCCACTTGAAATCGCCTCAATGACCTTCCGTTCGTACTGTTTCATACGTACGAGAAGCTCCTTACTTTCTGCAGGAATTTTTTCACTATCACCTACAGGAATAAACCAACCATCAACGGCTTTTGATGAAACTTCTATAACATCGTCATCCTGCAATGACTGATCAAATCCATTGTTCTCTATATTGAGGATTATGGTATGATCACTGGGGTGAAGAAGAGAAGAAAGCACATTCAACGCTATGGCATCATACCCATTAGCTCTCTCTTGGTGAAACAAGTCGAAGGCAGGTTGTGATCGATCAGCCCCTGATTCCATCGTCATATATGAACTGTTTCGTGCATCCATATATCGATTGAACACAGTAATCGGGTCCTCATTCTCCTCTGATAATCTCTGGTAGAGTTCTGCATCTAATTTTTCAATAACCTCCGCTCTCGTAACGGCTGACTGTTTTTGGTTCTTTAATACTTTCTGGGCGTGTATATAGTAGTAAAGATATTCATTTGGAATGGTACGGGTCTTTCGAATATGCTCCTCAAGATCACGATAGAACGGTTCTTTTTCGAAAAACCTAGAAAGCTTGGTATTAATGAGATCATCAATCATCTCTCTTCCCTTAACCTGAATGGAATACACCCATCCAAGATGGTTCAATCCATAATACCTCAGTGATATCTCTTCATTACTACAGCCGTAGATTGCCGATGTATAATCTGCAACCATCTCTGGAGCATCACATATACCTACAATTTTTTTAAAGTCTGTTAGGGAGTGGACGGCCTGAGTCACCAATCCAGAGGGATTAGTGAAATTAATGAGTACCGCATTTGGAGCAAACTTCTGAATAACCTTTACCTGCTCCAATACGATGGGTGTAGTTTTCACAGCAAGGGCAAACCCACCTAGGCCGACTGTTTCCTGTCCTATCTGATCACATGCCAAGGCTGCTTTTTCATCAAGTGCTCTAGCTTTCTGTCCCCCTACTCTGATTGATGAGAAGATATAATCAGCATCTTTGACTGCTTCTTCCAAGGTCGCGGCAACTATGAGTTCAAGGGAAGAGGTATGGTGCGCAAGAATCCTCGGAAGAATCGTTCTTGCTAACAACTCCAGTTTGTTGGTGTCTATGTCGTAGAGATATACACTCGTTAATATCAACGTTTCACGCTGTAAAAGCGAGTGTAGTAACAGAGGAAATCTTGGACTTGCAGCTCCGAGAATTGTAAGTTTCATGCCCTTCTCCAAAAACTAATGCTACTTCATAGTATGAGGTAAACGTTTTCCTGTCAAGAAAAGTTTTTATACTTCTTTGAAAGTATGCATGCGTTATGTCTTCAAGTTATTGAACACTCTCGCCTTCACGAATAGTATGAGAGAGTAATGTTAGAGGTCTGACAGATTCTCCTTTCATGAGATGCAGCAAGGCTTCTGCAGATTGCAATCCAATCTCTTCAATTGGTTGGCTCACTGTTGCGAGTGTCGGATTCAAATATTTCCCCACAGTTATTCCATCAAATCCAAGTATCGAAATATCATGCGGAACTGATAGCCCCGCCTCTTTCACTGCTCGCATTACCCCAATTGCCATTTCATCACTGAGCACAAACACAGCATCCAGGTTCTCTCCGGATTCAATAAGTTTCTGCATCGCAAGCTTACCTGATTCAACAGTATAATCACCCGAGACAATCAGAGCGGGCTTGAATGGCAGTTGGGCTTCACTCAAGGCTTCTTTGTACCCTTCTAAACGCTTATCACCAACAGAGTAACCCCACCCACCGATTAGGCCGATATGCCGTTTCCCCAGGCCTAAGAGATAGCGTGTTCCATCGTAGGAAGCTTGATAGTCATCGATTCTTACCTGTGGTAACGGAAGTCCCGGGATGTCAATTCCAGCGAGAATTATGGGAATTTGTGACTTCTTCAGCTGTTCGTATACTTTGGGATTACTTGTTTCATGCATAAGTAGTATTCCATCAACGCGGTTTTCCAGTAACAGATCAAGATAGACTCGTACACTTGCGAGTGTATCTTTCACTCTGCACACCATGACTTTGTATCCGGCATTTTCCAGAATACGTTCTGCAGTAGAAAAGATCATCTGGTGATAGAGTTCGGAAACTTCCGGGATTATGAGGCCACAGGTCAATGTTTTCTTGAGTACCATACTACGTGCTACATGGTTTGCTACATAACCCTCTTTCTGTATACATGCAAGTACTTTCTCTTTTAGATCTTCACTGACAAATTTGGTTCCGTTCAGAACTCGAGATACAGTGGCAACGGAAACTCCTGCTTCCTTGGCTATCTCCCTGATTCCCATTACATCATCCTCATGCGAATGAGCATGACCCAAAATCATGCAACATGCAAGTCATACTCATCCTGCTCTTCTCGGAGGCATAGGAACGAGAGTGAAAAACTAAGACCTTCCATTATTCGTACTACAACAAATCCTTTATAGCGTTAGCCGCAAGTTTACCCGCTTTGAGATATCCTGACCCGCCAGCCTTTTTCTCCTCTTCGATCAGTTTCCGTCCCGTATAACTCAGAGCATTCATGATTGCACTATTGATTTTTGAACGTCTTATCGCTTCATCCAAGTTTGGTCCGATTGTATAATAGGTATCGCTCGGCCTGTGGTGTACAACCTCAATTGCATAGAACAGCTCTCTTTCACTCTCATTACGAACAAATGTTTCAAAGTCATCATACTTTCGAGTGAAGTAGGAAATCCATTGTGTCTGGTCAGTGGGATCAGATATTTCAATCGGTATCTCAATATTCTCATAATCCCAACGTAACGTGCTTATAGACGAATTAGTACGGATATCGTCAGCGTTGCTTGTAACAAAACGAAGATTTTTCTTACCTGTACCGCCGAGGTTCAGTTCACGAAGACCTTCCGACTGTACATAACTGAATGTATATTCGTAGGGTCCGTCAACTTCTCTGATCTGATCTTCAAACTCAATAGCAACACCCCGTTTAATATTAAACAATCTATATGATATTGACGTATTATGTTTATAGCCCAATGTTTTTTTAACTCCTGAGAAAAGCGGTTCTGCGGAGGGTAATATTACAGGTTCTTCTTTATTAATTTCTTCAAACCCCTGATAGGTATACACCTCTAAGACATAGTTCCAGCCTTTCCCCATTCCTTCCATGATTGCAATATCCAGTGGGCCGACCATCGATTCCTCTCCAGGTGTAAAATCACGATAAGGAAGCACCCGGACGAATCGATTCTGAGAAAGAATGTCCGTTACATCTTTAACCACCTTTTCAGATAATCCTGCAATGCTTGATCCATGAGCGACTATTGCGACAGTAACTGTTGCTTTTTCCAATGCTGTAGCAATCAGATTATCGATATTTGGGAGATTTGGATTTCTACTACGTGCTGTTTCATATGCTGCAACTGCCTGCTTAAGGCTCTCTCGATCACCCTTTTGTTGAAGATTCTGTCCGTTTTCAAACCACATATCAGCAGAAATTAAGCGAATTTCCTGAAGCTCCTGAGAAAAATCCTCGATAGTTATACCACCACGACCAGAAACTCCGGCAATCGTGTGTAAATCCTGTAAGTTCACATAGGCATGATAGACCCGATCAATAGACTGAAGATCATTTCGTCCTGCGAATGCTGCAACTTGGTTCTTATAGTATGAAGTTCCTTCTACAAAGACTTTGGGAAACAGTTGAGCAGCTTCTTCAAATTCGGGATTAACAGAGAGAGCATCAGAAAGAGATTGCAGCGATGAAACATACTGCTGCCTCTCGTAGGCTGAGACTCCACTTCTATAGGCACTTCCACCTTTGGTAAATAGTGTACCGCATGAAATAAATACCACAGAAATAGCGATTACCATAACACTTAAAAAGATAGTTCTTTTCATATTCACTCCTCATGTAGACGAAAAATTAATTTTATATGAATCAGTTTCTACTTGTCTTCTCATGTCAGTTCCAAAAGGAGAATCCCCAAATTGTTTCAATAATCTAGTTTTTCTGTACCACGAGTCATATGTCAAGTTTTTTCTCAATTAATGGAATTTTCATACTTTGGTATGAATCCAAGTAGGTTACGGTATGTCATTCTAATGAAAAACCTGTTAGGAGGATGGCCATGAAACCAGTAATAGGGAAAAGCATTTTCTTGGGATGTATGGTTGCCTGTATGCTATTCACTCTACTAGGATGCCCTACAGAACCACAGATATATTCAGTTACTTTTCATACCAATGGCGGTAGTACAGTTGATGCTCAATCAGTTCAAGAGAGCGGAAAAGCAACAAGACCCGCTGTGAATCCGACAAAACCTGGCTATTCGTTCGATAATTGGTATGCAGAAAGTACTTTCAATACTGTCTGGAATTTTAATACACCTATAACAGGAAACAAGACACTCTATGCTAAGTGGAAACTTGTGATAGAAGATCGTTCTCAACTGGAGTCAATGATAGCAAATGGTGAAGATGTAACCACCGTTGATACCTCTGAAATAACCGATATGAACGAACTATTCAAAGAAAATACTACTTTCAATCAGGATATTTCAAGATGGGATGTAAGCAACGTTACGAACATGAGGTCTATGTTCGAAGGAGCAACTGCCTTCAATCAGGATATCTCAGATTGGGATGTAAGCAGTGTAACAGACATGAGTCGTTTGTTCTGTCGTGCGACAGCCTTCAACCAAGATCTTTCTGAATGGGATGTAAGCAATGTAACAAACATGGGGTTCATGTTCGCAAGAGCGTCATCCTTTAATAGTGTTCTATCTGACTGGGATGTAAGTAATGTCATGAATATGGAGTATATGTTTAGTAATACTCAATTTTTTAATACAGATATTTCTACCTGGAATGTAAGTAAAGTTAGGGACATGAGATCAATGTTCTATGGTGCATCTTCCTTCAATCAGAATCTCTCAGACTGGGTTGTCAGCAGTGTTACTAATATGGGAAGTATGTTCTACTTTGCTTCTGCCTTCAATGGAAATATCTCAGGTTGGGATGTGAGCAGTGTTACTGATATGAACTCAATGTTTGCAAGTGCTACTTCCTTCAATCAGAATCTCCTACACTGGGATGTAAGTAATGTTACAAACATGAGCACTATGTTCTACAATGCTTCTGCCTTCAATGGGGATATCTCAGGCTGGGATGTGAGTAGTGTTACTGACATGAACTCAATGTTTGCTTGGGCTACTTCCTTCAATCAGAATCTTTCAGATTGGGTTGTGAGCAGTGTTACTAATATGGGAAGTATGTTCTACTTTGCTTCTGCTTTCAATGGAGATATCTCAGCGTGGAATGTAAGTAGCGTTGAGTACATGCACAACATGTTCAATGATGCCTCATTGTTTAATCAGGATATTTCAGGATGGGATGTGAGCAGTGTAATTAATATGGATCGTATGTTTTGCAACGCATCAATATTTGATCAGCAACTCGGAGGCTGGGATGTGAGTAACGTATCATATCATTTTGAATTTTCACTGAATTCTGCCCTATCAACTGGACATCTCCCAAATTGGGTTTTGTAAAGCACGTCAAATTCACTACATAAACATCCCAAACATCAGGCCGGCGAAGGTGGAAAATGCGACTACAAGAGCTACATAGACAGCTGTTTTCTTGAATCCAAGTTCGCCACCGATTACCAGCATAGAGGGTAATGAAAGACTCGGTCCTGCAAGAAGGAGAGCAAGTGCAGGACCCTGTCCCATACCAGCTCCAAGGAGTCCCTGAACAATGGGAATTTCAGTGAGTGTAGCAAAATACATGAATGCCCCTGAGATTGCTGCGAAGAAATTGGCAAACAATGAGTTTCCACCCACGAGAGAGGCCACCCACGATGAAGGTATGAGAGCTTCCTGACCAGGCCGTCCCAACAAAAATCCCGCTACAAGAACTCCACCAAAAAGTAACGGAAGTATCTGTAGAGCAAAATCCCGTGTCGCAGAACCCCATTCAACAAGCTCAACCTTAGTAAACCATCGAACAATTGCATACACAAGGAGCAAACCGAATGCTCCGGTAATCCAATATTTTGCACGGAAAATTACATCCCAACCAGAGCTTGCCCCACTCGAAGGAGCCCAATTAAGGAATACCAGAATCCCGATCATGGAAACCATAAACAGCACCATCTGCCCTAATGACCTCGGTTCAGCCCCGCCCATGTTCTGGAACAGACGCTCGTCGGCAAGTCGCTTCTCATCCTCTTTTCGGAAAATTCTCTGCATAATAAGACCAATAAGAAAGGCGAACACCACCGAAACAATCATTCGTGTAAGTCCTAATTTCCATCCGAACACTTTATAGGAAAGGACAATTGCAAGTATGTTTATTGCCGGTCCGGAGTATAAAAATGATACCGCCGGGCCCAATCCAGCTCCCTTTTTATAGATACCCTTGAATAGAGGGAGTACTGTACAGGAACAGACTGCAAGTATCGCACCGGATACAGATGCAACTGAATATGCCACCAGTTTATTTGCTTTGGGACCAAGATACTTCATTACCGCCTGCTGATTGAGGAACACTACAATCGCACCGGCAATAAACATTGCAGGAACGACACACAGTAAGACGTGTTCATGTGCATAATCGGCAAGCATCAGGAAAGCTTCTTGAACAGCTCCAGCTACCCTTGGATGGGTAAACGGAACAAAGAAAGCTGCAAGGAACACACCAGCAAGAATCAGAAGCTTTTTATTTGGAGAGAGTTCTTTTATCGCCATTGTTACTCTGCAGCCTGCACATAGGCAAGGATCTGGTCCTTATTCAATACTTTTCCAGCACTTACTACCTTACCATCAATCGCTAAGGCTGGTGTCATCATGACTCCCATATCCATAATCTGATCAATCTCTGTTACCTTTTCAATGGTCGCATCAATACTTCCATCTTCTATAGCTTTACGAGCATTCGCTTCAAGTGTCTTGCATTTTGGGCAACCAGTCCCGAGAATCTGAATTATCATAGTAAATCTCCTTATGTTTCCATTATTGGAAACTGTTGATGGAGTGTCAATAGGAATAGTTGACAAAGTTTCCACTTTTTGCAACATTGAATTCATGAACACGGTAGACATAAAACAGTTTGAAGAATCAGCTCGCCTTCTCCGAGCCTTGGGACACCCGGTGAGACTGGCAATGGTGGAAGCTCTTAATGAAAGACCTTGGTGTGTTTGTGAACTTGCAGATAGTCTAGGTTTGAATAAATCTGCTGCATCTAAGCATCTATCACTGCTCAAAGACTTAGGTGTTATTGATATGGAACGGGATGGGACTCGAGTGAATTGTACGTTGATGATGTCCTGTGTTCTAGAGATGATGCATTGTGCAAATCGTAACTATGGCTCCAATGGAAATCAGGCAAAAAGAACGTTTGGAGGGTGTAAAACGGTTAACGGTGACACCTCTTCGAGTTGTTGCTCTACAAGCTGTTGTGCTCCGAAAGATAAGGAGAAACTCTAGATGAAACCTAGAATCATGTTCGTATGTATTCACAATTCTGCACGAAGCCAAATGTGCGAAGCGTTTGTACGTCATTACGCAGATAATCGCTTTGAAGTGCATAGTAGTGGTATTGAATCTGGCAAGCTTAACCCATTAGTGGTACAGGCAATGGCCGAAATTGGCATTTCTATGGATGGTCACTATGCAAAACCCGCTCAGCAATACATTGACCGTAATGAAGAATTCGATTATGTGGTCACCGTTTGCGATGAAAGCAGTGCTGAACGATGTCCTATGTTCCCCGGCAAACATATTCGTCTTCACTGGGGATTCCCCGATCCTAGTGCTATACAAGGAACCGATGCAGAGAAACTTGCAGGTATTCGTCCGATTCGTGACGACATACAGCGAAAAGTGAAAGCGTGGCTGGCAGAACAATAAGTCGGCAGATGTGGAGATTTCTATGAAAAGTGAAAAAGAGACTTCAGCAGACATTGGATTTTTTGAAAAGTATCTTACCGTATGGGTCTTGCTGTGCATGGCTGTTGGTGTGCTTATTGGTGTCTACCTCCCAGGCATTCCAAACTTCCTCTCTCAATTCGAATATGCGAATGTTTCCATCCCCGTTGCTATACTTATTTGGCTGATGATCTACCCCATGATGCTAAAAGTCGATTTCCATAGCATCAGACAGGTTGGACAAAATCCTAAGGGATTACTCATTACATGGACAACTAACTGGCTCATTAAACCATTTACTATGTATGCAATTGCACTATTTTTCTTTTATGTAATCTATCAATCAATTTTACCGCGAGAATTAGCCCGGCAATATCTTGCTGGAGCGGTCCTTCTGGGGTCGGCTCCCTGTACTGCAATGGTATTTGTATGGAGTCATTTAACGAAGGGAAACCCCGCATATACACTGGTGCAGGTTGCCACGAATGACCTTATTATTCTTGCTGCATTTGTACCCATCGTTGGATTACTTCTGGGAATCAGCGGAATCTCGATTCCGTGGATGACTCTGTTCCTCTCAGTCGTGCTTTTTGTAGTGATCCCACTTGGTGCCGGTTGGATTTCCCGTGTCCTAATTACAAAAAACCGCGGGTTGGACTACTTCGAGCATACATTCATTCCAAAGTTTGGAAACGTCACTATTAGTGGGCTGTTGCTCACCTTAATCATTATCTTCTCTTTTCAAGGGCAGACGATTGTAGACAACCCGTTAAATATTGTGCTCATCGCTATTCCATTGATTATTCAGACCTTCTTCATCTTCTTTGTAGCGTATGTGTGGGCAAAAATATGGAAACTGCCTCATGATATCGCTGCTCCTGCAGGAATGATAGGTGCATCAAATTTCTTCGAACTTGCCGTTGCAGTAGCTATCTCAGTTTTCGGATTGAGTTCCGGTGCCACTATCGCCACGGTTGTCGGAGTTCTAGTTGAAGTTCCAGTCATGCTCACCCTCGTCAAGATTGCGAATAGAACCAAGCACTGGTTCCCTTCCAAGACGGTATAACAGCAAGGGGCGATCGGTGGTTTCTGAGCTGGCAGGTTTTTCTGGAGCTGAACACGTAAGTCGCTATCTAGCCCCTTTTTCCAAAAAACTTCCTTTAGCATACTAAGAAACGCCATTTCCCTGTTCAATAAGGACCTACACTCATGGTATATTCAGACAATCCAGAATAATGTTGTTAAATAGCGACAAATATTATATTATGTAGTTAAATAGCGGACTTATGGAGGTTTTTATGGGACGTAAAGCAGTAACTCCTCTTCCACAGATACAAAAGATGCTCTCGCAGATGGGGGAGCAGATTAAACTTGCACGTCTAAGACGAAAATTGTCTTCTTCATTAGTTGCTGAGCGAGCAGGCATACATCGAAGCACTCTCACTGAGATAGAAAAAGGTTCTCCTTCCATATCCATAGGGGCCTATGCAAATGTGCTGCTCGCACTGGGACTTCATTATGATATTTTAAAAATTGCACAGGATGATAAGTTGGGAAGGAAACTGGAAGATATTGGGTTGATGCCGAAGCAGAGAGCTCCGAAACGAGGTATCTCATGAATAAATCAGTGACAGTTGGAAGGAAAGCTTATGTGTATTCAGGGTGCGTGGAGAGAGGTTTGAGATTATAGATTCGGATTCCATGAGCACCTGTCTGATTTCTTCAACTTCTTCTTGCCGAATTTGTCGGTAGTGAATTATCTGGTATGGAACATCGAGAGCAAAACTCATCTTTGCCGGAACATGGGTTCGTGTGCACCATGACGTGGCGGACTTTTGGGAAGTTTGATTCAATCCTATCATGAATCTCTTCGGCTACATCGTGTGCTTCATACAGTTTTAAGTTCCTGCAGCAGCAAATTTCAACCTCTACATAGTAGCCCGATCCGACACTCCGGGTTCTTAAAAGATCAATACGCTGCACCTTAGGATTAGAAAGAATTGCCTGTTCCAATCGCATACGTGTCTGCGTATCTACCGATACATCCATAAGCACATTCGCTGCCGACTTAAATACCACCAACGCAGATCTAAGGATGAGCAATGCAATTATAATAGAAGCAATAGGATCTAGCACGGGGAATCCAGCTCGAGCTCCCGCCACTCCAATAAGAGCACCTACAGACGAGAGTGAATCTGAAAGATGGTCAGTTGCCAGTGCACGAAGTGAATTCAAACCAGAGCTCATCGCCTGTCTTCGTGTATACACATACAGTGCAATTTTAGCGAGTATGGAGACAAGAGCACCTACAAGGGGAAGCATTGTAGGAATAGGAATAGCATCCGTGGAACGGATTTGCATAATTCCGCGGTATCCAATACCTATTCCTGTCCCTAAAATTATGAGAGCAAGTAGTATTGATACAATACTTTCTAATTTATCGTGGCCGTATTGGTGGTTGCTATCTGCTTTCTTGTCACTTGCGGCAACGCCGCCCATGACTACACTGTAACTTAACACATCACTTAATGAGTTCACTCCATCGCTTATGAGAGCAGAAGATTGACCAACGATTCCAACGGATAGTTTCATCAGAGAAAGTGCAATGCTAGAGATAATTGACACAAGCGATGTCTTTACTCCCTGTTTTGCGTGATCACTCTGTATGGGGCTGTGTTTCTTTGACATGAGCCTCCTAGCGGGAGTGCCTTCCCTTCAAAACCTCAATTACCTCGTCTAAGCCGATGTTTTTCTGAGCAAGTAATACCAGAAAGTGGTACATGAGGTCTGCAGCCTCACCAAGAAACAACTGTTTATTCTCATCTTTTGCTTCAATCACCAACTCAACAGCCTCTTCTCCCACCTTTTGAGCAATTTTATTAATTCCCCGGGAGAAAAGGTGGTTCGTGTATGAACCTTCAACAGGATGCTCTCTTCGGTCTTTTATCACATTCTCAAGATAGATGAGGAATTCACTGGAGGTCATAAGATCTGGATCGTTTTCTTCATCAAAACAGGTATCACTTCCTGTATGGCAAACCGGACCGGAGGGAACTGCCTTCACGAGAATAGTGTCATCATCACAATCTATGAGCATGTCACGAACGGTGAGATAGTTCCCGCTTGTTTCTCCCTTTGTCCAGAGTTTCTGCCGAGTTCTCGAGTAAAATGTGACCAACCCCCGTTCCTGGGTTATGGTGAAGGCCTCCTCGTTCATATAACCAAGCATTAACACGCGTCGAGTCACAGCATCCTGTATGATTGCTGGAACAAGGCCATTACCTTTTTCAAAATTTACCTGCATGTCCACTCCTCCACCCTAATGGTTCAGGCGTATAGGTATATCACGATTTGCCAAAAAAATCTTTAGTTCAGGAATATCAATCTCATGAAAATGAAAAATTGAGGCTGCAAGTGCGGCATCTGCCCCGCCCTCGGTAAAAATATCAACAAAATGCTCCATATTCCCAGCTCCACCGGATGCAATAATCGGAATCTGCAAGTAGTCACTGAATCTTCGTGTAAGAGCGACGGCAAATCCATTCTTTGTCCCATCATGATCCATGGAAGTAAGCAATATTTCCCCTGCCCCCCGATCTTGTGCCTCTTTAGCCCAAGAAAGTGCCTCTTTATTAGTTGGGATGGTCCCTCCTGCAATAGTGACCTCCCATCCAGGAACTCCCGGCTGATTAAATACAGGGTTTGTCCGGACATCGATTGCACATACTACACATTGGGACCCAAATTCTTTTGCAAGTTCATCAATAATTGAAGGCTGCTTAACTGCCATGCTGTTCACAGAAATTTTATCTGCACCTGCCTCAAGAAGAGCACCGACATCTGAAATACTTCGTATACCGCCACCAACAGTAAACGGAATATCGATGACTTCAGATATTCGTTTTACCAGTTCGGTAAATGTTCCCCGATTCTCAACAGTTGCGGTGATATCGAGAAAGGTGAGTTCATCGGCACCCTGGGCAGCATAGAGTGATGCAAGTTCAACCGCATCACCGGCATCACGGAGGTTTATAAAGTTAATCCCCTTTACCGTTCTCCCATTACGTACGTCTAAACAAGGTATGATTCGTTTTGCAAGCATATTACATCTCCCTTTCACTCTGCCACATTGCTAATGATTCAGTGGTAACCGCTCCTTCATATAGAGCTTTACCAATAATTGCCCCACTGAGTCCAAGCTTTTCCAGCATATCAAGGTCCTCTATATTTCGAATCCCGCCACTTGCAATAAGCTCTAAAGCACAATTACACGTTCGGGCAGCATCAATCAAACTTGAATACAGCTTAAGTGAAGGCCCGTTGAGCATACCATCGCGGAAAATATCGGTACTGATTACTTTCCTAAACCCTGCTTCCAGATAAAAGGAAACAAATGTTTCTACAGGGATGTTTGTTACGGTAGACCACCCGCCAACTGCAATCTTGCCATCTTTACAATCTGCTCCTAGAATCAACTTGTCGGCTCCCCATGTTTCCAGAAGTGACAGAGTCAGTTCCCGATCAAGTGCTGCTAGCGAGCCAACAGTTGCCATGTGTGCACCAGCATGAAACACTGCATCGAGATCTTCGGCAGTTTTCAAACCTCCTCCCACATCAAGAATAAGAGGGGTTTCATTTGCTATACGCTCAATAATGGTAAGATTCACCACATGCTTCGCCCGGGCTCCATCGAGGTCTACAAGGTGAAGTCGCCGCAAGCCAGAATCGGCGAACTGTTTTGCCATATCAACAGGATTGCTATGGTATACCGTCTTTTCTGCGTAGTCACCCATTCTGAGTCGAACACATGAACCGTCAATGATATCCATTGCTGGAATTGCTATCATAAGATATCTTCCTTAAGATTTATAAAGTTCTGGAGTATCTGAGCTCCAATTGGGCCACTCTTTTCGGGATGAAACTGAACTCCCATAAAATTGTGTTCCCCCAAAGCGGCACTGAATGTGGTTGACCCATAGGTACATTGAGCAATGGTCTGTGGACCGGAAGGGACATAGTACGAATGAACAAAATAAAACCATGCACGAGGTTCAATAGCCTTAAAAAGCTGATTGCTGCCAAATTCAATAGTGTTCCACCCCATATGGGGTATTTTTATATGCTCTTCATCATGAAATTTCTGAACGGTAGTATCGAACATGCCCAGACACGAAGTAGCGTTCTCTTCACTCGCCTTACACATAAGCTGCATCCCAAGGCACACACCAAGAAAGGGCTGACTCAGAGAGGTAAGTATTTCATCTAAATGGGTTTTTCTTACATACTCCATTGCAGAGGAGGCTTCGCCAACACCAGGGAAAATAATTCTCCCGGCATTTCTGAGGGTCTGTGGATTATCACTCACAGTCGCATCTATCCCAAGCCGTTGCAACGCACAATAGACCGAACGAATGTTACCTGCGTTGTATTTTACAATGACAACATTCGCCATACTACAGCACCCCTTTTGTCGAGGGAAGATCATTACTTCCCGGATACCTAAACACCGCAGAACGGAGAGCTCGTGCAAAAGCCTTGAATAGAGCCTCCGCCTGATGATGAGCATTCCCCTCTGACACCTTCATATGCAAATTACATTTTGCCTCATCACTGAATGATTTAAAAAAATGAGAGAACAGTTCTGTGGGAAAAGTCCCTACAGTATCTCGGGAAAAAGAGACGTCCCACACAAACCACGATCGCCCGGAAAAATCGAGAGCAACCTCAGCAAGACAGTCGTCCATTGGAAGAAGTTCAAAACCATATCGATTAATTCCCCTCTTATCACCTAGGGCTTTCGCTACCGCCTGTCCCAATACAATAGCGACATCTTCTACGGTATGGTGCTCATCGACTTGCACATCTCCACTACAGGTAAGCTGAATATCGAATCGTGCATGCCGGGCAATCTGATCAAGCATATGATCGAAAAATGGCAGGCCGGTTGAAATTTCTGCGAGCCCTGTCCCATCGAGCAGCAATGAAAGGAATATATCTGTCTCTTTGGTTTTTCGTTGTAAACCGGCAGATCGAAAGGCTTGTTCTCTCGAACCGAGAAGAAAAGTCTCTACACGTTGCCAGTCGGTAAAAATCACAGATTCTGCATGAATCAACGACGCAATCGCCTCAGGTTCTGGAGCAACAACAAACCCTTCAGATTTCTCTTCTGCATGTGATTGTTTAGCAAGATCGTCCATCATATGCAGACCATCAATTGGAATCCCTTGCTGTGAAAGTAAACTTTGTACCGGGTACAAAGTTTCTTTTGAGGGTTCTTTTTGGATGAGATGTATTTCATATCTTCCCGACTGTGCAATCCGGTATAAACTGGGAAATAGATGTGCGGTCAGTGAAGCAAACCCCGGGGTAGTCTCCCGATTTTTATTGAGAATAGGACCATCTACTATAATATAGAGCTTTTTTCGTTGTGAAGGTATGTTTCGCATACTTAGAACTCCAATGATTGCATCACGCTGAGCAACTGATTATTTTCCGTTGCACTTCCTACAGTAATTCGCACACAGCCAAAACAGCCTCGTACTGTTGAACGATTGCGAATGATAATACCGTGTTCACGTAACTTTGCACAGAGTGCATCGGGATCGGTAACGCGAGAAAGAAGGAAGTTGGCATCACTAGGAAATACAACGTCAACATACGGTAATTCTTGTATAGCCTGTGCCATCCGTTCCCGTTCAACCCGTATCTCATGAATCGCACTTGCTACCTCATCTGCATGTTCTAACGCCTCTTGGGCAAGCTGTTGTGCAACACCACTTAGATTATAGGGATACTTCACCTTATGCATAGTCTGAATTATTGAAGGGTCTGCAACAGCAATTCCCACACGCACATTGGCAAGTCCCCATGCCTTTGACAAGGTTCGTAACACAACGAGGCGCGGACAGGTATCGAGTAGTGTTACTGCTGAAGGGTGTTCAGAAAAATCGATATATGCCTCATCAACAATGGTAATTCCCTTGAATCTGTTCGCAATCATCTCAATCTGTTCCAAGGGAAAACTATTTCCGGAAGGATTGTTTGGCGAACAGATAAAAAGCATCTTGTGCATCCCGTGTTCTACCGATCCATTGTTCACTAAGTGACATACGGCATCCATTCGGTGTAAGTCAAGAGAGAAATCATCCTTTAGCTGACAGTGAGAAATTCCCACTCCATGAATATTCGCAAACACTTCGTAGGCACCATAGGTGGGAGACATCAGAAGAATTTTATCTTTCCCAGGGTTGCAAAATACACGAAACAGGACATCAATCATTTCATCGCTCCCATTTCCTAATACAATTGAATCTTGGGGAAGGCCTAGTACCTCCGATATTTTCCTCTTGAGCTTAATATGCTGCGGATCTGGATACCGGTTCAAACCTCGTCCACCGACAAAGTCACGCCAGTTTTCGTTCGCATCGAGAAAAATAGCGGCATCACCGGTAAATTCATTTCTTGCTGAAGAATAGGGAATCAAAGAGGCAATATTTGGTCTCATCAGTTCCTGAATTGTGTAGTGATTCATGGCTTTCCCTCATTAATTTTTTTTAATCTGACCGAAACGGCTTGTGCGTGAGCCTCCAGTGATTCTGCTTGAGCTAACGTTTCTACCACAGGACCGAGCGATTGTAATCCCTGTGAACTCACCCGTTGGAAGGTAATTTGTTTGAGATACGAATCGAGTGATACTCCGCTGTATGAACGGGCCCATCCTGCTGTCGGAAGGGTATGATTTGTTCCGGAAGCATAATCCCCCAACGATTCACACGCCCATTCACCAAGAAATACTGACCCGGCATTTCTCACTAACGGCTCCAGCTGATCATTCTCAGAAATATTGAGAATGAGGTGCTCAGGTGCATATGTGTTTATCACATCAGCTGCAGCTGGTATGTTCGTAACTATCACCGCTTTGGCGTGAGCGAGTGAAGCAGTTGCATGCTCCTTGTGCATCAATTGTTCAAGCTGTAGTGACAAATGTGATTCCACTTCATCAATGCAGGTATGCCCAGCGGAAGTATCTTTTGCATATACAACAAGTATTGACTGGCTGTCTGGACCATGTTCTGCCTGACTTAATAAATCTGCCGCGACAAACGATGGTTGAGCTCTTTCATCGACTACAACCATAACTTCAGATGGTCCTGCCGGCATATCTATAGCACACTGGCGTGCTGCAACCTGTAACTTTGCTTCCGTAACAAACCGATTGCCGGGACCTAAAATTTTATCGACTGCAGGAACCGATTCGGTTCCATACGCAAGAGCAGCAATTGCCTGGGCACCACCCGATGCAATAACTGCCGTAACCCCGCTGATTGAAGCAGCATACAGAATGGCTGGGTCAATACTGCCATCCGCCTTTGGAGGAGTGGCTAATATAATCTCCTCACACCCAGCAATTGATGCAGGAATAGCAAGCATGAGAACAGTTGAAAACAGTGGTGCATTCCCCCCGGGAACATACAGCCCTACCCGCCGCAACGGTACACTTTTTTGCCAACAGGTTACACCGGGTTCAACTTCAATTACCGCGTTATGAGACTTCTGTGATGCATGAAATAGTTCAATATTCTGTTTTGCCCGGTTGATAGCAGATTTCAACTCGGAAGAGATCTCCTGTGCCGCAGCACACCACTTTTCTCGGGGGACCATTATCTGTTGAATCTCAGCATGGTCAAATTCTTTAGCGTACGAGACAAGAGCAGAATCGCCTGAACTCCGTACCGTATCCAGAATTCGAGAAACAGATTCCTTTACCGATTGAGAATCCAGAGATGGACGTGAAAGTACCTGTGCGATATTCTGCGATTCAGGTTGTACTATCCGCTCAAGCTTGACCATGTCTCATTCTCCTCTAATCGGCCATCTTTTCAATGGCTGTCACCAAAATACCTTGTGCACCTAATTCTTTCAACTGTTCAAGAACGTCCCAGAACCGTGTTTCTCGCACCACAGTTTGTACAGCACACCACGATTCATCCAAGAGAGGAGTAACCGTTGGACTTTTCATACCACCGATAATCGCGGCAGCCTGATCAAGATGCTCTTTGGGGAGATTAAACATAATATATTTATAATCATCGGCACGCATTACTGCATCAATCCGGAGCATGAGCCGATCCAGAATAGTTCTCTTCTCTTCAGACAATCCCGGATGACCGATCATAATAGCGGTTGAATAGTAAATTGCCTCTACTTCTCGTAACCCATTACTTGCAAGAGTTGCTCCAGTACTTACCAGATCACAAATCGCATCGGCGACACCTATCGAGGGAGTAATTTCTACAGAACCGGAAATCTCATAAATTCGGGCATCAACACCAGATTCCTTCAATTTCTTTGAGAGTATTCCTGGGTAACTCGTAGCAATTCTTTTTTGTGCCAGTGAGGCGATACCGGTATATGCAAATTCATTCGGTACCGCAATCGAAAGACGGCACTTGGAAAACCCGAGGTCTCTGATTACCTCGAGGGGAAGATCCTGCTCATCAAATTCGTTACGTCCAACAATACCAATATCGGCAACCCCATCGTATACATACCGGGGGATATCATCATCTCGCAGGTAGAGAAATTCTATTGGGAAATTATCGGCTTCTTCCTTCAACAACCGAGAATCAGAACCAAATTTTATCCCGCAATCTCGAATAATCTGAAGTGACTTTTCACTCAATCTTCCACTTTTCTGTACCGCGATTCGCAGTCGATTCTCCAT
>Ga0334901_1001220_pt1 | contig 28378 bp, 23 predicted proteins | sample GraSluR3_MG_3_FD_207216 | JGI IMG/M metagenome (GOLD analysis project Ga0334901, IMG submission 207216) | Sludge microbial communities from methane-producing bioreactor in Wageningen University, Netherlands - Granular Sludge_15_08-R3 | ecosystem: Engineered > Bioreactor > Anaerobic >... | reverse complement strand
GTTACGTATCGTCGGCAACGGTTCCTCACGTCGGACGTGGGCCGCAGCGCGTTGCGGGAAGCCTTCCGGCAGGTGCGTCGGTCGCGGCCCTTCAAGGTCGTGGCGATCGTGCTCCTGCCCGATCACCCGCACACCGTTTGGGAATTGCCGCGCGGCGATACGGATTACACGACACGATGGAGGCAAATCAAGCCTCTCGTGCCGCGGGCATTGGTGGGGCGAATCGGCGACGGCGCGATTTCGGCCAGCCGCCGACGCCGTGCCGAAAAGGGGATTTGGCAACGTCGCTTCTACGAACTTCGTTTCATCGTTATGTGCGACTTGGTGAATACTCCATCGAGTGGGGCGGCGGCGACGCATGGTATGGCGATAAATTCAGCCGCCTGGAATGATTGGTGCGTGCAAGCACGCACCCTACCTGGCTGGGGTGCGGCGCTCGAAACAGTGCCCGATAAGGAGGAGGGATCATGAGCAAGCAGATCGCGGTCAACCCCGAAATCCACTTTGGGAAGCCCTGCGTGGCCGGCACCAGGATTCCGGTGCTGAATGTCCTTGAGCTGGTCCGCGAAGGCCTTTCCTTTGCTGAGATCATCCGGGATTACTACCCCGACCTGGAGCCGGACGATGTTCGCGCGTGCATCCAGTACGCGATTGACGTGTTGGCCGCTGAAGAGATCCACCTTGCGCCGACGCCATGAAGTTTCTCGCCGACCAAGATGTGTACGGGATCACGACCGCCTTCCTGGAAGGCCTGGGGCACGATGTGGTTCGCGCGGTTCGGCTCGGTTTGGCGCAGGCGGAGGATGCCGAGTTGCTTCGTGTCGCCCATGAGCAGGGACGAATTGTCCTGACTCGCGACCGTGATTTCGGCGCGCTCGTTTTCGTCCAAGGCGGCGGGACCGGGGTCATCTATGTACGCATTCTGCCTTCGACTCAAAACGCCGTGCATGCCCAACTCGAAAGGGTCTTGACGTTGTACAGCGAGACGGAGCTGCAAAGCTCGTTCATCGTCGTCGAACCAGGACGACATCGCATTCGGAAACTCGGCCCCGGACCATAGGCCGGGCCGAACGCGAGGCACGTTCGTTGTTGAGACGCAGGGCCGGCCAGTTCGTAGTTCCGCCTTCAGGCGGTTGTCGCCGTGAGCCTCGGAGGAACCGTCGGAAGCCGGCACGACGAACGCTCGGGCCGTTTGGGCGTCGAGCACTCGGTCGGCCGGGTTGCCGGGGTCGAGCGCGGCGAGCGCCCAGTTGATGCGTGCTGGGGGCTCGTTGCTCGTGCCTCGCAACGCGACCCCAGCCACCCTGGGGCGGGTCCTGGGTTCGCGACGCCGCTTATCGGGCCAGACGGTTGGGCACCGTCCAGCGCACGCGGGCCAGGAGCATGTTTCCTTGCCAGCCGTCGTGCGGCAGCGTCTCGCCCGCGGTCACCCACGACTCGTCGGGCGAGGCGGGCGTGACGTGGAAGTTGCCCATTCGGGCCACGTGGTCGGGGTCGTCGACGCCGTCGCCGACCAGGGGCAGCACGATTCGCTCGGTCTGGCGCACCAGCCGCAGGCGCCGGCGATCGACGGCGGCCGCATAGACCGGGGCCCGCCAGCGGAAGACGTTGACGTTCTCCGCCGCCTTGCGCGTGTAGACCAGGAACAGGCCGTCGGAGTGCACCATCCAATGCTGCTGGGTCGTCGACATGTCGAGCGGCGTGCCGTCGTCCCAGGCCCACGCGCGGATGGGTTGCCAACGCAGCCCGTCGTCGGAGGTCGACACATAGCCCCGGCCGTCCTCGGCGCGCAGGGTCATGTAGTAGCGTCCGTCGAGCAGGGCGAGCGAGGGCTCGAGCAGGCCTCGCCCGGCCGGGTTGCGCAGCTCGCTGCCCACCTCGCCGATCGCCAACCGGCTTCCGTCGAACGCGCACCGGGCCGAGGTCACGGAGCGGTCGGTTCGCCCTTGCGGACCGAAAGAGAGCGGCACGAGCACGTCGCCATCGGGCAGCATGATCCGTTGCGAGCATCCGCTCGTGTAGATCGCCGTGGCCCGGGGATCGTCCCAGGCGAGCTTCTGGGGGGCCGACCAATTCCCCTCGGCATCGCGAACCGTGTAGACCGGGTAGCGGGGCCCCTGCGGCCGGGCCAGCACGCCGCGGCGGTAGTAGACGTTGTGCCCCATCGCCAGCACGGTGTTCGTCGGCCGGTGGTAGTCGGGCACCACGTCGCAGACGCCTTCCTCGTGCGCCTCGCCGATCGTCCGGCGCCCCAGCCCCGGGATAGGCGTCGGATCGGTCCAGGTCGTCCCCAGGTCGTTCGACACCGACCAGTGCACCGGCCCGAACACGTCGGAACCGCTGATGAGCTGCAGGGTCATCAGGGCCGTGGGACCGTCGGGACCGGGCACCATGCACGCCCGCGGGTGGAACCAGGTGGGCACCGCGCCGCCGCGGCCTTCCCAGACGATGGCGTGCGCGATCGACGCGATGAGAGGCCCCAAGCCCGCATCGGGCCCCTCCGCGTGGGCGCGAAGGGCGCCTGGCGAAACCACGCCTCCTATGGCCGATGCGCCAAACGCTTCCAGAAACCGACGTCGCGCTATCCTCATCGAAACCTCTCCTCCATAAAATTGATATGGCAGGATCGAGCGAAGCGAACGGCCGAATCCGCGGCACGGGGACCCGTTTCGCTCGCCCCCAGCCACCCGGCCCCGAGACGATTTTCCTCGGACGCGCACATGCACGATGAACGTCCCTCGGTGCCGTTCCCGCTCAGCGTTGGGGCGGCAGCGTGAAGCGGGGGCGAGGCGGCTCTTCCTTCTCGGGGTTGGGAATGTCGGTTTCGAGTTGGAGGATCATCGTGACGAAGGCCACGGGATCGTCGGCGAAATCGGCGGGAACCGTGACCTCGACGTTGAACCGGTTCAGCGCCTTGGCCAGCGCCTGGTTGACCACGAGCCCCATCTCGATATTGACCAGGTCGACGACCTGCTGGGCCACGAGGAATTCGGCGTGCTCGTCGTTCAAGACGAGGGTAATCTTGTCGTCCTTGACGAACTGGTCGCAGATGTCGGTCTGCACCAGGCAGCCGTTGGCCACCTTGGCCGATCCGCGATACGAGCCCGAACTGGCGATCGGCCCGGCGGCAACGGCCATGACCTCGTCGGCCGACGCACCGGGGGTGGCGAGCTTCGTGCTGAGCAGATAAGCGTTTTCGAGGCTCTTGCCGTCGAGGGCCCGCACCTCGCAATCGAGCCGGTCGCCGCTGCGCACTCCCTCGGGCGGAATGGTCGCGGTCACGGCGGCCAGGCTGAGTTGGCCGGCCTTCTGAAGCTTCTCGAGCAGGGCCGAATCGCCCTGGCCGACGGGACTGTTGAGCAGTTTCATCAGGTCGGGCAGGGCGATCGGGGCCTCGGCGGCGGTCACCTTGGCTTCGTCCTTGGCCCTGGTCGAAGGCTTTTGCGCGGCGATGATCTCCTTCAGATCGACGGCCATGCCGAAGCCCTGCAGGCGTTCTTGCCGGTAGTGCTTCACTTCGCAGATGTCGCCCACGGTGAGTTGTTCGCCGTCGCCCGTTCGGCGGAGCTTGGCCAGGGCTTCGGCCAAGGCCGGGGGGATGGCGCCCGGCTTGACCTCGGGCTTGGCAGCCGGTTGGTCGGGAGCCGGTTGCGTTTCGCGCGGGGCCGGCTTTTCGGGCGCCGGCTGCTCGGGAGCGGCCGTGGGCGAGGCTGGTTTTTCGGCGGCCGCCGCATCGGCGGGCTGAGACTCCGCCGGCTCGGCCCAACTCGTCGCCGCGAAGAGCAAGGCGATCGCAGCACACAACGCAGAGAATCTCTTGAATCGGTTCATCGCATGCCTCCTGGAAGGATGTTCCGACAAACGGCGCCGTTGCCCGAGGCAAGAGCCGATCACCGTCTGCCGTTTCGCATTCGCGCCCGATGGGACGCTTCGAGTACGGCGCAGTTCAGGTGGGTGGTACGCTTGGAGGGATGGCAAGGCATGGGAGGCCCGCAGCCCGTCGCCAAAAACGCAAACTCGGTCTCGGCCCCTCCCAGCTTACCAGTTTACCCAGCCGCTGCTGCCGCTTCAACTTGGCATCTTCTCCGGAAAAGTCGGATGCCGACGCCACGTTGCTCCGGCAATCGGAAGAGCCAGCACGAATGTCGTAACCCTATCGCTCCGTTGACTTTTGACCAGGGGGCTGCCGTGGCCTATAAGAAAGTAGGTCCTTACGGCGGAAGCCTTTTCCGGAACGCAACCTCCCAGGGGGGGACGTTCTTCGGTCCGAGTCTGCCGCTGCCCGCCCTGTTTCGACCCCCTCGACCGGCGATCATGGAAGCCCCGCCTTTACCCGAATCGACGACCGAAAGCCGTGCGGAAGGCTTCGCGCAGACGCTGCGCGAACAGCGCAGCCGGGTCGAGGAGTTTCTGACGGCCCACCGCCAGCGCGTCGAACAGGCAAGGATCGCGCTTGCGGAGCAGGCCGAGCGAATCGGCGAAGAGCTCGAACGAAATCGCTCGGAGACGGCCCAAACGCGGCAGGAGATCGAAAAACGTTCCCGCGACCTGGATCGCCGGGCCGAGGAGCTTGAGCAGCTCAAACAGGAGTTCGAGGCCAGGCAAGCCGACTGGGAGGCATCGCGTCAGAAGGCCCTCGAACACTACCAGGCCTTTTCCGCGGACGTCGAACGCCGCCAGGAGGAGCTCGGCAAGCGCCACGAGGAGTTCGAGAAGCGGCGGGCCGAGATCGACGAAGCCCAGGCCAAACTCCACCACGACCAGCAGGCCCTCGCCCGAGCCCAACAGGAGCATCAGGCCGACGTCGACCACGTGGCGTCGCTCCGCGAGCAGGTCGAAGCGCGACTTGCCGAGTTGGCCGAGCAGCGCGAACGCTTGTCGGCCGACCGCGCCCGCACCGAGTCGCAGCGCCGGCGCATCGCCCAGGAGTTCCGCGCCCAGCGAGCCGAGCATCTTCGGGAGATCCAGTCGCTTCGGGCCGAGCTTTCCGGCCGCGACGTGGGCAAGTCGGAGGAGCTCGAACGGCAGTTTGCCCAGATTCATCGGGAGCGGGAGCGGCTACAACAAGAGTCGGCCGCCCTCCACGCCGAGCACGACAAGCTCACCCAACAGCAGCGCGAACTCGCGACAAAACAGGCCGAAATCGACGAGGCTCGATCGCAGCTTCACCACGATCAGCAGGCCTTCGGCCTGGCCAAACAGGAGCATCAAGCCGAAGTCGAGCACGTCGCCACGCTTCGCGACCAGTTGGAAGAGCGGATCGCCGAACTGGCCGAAAAACGCGAAAAGCTGGCGGCCGACCAGGCCCGCACCGAGGCGCAACGCCGCCGCATTGCCCAGGAGTTTCGCGACCAGCGCGCGGCGCATCTCAAGGAGCTGGAGCGCCGCCGGGCCGAAATCTCCGGCCTCGACTCGGGGCAGTCGGGCGAATTGGAACTGCAATTGCAGGCGATCGCCGACCAACGGCGGCAACTCGAGCGACAAGTCGCCGACCTGGAGGCCGAGCGCGAACGCTTGGCGCAGAAGGACGAGCAGTTGCGCCTTCGCCGCGCCGAGGTCGACGAGGCCGAGGCTCGATGGCACCACGACCGGCAAGCCTTCGCGCTGGCCCGGGAAGAGCACCAGGCCGAGGTCGAGCACGTCGCCGAACTCCGCAGACAACTCGAAGAGCGAATCGGTGAGCTGGCCGAGCAGCGGGAGCAGCTCGCCACCGATCGCGCCCGTACCGAAGCCCAGCGCCGCCGCATTGCCGAGGAGTTCAAGGCCCAGCGAGCCTCCCAGCTCAAGGAACTCCAGCGGCAGCGCGGCGAGATCGAGCGCCTCGAGACGGCCCGGCTGGCCGAAGTGGGCCAGGAGTTGGCCGAGCTGACCGGCCAGCGCAACGACTTGGCCCGCCAAGTGGAGGATCTTCAAGCCGACCGCGACCGCCTGAGTGGGCGCCTCGCGCAGGCCGAGTCGGAATCGACTTCGCGACGGGCGAGCGCCGACGACTTGCCCACGGCCGACGACGATCTTCGCCGCCGGTACGAGATGGCAATCGACGACCTCCGCGAAATCAAGGCGCGCAACGCCGAACTCGAGAAGCAGCTTGCCGGTGCGCCGGCGTCGAGCCGATCGGCCGCTCCCGCGCCGGGCGGGGTCTCCGACTGGGAGGCCGAAAAGGCGCGCATCCTGGCGGCCTTGGAGTCGGAATTCGACGAAAGCGACGCGGCCGATCAGGCCGAACGGCTGAAGATCGAAGAGGTGGTCCAGAAGACCGATCGGATCATCGCCGAGAAGAATCGCCAGCTCGCCGCCAAGGACGACGAAATCGCCGATCTTCAAAGGCTCCTGGCCGACCAGAGCAGCAACCTCGACGGCGTCGCGGTCGGGGCGGCCGCGTTGGGAGAATTGCTCGACCAGGACGCGATCATCCAGGAAGAGCGCGAGAACCTCCGCCGGCTCAGGGCCGAATGGGAGGAGAAGCTCCGCCAGGCCGAGGTCGACCTCTCGATGGAACGCGCGAAAATCGCCCGCGAACGCGCCGTGGTCGAAGAGAAGCTCCAGGCGATCCAGGCGGCGAGTTCGCCTTCCGAGGCCCAATCGGAGTCGGCCCATGGCGCGGACAAACCCGCCCGCGGCCGCTGGCTTGCCCGGCTGGGCCTGAAGGACGCGGAGGACTCGTAGGGCCAAGTCTCTCGCTCGCCACGCCGCGGCCCCTCTCTTCCCGCCCTCGGCCCCCCTCTCGTTCGGACCCGGAGAGTCAGCCCACGGCATGTGCGCCCGAATCGGCGCCCGACCCGCGGTGCCGATAGACCACGGTCCCCGCGGCACCGGCCTGGCGCGCGTAGGCGTGGCTCCGAGCCGGGGGCTTCGCCAGCGCGTCGTGGGCCCGGGCCACCATCGTCTCGAGGTAATCGAGCTCGTCGCGATAGTCCTCCCTCGGCCCTTGGCTAGCGGCGGCCAGCTCCAAGAGAATGACTTGCCCCGGCGCCAGCGCGGCCTCGAAGGTCACGCCGTCCCAGGGCCCCCCCTCAAATCGAATCTGCATCGGATCGACCCTCGCCCTTGTGCCCCGCAACGTCCCACGGTGCGCCCCGACCAGCACGCCGAGGCGCCGGCTCCGTTGGTCATCGTCGACCCTTCCGTGCGACGGCCCTTGCTCGGGGCGTCGCACCGACCGGGAAGGCAGCATTGCGGCAGCCACGCCTTTCGGATTTTTCCATAATCGACGGGCCGCAGATAGCCCCTTTCGGAGGGGGGGGCGGTGCGTTTGCGGTGCCCGCCCCGATCTGCTCAGCTTGCGGCCTGCCCGCGAGCCCCCTAAAATGTGCCGCGCCCGTTGGGATGCCGCGCTCGCGTCGACGGCGCCCGCTTCTCGCCCCCCGAACCGCTGGAGACCCCGCCCATGCGACGCCGCGACCTGTTGAGAGCCGCTTCGGCGGCGGCCCTGGGGCTGACGGCCTTCCCTGTCGGTTGGGCCGCCGGGGCCGATCCGAAGCGACGGAAGGTGCTCTACTTCACCCGCAGCGTGGGGTTCGAGCACTCGGTCGTCCACCGCCCGGAAGGCGGCCTGAGCCATTCGGAGAAGATCCTCACCGAGATGGGTCAGCGGGCCGGCTTCGACGTCGAATGCACCAAGGACGGGCGCGTCTTCGACGGCGACCTCGCCGCCTACGACGCCATCGCCTTCTACACCTCGGGCGACCTGACCAAGCCCGACCGACAGAACACGCCGCCCATGTCGGCCCGCGGAAAGCAGAACCTGCTCGACGCGGTCGCCGCGGGCAAGGGCTTCGTGGCCTTTCACGCCGCCAGCGATTCGTTCCACTCGAAACCCGGCGAGATCGACCCCTACATCGCCATGCTCGGGGGCGAGTTCGTCACCCACGGAGCGCAGCAAGAGGCTTCGCTGGTGATCAGTTCCCGGTTTCCGGGGGCAGGCAGCCTGGGCTGTGCCGAGGGCATCTCGTTCTACGAGGAATGGTATACCCAGAAGAACTTCGCCGACGATCTGCACGTGATCCTGGTCCAGGAAACCCAGTACATGAAGGGCGACTGCTACCGGCGGCCCGATTTCCCCTGCACCTGGGCCCGGATGCACGGCAAGGGCCGCGTCTTCTACACGTCGCTCGGGCATCGTGAAGACGTGTGGACCAACCCCTTCTTCCAGGCGATCGCGCTGGGCGGATTCGCCTGGGCCATGGGAAACGTCGACTACGACGTCGCGCCGAACGTCGACCAGGTCACGCCCCATGCCAATCAGTGGACGGCGTAAGCCGGTGCGGCCGTTCGAGAATCAAGTTAGGAGCCATCCGATGCTCAAACCGCGTGTTTCCCGACGTGCGTTCGTTCAAAACACGGCCGCCGCGGCCGCCGGGGCGGCGCTGGGAGCCGGTGTCGTCGACGGCGCCGGTGCGGCCGCCGCGGCGCCCGACCCCACGAAGACCCGAAGCTACAACGAGAACATGGAATACCGCCGGCTCGGCCGCACGAACCTGATGCTCTCGGCCGTGAGCATGGGCGGCCACTGGAAGCAGATCCCCTTCCCGATGGGAAGCGACGAGTTCAAGAAAAACCGCCGCGAGGTCCTCTGCGCCGCGATGGACCACGGCATCAACTACATCGACGCCTGCTGGTCGGGCGAGGTGCGAGTCTATGCCGAGGCGCTCGGCAAACGCCGCGAGGATATCTACTTCGGCTTCGACTGGACCCTGGGACGCGACCCCAAGATCGTCGACTCGGTCGAACCCATCAAGCAGGGCCTCGACGAGGGACTGCGCCAGGCCGGGCTCGACTACGTCGACGTCTGGCGGATCACGCTCCGCGAGCAGACCACGCGCAACACCCCGCGGCAGATCGAAAACGTCATGGAGGCCCTCGCGTGGGGCAAGAGGGCCGGCAAGGCCCGATTCACCGGCGTGTCGACCCATCACCGGCCCTGGATCGCCGAGGCCGTCGCCAAGTATCCGCCGCTCGAGGTGATCATCACGCCCTACAGCGCGGGCAGCAAGGAGAAGCCCGTCGGCAGCATGTTCGACGCCCTGCGCCGGAACGACGTGGGGCTGATCGGCATCAAGCCCTTTGCCAGCGGCACGGTCTTCCAGTCGCAAGGCGAGCCCGACTCGGCGACCAAGGACGAAGACGACCAACGCGCCCGGATGTGCCTGCGCTATTGCCTGGCGTGCGACGTGCTCGCCGCCACCATCCCCGGCCTGATCACCGTCGACCAGGTCAAAAACGCCGCCGCCGCGGTCAACGAGCGCCGCCAGTTCGACCTGGCCGAGACCCGGCGCCACGAGCAGATCACCCGGGAGATGTGGAGCAACCTTCCCGAGCACTACGCGTGGCTTCGCGAATGGGAGTGGGTGTAGCAAGTTGCCGCGGCACCGGGCAGGGGCGAGGGACCCCCGCCCCCCATTCTCGCCCTCGGTTCCACTCTCGCGGCAACGCCGTTGACCATCGTGCGTCAAAGCCTGTATAATCAACGCCGTCTCGCGATCGGGGCGTAGCTCAGCCTGGCTAGAGCGCTGCGTTCGGGACGCAGAGGTCGCTGGTTCAAATCCAGTCGCCCCGACTTGTAAGTCCTTGCGAGAAAAAGACTTATGCAGTAACGAAAACTACCCTCTTCCACGACTCTTGTGGAACTACCTTTTCGACTACCCTCGTAGGTACATTGAGAAGGTACACTGCCGGCCGCACCACTGCCGGGCCACGCCCACGCTTTCCGTTCCCGCCTTCTCAAACCCGGACTCGTCGAACACGCCCACCGTGCCCAGCGGCCACGGCACGGCCGTGGGCACCAACTCTTCGGCGAAGACCGCTTGAATCTCCTGAAACACGTCCCCCGCCTCCCAGGGAGAATCGGTGAGGAATCCCTGCAACGCCACGGCTTCGTTCGGCGTAGCCGCTGCGCCATGAGGCCCTCGCGCAAAGTGCAACGCGATCGGCTCCACGCTTTTCCGCTTTTGCTCCGACATCAATCCCTTCAAATACACCAGCGAGTGCCCTTGCGGTTCCTTGCGGCCAAACAGGCCGGCGAATCGCTCATGCCAGTGGGTGACACGCTTTGCCGCGGCGCGCACTTCTTCCCTTGTCATCGGAGTGTCCTCCGGACAGATGCCCGCAAACAAGGGACTGATCAGCCCTTACGGCCATGACCACATTGGGAACCTGGCAAGCTGGAATTGCGTGAACGGGCCGAGACCGGGATCGGCGACGAGTCTGACAGAAGCCGACGAGCCGGGGCACCCGCCAATCCCCAATCCCGGTCTGCCACATCGTTCCGCTCACCCCCGGCCATCCGACGCGAAGCCGACGTGCGCAGCGCCGCCCGGGGCGCCGCGACGAATCGTCGTCGGGTGAGGTTCATCGTTTTTCCCGTTTCTCCAGCTTCGTAAAGAAGTCGCGGAAGATGCCGTCTCGATGCACGAAGTGCACCGTGCGGATGAAATGCCGCGAGCGATCGACGCTCAACGTATGGTTGTCGGTCACGATCGGGCTGTGGACGAGATCGGAAGGCAGCCACCGGGCATTGATCAGCCAGGCGACGGCCGTCATGTCCCACAGGACCTTGGACCAGCCGAAGTGGTCCTCCCGGTAGGCTTTGAAGATCTCGAGCAGATAGTCGCCGATCGCTCCCCGACCCGCGACGTAGCGCTCCATCTCGGGCACGGACGTCGTGAAATGGGTGACGACGGGGGTGCAGGGCAGTTGCACGAAGGGCACCCCCGAGTCGAACACGATTCGCGACGCGTTCAGGTCCTGGTGGAAGTTGAACTCCCGCTGATGGGGCCACTGATGGCCGTTGCCGCCCAGCCACACGACCACGACGTTCTGGATGATCGACGGCTCGATGAGAAAGGCGTTGCTCACGTTGGTGATGGCCCCGACCGCCACGACGTAGAGGGGATCGTCGGGGCTGCTCCTCTTCGCGCGCTCGATCAGGTCCAGCGCCGCCGGGCTCTTTTCGGGCCGGTTCAAGTCGGTCAGATAATGGGTGCTGCCCTGAAAGGCGAAGCCCTCTGGATCCTTGCCGAGCCGGCTGAGCAGGCGGAGGATTTCCTGGTAGCTCTTTTCCATGCCGTCGCCCGGACCCGTCGAGCGTTTGTTCGTGAAGGGAGCCGCGTACACGGCCTGAACGTCCAACTCGGGCGAGATCAGCGCGTAGACCACGGCGAACTGGTCGTCGATTTCGTTGAACGCGTCGGTGTCGAGCACCATACGCACCGGTCGAGCGGTCGGTGGCTCGAGCATCTTCAGCCGCTGCCCCTCGGGAATCGCGGGGAAACGCTGGGCCCAAAGCGGCTGCGCGGCGACCATCGTGCCGAGCAGAAACAACGTCGCGACTCGCGTCTTCATGGTCGACCTCTCCTGAGAATCGGCGGCGAACGGACAAGGCTTTCGCGCGGGGACATTATTGCATGGCGGGCACGGCCCGGGCAACCTGGCACAGGCAATGGGGAACGTCGAAGATGACGGGGACGCCGGGAGTCGACGGTGTGGCGGGATTTGCGTTTTTCGATCGCCGCCCGGCGGACGATGCGCGGCCCGGCTCGCCTCAACGGGGCAGCGTGATCGTGAAGGCGGTCCCCTGGCGCGGCCCGCTCTCGACCTCGATGCGCCCACCGTGGTTGGTGACGATTCGCCAGCACTTCGACAGCCCGAAGCCCAGGCCGCGCCCGGCCTGGCGGGAGGAGTAGAAGGGGTCGAAGATGTGGCGGCGATGCTCCGGCAGGATGCCGGGACCGTCGTCGGCGACGCGGATTTCGGCGCGGTCCGGCGCGCCGCGAACCGCGATCTCGATCTGCCCGTCGTGGCCGATGGCCTCCAGGGCGTTCCGGCAGAGGGCCCGCAGCGCCACGTTCAATTGGGCCGGGTCGGCCTCGACCGGTACGGGCCCGGCGTCGCCGACGCGACGCAAGCCGACCGCCTGTTTCGCCGCCTGGGACGCCAGGTCGGCCACGAGGGCGTCGACCAGTTCGACCAGGTCGAGCGGCTCGGGCTCGACCTTGGGAGGCCGGGCAAAGAGCCGCACGTCGGCGATCATCTCGTGGGCCCGCTTGACCTGGGCGTTCACCACGGCCAGCTCGCGGCGTCGCTCGGGGTCGGTCTCGTCGCGGAGCAGCAGTTGCGCCCGGCCCCCGATGATGGCCAGCGGATTGTTGATCTCGTGCCCGGCCCCCGCGGCAAACTCGGCGAGCGACTCGAGCTTCTCGCGTTCGAGGGTTTCTTCGAAGCGAGCCTCCAACTGCCTCAGGCGCGAAAGCCGGGCCATGAGGCCGGGCAAGCGATCGACCGGGCCCTCGACCGCCTCCAGCCATCGCCGGCGCCCCTCGGCCGCACGGTGGCGACAGGCGTCGGGAGGACAGCCGGGCGGAGGCGATCCGACTCCCTCCAGCAACTCGGCCGCCTTGGCAACCCAGGCGCCGGCCCGACCCGATTCGATGCCGGCGGCCGACTCGGGCAATCGCGCCGAGGTCGAGTCGCTCGGGCCGTGGGCAGTCAAGGCAATCCACGCACCGGGGTCGTGAAGCATGCCCGCGAGAAACGCCTCCTCGGCCACGTCCTCACCCTCCGACGCAGCGAGCAAGGCCGACAGGTCGGCCAGCTCCAGAAGCCCGGCAACCCGGTCGGCACACTGCGCGCAGGCGCCGTGGAGAGGACCTTCGTTCCAGGGATCCTGTTCGCTCCATCGGAGCGTGTCCAAGGCGTGCTCCAGCAGCCACTCGGTCACCTCGGAGAGCGATCCGAGGCGCGTCTGGTCCCGAAGCCGGGCCTGGCAGACCGCCCACAGCACCAGCGGCGGGTCGCCGGCAAGCTGACCGGCGAGCGGCCCCGCCATGGCGCGCGGATCGTCGGCCAGCATGGCGTCGATCAGCAGGACCGCCGAGCGGTCGGCCAGGGGCAAGATCCAGCGGACCGAGCCCGACTCGATGGGGGGCAAATGGCGCATGAAACGAGGAAGTAGGAGTGATGAAGGATGAAGGAGCGGGCGCCGACCGGCCGTTCATCGCTGCCCGCGGCACGGCGAGCGCGCGGTGAATAATGGTTCCCGAGTCCCGCACGAACGGCCGGCAGGAGGAACCCCCGCGGCCTGCGCCGTTCATCCTTCCTCGTTCGTCGTTTTCATTCACCGGCTCGACACGGTTTCGATGTCGAGCAGTTGGCACATGCGCTCGATGAGCCGTTCGACCTCGAAGGGCTTGTGCATGAAGTCGTCGGCGCCGGCCGCCCGCAGCTCGCCGACCTTGTCTTCCTCGACCATGCCCGAGATGCAGATGATGCGGACGTCATCCATGGTCTCGTCGCTGCGGACCCGCTGGCAGACCTCTTTGCCGTTGATGTCGGGCAGCATGACGTCGAGGACGATCAGGTCGGGGCGATAGTCTTTGACCATCATGCCCGCGTCGAACCCGTTGTTGACGGTGCGGACCTCGAACCGTCCGTCGCGTTCGAGGACGTCGGAGATCAGCTCGACCAGCTCTTCGTCGTCGTCGACGAGGAGGATCTTGCGTTTTCCGCTTTCCAAGGCGTCGGTGGGAATGCCGTTGTCCCGCATGAAGTTGTACAACTGTTCGCGCGGGATGCGGCGAAACCGGCTGCCCGGCACTCGGAATCCCTTCAACTGTCCCGAGTCGAAGCAGCGAATGATGGTCTGCTGGCTCACCTTGCAGATTCTGGCTGCCTCGCCGGTTGTGAACACAGTCTTCGTTGACATCGGTACTCGACTGTCCCTCTTCCTAGCCACATCGCCAGCTAGCGTCAGCGAAACTCCCGATAGCGAACGTCGGCCCAGCGCCCAGGAGTTTCTAGGCATCCATGTCAGACTCGCGGGAAACTAGCCCTGGGTTCGCGATTGTCGCAAACCCCGTACCTCCCGAAACTGTATGCAAATCGCAGGCTTCTCCGGTTCTGCCGACCTTGCCGAATTTGCCAATTGGGTGTAATTATAGCTATCCTCACGCCCGTGTCAATACAAGTCTTGATTTTTTAACATCTTGCACCATAAGCACTTACGTTGATCGGGCCCCCGCCGCGCCCGCCGTATTTCGCCCTTCCAGGGCGGAGTGCACCGGGCCCACGGACGTGCGGGACACCTCCTCGCAGCGGCCGGCGCCCCGCCGCTTACGGCTCCGCCGCGGCCTTGGGCGCGCGACGGCGGCCGCGCCCCTCAAGGTGCACCATGAGCACGGCCAGATCGGCCGGCGTGATGCCGCTGATCCGCGACGCCTGCGCCAGATCGACCGGCTCGACTTGCGCGAGCCTCTCGCGGGCCTCCATGCGCAGATGCCCGAGCGCATGATAGTCGAATCCCGCGGGAATCCGCCTGCCCGCCAGGCGACGCTGACGCTCGACGTCGGCCTCTTGCCGGGCAATGTACCCCGAATACTTCGCGTCGTGGCTCACCTGCTCGGCCACCTCGGGCGAGACGCGCGCCAGCTCGGGAAGTCGCTCGACCAGGGCCGACCAGTTCACATCGGTCCGGCGCAGCCATTGGGCCAGCGTGGCGTCGCCCGATCGGGTCGCCGCCAGAAGTTCGGTCACGCGGGCGATCTCGGCCTGCTTGGCCCGAAATCGGTCCCAGCGCTCGGGCTCGACCAGGCCCAGTGCGTGTGCCACGGGCGTCAGGCGCCGGTCGGCGTTGTCGTGGCGGAGCAGCAGGCGGTACTCGGCGCGGCTGGTGAACATGCGATAGGGCTCGTCGACGCCCCGCGTGACCAGGTCGTCGATCATCACCCCGAGGTAGGCTTCGTGCCGCCCGAGCACCAGGGGCTCTCTGCCCGCCAGGGCCAAGGCGGCCGAGGTCCCGGCGACGAGGCCCTGCCCGGCGGCCTCCTCGTAGCCGGTGGTGCCGTTGACCTGCCCGGCCAGATAGAGCCCGGCCACCCGCTTCGTCTCGAGCGAGGGCTTCAACTGGATCGGCGGCACGTAGTCGTACTCGATCGCGTAACCGTAGCGGAGGATCTCGGCCCGTTCGAGCCCCGCGATCGCGCGCAAGATGGCGTCCTGCACATCGCGGGGCAGGCTGGTAGCCAGCCCGTTGACGTAGATCTCTCGGGTCCGCCGCCCCTCGGGTTCGAGGAACAACTGGTGGCGCTGCTTGTCGGCGAACCGGACGACTTTCGTCTCGACCGACGGGCAGTAGCGGGGCCCGGTCGACTGGATCTGGCCGGTGTACATGGGGGCGCGATCGAGATTGGCCCGGATCAGCGCGTGGACCGCGGGGTTCGTGTAGGTGATCCAGCACGGGAGCTGGTCGCACTCGATGCGGTCGGTGAGGAACGAGAAGGGGCGCGGATCGTCGTCGCCCGGCTGAAGTTCGATCGCGTCGTAGTCGATCGTGCGCCCGTTGAGGCGCGGAGGGGTGCCGGTCTTGAACCGGGCCAGTTTGAGGCCCAGACGTTCGAGGGCTTGGCTGACGCCGGCGGTGGCGGGCTCGCCGGCCCGGCCGCCGGGCAGGGTCCGATCGCCGTAGTGCAGCAGGCCCCGCATGAAGGTGCCCGTCGACAGGACGACGGCCCGGGCCCGATACTCGGCGCCGCCGAGCACGCGTACGCCCACGACGCGGGGCGAGGAGGCCGGTCCTTCGACGAGCAGGTCGTCGACCGTCTCTTGGCGCAGCGCGAGCCCCGGCTGCCGTTCGAGCCGTCGCTTGATTTCTTCGTGGTAGGCTTTGCGGTCGGCTTGGGCGCGCGGGCCGTGCATGGCCGGCCCCTTGCGGCGGTTGAGCATTCGGAACTGGATGCCCGCCGCGTCGATCGCCCGCCCCATCGCCCCGCCCAGCGCGTCGATCTCGCGGACGATCTGCCCCTTGGCCACGCCCCCGATGGCGGGGTTGCAGCTCATCTGGGCGATCGTGTCGAGATTGGCGGTCACCAGCGCGGTCCGGGCGCCCAGGCGCGCGGCGGCCAGGGCGGCCTCGGCGCCCGCGTGCCCGGCACCCACCACCAGCACGTCGAACTCGTCGCGCGATCCCATCATCCCGTCCATGATAGAACGGGCGGTCTAGGCGTAGAAGGGCAACCGGCCGCTTCGGGCAGGACCTTGGCGACACGTTGACATTCCCGGCGCTTGCCGTGAAACTGAAGGGGCGTCGAGGGCCCGCAGCCGCCGCCCCCCCATATCGGGCGGAAAGCTGGCCGCATGTGAGGCGGGCTCTGAACGGGCAGGAGTCAACCGTCTGGAACGTCATTCAGAAAGGCAACCGGCAATGGCAGGCGAAACCGACCGGCGATGTTTCTTGGCGCGAGGTGTTCTGGGAGCGGCTGGAATCGGCGCGGCATACGCGAGCATCGAGGAAAACACCCTGCTGGCGGCCATGGCCGACGGCTCGGCGCAGCCGAGCGAAGGGGAGGCGAAGGGCCCCCTGACCGACATCCCCCCCGGCAGCTTGCCGTGCGGCAAGATCGGCAACGTCTCGCTCAGCCGGCTGTTCATCGGCGGCAACCTGATCGGCGGATGGGCCCACAGCCGCGACTTGATGTACGCCTCGAAGCTGTTCACCTCGTACAACACCGAGGCGAAGGTCTTCGAGACCCTCGAACTGGCCCAAGCCTGCGGCATCAACACGATCCAGTTGGATCCGAAGTGCTGGCCCGTCGTCGTGAAGTACAACGAGAACCGCACGAACAAGCTCCAGGCCATGGTGTGCGTGCCGCTGATCGACGACAAGACCAAGATGAACGACGAGATCAAGCGCCAGATCGACCTGGGGGCCACCTTCGTGTACTCGCACGGCGGGGTGACCGACTCGCACATGATGCGCGGCGGGAGCATGGACGTGGTCGGGCAGATGCTCGACCTGATCAAGGCGCAGGGCGTGCCCGCCGGCGTCGGGGGCCACTCGCTCAACATGCCCATCGCTTGCGAGGAGCAGAATCTCGACCCCGACTTCTACGTGAAGACCTTCCACATCGACCGCTACTGGTCGGCCACGCCCAAGGAGCATCGGAAGGAGTACGACTGGATGCGGGGCGACGCTTCGGACCACAACGCGAACTTCGACGCCATGTGGTGCAACAATCCCGAGGAGACCGCCGCCTTCATGGAGAAGGTCAAGAAGCCGTGGGTGGCCTTCAAGGTCATGGCGGCCGGGGCGATCAATCCGCGCGTCGCGTTCTCGGCCGCCTATCGCAACGGTGCCGATTTCGTCATCGCCGGCATGTTCGATTTCCAGGTCGAGGCCGACGTGAAAATCGCCATCGAGAGCCTGTCCAAGTCCGCCCAGCGAAGCCGGCCCTGGTACGGCTAGGGTTCCCTCGGCCCTTCCATGACTTGCTCATCGGCCGAAGGGCCGTATAGCGCGGGGACCGGCACCTCGTTCAAACGCAGGTACACGCACAAGTGGGCGCGGTGATGGATGGCGTGGTTGAAAACAAAACCGCGCAGCACCGCTCCGCGGGGCATGGTGAAGACGTTTTCGCCCCCGTTCAACAGCGACCAAGGCTTCGCCAGATGCGCGTCCGACGCGGCCCCGATGGCGGCTCGGGCGGCCGCCACGTTGGCGTCGAAACGATCGAGAATCTCCTGCCTCGACGCGGGAGTGGGAGTCCGGTACGGCTCGCCGCCGGGGGGAGCCACGTCCATCGAATCCCGATTCAATACCACCTCGGCCCATCCGGGAATCTCTGCCAGGTGCATCCCGACCCAACCGATCGTGTTCGACCGCTCGTGGACTCTCCAGTTCAGCTTGTCGTCGGGAATCCGCTCCAGCACCTTTCGCGTGTTGGCCATTTCGTAATGGAACTCGGACAGCAGCGATTCACACCGACTCATGAGTTTCTCCGATGTTGTGGGATGACTTGCACGTGCCGGCCATGACCGGGCTTCCCGGGCGTGGCGGGGCAATCGGCGATACGCGGAATCCAAGATCCCGCCGCGATTCGAGAAGCACATTATAGGCGCCCGCCCAGAACGGCACCTCGGCGCCCCCATCGCGAAGCCGCCTCCACGCCGGAGACACCTGGGAGGACGGCGCCCGTTTGGCGGGGGCGAACCGTACTGCCGGTTTGGGCAAAGGCAGGATGATGAACAACGACGAGGAGCCAACGCCGTGTCCAACGCATCGTGGCAGGAGAAGATGGGGCCCCCGATTCGCAGACTGCAGGTGGTCGTCGGCGCTCTGGTGCTCGGCCAGGTGACCTTCCTGGCGGTCGCGATCGTGGTTGGCCGGAACACCGTCGTCGGGCAGGCGGATGATCTCGGGAAATTGCTCATGGGGGCGGGCGTCCTCTGTGCCGCCGCCGCTCTCGTCGCCCGCGGCATCGTGCCCGCCCTCATCGTCTCCAGAGCGCGGCGGCAGATCGCCAACCGTACCTGGCAGGCGCCTGAGCCTGTGGCCGGCCCCCACGGGCCCGACGCGCATTTGGTGCCGTTCATCGAAGCGACGGGAGACGCCGGCAGGCTCATGATTGTGCTGGAAGTGCGAACCCTCATCGCCGCCGCCCTGCTCGAGGGTGTCGGTTTCTTCTGGATTGTCATCCACATGATCACGGGCAACCCCGTCAGCCTGGGCATGGCGATGCTCTTCCTGCTCGGTGTGGCCTGCCACTTTCCCACCCGTTCTCGCGCGATCCACTGGATCGAGGACCAGTTGCGCGTCGTCAAACAAGAGCGACAGTTCGGCCGCTGAGGCGCGCGCCCCTTGCTGGACACCGAGCCGCAGGCCGTCGAAAATGAAATCGTCCCGCCGGACGGGAATCCGAATCTCCCCACCTTGGACGGCAACGAGACCCCGATGGCCCGCGTGAGCGTCCCGCTGTTATTCCACGACCTGACCGGGGGGAACCGGCACGTCGAAGTGCCGGGCTCCACGGTCGCCGAAGTGATCGCCGAACTCGACAAGGTGTATCCGGGCATCCAGGATCGGCTCCGCAACGGCGACCGAATCGCGCCGATCGTCGCCGTCACCGTCGATGGAAAGATCGCCGCGCAAGGGCTGGCCACGCCCGTGGGCCCCGAGAGCGAGGTCGCCCTGCTGCCCTCGTTTGGAGGAGGTTAGGCCAGGCCGCGCCTCGATCGAAGTCGTGCCCCGGGGCGAGCGTCTGGGAGCGCTCGATCAGCAATTCCCACCGAGAGATCGACCAGGAGTTGATTACCCATGAGACGCTTCTTCGCGACGGCCGCCCGCTGGACTCGCCATTCGTTCGAGGCCCGAGTTCTCTGTCTGTGTCTTGCCGCCGTCTCGGCGTGTGCCGCCCGAGAGCCCTCGGCATCGGGAACCGCGTCGCCGAACGCGCCGGCGTCGCTTGCCGACGACGGCCTGATCGCCTCGCCCGAGCCCGGCTGGCCCCAGTGGCGCGGGCCGCGCCGCGACGGGATCTCGATCGAGAAAGGGCTGCGAAAGCGCTGGCCCGCAAACGGCCCCCCACTGCTGTGGAAAATCGACGGCCTCGGCCGCGGATGGTCGTCGCCGATCATCGTCGGCGAGCAACTGTTCGTGACCGGCGACCTGGACGAAGACCTCGTCGTGTTCGCCTTCGACCTCGACGGCAAGCCGCGGTGGCAAACCCGCAACGGCAAATCGTGGACCGGCTCGTTCCCGGGGTCTCGGGCCTGCTGCGCTTTCTCCGAAGGCCGGCTGTATCACATGAACGCCCACGGCCGGGTCGCCTGCCTCGACGCCGACTCGGGCGGGGAGATTTGGGCGGTCAACATCCTCGAACGTTTCGACGGCGAGAACATCACCTGGGCCCTCAGCGAGTGCCTGCTGGTCGACGGCCCCCGGGTCATCGTCACGCCCGGCGGAACGCGAGCCCTCATGGCCGCCCTCGACAAGCGAACGGGCGACACGGTGTGGACCACGCCGCCGCCGAGCGACGATCCGACGTCGCACTGCTCGCCGATCCTGTTCCGCCACGGCGGACGGCGCGTGATCGCCCAGTGCTCGTCGGCCCACGGCTTCGGCGCCGATGCCGACTCGGGCGAGCTGCTCTGGACCGTGCCGTTGAAGAACCGGTACGGAACGAACGTCTCGACCCCGATCTACGGCGCGGGCAGCGTGTTCTACGTGACTCCGTACGCCGAGTTGGGCCGGCTCTACGGCCTCCGATCCGACGGGCGAACGATCGCCGCCGAGCACGCCTGGACCTGCCCGCTCGATACCGTGACCGGCAGCGGGGTGCTCGTCGACGGAACGCTGTTCGCCGCGGGCTACGGGAAGCCCAAGTGGTGGTTCGGCATCGACTGGCGGACGGGCGAAACCAGGTTCGAGCTTGAGGATTTTACGACGGGCGCGGCCGTCTACGCCGACGAGCGTCTTTACGTGCTCGACGAGCGGGGCAACGTGGGACTTCTCGCGCCCCGGCCCGACCGCCTCGAGGTCGCCGGCCGATTTCAACTCTTCGATCGGCGCGCCCGCGACGCCTGGGCCCACCCCGTCGTGCTCGACGGCCGACTCTACCTGCGCTACCACGACACGCTGTGGTGTTTCGACATTTCGATATAAGGCACGGCGGCGGTTCGGTCCGCGGGCGCAAGGCCAAATCGTCGGGGTTGGCTCGATGGTTCTCGGCGGGGCTCCCCCGGCCACACGGGGGGTGCGTTGACGCTCGAATCCAGCAGTTTTAGAATACGGAATTCGTAAACCCCGGCAACTGTCCACGTTGACGAGACACGCCTACCGCGAGGGAGGAAAGAGCACATGGCAAATGAGAAGTCCGGAATCGCCAATGTCATGAGGGAGGAGCGTCTGTTCCCGCCCCCGAAGGAATTTGCCGAGAAGGCGCGAATCGGGTCGCTCGAGCAGTACGAGACGATGTGGAAGGAGGCGGCAGACGACCTGGAAGGTTTCTGGGGGAAGATGGCCGACGAGCTGCACTGGTTCAAGCCCTACCAGAAGGTCTTGGAGTGGAACGAGCCGTTCGCCCAGTGGTTCGCCGGCGGCCAGACGAACGTCGCGTACAACTGCCTCGACGCCCACCTCGCGACCCCCCGGCGGAACAAGGCCGCCCTGGTCTGGGAAGGCGAGCCGGGCGACGTCCGCGTGCTCACCTACCAGATGCTGCACCGCGAAGTCTGCAAGTTCGCCAACGTGTTGAAGAAGCTGGGGGTCGAGAAGGGCGATCGGGTCGCCATGTACATGCCCATGATCCCCGAGCTGGCCATCGCCATGCTGGCCTGCGCCCGGATCGGCGCGGTCCACTCGGTCGTGTTCGCCGGGTTTTCGGCCGAGGCCGTCGCCGAGCGGAACAACGACGCCTCGGTCAAGCTGCAGATCACGGCCGACGCGGGCTGGCGTCGCGGGAAACAGCTCCCCTTGAAGGCGACCGTCGACGAGGCCCTGGCCAAGTCGCCCACCGTCGAGAAGTGCGTCGTGTTCCGCCGCGTCGGCATCGACGTGCCCATGCAGGAAGGCCGCGACTTCTGGTGGCACGAACTCATGGACGAGGCCTCGGACGATTGTCCCGCCGAGCCCATGGACAGCGAAGCGCCGCTGTTCATCCTCTACACGAGCGGATCGACGGGCAAGCCCAAGGGGGTCAAGCACACCACGGCCGGCTACAACCTCTACGTCAAGAAGACGACCGAGTGGGTCTTCGACGTGCGCGACGACGACGTGTACTGGTGCACGGCCGACATCGGGTGGATCACCGGCCACAGCTACATCGTCTACGGGCCGCTCACGGCGGGCGTCACCTCGTTCATGTACGAGGGCGCCCCGAACTGGCCCGACGAAGGCCGCTTCTGGGAGCTCATCGAGAAGTACAAGATCAACATCTTCTACACCGCCCCCACGGCGATCCGCGCCTTCATCAAGTGGGGCGACCACTGGATCGACAAGCGCGACCTGTCGAGCCTGCGCCTGCTGGGCACCGTGGGCGAGGGGATCAACCCCGAGGCGTGGATGTGGTACCACAAGAAGATCGGCGGCGAGCGCTGTCCGATCGTCGACACCTGGTGGCAAACCGAGACGGGCGGCATCATGATGACGCCGCTTCCCGGCGCGATCGCCACGAAGCCGGGAAGCTGCTGCAAGCCCCTGCCCGGCATCTTGCCCGAGATCGTCGGCGAAGACCGCGAGCCCGTGCCCACCGGCAACGGCGGCTGGCTGACGATCGCCAAGCCCTGGCCCGCGATGATTCGCGGAATCTGGGGCGACGATGAGCGGTTCAAGATCCAGTACTGGTCCGACGTGCCCGGCAAGTACCTCTGCGGCGACAACGCCCGCTGCGACGAGGACGGCTACTACTGGATCATGGGCCGAATCGACGACGTGCTCAACGTGTCCGGGCACCGCCTGAGCACGATCGAGATCGAAAGCGCCCTGGTCAGCCACCCGGCCGTTGCCGAGGCGGCGGCCGTGGGCCGTCCCCACGACTTGAAGGGCGAGGCGGTCTCCGTGTTCGTGACCCTCGGCGGCGACGCCGAGCCGAGCGACGAGCTGCGCCAGGAGCTGAAGATGCACGTGCGCAAGGAGATCGGCGCCTTGGCCGTGCCCGACGACATCCACTTCACCGCCGCCTTGCCCAAGACCCGAAGCGGCAAGATCATGCGGCGGCTGCTCCGCGACATCGCCGCCGGGCGCGAGACCGTGGGCGACACCACGACGCTCGAAGACTACAGCGTGCTGGCCCGGCTGCGCCAGGACGAAGACTGACGCGTGCCGGTCGCGATCGTTCTGTTTTGAACGGGGGCCGGACCCGCGGCGGGGTCCGGCCCCTCGTTTCTTCTCCCAAAGGATGCCCCATGAACGGAATCCCCGTGCTCCACGCCGAGGGCGACTCGATCGCCCGGGCGTGGGAGAACTCGCTCGTCGCGCTGTTCGAGTCGGGGTGCGATCTGCCCACCGAGTACGACCGTCCCGGCGACCCGCCCAGCAAGGACGCGACCATGATCCTCACGGTGCGCGACCCGCTCTCCGAGCCGATGATCCACCGCGACCTGCCCGGCGGATTCGAGGACCTCGAGGAATACGTGCTGGAGGTCTGCGACGGGATCAAGGATCACCTCGTCCGCGACCCGAACGACGGCGGCGACACCCGGTGGGAGTACACCTACCACGAGCGGCTGTTCCGCTACGCGGCCCCGACGCTGGCCCCGGTCGACCAGATCGAGAGCCTCGCGTTTCAATTGGCCAATCGCCCCCACACGCGCAGGGCCCAGGCCGTGACCTGGAAGGTCTGGGACGACGCGGCCTGTTACGATCCGCCCTGCCTGCAAAGCGTCTGGTGCCGGATCACGCGGGAACGCGACCGGCCCGTCCTGAGCATGAATGTCCGCTTCCGCTCGAACGACGCCTATAAGGCGGCGTTCATGAACGTCTTCGCCCTGGTCCGGTTGCAGAAGCGGATCGCCGAGCGGGTCTCCGAGCACCTGCGCGGCGAAACGGTCGGCGTGGGGCGCTACTGCCACGTGGCCGACAGCTACCACATCTACGGCAAGGACCTCGCGGAGTTTCGAGCCCGCTTTCTCGGCGCCCTCGAAAAGCGCACCTTCGAAGAGCGGACCGTGCGCTACGAAGACGTGCGCCCGATCATGGACGGCGCTCGCCGCGCGATCCTCCAGAAGGCCAAGAACATGGGCCGGAAACGCTGATCCGCCGGTCGCGAACCCCAGACCGGCCCCTCCTGACCACGGGGTCTTCCATGAAAACCGCGCTCTGGTTCACCCTTTGCATCTCCGGTTGGGGCGTCGGCGCCTTCTTGATGGCGCACCTGGGACGGTCGCTCGGCATGGGCACGATCCTCGTCTGCAACCTGATCGGCTACACGATTGCCATTGCGGCGTTGGCTCGGGACGTGAGCCTCGGTTGGAGCTGGAACCACCTGGGGGCCGTGGTCACCGCGATCGTGTTCGTGCTGGCCAACTTCGCCTTCTACCGCCTCTCGCACGCGGGGGAAGAGGTCACCATCCTCGCGCCGCTGACCAGCCTCTACGTGCTGGTCGCAGTCGGGCTGGGCGTCGTCGTGTTCCACGAGACGATCACGCCCCGCAAGGGCCTGGGAATCGTGCTCGGCGTGCTCGCGATGATTCTCCTCTCGTGGGAGCGCCGCGAGCCGATCGACGAGCCCGCGCCGGTTCGACCGCCAGCCATCGACGCCGCGCCGCTTGGCATTGCGCCGAGCGATCCGCGCGAGTCGCAAGCAGCGGGAGACTGACGGACCCTTCACACCGGGACCGCCCGCGCGACCCGCGCCCCGCGCCGGGCGTCGGGCACGGCGTGCTTCAGGTCGCCGTCGTTCTGCCTGGGGCTGAACCGGTTCGACACGAAGGTCTCGAAGACCAGGGCGATCAGCACCGCCGACAGGAAGACTTCCCAGAGGCTCGTCCCCTCGCGCAGATAGTCGAAGGTGCTCGACAGGTCTTCGGGATTGTCGGCGAAGACGAGGGGCGTCTGGCTGAGGCGTCTTGCCAGCTCTTCCCGGGAGATCTTCGTGAGGTCGGCCTCGTCGGGGTCGAAATTGACCGAGTAGGCGTACTGAGTCGGGCGGATCGCTTCGAGCAGGCGGAAGGTGTAAATACCCACATCGTGCGTGTCGGCGAACCGGAACGAGTCGGCCCGGTTGCCCTCGTCGTCGACCAGCTTCAACCGGACGGTCGCGCCGGAGGGAGGCAGCACCTCGATGCCCAGGGGGCGCGTCTCGTCGTCGAAGGTGATCGTGATCGGCGCGCCGGCCAGGGCCTGGTGGTGCACCTGCTCGGCCCCGGCCAGAACGAACGTCAGACGCACGCAAAGGGGCAGAAAGAGCGGGCGCAAGGGCAGGTTCGTCCAGCCCACGTGGGCGCTGGTGCCCAGCATCGTGACGCGGCCCTTGCCGGCCGACCGCTCGGCGAGAATCGCCTCGCCGTCGTCGAGGCGGGCGAGAATCGCGGCGCCCTCGGCGGCCCGGGCGTCCATGCGCACGTGCTTGTACACCAGAACCGATTGGTACAGCGACGGCGGCTCGGCGAAGTCGCGCAGGGCCCGATGCTCCTTGTCGAGAAAGGCGATGCTCCAACTGTCGCGGCCTTCGCCGGGCTGGGGCGAGCGCACGTCCAACAGCGGGGCGGGAAGCAGGCTCCCCTCGGCCTGCTGGTTCATCTGGTTGTAGGCGTCGGGCTCGACGTTGTCGCCGCAGATCCACACGAGGTTGCCCCCGCCCTCGACGTAGGCCCGAAGCCTCTGGGCCAGCTCCGGCCCGGGCGCCGGCAGGTTGACGCAATACACCACCGCGTAGGTCGACAGCCGCTCGGTCATCAGATCGTCGGGCGTAAGGGCCATGGTGCGGATGGCCCAGCCTCCCGACCGGGCCGGCGCGAGGGCCTGCTCGACGTAGAACGAGTCGTCGAGATAGCGGATCTCGTGGCGGCGCGCCTTGACGATCGCCACGGGAATGCCCTGGTCGACCGTCACGGTAAAGAACCGGCGGTCGTCGAGCGCCGAGCCGTCGGGCCTCGCCAGGCGCACCTCGCCGCGGTGGATGCCCGCGGTGGTCAGCTCGAACTCGAAGGTATGCTTCACCCGGCCACCCGGGGTGAGCGTCAACTCGGGGCTCGTCGATTCCTTGGCGTTGTCGAGATAGAGTTCCACGCGTTGGGGCTGGGCGACCGTCGACGGGTTGAACAACTCGACCGTGGCCTGGATCGGCACTCCCGTCACGGGCACGGCCGCCTGCACGTCGACGTCGACCACGGCCACGTTGGCCTCGGGCTGGCGCCCGCAGTCGACGACGATGACGGGAATCTTGCGTTTCTCGAGCTCGGCGTCGCGGAGATTCTCGTCGGCCGTCTCTTCCTTCAGCCCTTCCCAGCAACGCTGCTGCTGGTCGGAGAGCACGAAGATCTGCTTGTTCGGCGCGTCGGACTTGGCCAGCAGGCTTCGGGCGTCGTCGAGCCGCGCGGCCAGGTCGGCCCGCTCGTAGCTGACGGCCCGCTCGTTGAGCAACTGGTTGAGGATCTGCCGCACCTTCTCCTGGGAGCGGTCGAGCTTGCCCTCTTCCGGAAAGCGGGGTCCGCCGGTCACGTAGAGGGCCACGGCGTCGCCGGCCTCGAGCTCGTCGGTGACCTGCAGCGCGGCCTTGACCGCGGTGTCGAACCGCATCTCGCCCGAATCGACGACGCCCATGCTGGCCGAGTTATCGACGATCAGGGCGACGGCCGACTGGCTTCCGCCGCCCAGCAGCGTGCCCAGGCTGGTGAGGGCGGGCTTGGCCAGCCCCACGGCGATGAGCACGAACAGCGCCATGCGCAGCAGCATGAGCAGCAGGTCCTGGATCCGCCGCCGGCGCCGGGTCTTCTCGACGCTGATCTTGAGAAAGCGCAGCGTGCTGAAGGGCACCTCCTTGGCCCGCTGGTGGTGGATCATGTGCAGCACCACCGGGATGGCCGCCGCCAGGGCGGCGAACAGAAATCCGATCGCGCCGAAGGTCATGGCATGTTGCGCTTCGCGATGTAACGTGAAAGCATGTAATCGTAGGGCACCGAGGTGTCGGTCATCACGTAGTCGACGTGGCTCTCGGCGCACGCCCGGCGGTAGGTGGCGATGAACTCCTCGATCTGTTCCCGATACGCGTCGCGGACCGCGGCCGGGTCGATCTGGAGCCGCTGGTTCGTCTCCAGGTCGTAGAAAGCCGTCAAGTCGCGGAAGGGAAACTCGATCTCGGCCTTGTCGAACACGTGGAAGACGAGCACCTCGTGCTTGCGGTGGCGGAAGTGGTGCAGGGCCCGGATCACCGCGTCGGGGTCGTCGTACAGGTCGCTCACGAGCACGACCAGGCAGCGGCGCTTGAACCGACTGGCCAGCTTGTGCAGGATCGAGGCCACGTCGGTCTCGCGCCCGGGCTCGATCGTTTCGAGCTGCCGCATCATCTCGTTGAAGTGCCGGGGCGAGCTGCGCGCCGGCATGTCGAGCTGGATCGTCGCGTCGAAAGTGGTCAGCCCCACCGAGTCCTGCTGCCGCGTCATCAGGTAGGCGAGAATCGCCGTCAGGTAGGCGCCGTAGTCGAACTTCGTGATCGTCTCCTCGTGCCGGTAGCCCATCGACCCGCTCGTGTCCAGCAGGATCTGCACCCGCATGTTCGTCTCTTCCTCGTACTGCTTGACGTAGAGCCGATCGGTGCGGGCGAGCATCTTGTAGTCGAGGTGCCGGGGATCGTCGCCGGGCGTGTACTCGCGGTGCTCGGCGAACTCGACGCTGAACCCCTTGTAAGGGCTGGCGTGCAGGCCCGAGATGAACCCTTCGACCACGCCCCGGGCGACCAGGGTGAGGTTCTTGACCCGTCCCAGGGCCGAGGGCTCGAGGTAGCGGTACCCGGTGCTGGGGCTCATCGCAGTTGGAACCTCCGGCGCAGGATCCACTCGGTCGTCAACAGGCCGGCGAAAAGCGCCCAATACGCCGGCGGCCAGAAGAGCGGCTTTTCCATGTAGAGGCGCCGCTTGCGGGCCGTGCGGTCGAGCTGGTCGATCAGGTGGGCGGCCGTCGAGATGTGCATGCACCGCCCGCCCGTGTTCGCGGCGATGCGGGCGAGCATCTTCTCGTCGAGATCGAGATTCTCGAATTCGAGGTTGGGTCGGCCGACCTCGACGGCGACGGGCTCGGCCGCGAGGCGGATCGCGTCGAGTTCGGCTTCGACGGCGATCTCGTAGGTCCCGGCCGCGCCCGGCTCGAAGGTCCCGCCGTAGTGTCCGGCGGGGCCGGGCACGACGGCGAGCGGGACGATTTCGGTGCGCCCGGCCGGCCCGCGCACCCGGGCCGTGACGACCGCCTGGCCGGTGCCTTCGCCCTCCTGGTCGCGGACGATGGCCGAAACGCCCACCGTTTCGCCCGGTTCGTAATAGCCCTTGTCGGTGCGGGCGGACACGCCGGCCTCGGTGGCGACCTCGGTGGTTCGGCCCGCCAGCCAGCGCACGAGCTGCCCCCAGAATTGCAGAAAGGGCGTTTCCTCGTCCCGCGCGCGCAGCCCTTGCTGCCAACGGCGCGTCGTGTCGCAGGCGAACACGGCGGTTCGCCCCTCGCCCACCGGCTGCACGGCCAGGACGGGCATGTCGTCGGGCTCGACCGGGCAGGTCGCCAGCACCGTGGCCCCGGGGCGAGCCGGCCCGACCCGCGTGCCGCCCAGCAGGTCGGGAAGCCCCGCCGTCTTCGGCCCCGCGTCGCGGGTCGGAAAGTAGTCGGCGATGTTCGCGAAGATCGGATGCCTCGCCCCGTCGGGAGTGAGCTTCGGCAGAAACGGATCGGTCACCTGGCCGATCTCGCGGTCGCCCAGCAGCACGGGCAAGACGGCGCCCAGCGGGGTCTGCCCATATCCGCCCGGCCCGAGACTGCGGTATCCGCCCAGCATGATCAGGCCGGCCCCGTCCCTGATCCGGTTGACGATCAATTCCTGCTGGTCGGGCCGCAGATACGAGCTGTCGAGATCGCCGAGGATGAACACGTCGAACTGCCCGATCGTCTCGGCGTCGGCGGGAATGGCCCCCA
>Ga0334901_1001218_pt1 | contig 28420 bp, 20 predicted proteins | sample GraSluR3_MG_3_FD_207216 | JGI IMG/M metagenome (GOLD analysis project Ga0334901, IMG submission 207216) | Sludge microbial communities from methane-producing bioreactor in Wageningen University, Netherlands - Granular Sludge_15_08-R3 | ecosystem: Engineered > Bioreactor > Anaerobic >... | reverse complement strand
AAACCATCCGGCGGTTGCTTACCTTTCGCTAGATATTAATCCCAGTATTGAGCTGGCTGTTTCCGCCGACCGGAAAGTTTTATCGGCCCGCGGGTTGAATCAGGACGGCAGAATAATCCTGGGGGAAACCAAAGTAAAAGGGCGGGACCTGCTTGAAGCTACCGGAATTATTGTGTCTCAAGCCGTTGCTGACGGTTACCTGGCGGGAAAGGACGATAACGTGATCCTGGCCACTTTAACGGTTGACGCGGACAAGGAATCCGTGGTCGACCTGGAATCTGTTTGCCGGACCATTCAAGAACCGGTAACCTCCGGGGGGGTGGAGGCGGAGATAATCATTCACCCGGTGGAACCTGAAGTACGGCGTGAGGCTGCCGGGTGCGGGTTATCAACCGGCAGGTACCTTTTACAGCAAAAAGCGCTTAAAGAGGGTATAAAAGTCACTGACCGGGAAATAAATTCTTTGAGCCTGGGGAAATGGGAGAAAGAAAAGAAGACTTCATTAATAAAAATTTTTAGAGAAGAGAATAAAGAGCAGCACCAAGGGATTGATAACGGAAAAAGGGTTGCCGACGGCAAAGAAAATGAAAAAGAAAACGGAAACGGGGACGAGAAAGGAGATAAAAATAAAAAAGGAAAAGAGAATAAGAATACCGGGCGGGGAATTTATGTGGAACGTGGCGCAGCCAAAGCCAACCAGAGTAAAAAACCTGGCGCCGGCGGTACTGCCGGCAACGACCATAACCAGATAAAAAATAAAAGCGGTGGTAAGGCTCAAGACAAAAATGATTCAAAAAACAAGTCCCGGCAGCCGGGTGGCAAATCAGGGTCCAATAATAAATAAATTAGTTAAACCGGCCAACGCCGGTTTCTTCATTTTCTCCACCCCATCCCAAACTCTTTTTTCACCTGTATTTTCATCTAGAAGAAAAGATTGGCCAATTGGATCAGTATTGCCGTCACTGCTGCCGCCATAACCGGTCCGCAAGGTGTTCCCCGGAGAATAAAAATACCCAGCACGGTTCCGACTGTCATGCCGAATATGATTTCGGGAGCATTATTCATTAAAGCCAGTCCGTCCCCGTTGAGCTTGGTGGCCAGCGCCCCGGCAGCCACGGCAAAAATACCTTTTAAAGTAACTACGGATTGCAAATCTTCCTTAGTTAGTTTTTCCGTGGCTATCGGGGTAAGGATATGCAGCATTAAAAGAACCAGACCTGCTTCCAGGCCCCTTTTTTCCAGTACCGGCATGACTGTTTGGTCCAGGTTGAAATATTTTAGACATAATAAAATACAGGCTGAAGTTACAACCAGATTGGATTTGCCAAAGATGCCCATAAAAAGCAGGGCCACCAGGATCAGTTCAGACGGGTTTAGCCCCCAGGTTTCAGTGTTCACCCATATTCAACCCCTCAATATTCATAATTTATTTTTATTGAACCAAATTATTACAAATTATTAAGTAAAAGTTCAGATACTGAAGAGGGTTTTTCCGGGTCGGAAGTGAATTTTAAATAAAAAATCATTTGGTGGTGATTAAAATGACTCATAATTTAAAAGCCGGCATTGAGGGTGCGGCCGAAGTAGTGGTGAGTGAACAAAATACAGCGATAGCTTTTGGCAGCGGTGCGGTGGATTTGTTTGGAACCCCGGCGATGATTGGATTGATGGAAAAGGCAGCTTTGTCTTCCGTTGATCCGCTGCTGGGGGAGGGAGTTTGCACCGTGGGTATAAAGGTGGATGTAAAGCATATGGCCGCTACGCCTCCGGGCATGAAGGTAGTAGCAAAATCACGTTTAACCGGAATCGACGGCAAGCGCCTGGTTTTTGCAGTGGAAGCGTGGGACGAGCAAGATTTAATTGGAAAAGGGATGCACGAGCGTTATATCATCAAACTGGATAGTTTTATCAAGCGGGCGGAGGCCAAATCTAAAGATGTCTAATGGATAAGCGATAAAAAGGTCTTACGGCTCCTTTGGTTTGCTATAATTAATATAAATAAATAATATATTCCAAGATACGGTATCGTTTCACCGAGCAAACAGGGGGTGTCCGGATGCGCCTGATTTTCCTCACCGATACGCATATTAAAGTCAACCGGCCCGTTAATCGCCGGGACGATTTTATGGGTGCCATATTCCGCAAGTTTACGGAAATAATTGCTCTATGTCGCCGGCTAAGGGTTGATCTGGTGATTCACGGCGGGGATGTTTTTGACCAGCCCCGGCCGGAGCAAAGAGCACTGGATTTGTTTTGTTGGTTTTTAAAAGAACTGGACCTCCCGGTTTACTGTATTGCGGGCAACCACGATTTGATTAATCAGGACCTGGAAAGTATTGAGCATACCGCTTTGGGCTATTTAGCCAGGACACGCCGGATCAGTTTCCTGCAGCCCGGAAAGAAGAATTACCTGGCCAACGGCAGTTGTGTAATTCAGCTGAGCGGGCAACATTTTCACCGGGGTATTGACCGCCGCAAAAACAGCCGGGTTTATATGGTAAAGAAGCGGCAATGCGATCTGGCCATACACGTTGTCCACGGTATGCTCCTGCCCAGGGCGTTTTCCGACAAGGTTCCCTGCACCCTCATCTCTGAAGTAACTGCCACTGAGGCTGATTTTACCCTGGGTGCTCATGCCCACCTGGGTTATCACGTGGCTACCGGAGGTAAATATTTTTTAAATCCTGGCGCGCTTGCCCGCCTGACCAATTTAAAAAGAGAATTGGTCCGGGTGCCCCAGGTGCTTTTTATGGATTTTACCGCTGGGTGCGGCTACAGTTTTATACCCCTGCGTGATGTGCGTCCGGGAAACGAGGTTATGCTTAATTACCCGGCGGGACTAACGGTGTGAAATACCACAAACTCAGAGGTTTAGTAAATTCGTTTTTACAGAAGGTGAAAGATTGTCTTTACGTTTGATTATCGGCAGGGCGGGAACCGGAAAAACCCGGGTTTGCCTGGACGCGGTGCGCAAAGAGCTTCTGACCGGACCGGCGGGCACTCCCTTGATTTTGTTAGTACCGGAACAGGCCACTTTTCTAATGGAATACGCGCTGGCGGCAACACCTGGTTTAAGGGGTTTTACCCGGGCCCAGGTCTTGAGTTTCCGGCGTCTGGCTTACAGAGTCCTGCAAAGAGCAGGGGGTGCCGCCCGTAAACATATCGGCGAACTGGGCAAACGTATGGTACTGCGACGTTTACTGGAACAAAGAAAACACCAGTTAAAAGTATTCCGGCGCTCTGCGGAGCAGCCCGGTTTTGCCGGCACGCTTGCCGGTACGCTGGATGAAATGAAAACTTACTGTATTGCACCGGCGGAACTGGAACGTGCCGCTTTGCGATTGCGCGACAAAGGAATAAAGATTTCTTTGGCCGATAAATTAGAAGATATTTGTCTTCTTTACCATGACCTCGAGGCTTATCTGGACGGCCGTTATATCGATCCGGAAGATTATCTGAACTTGCTGGCGGAACGCATGGCAGTATCCGGCACTCTCGGGGATGCCGAAGTCTGGGTGGACGGATTTACCGGTTTTACCCCGCAGGAATACAAGGTGCTGGCCGCCTTAATGCGTAACGTCCGCCGGGTAAATGTAACCCTGAGTGCCGACAGCAGTTCTCTGGAAGGCATTCCTGATGAAACCGATGGTTTTTATCCCCTCCGGGAGACATACGATAAATTATGTGCCACGGCCGCCGGGGAAGGAATTATGGTTGCCAGCCCCTTGATTCTGGACGGTGCCGCTCCCCGCCGTTTCAAAAGTCCAGGCATCGCTTGCCTGGAGAAGCATTATCTTTACCATTCGGTCAAGCCCCGGCCCGGCACGGCAAAAGGGGTGGTACTGGCTGCTGCGGCCAATAATCTGGCTGAAACCGAGGGTGTGGCCCGTGAAATCATTGCCTTGTGCCGGGACAGCGGGTACCGTTACCGGGACATAGTCATAATTCTACGGAATTTGGAGGCTTATGCCCAGATAATTCAAAGGGTATTTTCCGATTATGGTATACCCGTGTTTATAGACCAAAAGCGTGCGGTGTTTTACCACCCGCTGGTGGAACTGGTTCGTTCCGCTTTGGAGGTTGTGACCGGAAATTGGTCCCACGATGCGGTTTTCCGGTTTTTAAAAACCGATCTGGTCCCGCTGGCCAGGGAAAAAGTCGATCTCCTGGAAAACTACGTCCTGGCGCACGGCATCCGCGGTCACCGTTGGATGGACGGAAAACCCTGGGCCTATATCAGACAGCTGTCCCTGGAGGAAGACCGGGAAGTAACAGAACCTGAAGCAAGGGAATTAGAAGAAATTAATCTTATCCGGCAGCAGGCGGTTACGGCTTTGGCCGGTTTTTTTAAAGCAATGGAAACGGCCGTAAGTGTGCGGGAAATGACGGAGGTGCTTTTCAAGCTGCTGGAAGAGTTGAAGGTCCCGGCAACACTGGAAAGGTGGAGCAGGGAAGCGGAAACAAAGGGGCAGCTGGAAAACGCCAGGGAGCACGCCCAGGTTTGGGACGGGGTAGTTTCCTTGATGGACCAGGTAGTGGAAGCATTAGGTGAGGAAAAATTAACGCCGGAGGAATATAAGGTGATTTTGAATTCCGGTTTGGAAAGTTTGCGCCTGGGCTTGATTCCACCAGGCCTGGACCAGGTGGTGGTGGGTTCCCTGGACCGTTCCCGCTTTCCGGAGGCGCGGGCGGCTTTTGTCATGGGAGTTAACGACGGCGTGCTGCCGGCCCGGACCAAAGAGCAAGGGATCATTTCCGAAGGGGAACGTGACGGACTGAAGGCGGCAGGTATTAACCTGGCACCGGGCGCCAGGCGCCGGGTTTTAGACGAACAATACCTAACCTACCTGGCCTTGAGCCGGGCATCCGAATTGCTGTATTTAAGCTACCCCGCGGCGGATGACGAAGGAGGGGCATTGATGCCCTCCCAAGTGATAGGGCGGGTTAAGGCATTGCTGCCGGACGTGGAGCAGCGGGTGTGGCCGGTAGAACCAAACCCCGCTTTGGCCGGTGAGCTGGATTTCATTACCGGTCCGGACCGTACTTTGTCATACCTTGCCGCGCAATTAAGGGAAGCAAAGGCCGGCCGGCCGGTAAACCCGCTGTGGTGGGACGTGTACCGGTGGTTTATCCAGGGCAGTCAGCGCGAAAAATGCGCCCGGGTACTGTCGGCGCTCTTTTTTACCAACCGGGAGGAAATGCTTTCCCCGGGTACCGGCAGGAAACTTTACGGACGCATCCTGAAGACCAGCATATCCGGGATGGAGAAGTTCATGGCCTGTCCTTTTGCGCATTTTCTTTCCCGTGGCCTGAAGTTGAAGGAAAGAGCAGCTTTCAAGCTGGAGGCCCCTGATTTGGGCCGGTTTTTTCACGCCGCGCTCAAACTCTTCGGGGAGCGGTTGCGGTCGGAAGGTTTGGAATGGGGCGCGCTGGGAAAAGAACAAATCGGAAGTATGGCCGGGGAAGCAGTGGACCTGCTGGCACCCCGGCTGCAAAACGAAATTCTGCTCAGCACCGCCCGCCGCCGTTATCTGACCGGTAAGCTCAAGCGTACCGTGCGCCGGGCGGCCCTGGTACTGGCTGAACATTCCCGGCGCGGCAGTTTCCGGCCGGTGGGCCTGGAACTGGCTTTCGGACCGGGCGGAGACCTGCCGGCGGTTACCTTTACCCTCACCGGCGGTACCGAAATGATCCTGACCGGCCGTATTGACCGTGTTGATGCCGCCGTGAATGACGAAGGCATCTACCTGCGGGTGATTGATTACAAGTCGGGCCAAATGACCGTAAAGCTGGCGGATGTTTACCACGGGTTAAAAATACAGCTCATGTCCTACCTGGATGTCGCCCTGAGGCATGCCGGTTTGCTTCTTAAACGCCATGAGCGTGCTTTGCCGGGCGCCGTACTTTACTTCCGGATCGACGACCCCCTGATTAAGACGGACGGGGGGATCCCGCCGGAAGAAGAACGGGAAAAGAAGATCTTGAAAGAACTGCGCATGACCGGTATGGTATTATCCGATCCGGCGGTGGCGCGGATGATGGACGGCAGCATTAAAGGACAGTCTGATTTGATACCGGTATATCTTAAAAGCAGCGGGGAGATAGCAGACCGCTCCGCAGTACTCACCCGGGAACAATTCGACCTTTTAAGGGCTTATCTGCGCTCAAAACTTATTGCTGCCGGGGACGACATTATGCGCGGGGTGGTCGACATTGCACCTTACCGGCGCGGCAGCACCGGTGCCTGTCTTTACTGCCCCTACCGGAAGGTTTGCCAATTCGATATCCTGATGGAAGGTAATGCCTACCGTATCATTAGGGACGAAGCCGAAAACGTGATGTGGGACCTGATAACAAGTTCGGTGGGTGGTGATTTCATTGAATAACCGGTGGACGGACGAACAAAAAGAAGCGGTTTTTTCCCGCGGCGGTAATTTGCTGGTGTCAGCGGCCGCCGGGGCGGGAAAAACCACGGTACTGGTGGAACGCATTATCAGACTGGTCACTGATCCGGTGCAGCCGGTGGATATCGATCATTTATTGGTGGTTACTTTCACCAACGCCGCCGCTGCGGAAATGAGGGAACGCATCGGCCGGGCCCTGGCCCATGAAATCAACCGCCAGCCTGATTCCAAACACCTGCGGAGGCAGGCGGCCCTGCTGGGCAGGGCCTGTATCAGCACGATACATTCTTTTTGCCTGGAACTTTTGCGCGGTCATTTTCACCGGATTGATCTGGACCCGGCCTTCCGGGTGGCTGATGAAACAGAAACCGCGCTGATTCAAACGGAAGCCCTGGAGGAATTGTTTGAGCAGTGTTATGCCGCGGGCAGCGGTTCTTTATTTACCGCCCTGGTGGACAGTTACGGGGGTAAGCGTGACGATACAAATTTACAGGAGATGGTCCTGAGCGTTTACAAATTGGCCCGGAGCACTTCCCGCCCGCAGCAGTGGCTTGCCCAATTACCGGCTCATTTCGATCTGCCGCCAGACGCCGTCTTTGACCGGCTGCCCTGGTGTGGAATTTTGCAAGAAGCCCTGGAAATAGAACTGGCCGGGATAATGGTATCCCTGGACGCCGCTTTGAGATTGTCCAGGTATCCGGGCGGCCCCGTTGTATACAGCGCCAATTTGGAAGCCGACCGGGAAACCGTCGGGCGCCTCATGCGGGCATCCCGCGGTTCTTCCTGGGACGCACTGCAACATTTGTTTAATGGCGCCGGGTTTGGGAAATTGAAAAGCTGTAAAAAAGAGGACGCCGACCCCAAGCTGGTAGAGCAGGTAAAAAAGCTACGGGAAAATGCCAAAAGAAAACTGGCGGCATTAAAGAGACAGTATTTTCCCCGCCTGCCGGAAGAATTATGCGCGGATTTACGCCAGGTAGCGCCGTTGGTGGAAGAACTGGCCGCGCTGGTGCAGAAATTCAAGGAATATTACCGTAAAGCCAAAGCAGCCAGGGGGGTGGTGGACTTTGCCGATTTGGAGCATTATGCCCTGCAAATACTGGAGGATGAAGGCCCGGAAGGGACCGTTCCTTCACCGGTGGCACTGGAACTCAGAGAAAGATTTGCCGAGGTCCTGGTGGACGAATACCAGGATATCAACGGGGTGCAGGAAGCCGTTCTCCGGCTGGTGTCCCGGCAGGGCGGCGCCCCAAAGCCCAATTTGTTTATGGTCGGTGACGTCAAACAGAGCATTTACCGGTTCCGGCTGGCTGAACCGGGCTTGTTTTTAGAAAAATATAAAACTTATCCGGTAAAAAAAGGCGGCCGGGAACGGCGGATCGACCTGACCAAAAATTTCCGCAGCCGTAAAGGATTGGTGGGAGCCGTCAATTTTGTTTTTTACCAGTTGATGACCGCGGCCGTGGGTGAACTTGAATACGGTCCCGGGGCCGAGTTGGTCTACGGGGATATTTACCCGCCGGTGCCTGATAGTGCCGGCGTACCGGATGAAGCAGATGAAGCAGTGGAAGTGTACTTGATCGACCGGGCTAATCCGGCAGCGGATACGGTGGTAAAATCCGGGCCGGAGCACGGTGCCGCTGAGGAAGAGGAAGCTTCTGCCGCTGGTCCGGACCGGGCGGAATGGGATGAGGACCTGGATACCGCGCAAGCCGAGGCCCGCCTGATCGCTACAAGAATTAAGGAGATGGTGGCGGAAAACTCGGGCGTTTCAACCGGCCGGTATATTTACGATAAAAATCTTAAAACCCGGCGCCCTCCGGCTTACCGGGACGTGGTGGTATTGATGCGGGCCACGGCCGGTTCCGCCGACACTTTTGTTGAGGAATTCCGGCGGGAAGGAGTTCCGGCCTATGCCGAGTCTGCCACCGGTTATTTTGTAGCTACCGAAGTTGAGACCATGCTTTCCCTCCTGAATATTATCGACAATCCACGCCAGGATATCCCACTGGCCGGAGTTTTAAGGTCTCCCGTCGTGGGTCTTAAAGGAACAGACCTGGCCCGGATCAGGCTGGCCGCGCCCGAAAGTGATTTTTATACCGCCGTGGTAACCGCCGCGCGTTGGCAAAACGGAAGTCTATCCCAACAACTGGCCGGTTTTCTGAAGCAGTTAGACAACTGGCGCACCGCCGCCAGGCAGGGCTCACTGGCGGATTTGATCTGGTCTGTTTACCGGGAGACCGGTTACTACGACTTTGTCGGGGGACTGCCCGGCGGCGGCCAGAGGCAGGCCAATCTTAGGGCACTGTACCACCGGGCCCGCCAGTATGAGGCCACTGCCTTCAGAGGATTATTTTTGTTTCTCCGCTTTATCGAACGGATCCGGGAGGGCGGCCGCGACCTCGGTACCGCCCGGGCATTGAACGAAAAAGAAAACGTGGTGCGGATTATGAGTATCCATAAGAGCAAGGGCCTGGAATTCCCGGTGGTGTTTATAGCGGGGCTGGGTAAAAAATTTAATTTTAAAGACTTAAATAAGCCCGTACTTTATCATAAAGATCTGGGTCTGGGACCCGGGCTGGTGGATTACGACTCGAGAGTAATTTATCCCACCGCGGCCAAGCTGGCTCTAAAACACAAGCTCAAAATGGAAGTGCTGGCGGAGGAGATGCGCATACTTTATGTGGCTATGACCAGGGCCCGGGAGAAGTTGATCCTGGTGGGTTCCACCCGTAATATACCGGCATGTGCCGGGCGCTGGTGCATTGCCGCGGCAACACCCGCGCGGGCGTTGCCGGACGGGATATTGGCCGGGGCAGCGTCTTTTCTGGATTGGCTGGGGCCGGCGCTGGTCCGGCACCGGGACGGGGCGGAAATCAGAAAGCTGGGATTGGTAGAGCCGCTCCCGACAGGAATGATTGCTGACCGCCGGTCGGCCTGGAAAGTATTTATTAACCGGATACCTGCCGGTGGCAGTGGTGCCGTGGGACAATCCACCACCGGACGGTTTTCCCTGGTCGGGCGTATGGAACCGGTAGGCCCGCCGGGGGAATGCTACCCGGTAATTAAAAACCGGCTGGAATGGAGTTACCCGTTTACGGCGGCGACTGTGCGGGCGGCCAAAATTTCAGTTACAGAAATTAAACGCAAGTTTGAAATACTTTCGGCGGAGGAAGCGTTAAAGATTTCTCATACCACCGCTATTGCGGCCAGGCCCGGGTTTTTACAGCGGGAACGGGGCTTGACGGCAGCCGAAAAAGGCACCGTCCTGCACCTGGTGATGCAGAACCTGGATTTGAAGGAAGTAGGGGAGCTTGCAAGCATAAAAACCCAGATTGCCAAAATGGTGGAGACGGAGTTGCTGACGCCGGAACAAGCATCGTCGCTGCCCGTGGAAGCGATTGCCGCATTTTTTACCGGTACCCTGGGCAGGCGGGTACTGGCGGGAAGGGCAGTGTTGCGGGAACTTCCCTTTACCGCGCCCGCGCCCGCGCCGGAGGTATACCCGGAGCTAGGGGAACCGGGGACGGAAACCATTATCGTGCAGGGGGTATTGGACTGCCTGGTTGACGAGGGCGACGGTTATTTACTACTGGATTATAAAACCGGAAACATCGCTCCGGAGCAAATAGATGCAGAGACGGCCGGATACCGTACCCAGTTAAATCTTTACGCCGGGGCCGTGGAAAACATATTGCAAAAAAGAGTAAAGGAAAAGTGGCTGCATTTCTTTGGTCCGGGTTTAAGTAAAGAATGCCGCTAATTTATTCCCGGTAATCGAATACCCGCTTGCTTTTCTTTTCACTCCGCGGGAGTGTCCCCTGCGGTATTATTTCCACACCGGCGGTGATGCCGATGCGTTCCTTGATGTTTTTGCGCAACTGCCTGGATATTTTCCCGAAGTCGAAAACCGGTTCGCCTTCGGCTTTGATCAGGCAGGAGTCTTTGCCCTGCTCCCTGGTGATGATGATCTGGTACTCGCTGCAGGCGCCTTCGGTTATTTGCAGGACGTGGTCAATTTGACCGGGATAGATATTTACTCCCTTGACTTTAGTCATATCGTCGGTGCGCCCCAGTACGCGCGCAATCATCGGGTGCGGGCTGCCGCAGGGACAATTTTCCGGGATTATGCTGGTGATGTCGCGGGTGCGGTAGCGTAATAAAGGCATTCCTTCCTTGGTCAGGGTAGTGACTACCAGTTCACCCTGCTCTCCGGGTTGGAGCTGCCGGCCGGTTTCGGGGTCGATTATTTCGAAGAGCAGGTGGTCGTGCCAGTAATGCAGGCCGCAGTGTTCCGGGCAGTCAATGGCAATGCCGGGGCCGTATATTTCCGTAAGGCCGTATATGTCAAAAGTTTCGATGTTTAGCAGTTCCTCGATCCGGGCGCGCATTTTATCACCCCAGCGTTCCGAACCGAATATACCCCGGACCAGCTCAATCCGGTCTTTAATCCCCCGCTTATGTATTTCTTCCGCCAGCAGGAGGCCGTAAGAGGAGGTGCCGATTAAGACGGTGGTCCTTAAGTCCGTCATCATTTCAATTTGTTTTTCGGTATTACCCGGACCGGTGGGAATTGCCATCGCCCCCAGGCGTTCAACTCCGGCTTGAAATCCGGTACCCGCGGTCCACAATCCGTAACCCGGCGTGACCTGAACGCGGTCCGTGCGGGTAACCCCGGTCAGGATAAGGCAGCGGGCCATCATTTCCGCCCAGGACGAGACGTCGTTGGCGGTATAGGGTACGATCACCGGTTTTCCGGTGGTGCCGGAAGAAGAATGAATCCGGACCACCTGTTCTTCAGGCACCGCCAGGAGTCCCAGGGGATACCCCGTGCGCAGTTCGGACTTGGTGGTGAAAGGCAGCCGTTCCAGGCCGGTAAAGGTTTTTATGCTGTGGGGATCAACTCCGCTATCGTTCAGTTTACGGTGGTAAAAAGGCGAATTCCGGTAAATTGCGGGTAACAGTGTGCGCAATTTTTGCTCCTGCTGACGCATAATGTTTTCCAATCCGGGTTGGTTTTCCGCTTTAATCAAGATTGCCATTCTGTGTTCCCTCCATGTTCCGGTATCCGATTTCAAAGGCACGCATGTTAATGGTCCCAAGTTTCTCCGGGACGTATTTTAAAAGTGACGCCAGTAATTGTTCGCGGCTGAAAGGAAGGCCGGGAAAGGCAGCCAGCGCTCCCAGCATTACCACATTGCCGGTTTTGGGATGCCCGGCCCGGCGGACGAGAGCGTCCAGGTCCAGAAAAGACAATCTGTCGCCGGCATATGCTTTAAGATATTCTGTAAGTGCTTCCCGGTTGTATTCCGATAGTCCCAAATGCACCGCCGCCGGGATAACGGTGGTAGTGGCGGCGATGACGCAGCCGGCCGGTTTTACTTTGGGCAGCGCCCGGACGGTTTCGGAAAGTTCCAGTCCCAGTAAAAAGTCTGCCTGCCGGTCCGGAATAATCGCACCGTACAGACCAGCGCCCATTCTTACGTGGCTGGTAACCATGCCTTCCCGTTGGGCCATGCCGGTTACTTCCGAGGTGCGTACGGAAAGACCGTTTTCCATGGCCGCCAGGGCCAGTACGCGGGAGGCCATCACAGACCCCTGGCCCCCAATACCGCTGATGACAATATTAAGACTCATGATCCTCTTGCCCTACCTCCTCGATAGCCCCTGCCGGGCAAATTTGAGCGCACACACCGCACCCCGCACAGTTTTTTAATATTACCGGGCGACCGTTTTCCCTGCCGATAGCCGGACAACCGAATTCTTCCAGGCAAATTCCGCAGGCGACACATTTTTCAGGATTAATTTGCCGGGGTAAACCTTTGGGAGCCAGGTTTGCACATTTTCGCTTCATGATTACGACCGCCGGTCCCGGATGGCTCATGGCTTCGGAAGCCGCTTTTCCGGCCGCCTGCAGGTCATACGGGTCTGCTTCCAGGACCATCTCTACTCCGCACGCCTTGATTAATTCGGCCAGGTCAATTTTTTTCGCCGGGGCTCCCGCAGCAGTGCGGCCGGTGCCGGGATGCGGTTGGAAACCGGTCATGGCGGTAGTTGAGTTATCCAGAACCACGAGCGTGATCCCGGCCTGATTATAAACGGCGTTGATTAAACCGGGCACCCCGGTGTGAAAAAAGGTTGAATCCCCAAGAAAGGCTACCTGCCGGCGGTGGGGTTCTGCCCGGTATAAACCGGAAGCAAGCGTGATACTGGCACCCATGCACAGACAGGTATCCATCGCACTTAAAGGGGGCATGGCACCCAGGGTGTAACAGCCGATATCGCCGCTGAACACCGCATCCATATCCATATCCCGGGCTGCTTTTTTAAAAGCGTAGAAGGAAGCCCGGTGGGGGCAGCCCGCGCATAAAACCGGTGTGCGCAGGGGCAATACCGGGGGGCCGGCAGGTTCTTCTTTACTTGTAGCCGTTTCTTGGGATGCGAATTTAGCGATAATTGATTTTACCTTGTCGACATTAAGTTCTCCTTCCCGGGGCACCAGACGGTCATGTTTTCCGGATATCACGACAGGTGACCGGTTATGCCAGGCCAGGGAGATTACTTGTTCCTCGACTACCGGCTCTTGTTCTTCCACTACCAGGATTTTTTCGGCCTGCTCAAACAGTTCCAGTACCGGTTTGCCGGGCAGCGGATAAGGGGTGCCTATTTTCAGCACCGAAGCGTTGATTCCGGTTAATCCCAATGCCTCGCGGACATAGTTATAGCTGATACCATCTGCGATGATGCCTATTCTGGCATTACGAGCAAGCATCAAATCATTAAAAACGGATGATTCCAATTTCCCCCGGGCCAATTCCTGGCGTTCGTTAAGCCAGGGATGTCTGCGGGCGGAAAGGCTGGGAAAAATGACCTTTCCGGAATCCTTTTTAAAGCGGGGGTTCTGCCGGGTTGGTTTAACCGCGCCTGAAAGGTCAATATCCTGGCAGGCGTGACACGTCCGGGTGGTAGGTCTTAAAATTACCGGCAAACCCAGGCTTTCAGATAATTCGAAGGCGTACCGGGTCATTTCACGGGCTTCTTCCGGCGTGGCCGGGTCCAGGACCGGCAGCTTGGCAAACCGGGCAAACATGCGGGTATCCTGCTCCGTCTGGGAACTATGCGGGCCCGGATCATCCGCCACAATCAATACCAGTCCCCCGTCAACCCCGATGTAAGCCAGACTCATCAGCGGGTCGGCGGCGACGTTCAGACCGACTTGCTTCATGGCGGCAAGAGCCCGTAATCCGGCATAAGAAGCCCCGATCGCCGTTTCCAGGGCCACTTTTTCATTGACCGACCACTCGGTGTAAAAACCTTTTTCTTCAGACAATGCGGCCAGCGTTGCCAGTACTTCCGAAGACGGAGTGCCGGGATAGGCGCAGGCCACCCGTAATCCCGCCTCCACGGCGCCGTATGCTATTGCTTCGTTGCCCATCAACAATTTTCTGGCATTCAAAAAACTTCATACCTCCCGTAAACTGATAAAAAATATTAAAGGCCGGTGTGATACCGGCCTTTATCTGGCATAACTCAGCATACCGTCTCTCCTGATCAGGACTCAGCTCACACTCAACTCTGCTCACTTTATATTTATTTCAATTTAACCTTCTTTTCTAAAAAAATTTTAACACAAGAAATTCTTAAAGTCACTAAAAAAAATTTATTATCCGTTGTAAAATATTTAGTAACCGCAGGATTTTTTATGGCCGCAAGCAAGATACCGGCTGTTTTTGATAGAATAAAGATTAAATGGTAGCAGTATATGGAAATAACAGGAACAGCGGCCGGGAATAATAGTACTAAAGGGGAGCATAGAAATGTCAAAAGTGCGGGCACACGTGCTCATAAGCGGAAGAGTACAGGGGGTGTATTACCGTTTGGAAACCAGGGAACAGGCAGTTGCCTGCGGGGTCACCGGGTGGGTCCGGAACCGCCCCGACCGTTCCGTGGAAGGGGTGTTCGAAGGGGAAAAGGAAAATGTTGATAAATTAATAGACTGGTGCCGTAAAGGGCCCGCCATGGCTATTGTCCGTAACGTACAGGTTGCCTGGGAGCCTTACCGGCATGAATTCAGTCAGTTTGATATATTATTTTAGAAGGGGTCTTGTTGTTGAAAATAAACTTGTTTTGCGCCGTCGTGACCGGAAGAATGGTTGCGCTTGCCAGCCGGTTATCGGGGCACGGAGGTTCTTCCCTGCCCGGTCTGGTTGCCGGAAAAATTTATCACCGCTGCCTGCACGACCTGGCCGGTCAGGTGCGTAAAGGGATCATTATGGTTACCGGGACCAACGGTAAAACCACTACTACCAATATGATTGCCGGGATCCTGGAGAAAGCCCGTTTTAAAGTGGTTGCCAACTACGAGGGAGCTAATATGGCTTCCGGTGTTACCACCAGCTTCATCATGAAAGCCGGCCTGTCCGGTAAAATTGACTGTGACTATGCCATAATCGAGGTGGATGAGGCTTCGGTGCCGGGAGTGATGAAAGAATTAAACCCGGAAATCGTGGTTATTACCAATTTCTTTCGGGACCAGTTGGACCGGTACTGGGAAATTGAAAAGGTCGTAGGGGTTATTCGTGATGCTTTGAATAAATACGGTTACGCCAATCTGGTTTTGAATGCCGATGACCCGCTGGTCGCCCAGTTCGGCCGAATTACCCGCCTGCCGGCAACGTTTTACGGAATTGGCCGGCACGGGCAGAGCACCGCTACCAGCACCCGGACCAGAGAGGCCAAGCGGTGTCCTTTTTGTGGTGCCGCTTTAGTCTATGATTTTTTTCATTACGGCCAATTGGGTAATTACCGGTGTGCAGAATGTAGTTTTAAAAGGCCGGAACCGGGGCTCGTAGCAATGGATGCCACCGTTACGGACAAAATAAACTGCCGTATGGTTTATAACGGGGATGAGGCCCAACTGGCAATACAAACCACGGGCATTTATAACCTTTACAACGCCCTGGCGGCTTTTGCCACCGGGTTACAGCTGGGTATCGATGCCGCAGTCATCTTAAGCGGTTTAAACCGTTACCGGCCGGTAACGGGCCGGATGGAAAATTTTGATTACCGGGGGAAACCGGTATTTTTGATTCTGGTTAAAAATCCGACGGGTTTTAATGAAGGTCTTTCCGCGTTATTTTTCAACCAAAGGAAAAAAGACGTATTTATTGCCATTAACGACAACGATGCTGATGGAAAAGATGTTTCCTGGCTTTGGGACGTGGATTTTGAAATCCTCGGTAACGGTCAACAATTTTTTAATAGTTTTTTATGCACCGGCAAACGGGGGGAAGAGATGGCCGTGCGCTTGAAATATGCCGGCGTCCCACAGGACAAGATAGCGGTTGACCCGGATATGCCTTCGGCGGTAAAAAAGATTCTGGATGGTCCCGGTAAACAGTCTTACTTTTTTTCAACTTATACTGCTTTACGGCAGGTTCATGGTATTCTGGAAGCATTAATTGCCGGGGGGAATAAAAAATGATTAAAATATGTCATCTTTATCCGGACTTGTTGAATTTATACGGCGACCGCGGTAATGTCATTGCTTTCCAACAGCGCTGCCGGTGGCGGAATATTCCGGTTGAAGTGCACGAGGTAAGTATCGGCGAAGCGCTTTATTTTGAGCAGTATGATTTTGTTTTTTTAGGCGGCGGCTCGGACCGGGAGCAAAATCTTATTGCGGCTGATCTAATGCGGTGGAGGGAGGAATTAAAAGACGCGGTTGAAAAAGGGTTGGTGCTGCTGGCCATTTGCGGCGGGTACCAGCTGCTGGGCAAATATTATTTAACCCGTGCCGGTGAAAATATGCCCGGTTTGGATATCCTGGACTTTCATACCCGGGCCGGAGACAGGCGCCTGGTGGGTAATGTGGCTATAGAGACGAGCCTGGGAGGAGAGCCGGTCAGGTTGACCGGATTTGAGAATCATTCGGGACAAACTTACCTGGGCAACATTCGTCCCCTGGGGAAAGTACTGTCGGGAAAAGGCAACAACGGTAAGGACGGGAGGGAAGGGGTTCTTTATAAAAATGTCTTTGGTTCCTACCTGCACGGGCCCCTGCTGCCGAAAAACGCCCGGCTTACCGACCATCTGATTTCACTGGTGCTTAAAAGAAAGGGACGGCAGGATACGTTGAAACCACTGGACAACACTTTTGAAGACCGTGCTTGCGCGGTCATGCTCAGGCGCATGGGCCTGCTTTAATTTTGATTATATTTATTATTATTTAGGTCTTATATATCCCTTTTCATCAAGAACGGTTCTTTTTAAAATATGTATAAAGAATCCTGTATGCAAAAAATCAGGAGGTTTAATCATGCAGTACATCGTAACCTGGGCCGAGGGTGAAGAGGTTTATTACCGTTTCGTATCCGAAGAGGAAGTTGACAGCCTGGTAGAAGCAGATAAACAATACATTGTTGCCGGACTGTCTAATTAATTTTATTTTTAAATTAAAACAAGGTTAACCTAAAAATACCGTTATTAAACCCAAGCAGGTATTTTTAAAATACCTGCTTGCTTGGTGCTGATAGAATAACCACATGATTTTTATGTGGTTTTTTTGTTTAAATGAACCACTGGCTTGTATACCTGGTTACGGTCTTCTGTCTCCCAATACCAAATCATTAACCAGCTGCAGCCGTTCGTAAGTTTCCGGTCCGACAATTCCATCGGGACTCAGTTGCTGATCACGCTGAAAGTTAATTACTGCCGCTTCCGTAACCGGGCCGTAATACCCGTCCAAGTCACCGCGGTAATAGCCGAGTATCTGTAATATTTGCTGGACGCGCAACACATCGGCGCCGGGATCCACGCCCAGGCGCAGAAGCCTGCCCGTGAAAGCATTTCCGGTTATCTTCACCCTGGTTCCGAGCTGTACAAGGTTATAAACCCGGATGACGTCGTCCGACCTCATGCGGACACATCCGTGACTGACGGCACTACCGATGGAAGCCTCGTTGTCCGTGCCGTGAATGCCGTATCCTCCCCAGGGACAATTCAAGCGCATCCACCGCACACCAAAGGGCCCGCCCGGGTTTTCAATCTTTTGAATAATTTTCCAGTTTCCCAGGGGTGTGGGTGTGTTCGGTGCACCGGCCGCCACCGGGAAAGTACCTGTTTGTCGCCCGGAACGGCTCAGAGAGAGTTCTAAGGTGCTGGTATCGATAAAAATAATATATTCGGGGGCGATGGTAAAATCGTCTTCCGGGCTGAGTCCAACGGCATTATAGGTATCCGGGCCGACAATGCCGTCTGCGGCCAGAAGGAAATTTTGCTGGGCTTTAATGACGGCGTCGCGGGTCTCCGGGGTATAGACGCCGTTAACCGGACCCCTATAAAAACCCAGTTCGGCAAGCCGTTTTTGAAGATACTGAATATCCGGCCCCACCATTAAGGGATCCATGAGCCGCAGGTACCTGCTTGCATACAACATGAAAATAACCCCTCCTTGTCAAAATACCCACGATGTTACAATAAGTGTTTTATAACTGTTAGTGAAGGTGTAATTATTTGCTTTACATTAGAAAGATTTGTGCTATTATTATATAGTAATTATATGGCAGAGGTGCCATTATTGAACGTATAAGGTAATATATATTAATACAGTATTTAATAGAGTAATTTAGTTGAAAGCAAACGGAGGTAATAAAAAATTATGAATTTTTTTCCTGCCTGGAACGATTTAAACGTTGGCGACAGTGTTACCTTTTACCGCACCTTTACTGAAGAAGACGTGGAAAACTTTATCCGGCTGACCGGCGATTTCAATCCTTTTCATACGGATAACCACGCAGCAAAAAAATGTGGCTTTAAAAAGCGGGTGGTTCCGGGGCTGCTCACCAGCAGCATGATTGCCCATGCCGGGGGTACTTTGGTTGTAGAACCGTACGCTGGTGCCAAAGTGTTTTTTCAGTATTTGGCCCCGGTTTATGTCAACGAATCAATTTGTGCCCGGGTTGCCGTAACAGGCAAAAACCATTTGAAAAACCAGTTAGCGCTTAAAATAAACTGTACCAACCAGCAGGGAGAAGTGGTTCTTGAAGGAGAGGTTACCGGAAGAATATTTCCGGCCTACAGCGGTGGAAACAGTTTGGAATATGTTGCGGATAAATAAGTGTTTTCAAATCAGAATAAATATTATTACACTACACCAAGAACCGCCTGAAAGCGGTTTTTTCAGTTATACGGCCGGTTTCTAAAGTATATTGACTAGACGAAACATTCTTCTTTTTGCCAGTTCTGCATATAATATAATATTCATTTTTTGTTAAACCCCGGCCCGGATAGCCGCATTAAAAGTTAGATACTGCTGAGAAGGAGTGAAATCCGTGAATTTCCTGAGACGTTTGGAAGAATACCTCTCCTTGGAAAGACAGTTGGCCTGGGAAGGTGATTTCAGTGATTATCTTGCTGTTATAAAGGAAAGACCTCATGTGTCGCAGTTAGCCCATGCCAAAATATATAACATGATCAAGTCTGCAGGATGGGAAGAGGACGACGGGTTAAAAAAATATAAATTTTTTCATACCGAGTTATTTGGCCTTGACAAAACCCTGGAAAAGTTGGTGGAAGAGTACTTTCACCCGGCCGCCCGCCGTTTGGATGTACGCAAACGCATATTGCTCCTGATGGGACCGGTAAGCGGGGGTAAATCCACCCTGGTGTCCATGTTAAAAAGAGGCTTGGAGAAGTTCAGCCGCACTGAAGAGGGGGCCCTGTACGGTATCAAGGGGTGTCCGATGCACGAGGAACCTTTGCATCTGATTCCCAAAGAGCTGCGGGAAGAATTTCAAAAAGAGTATAACGTTTACATTGAAGGAGAACTCTGCCCCTCCTGCCGCTTGATGGTTGAGTCGGAATACGGCGGCAATATTGAAAAAGTCAGGGTGGAAAGAATATTTCTTTCTGAAGATAACCGTTGCGGTATCGGGACCTTTACTCCCTCGGACCCCAAATCCCAGGATATCGCTGATTTGACCGGCAGCGTGGACTTCTCGACCATTACAGATTACGGTTCGGAATCAGATCCCCGGGCATACCGTTTCGACGGGGAATTAAATATCGCCAACCGGGGGATTATGGAGTTCCAAGAAATGCTGAAATGCGACGAAAAGTTTCTTTGGAACCTGCTCAGTCTTTCCCAGGAGGGGAATTTCAAAGCCGGCCGGTTCGCCCTGATTTACGCCGACGAAATGATAATCGCCCATACCAACGAAAACGAATATAAGAGCTTTATCAGTAACAAAAAAAATGAAGCCTTGCAATCCCGCATCATTGTCATGAAGATTCCTTACAACCTGAAAGTAAGTCGCGAGGTTATGATTTATGAAAAGTTGATCAAGCAAAGTGATTTGAGGAATATCCACATAGCGCCCCATACCTTGCGTATCGCCAGTATTTTTTCAGTATTGTCGCGTTTAAAGGAATCCAAGAAGCAGGGTATGGACCTGGTGAAGAAAATGAAATTATACGACGGTGAGGATGTGGAGGGGTTTAAACAAAAAGATATCAATGAACTGCAGGCGGAAGCTGTTGATGAAGGAATGAGCGGGGTTGACCCGCGTTATGTGATCAACCGGTTATCTTCCGCGCTGATCCGCACTTCGACCAAGTGTATCAATCCGCTCGATGTGCTGCGCGCTTTAAAAGAAGGGCTGGACCAGCATCCGTCGATCACGAAGGAGGAACGTGACCGCCTGTTAAATTTTATTTCGGAAGCGCGTAAGGAGTACGATGAAATGGCCAAAAAAGAAGTGCAGAAGGCGTTTGTGTATTCCTATGAAGAGTCCGCCAAAGTATTGTTTACCAACTACCTGGATAATGTGGAAGCGTACTGTAACGGAATAAAGCTCAAGGACCCGATTACCGATGAGGAATTAGAACCTGATGAAAAACTTATGCGCTCTATCGAAGAGCAGATCGGGATTTCAGAAAACGTGAAAAAAGTATTCCGGGAAGAAATATTAATCAGGCTGTCCAGTTACGCCAGAAAGAACCGGCGTTTTGAATACCATTCCCACGAGCATCTCCGGGAAGCCATTGAGAAGAAGCTTTTTGCCGACCTGAAAGATATCGTTAAAATTACCACTTCCACCAAAACGCCTGATGCTGAACAGTTAAAGCGCATAAACGAAGTGAGCAACCGGTTGATAGAAGATAACGGTTATTGTCCGGTTTGCGCCAATGAACTTCTGAAATACGTGGGAAGCCTGCTTAACCGTTAGGGGGGAAGGTACGTGTCCGGAGATAAGTATCTGATTTCCAGAGATGACTGGTCGCTGCACCGTAAAGGCGAGATTGACCGGCAGCGGCACCGGGAAAAAGTACGCGAAGCGATAAAAAAGAATCTGGCGGATATAGTTTCCGAAGAAAGTATCATTATGCATGACGGCCGCAAGGTCATCAAAGTACCCATCCGCTCACTGGACGAATTCCACTTTCGTTTTGATTACGGCAAGCAAAAACACGGGGGCCAGGGTGACGGCAAGAGTAAACAGGGCGACGTGGTTTATTCCGGACCCCACGGTTCCGGTAAGGGTAAAGGTGAAGGCGCCGGTGTAGAACCGGGGGTTGATTATTACGAAACCGAAGTGACCATAGATGAACTGGCGGAAATGATTTTTGAAGACCTGGGGCTGCCCCATTTGGAACCCAAAAAGGTTGCGGAAATCACCTCGGAAGCAGTTGAATTTAAGGATGTACGCAAAAAAGGCATCAGCAGTAATATCGACCGTAAAAGGACCATCATGGAGGCCATTAAGCGCAATGCCTTAAAAGGCCGGACGGGGGTGGACCGGATTATCCCGGAAGACCTGCGTTACAGAACCTGGGATATGACTTATCAATACGAATCCAACGCCGTAATCCTGGCCATGATGGATACCTCCGGTTCCATGGGGCCTTTTGAAAAGTACATTGCCAGGAGTTATTTCTTTTGGATGGTGCGCTTTTTACGTACCAAGTATAAAAACGTGCAGATTATCTTCCTGGCGCACCATACCGAGGCTAAACAAACCACCGAGGAGGAATTTTTTACCAAGGGGGCCAGCGGCGGAACGCGCTGTTCTTCAGCATACAAGCTGGCTTTGGAAATTATCAAGCAAAGGTATCCGCCGCAGGATTATAATATTTATGCTTTTCACTTTTCGGACGGGGATAACCTGGCTTCCGACAATGAAAAGTGCCTCCGGTTAATCAAGGAACTGCTTGAAGTGTGCAACATGGTCGGGTACGGAGAGATCGAAGGTCCGTATTACTATACCAGTACCCTGCGCAACGTGTTTAAAAAAATTCACCATCCGAAATTCACCGTGGTTACTATCAGAGACAAAAGCGGGGTCTACCCGGCTTTGAAAAAATTTTTCAGCCAGGCGCCGGGTGAGAAAACTTCCGACCCGGACCGGAATATAAGTAGTCCGGTAATATGAAGTTAACCGGTAAGCACTCTCATTTGGGAAAATAATGTTGACTGACTATAAAGAGGATAGTATAATAATTTTAAAATTAAATAGGAAATGATTTCCGAGTATACTGGCCTAAGGTTTAATACTACGGCGGTAAACCGACAGGGCTTAAACGGAAACGTTTTTGCCTCCCTTCTTGGAAAGGAAATCATGTTAAGTGTAGTGTTTTATGACTTCTGTACGTGCTTGATATGAACAGCTTTCCGATGGGAAGCTGTTTTTTATTTAGCTAGCAAGCAGGTTAAAAGTGTAAAAGTGCGGAGAGTCTTAAAACATTATTCGGTATCCTGCACGGCCGGACAATCGTGACGCAGGGATTCACATTTTATACGCCTTATTATGGGCAATGAGATTTCATGAATTCCCTCCACTGTTCAAACCCGTTGTTCCGGTCCGTTTTCCATGCAAGGAATTTGAGTTAAGTTTACTTAATTAACCGGTTAAGGAGTGTATACTCGGTGCAATTCAGACAAAAGATGTGTTGGTACAAGTTCCTGCCTGCCCTTTTGATTATGCTACTGTTTGCGGGTATGTTCAGCCTGCTGGCGCCGGAAGACGCTTTTGCTGAAGGAGGCGCTCTTGAAATAACGGGACCCGGGCTGAACGGGGAGATTACCATTACCCAGGAACAGCTCAGGGGCACGGGAGAATTACCGGACGGGATTACATTTGCCCGGCATGACGAATGGTACAGCACCATCAACACCTGGCCCACCAAAAGCTGGTACCGGGGGGTGGGCGTTAAGCTGACCGACCTGCTTGATGCCGCCGGGGGACTCAAACCGGAGGCATCACTGATCAAATTTATTGCCCGTGATGGTTTTTCAGCAACATTTACGGTGCAGGAGCTTATCCATGAACCCCGCTACCGTTTCCCCAATTTCATGAGCACCGGCCTCCCCGGCCATCTTCCCGGCGATCCGTCGGATGCAGTACCGGTAGAACCCATCATTGCTCATAAAAGTTTCTCTGCCCAGGATATGGAAGATGTTATGGGAGAAAATGCCTCCCAATATTTTAGCCGCACGGACGCAAATCATCTCTTATACGGACAGCGGGCGGTAACCCAACAAACCAACGCCGGGTTTGTCAAGCATGTCACAAAGATCGAGGTACTCACCGGCCAGGTGGAGAAATGGGAACCTCCCACGGCCGAACCAGAGCCTGGTGAGGTGCCCGTGGGGACCATGATAGAGCTGCGCGGTCCTTTCGATGACGAGGACAAGGTTCATTACACCCTGGACGGTAGCACTCCGGACATAGAAAGCCCCATGTACAACTGGGTCGCCAAGCGCTGGTGGTCATCACGCCAGGGTGAGCTGGATGAAATCAACCGCCCCATAGAAATCACGGGGGATACCACCATCAAGGCTTTTGTTACCGGTCCCGGCAGGGCGGACAGCGATATCGTCACCTTCGAGTATACGGTGCCCACGGCTCCAAACTTGACGGTTAGTCCGGCGGAAGTATTTGTAGCTGCTGATTTTTGTGGGGAGTTTGTATTAACCGTAGAAAACGATACCATTACCAGGGCAGTTTATAAAGAAAATCTTGCATTGCAAGGTGTATTTGCCCCCTTATCCATTAAGAATGTAACTAAAACAAGTGCTGCAACAGTGACGGCCGAAGTATACGGCGGTTTAAATCAAACCGGTACCGGAACCATTGCTTTGGCTGGAAATGTCTTAGCGGTCAGTGAAAATGCTTTAACGGCGGCTGTTACCGTTAAAGCCGCCGGCAATGGGGGCGGGCCGGGGAACGGCGGATCCGGACCCGGCGGAGACGTTATATTAACCATTACCGGCGACGGGGTGACGACCCCCGGGGAGTTTACCCGGTCCCAGCTGGAAGCAATGCCCCAGCGCCAGTATGTTTACAGCAGTATTAACACCTGGCCTACCAAGAGATGGTATGTGGGAAAAGGGGTTAAGTTGCGTGACCTGCTCGAGGAGGCGGGGATGAAGAGCAACGCCCGGCAGATCAGGTTTATTGCCGGTGACGGTTATTATACAACGCTTACGGTGCAGGAGTTATTAAGAGATAAACGTTATTGTTTTCCAAATTTTAAAAGCAGCGGCAGTGACGCCGACGGGCATATTCCCGGTTCTGCAGCGGGGGCGACCGAGGTCGAGCCCATTCTCGCTCTAGTCAGTGCCGCAGGCACCGATAACCCGGCCGTTATGAACGATCTTAATGCCTTGCTGTTGATGCTCGGGCAGCGCGCCGTTACCGAGCAAACCGGCCCGCTATTTATAAAATCTGTAAATAGCATCGTAGTATCCACTTCCGCAACGGGAAGCTGGGGTGCGCCGACGGCAGAGCCGGACGGCGGAACGGTACCGGCAGGTACGGAAGTGGTCCTGCACAGTCCCAAAGATGACGATGACAAAGTTTACTATACCACCGACGGCAGCACTCCGACCATAGAAAGCCCCATGTACAACTGGGTCGCCAAGCGCTGGTGGCCGGCCCGGGGGGAAGAAGCCGTGTCCGGGATCAACCGGCCCATCGAGCTGACTGCGGACACTACCATCAAGGCTGTCACTATCGGTCCCGGTAAGTCAAACAGCAAGGTTGTCACATTCACTTACAAGGTGACGGAAAATACGGTTGCCGCCGGCGGTAATATTACGCCCGGGAAAGAAAGCAAGGTAAGTCTGGGTGAAGAAGCCGTTATAGAGATACCGGCCGGCGCGCTGGCCGGGACCGGCCCGGTGGAAGTAAAGATAGAGCGTGTGGTTGATCCTCCCGCCGAGCCGGCGGGGCTTAAGATTGTCGGCGGCGTGTACGAGTTTAGTGTGGACGGCGCAACCAGCTACAATTTTGAAGAAGCGGTAACCATCAAGCTTAGCTTTGATCCCGGGGAAGTTGCTCCTGGAGAAACTCCGGCCATTTATTACTACGACGAAACCGCAAAGGAGTGGGTCGCTCTCGGCGGCGAGGTGTCCGGCAATATCGTGACCGCGCAGTTGGACCATTTCACGAAATTCACGGTGATGGCGGCAAAGAAGGTACCAGAAACGGATGTCGTTCTTAACGACATTGCCGGACACTGGGCGGAGGAAAGCATTGAAGAACTGTTCGCCCTCGGGGCCATCGCCGGTTATCCTGACGGCAACTTCAAACCGGATATTGAAATAACCAGGGCTGAATTCGTTACCATTCTGGTGAAGGCATTTAAACTTGAGTCCCTAAAGGGAAAAGTTTTTGCCGACACCGCCGGACACTGGGCGCAAGAAAACGTGGCCACCGCAGTATCCCACGGGATCGTTAACGGTTATGATGCGGACACATTCGGACCGGACGACTTGATCACGCGCGAGCAAATGGCGGTTATGACTGTAAAGGCGGCCCAACTGGCGCCGGTGACGGAGGAAATTTTGTTTGCCGACCGTGCCGCTATTTCGGATTGGGCGCGTACGGCCGTTGCCACGGCGGTACACCACGGGATCGTCAAAGGATATCCCGGCAACACCGTCCGGCCCCGGGACGGCGCCACCAGGGCCGAGGCCGCCGCAATTATAGTAAATGCACTGCCTGAGCCGAGGGCGCCGGCTGATTAGATTAGAGATTAGAGCAAATCTGGAATTAAGGGAGTGAAGAGTATGCGGCCCGGCATACATAAACGGTCCCTAAGATTTCTGATGCCCATCCTGGGTTTGCTGCTCCTGGCCGGTTTGTTTAAATTGGCGGCCGTGCCTGCGGTTGCCCTTGCCGAACCGCCGGAAGCGCTGGAAATCACCGGAGACGGGGTGGTGCATCCGTTTGTGCTGACCTTTGACGAGCTGGAGGCGATGGAGCATTACGAGCACGTATACAGTACCATCAATACCTGGCCGACCAAGCGCTGGTATACGGCAAGAGGCGTTGAACTGAGAAAGTTGATCAATTTAGCGGGAATTAAAGAGGAGGCCACCCTGGTCAGGTTTGTATCCAGCGACGGTTACGATGTGACTCTTACAGTGCAGGAACTGTTAGAAGACAAGCGTTACTATTTTCCGGGCCTCAAGGACAACCACCCCAGTGACGGGAGCATTCCCGGTTCCCCGGAGGACGCCCGGGAGGTGGAGCCCATTCTGGCCCTGGTCAGTGCCGAAGGCAGTGACCGGCCCGGAGATATGAACGACCGGGACGCGCTGCTGCTGGTATTGGGACAGCGGGCGGTAACGGAGCAGACAAACAATCTCTTTTTAAAGTATGTAAACCGCATCGAGGTACTCACTACCACCCCGGAAAAATGGGACCGTCCCAGGGCGAATATTCCCAGCGGGACGGTGGTACCCGCGGGAACCGGGATTGAGTTAAGCAATAAACATAACAACGAAGATAAGATTTACTACACCACGGACGGCAGCACCCCGACGGTAAACAGCCCGATGTTCAACTGGAGCGCCAGCCGCTGGTGGGAGCAGAGAGATGACTTGAAAGGGGTTAATAAACCCATTGAGGTTGAAAAGGATACCGTCATTAAAATGATTACCATCGGACCCGGCAAAATGGACAGCGAGGTGGTCACCTTTACTTTTACGGCTGATCTTACGGGTAAGGCGGTTGATCCGACGAAGGTTCCGGGCGGGCCGCCTACTGAGGTGACCCTTGACCGGAGTGTCATTGACCGGCCCATTGGCAGCACCTTTCAGCTGGCGGCGCACGTGGCCCCTTTCAATGCCGTTAACCGGGAGGTAACCTGGAGTTCCAGCGATACCGGCGTGGCCGCCGTGGATAACCGCGGCCTGGTAACGGTGGTCGGTCCGGGTACAGCTGCCATAACCGTAACCACGGTAGAGGGCAACCTTACGGCCACCTGCGTTGTAAACGGACCGGCAGCAGGAGAAAACAGCGGGGATGCGGTGCCGGCCGCCACCAATGCCCAAGAGCCGCAGCCGCCGGAGGTTTCTGACGGGCCGCCGCCGGAAAACGAACCGCCCGAGCCGCCCGAAACGCCGGAAGCGGTTGCCCCCGCTGCTGATGCAGTAACTTCCGAAAGAGTTCCGGAAGCTCCTGCCGAACCGCCGGTGCCGGAAGACAGGGCGCAATATTTGGCACAGAAAGAAGAGCTTGCCGCCGGCTCCGCCACTGGCAACGTCATGCAGCAGACGGAGCAGGAGGCCTGGCAGGTTTTCGCAATTTCGGCCGATACCGTACCCCTGCCGCTGCAGGAGGCTCAAGACCGGACGGCGGTCGTGACTTTTTGGTTACTGTTCATCTCGGGCGCCGGTAAAAGATACGCAGAATATAAAAGGGAGCGATGAGGCAAGTTGACGGAAACTGTTTTAGTACCCCTAAAAGAAACGATGCATGCTATTTCGTCCGGTTTATTAATGCCCACCATTACCGTTTTGTTGTTGTTACTGGCTCTGGCGGCGTTTGAGTTGGGTGCCTTGCTGGTGGAAGCCCTGACCGAACGGCGCAAGAAAAAAGTTAACGTGCCGGGGTTGATAGATACCTTTCAGGATAAGGATCCCGGGGAGCTCATGGATCAGATTGAGCGCAGCTGCCTGTTCCGCCGCCAGAAGACGGCTCTTGGCGAACTGGTCAAGCACGGTGATTTACCCGCCGCCTCCCTGAAGGCACTGGCGCGCCGGTTGCTGGCCGGCGAAGAACTGCATTACGCCCGGATCACCAATAGAACCGACCTGACAACGCGACTGGGACCCATGTTAGGATTGATGGCCACGCTGATTCCGCTGGGACCGGGTTTAATCGCGCTGGGACAGGGGGATACCAAAACCTTGGCCGATTCGTTGCTGACGGCCTTTGACGCTACGGTAACCGGTCTGGCCGCCGGAGGCATTGCTTTTGCCATTTCCCGGCTGCGGAAAAGGTGGTATGAGGATTACCTGTGTTCCCTCGAGGTTTTAATGGAGAGCCTGATGGAGGTGTTTGCCCGTGGAAAGCGGATTGAGGAGCAGGAGGCGTTGGAAGCACGAAGAGGTTAATCCCCTGGAGGGGGTGGTTAATATCGTTGACGCCATGCTGGTTTTTGCCTGCGGGCTGATGCTTGCCCTGGCTATTCACTGGAATGTTGATATTGGTCTGGGTAAGCGGGTTAACCTGGAACAAGGGGAAAAAGTCAATGAAACCCCGGAAATACGTGACGACCTGATCAAAACCCAGGGTGAGGGTAAGCTTTACGAGGAGATGGGCACGGTTTACAAAGATCCCGCAACGGGACAGCTGTTCATGCTGACTAAATAATAAGCAAGATTGTATTGAGCTTGGAGCGGCAGGCCCTTCACAGGGGAAGGCGATGAGGGTGCATGCAAGAAAGGGGAGTTTAGCGGTGCGTACGGATAATAAAAAATGGTCTTACGTGTTAATACCCATTATTCTTGGAATTTTCCTGCTGGCCGGTACGTTCAGCCTGCTCCCGCCCGCAGCGGCCCTGGCTGCGACGGAAGCGCTGGAAATTACGGGCAACGGGGTGTTGCACCCGGCAACGTTTACCCGGGAGCAGCTTGAAAAAATGGAACAGCACCAGTATGTGTACAGTTGCATTAACACCTGGCCCACCAAGAAATGGTATGTGGGGAAAGGGGTCAAGCTGTG
>Ga0334901_1001216_pt1 | contig 28461 bp, 24 predicted proteins | sample GraSluR3_MG_3_FD_207216 | JGI IMG/M metagenome (GOLD analysis project Ga0334901, IMG submission 207216) | Sludge microbial communities from methane-producing bioreactor in Wageningen University, Netherlands - Granular Sludge_15_08-R3 | ecosystem: Engineered > Bioreactor > Anaerobic >... | reverse complement strand
ACGTCGAGGCCGTGCACGAGAAACCCGTCGCCGGCCCGCAGCGCGGCAGTCACGCGCCCGTCGCCGCAGCCGAGGTGCACGACCAGACCGCCCGAAAGGCCCGCCTCTTCGAGGATTTGCCGGGCCTGTTCCCGCTCGGGATCGACTTGTGGCGAAACCGCCCACGCGGCGGGCGCCACGGCCAGGGTCGAAGCCAAGGCAACCGTCCTCCAAAACCGACGCGACGCCGTTGTGCGTGTCATGCCACCACTTTCCTCAAGGAACGGGGTTCAAGCAGGTCGAGGCTTGACTCACGCCGTGATTGTAGGAAACGTTACGCGAGTTCTCAATGTGCCGTCTCGCACCATTATATCAAGCTGTTTCTAATAACTCGGAAGAAGGGTATAGCTTGCCTGACCGGGCGCGGGACCGCGTTTTCTCGCCCCCCGCTATCCGCGACGATGTCCGGGTCGATCGCGGCGCCGTCGTAACGGGTCGAAAAGCCGAGGTGGAAACTGAGGCAAGAGGCGTGGGACTGTATGCTCCCTCGCCTCCCCCCCGGCGACCAGGTTTTCTGGCAGAACCGTTGACGCGCGGGTTCACCGCCGCTTAGATTGGATACCGTACCCACCGGCTGACGTACCCCCACGTCGGCCAAGCCCGCTTTCGTAGCCACGACGGCTCGAGAATCCCGCCGCAGAAGCACCCACAACCGAGGGCCCCATGATCAGAAAGCAGTCGATGATTCGAAAACAGTCGAGCGAAGGCATCGGCTATTCCGTTGTGGAACTCAACGACGTTCGGCACGTGTTCGCGTCCGCGGTGCCTCGATCGGGCCACGACCTGCAGGAGCAAGCTCGCGACGCCCTGCGGACGATCGAAGACGTCAACCACGAGGAAGGCACCCGGGGCTCGATCGTCGAGCAGGCCGTGTTCATGAAAGACGTCTCCCAGATCGACGCCTGCCGCCAGATCATGCGGGAGTTTTACGGCGACGAGTTGCCCGCCACGACCTACATCCTCCAGCCTCCCTGCGACGGCAAGCTCGTGTCGATCGAGGCCCTGGGCGTGGGGCGCGCGACCGAAGGAGTCAAGATCCGGCGGCTGAGCGACCGATTGGTGATTGCCGGGCACAGCGGCGTTTCATGGATCCACTGTGGCCAGATCGCACCCCGGGTTTCGTCGTCGTCGGTGTACGATCGCTCGATCGACGGGTTTCGGCAGATGGTCGAGATGCTCGGGAGCGTCGACGTGCCCTTCGAGCGGGTCATCCGCACGTGGCTCTACCTGGGCGACATCGTCGGTGCCGAGGGCGCCACGCAGCGTTACAAGGAGCTGAATCGCGCTCGCAGCGACTTCTTTCGCGACGTGTGTTTCGCCCCTGCCCGGCTTCCCGACGGGCAGAATCCGACGGTCTTCCCGGCGAGCACGGGCATCGGGACCGAGGGGCGCGACGTGGTGATGAGCTGCATTGCCCTGGCGACCGACCGCGACGACATCGTGGCCACCCCGCTCGAAAACCCCGTCCAAACGTCGGCTTTCGACTACGGGGCGGTGTACAGCCCGAAAAGCCCGAAGTTCGCCCGGGCCATGGCCCTGTCGTGCGGGCCGTTCGCGACGATCTTCGTGTCGGGGACGGCGAGCATCACCAACTCCGAGACGCGTTACGTGGGCGACGTGGAAGGGCAAACGCGGCAGACCCTCGACAACATCGAAGCGCTGATTTCGGAGAGCAACCTGGCCCGCCACGGCATGCCCGGGCTGGGCACGGGCCTCGACGGCCTGGCCCTGGTGCGGGTGTACATCAAGCGGCAGGAGGACTACGCCAAGACCCGGGCCGTCTGCGAGGCCCGGCTGGGGGAGTTGCCCACCGTCTACGCCGTGGCCGACGTCTGCCGGCCCGACCTCCTCGTCGAGATCGAAGGCATCGCTTTCTCACGCCGAATCTGACGACTCGCCCCGATGGATTTTCTCGATCTGGCCGACAAGCCGATCCTCATCTTCGGCGTCGCCAACCGTAAGAGCGTAGCCTACCACGTCGGCCGGGTGCTCACCGAGGCCGGGGCCCGGTGCGTCTACGCGGTCAAGGACGAATCGGTCCGGGCCAATGCGGCCCGGTGGCTTGGCGACGCGCCCGTGTACCTGTGCGACGTCGAGCGTGAAGACCAGATCGCCGCGCTTCGCGACGAGATCGCCGCCCGGCACGCCCCCCTGCACGGATTGGTCCACTCGATCGCCTTTGCCGACTACGCGGAAGGCGACAAGCCCTTCCACGCGACGCCCAAGAAGGCGTTCCTGCAAGCGTTCGACGTGTCGTGCTATTCGCTGATGGCGATCTGCCGCGCGTTCCAGCACCTGCTCGACCCCGACGCCTCGGTGGTGACCATCTCGATCTCGACGACGACGATGGCCAGCGAGAGCTACGGCTACATGGCGCCGATCAAGGCCGCCCTCGACTCGTCGCTGGCCTTCCTGGCCAAGTCGTTCAGCCGGTTCTCCCGCGTTCGCTTCAACGCGGTGGCCCCGGGCCTGCTGAAGACCTCGGCCTCGGCCGGCATTCCCGGTTACGTCGACTCGTACCTTTACGCCGAGCAGGTGATCCTGCGCAAGCAGGCCGTCCAGACCGAAGAGGCCGCTCACGTGGTCGCTTTTCTGCTCAGCCCTCGATCCAGCGGGATCAACGCCCAGCGGATCGTGGTCGACGCGGGCATGTCGATCAACTACTTCGACCGCGACCTGATCCGCCGCGCGATGCGCGAGGATCGGGAGGGAACCGGGTAGCACGCCGCAGGACCGCGGGCTCCGGGCCGGCGTTCGCGCGGCGAAGTCGCCGCCACGGCGGCAAGAGCGCGCCTCGGTGCACGTCGGCCCGGTCGCCCCCAGCCTGCGATGCGCCTGCTCACTTCCAGAACGGCGGCAGGTCGAGCTCGCTTTTTGGAATCTCCCTCAAGCACATGAACCAGTCGAGACACTTGCCCCCTTCCTTGCCCTGCACGCGCTCTTGGGCCGTGCCGCACGAGCCGGGGGGCGGCACGATCACGTCGTCGCCCGGTTGCCAGTCGGCCGGCGTCGCGACCTGATGCTTGTCGGCGGTCTGCAAGGCCACGATCATGCGCAGGATCTCTTGAAAGTTCCTGCCCATGCTCGACGGATAGTACAGCACCGCGCGCACCTTGGCCTCGGGGTCCATGATGAACACCGCCCGCACCGCGTGGGAGTCGTCGGCCGACGAGTGAACCATGCCGTACTTGCGGGCAACTTCCATTTTCAGGTCGGCAATCACGGGGAACGTCACCTCGACGTTCTCCATGCCTCGGTACTTGATCTTCTCCTTGATCGTTCGCAGCCAGGCGATGTGGCTGAAGTTGCTGTCGATCGACAGGCCGATGAGCTTGCAGTTCAGCGCCTCGAACTGCGGCATCAGCGTCGCGAACGTCATGAACTCGGTGGTGCAGACGGGCGTGAAGTCGGCCGGATGGCTGAACAGGATCGTCCACTTGCCCTTGTAGTCGTCGGGAAAACGAATCGGCCCCTGCGTGGTGACGGCCTCGAACGCCGGAGCCGCTTCGCCGATGAGTGGGATCCTTACCGCCTGGGGCTCGCAGCATCCGACGGGGGTTTCACTCGCATCGCTCATTCTTGTTATCCTCAGTCTTTCTCACAATGGTGAAGCAGAAAGGGCCAACCGGCGATCCCGGCGTGGGCAAGGGTCGTCGGCCGGCCTGCCGGTGCGTCGTCTCGCGGAGCCCACCGGGCCGTTAGGCGAGCCTCCGCGAGACGGCGGAACCGTGCGACAGGCATCCTCGTCAACCGAGGATGTCTACAGGCAGCGTAAAAACGCCACGAGGTCCTTCTTCTCGGCCTCGGTCAGTTTCGTCGTCAAGACGAGGTCGTGAAATTCGACCGTGTCCTCCAGCGTCAGGAGACGCCCGTCGTGCAGATACGGCGGCGAGTCCTTGATGCCTCGGAGAGGGAACGTCTTGATCGGGCCGTCGCCCGTCGCCATGCGCCCGTTGTACTCGTGGGGCTCGAAGAATCGCTCGGTGCGGAAGTTGTGCATCGAGTTGTCGGTGTAGTACGGGGGCTGGTGGCAAGCGGCGCAGCGTCCCCGTTCGAAGAACACCTTTTGGCCTCGCAACTCCGCGGGCGAGGCCTTTCGCGCGTCGAGCATGCCCAGCACGTTGAGCTTCGGCGCGGGGGGGAAGTCGAGGATCGACATGAATTCCGACATGAAGTGGACCTGGCTTCCTCGCTCCAGGACGTTCACGCCTTTCTTCGTGGCAATCACGGGGTCGCCGTCGAAATAGGCGGCCCGCTGCTCGAACTCGGTGAAATCCTCGATGGTCTTCAGCGCGCGTTGCGAGCCGAAAAGCCGCTGAACGTTCACGCCTCGCAGCGGCGGGGTGTCGAGGCGATGCCGAAACGGCTGAGGCCGGATGTCGCCGACCAGGTGGGTCGTTCCGTTGGAATGCCCGTTCACGTGGCAATCGAAACAGGTCACGCCGCTGCTCGGCTTGAGCGACCGCCGATCGTCGGTCGCGTTGAACTGCTGCTGGGGGAACGGGGTCACGAGCAGGCGCAAGCCCTCCAACTGCTTGGGATTCAGGATCCCGTTGAACAGCTCGAAGTAGTTCTGCAGCGTGACGACCTGCCCCTGCGACACGTCGCCGAGATCGGTGCGGGTGGTCAAGTAGAGGGGCGGCGGAAACTCGGGAAGCAGATGCTCGGGCAGGTCGAAATCCAGATCGAATCGCGTGAGATCGCGCCCCTCCTGCCGCTTGATCTCATCGATCTGGTGCTGGGGAAACACCATGCCTCCCTCGGGGTGGTTCGGGTGGGGCAAGGGAAGGAACCCCTTGGGCCACAGGCCCTTCTCGCGGATCTCTTCGGGCGTCATCGCCGCCAGGTCCTGCCACGACTTCACGCCGCGCGGCAGCTTGACCCGCACGCCCTCCTGGACCGCCTTGCCGCCCGACATGGTGACGCCTTGCGCGGCCCGATCGCTCAAGTCGTACCGCTCGTCCAACAACCGCATGTGGCGCTGCATGACCTCGGCCTTCGCCGCCGACATCCGCGCCACGGTGTCGGCGAAACTCTCGTGGATGACGACCGGCGAGTAGCTGGTCGCGGGCTGTTGAGCCCCCCCGGGCGCAGGAAACCAGACGAAGGGTCCGATCGCCAGTGCCGCGCAAACCGCCTTGGCGGTTCCATAAGAACCCGTCCTTCCGCTCATCGCGTTGCCCTCCCATACTTGGCAAAGAGACGTGACCTGGTGCCGACGGTCGAAATCTCGCGTGCCGCCGGCGCGTCGGCCGAAGTGCACTACGATACCACCTGGAAAGTATTACCATCGCTGTCGAGTTGTCAACCCCCGGTGTCCGGTGGGGCGGCGGTCGGGCCAACGAACCCACCCGGCTCCTGCCGGGGCCCCGTGGATGCCACGGCGCGAACCGTGTAGACTGGCGGGGTCTCTTCCGATACGAGGCAGGGCCGCAATGATTGTGCTTGTCGACAATTATGACTCGTTCACCTACAACCTCGTGCAGAGGTTGGGTGAAATCGACGCGGCGCTCGACCTCCGCGTGTTTCGCAACGACAAGGTCACGGTCGACCGGATCGAAGCGCTGCGCCCATCCCATTTGATCCTCTCCCCCGGCCCCTGTACCCCGGACGAGGCGGGAATCTCCATGGAGTGTGCCACATTCTTTGCGGGAAGGATACCCATCTTGGGAGTATGCCTGGGCCACCAGTCGATCGCCCAGGCTTTCGGGGCAACGATCGTGCGGGCGGGCCGGTTGATGCATGGCAAGACCGACCTGATCCATCACGACGGGCGCGACTTGCTCGAGGGACTTGAAAACCCGCTCCAGGCGACCCGCTACCACAGTCTCGTGATCCAGCCCGACACGCTTCCCGCACAATTCGAGGTCTGCGCCTGGAGCAATGCTCCCGACGGAACACGGGAAATCATGGGCATCCGGCACAAGGAGTTCCCGCTGTTCGGACTGCAATTCCACCCGGAGAGCTTTCTGACCGAGTGCGGTCCGCAGATCCTGGCGAAGTTCCTGGCGGTACGATGCCCCTGATCTCGGCGAAGCTCCGCGCGTGGTATGGCTCGACCTTCGGTCACGGCCTGATCGGTGCGGCTGTGCTGTGGGCCGCCCTGCCACCGCTCGACGCGGTCGGCCTCTGGGTGCTGGCCTGGATCGCCCCGATCTGGTGGATCGCGCTGATCGTGCGCGAGCGTCTCGCCGATCGCCGCCCTTACTTCAAGCTGTGGCTGGCTGGGTTTCTGTTTTGGCTGGCCGCTTTGTACTGGCTTACGCTGCCCCACTGGCTCACCTCGTTCGGCTGGGTCGCCCTGGCCTTTTACTTGGGTTTCTATTTACCGGTGTTCGTGGGCCTCAGTCGCGTCGCCGTGCACGGGCTGCGCGTTCCCGCCATCGTGGCCGCCCCCGTGGTGTGGACCGGTCTCGAGCTGGCCCGGGGCCATCTGCTGTCGGGTTTCACCATGGCCAGTCTCGGCCACACCCAGTACCGTTGGATCGGCCTGATCCAGATTAGCGATCTGGCCGGGGCCTACGGCGTGAGTTTCGTGGTCATGTTCGCGGCCGCCTGTCTTGCCGCGATGCTTCCCTTGGGTGGACGGCCCCGATCGTGGCGGCCGCTCGCGCCCCTGATCGCGGTGCTTGGCGCGGTGCTTCTGTATGGCGAGAGCCGCAAGTCGACTGCCCAAGCCACGGAGCCCCGGGCCCGCATTGCCCTGATTCAGGGCTCGATCGACACGGTGCTCGTGCCGCCGCCGGGCACTCGGGAGCGGACCCAAGCCCAGTACGTGCGGCTTTCGGAGGAGGCGGTCGCCCGGTACGGCCGGCTCGATCTGATCGTCTGGCCCGAGACCATGTTCGCCGGCTACCTGTTTGCGTACGACCCGAACACGCCGGCGCCCCCCGATTCGGGCCTCTCTCAGGCGGAGTTTCATCTGCGGCTGGAACGGTATTCCCGGGAGCAGCGCAAACCGCTCCGGGAGTTGGCCGAGCGATGGGCGACGCCGCTTCTCGTGGGCATCCCCGCGTATCGCGTGGGGCCCGACGGCGAGAAGCTCTTCAATTCGGCGGCCTTCGTTCCGCTCGGCGACGGGCCCATCGGGCGCTACGACAAGATGCACCTGGTTGCCTTCGGCGAGTACATACCGTTCGCCCGGTACTTCGACTGGCTGGTGCAGCTCACTCCGCTGAGCACGCTCGGCACCGCCCATACCGGGACAACGCCCGTCGCGTTCGACCTCGACGCGCTCCGCATCGCCCCGAACATCTGCTACGAAACCGTGATTCCCCACGTCATTCGCGGCCAGGTGGCGGCGCTGACCCGGGCGGGCCGCGAGCCTGACGTCCTGGTCAACCTCACGAACGACGGCTGGTTCTGGGGCTCCAGCGAGTTGGACATGCACCTGGTCTGCGGCGTGTTTCGCGCGGTCGAGTGCCGCAAGCCGTTGCTGATCGCGGCAAATACGGGGTTTTCGGCCTGGATCGACGGCGACGGCCGCATCCTCGACAAAGGACCCCGCCGAGCGACCGACACGCTGCTGGCCGAGGTCGCGCCCGACGGGCGATCGAGCTGGTACCTGAAGCACGGCGACCTCCCGGCCGGGCTTTGCCTCGTCGCCTGCGCGGTCTTTGCCGTCGTCGGCGCGTGGCAGCGCAGGCTCGCCGGAACACGTCACCCCGCCACGTCGTGCGGGGCGGGATCGAGGCACTCGTGAAGAGAAACGACCGTGCGCTTTCCGCTTGCGCTCGGCGACGAGGGGCTCCCCGCCGGCATTGGTCGGCCGGGTCGTCGAACGCGTCGAAAGAGACGAACCGAAGCACCTCTCCCGCCTGGTCCTCGCGAGTGAGATTGGCGTTGGGCTAGCACAAACCGCGGGAAATCCGCCCTGCCGCACCCGAAGAATGTCATCGACTTCCGCCACGCGGAAATCGGCGTTCACGAGCCGGCGCCGGGGGGTCGGCTCAGGGTCATGGATCGGCCGTGGCGCCTCGCTGGCGCCTTAGTTGTTCGACGGCGACGGTCACCGGCGAGGGGGCGTCCTTGGTCGCCCGCTCCTGAGGGGCGACCTTCTCGATGGCCTCGTGCAGGGCGTAGCAGGCCGTCTCGTAGTCGACCCCGGCCAGATGCGCGACCAGCCGCGTGGCGCGGTCGACGAGCTTCTTGTTGCTCGTTTCGACCCGCGACATGTAGTTGCCCTCGACCCGCCCCATGCGCGCCATCGTGGCCGTCGACATCAGGTTGAGCGTCAGTTTGACGGCCAGCCGGTCCCAGAGCGCGAAGGGCGAGGCGGGCAGATCGCACGCCACGTGGAACACGTCGTCGACCGGTCGGTCGGGCGGCGCCGGCCCCACGGCCACCGCGGCGGTGCGCGCGAACGACGCGGCGTGTTCGACGAACACCCGGTCGAAGGCCTCGCGTGGCGGGCCGGCCTGGCCGATCTCGTCGCCCACGAGAATCATCGCCAATCCCGCGTCGTCGGCCTCGAAACGCGAGGGGTCGATCTCGTTGCCGATGGCGAATTTCTCGATCTCGCGGTTGTCGAGCGTCGGCGGGGCGTCGCGCAGATGCGGGGCCACGTCGAGCGAACGGTACACCGACGCGGGCCAGTCGATCCCCCGCGGCTCGCGGCGCAGCAACCGGCGCCACGCCTCTTTCGCCGGGTAGCGCGGGTTCTTCACGAAGGCCCAACTGCGGGCCGAGACCTCGTCGTCGCACTTACGGAACGGCGGAAGGCGGAACGTGGGAGCCCGCTCGGTCGTGTCGGTCAGCACGTCGAGCAGGTAACGGTCGGTCATGTAGGTGACCAGGCCGTTCCGGCGGTAAATCGCCTCCTCCCACTCGACGAGTCGCGCGATCGTCGCCACGTTCTCCTGCCGCGAGAGTTCTTCGAGCAGGCGGCCGAAAAGCCGGGAATAATCGGCGGGCGATCGGGGCGCGATCCCCAGTTGCCGCATTTCGTCGTCCGTCAGACGGCGACGCAAGACCTCGCCCAGGGCCGCCTCGACGGCGGCACCCAGGGCGAGCAGCTCGGCCGTGGTGGCCTGCATTCGCGTCGACCCCGCCACCGCCATGGGCCCGGTGTACAGGTCGAGCTTCACGATCCGCGGCTCGTCGATCACTTGGCGGGAACGTTCGACGTGTTGGCGCAGAACCTCGCTCGGATTGTTGTACACGAAGAACGCCCTCGCCCCGGCCGCGAGACCCTGCCACGCGGTGCCGATGACGAACGAGGTCTCTCCTCCCTCGGTGACGGCCACCACGACGTCGCCCGACGCCACACCCGCCCGGGCAAGCTGATACTCGCCCAGGTCGCGCGAGTCTTCAAAACCTTCGACCGATCGGATCAAGGCATAGTCGCCGCCGGCCATGACGCTTCTCGTCGCCCCTTCGGCATGCGGGAAGCACGAACACCAATCGGGCCGCTTCGCGTGCAGGTCTTGCCAGAAAGCGCGCCAGGCGGCCTCGAGCAAGATGGCCAGGCGCCCCGTGGCCCCGCAGCCCGTGAAGAATACCCGCTTGCCGTTCGTCACCGCTTCGACCAGCGCGTCGACCAGCCGGCCAAAGGGCTCGCTCGCCACGACGCGCTCGATGGCGGGCGCGATCTCCTCGTCGACCCTCATGAGCATGCGGATTCCATCCGCCGTGCTCGCCGCGATCGTCTGCGAGAGCGACGCGGTCTTCGGATGGGAACTCTCGGTGGGCAGCATACCCAGCCGAAACGCCTGTTCGCGTTCCAGAAAGCGCTTGGCTTTGTCGCGGGCTGTGTTCATGGCTTCTCAAGAATGTCGGTGTTCCTTTCCCGAGACGGGCGACGCGGCCGTCGCGGCGTCCGCGCCCTGCCATCTCCGGTGCTCCGGCCCGAGTCGCTCGGGAAACATGACCGCGATCATGGTATCCGGCGATCGACTCGGCAGCCACCCCGGGGGGGTGATCGTGGCCGTCTCCGTCACACTCAAGCGTTACGTGGCCCCACCCGATCCGACGCCGACGAGTGCCTGGGGCAACGACTGCCTGGAGTCGGTCGCCGCGCCGTTTGCCTGAAGAGCGACGCCCACGTATAACTAACCATTGAGCGAACCCGCTGCCCACCGAACCCCCACCCACGTTACCTGCCATGAAATCGTGTCGCCCCCTGACCGCCGCTCGCTGTCTGGCCGTGTGCCTGGCCGGCGCCATCGCGATCGTTTGGGTCGCTGGGACCCCTGGCCGAGTCGAGGCTTGCAGCACGCCGGTCTACCGCTACGCCATGTACAATTGGCCGCCGGCCCCCTACTTCGTGTTCTACTTTCACAGCGGCCAACCTGCCGAGGAGGATGCCGAGGTCAACGAGTGGATCAAGAAGCTCTCCGTCGAGGGACCCAAGGTGGCGAACCTGCTGCTCGAACCGGTCGATCTGAGCCAAGACGGCTTGGACCGCATGCCCGAGGCCGTCAAGCAGCAGTGGCAAGCTCACGCGGCCGATGCGGGCGAGTCGCCGGGACCGGCCCATCTGGTCTTCTCGTCGTGGGGGGCTCCCCTGTTTTCGGGCCGGCTCGACAAGACGACCTTGGAGGCCATGTCCGAATCGGCCACGCGCACCCAGGTCGCCAAGGCGCTCGAGGCCGGCGACGTGGCGGTGATCCTCTTTCTACCCGGCTCCGATCCGGCCGAAAACGAGCGGGCCGAGAAGGTCATCGAGGAGGTGATCGCGAAGGCCGCGGCCGGCGAAATCCCCGTCGATTCGGCCACGATCGACCCGGCCCTGTTGTACGGCCAGGTCCCGAACGCGAGCGACGAGGACGCGGCCGCGCGGGAAGCCGCCTTCCGCGAGGCATGCCGGCTTTCGATTGGAACCGTCCAGCTCGATCGCTCCGACCCGAACGAAACCTGGTTTCTCAACTCGCTCACCGCCTTGGAGCCCGATCTGGACGACCTGGCCGACCAGCCCATGGCATTTTTCCTTTACGGGCGAGGCCGGGCCATGTTCCCTTACGTGGGCAAGGGAATCACCACGGAGAACCTGACGGGCGAGGTGCAGTTTCTCAGCGGGGCGTGTTCGTGCATGGTCAAGGAAGGCAACCCCGGGCGGGATCTGCTCTTCCGTTGGGATTGGGACGCCACGGCCGAGGCGGTCGCCATGAAATACGAACAGTTCGACGGAGGCCCCTACGCATACCAGGAGTTCTCGCCCGACGACGCCCCCATGGCGCCCTCCGACGGTCAACCTGCGACCGAGGGCGCGTCACCGGAAACGGAGGGCGCGGTCGTCGGCGATGCGACCGGCGACTCCGACGCCTCGGTCGCCACCGCCGCGTTGGCGGCGGCTCCGGCCGCTTCCGAGCGGCCGGGCCCTGCGGCCCCCGAGGGCCGCGCGTCCGAAAAAGCCGAGATCGCCCCCGGAGCGGTTCCCATCACGGGACTCGAACCGCCCTCGTCGTTCGCCCGCCGCCAGTTGTGGACGATCGGCGTCGGGCTTGGCCTCGGGGCCGTCGTCGTGTTGGCCGCCGGGGTGATTCTGATCCGTCGGCGAGCCGCGTATTAGGAGACCGACAACCACGCATCATGATCCAGCTTCAAGAAGTCACGAAGGTCTATCGGACCACCAACGGGCCGGTCTCGGCGCTGGCCGGAATCAACCTTCGCGTCGAGAAGGGCGAGTTCGTTGCCGTTCGCGGCCCCAGCGGCTGCGGCAAGTCGACCCTGCTGACCGTGGTCGGCGGGCTCGGCCAGCCCACGTCGGGCTCAGTCGTGGTGGCCGGAGAGGACATCGTCCGCATGACCTCGGGCCAGCGGGCCCGATTTCGTGCCGAGCGGATCGGGTTCATCTTCCAGATGTTCCATCTGCTGCCCTACCTGACCGTGATCGAGAACGTGGCGGCGGCCGCCTTGTCGCGTCGAAAGACCGACGCCCGCGACCGCGCCGAGCACCTGCTGCGGGCCTTTGGCCTCGGCGATCGGCTGGCGCACCGACCCGCCGAACTGAGCACGGGCCAGTGCCAGCGCGTGGCCATTGCCCGCGCAATGATCAACCAGCCCGATTTGATCCTGGCCGACGAGCCGACCGGCAATCTCGACGCGGCCAGTTCGGAAGGAGTGTTGGATCTGTTGTCGAGTTTCCACCGCGACGGCGGGACCGTGCTGCTGGTGAGCCACCAGGAATCGGCCGCCCGCTACGCCCAGCGAACGATCTGTTTGCGCGAAGGCCTGATCGAGTCGAACTGACCCCGCGAGTGGTGGCCGAAGGCGATCGGCCGGGATCGAGCGGCCGCGCCTTGCACGCGGCCGCGCCTTTTTGCCGGCGGCCTTCTTGAAATAACCCGCCCGCCGCCCCATCATGAGAGGTTACCGTGGATTGGCCGTGCATCGCGGGAGCACCGCGGCTCCCGACGCGTGGTACATCGGGTCTACCGGAAACAGGGACACAACGCGATGGCCGAGGAAGACACGAATCAGACCGGTGAGCAGGAGGTCCGCCAGGCGAAGCGCATTCTCGTGGTCGACGATGACCGCGAGATCGTCGAGTCGATGCGGCTCGCGCTGGAGGCGCTGGGATACCAGATCCTGGTCGCCCGCGACGGCAACCAGGGCTTGGCCATGGCCGAGCGGGAGGACCCCGACCTGGTGATCCTCGACATGATGATGCCCAAGCGAAGCGGGTTCCTCGTGCTCGAGCGCCTGCGGCGCACCCGGCGCATTCCCACGCGCGTGATCATGATCACGGCCAACGAGGGGAGCCGCCACAAGGCCTATGCCGAGATGCTGGGCGTCGACGACTACATCCGCAAGCCCTTTGCCATGGACCGATTGATCGACAGCGTCAGTCGCCTTCTGGCCTGAAGGGGTTTCGATGAGTTCCGAACCACGCCCGGAAGTCTCGCGCGAGCCGGCCTCGGGCCTGCATTGCATCCATCTGTACTACCGATTCGACCGGGCCAAGCTCCGAGGGCTCGGTCCCACGGAGCTGGCCGACGGATGCCGCGCGTTCGTCGGCGCGCTCGACGCCGCGGCGCCCCACGCGCCCTCGCGACTTCAAACCCTGATCGTCAGCGGGCACAAGGCCGATTTCGGTCTGATCGCCCTGGACGCCGATCCCCTGCGCGTCGACGACATGCACCAGATCCTCATGTCGGGCCCGCTTGGGCCGGCCATCGTGCCCACCTGGTCGTTCGTGTCGCTCACCGAGGTCTCCGAGTACCTGCCCGACCTCGAACAGTACGGCCGGCGACTCGCCGCCGAGGGCCTCGATCCCGAGGGCGCCGAGTACCGGACCAGGCGAAAACAGTACGAGCGCCGGCTCGAAATCATGCGGCGCCAGCGCCTCGCGCCCGACCTGCCGAACTGGCCGGCCGTCTGCTTCTACCCGATGAACAAGAAACGCGATGCCCACGCGAACTGGTTCACCCTCGATTTCGACCAGCGCCAGCGGCTCATGGAAGAACACGGCCGGACGGGCATGCACTTCGCGGGCAAAGTGACCCAGATGGTTACCGTCGCGCTCGGCTTGGACGATTGGGAATGGGGCGTCACGCTTTGGGCTCGCCATCCCGAGTTCCTCAAAGACATCGTCTACCGGATGCGATTCGACGAGGCCAGCGCCCGCTACGCCGAGTTCGGCCCTTTCTATGTGGGCTACCAGGCGCCCCCCAGCCAGGTCCTCCAGCACTGCCGCGTGGGCCACGAACACGAGAGCGCGCCGTAGGCGCCCGACAGGCGATTTCGTCGGGCGAAACGGAAAGCGCGATTTCGTCGTGTCGCGAAGTGGTTGGTCGTTTCAGCCGCGACGAGTGACGCGAGAGCGTGCGCGGTCGCCTTCTCATCCGTCCACCGGCACGCGCGCGTCGGGAGATGACATAACCTTGCGGGCCAGGGCACGAAAGCCGCCGTGCGGCGCAATGACCAGAACGCGCCCGGGAAGCTTGACCAGCGGGATCAGGCGCGACACCAGCGCCGCGTCGCGGTCGGCACCCGAACGCCCCCAGAAGTTCGGCCTCGTCCTTACGCAGAGCACAAACAGGCGCTGGCGAGGGAAGTGCTTCAATTCCTTGCGGACCAGGTAGGCCGAATGAAGGTCGCTCTGGTGGACAAGCAGGTCGCGCAGGGCGGCCAACTCGTCGGGCGTCAACTCGTGGTGCACGAGGCGATCGGCCGGCGAGACCATGCTTCGCTCCTGTTCGGCGGCGGCCCGGGCGACCTGATACCGGCTCTGCTGCGCGCGCACTTCCTGGAGCCGGCTCGTCTGGCCGGCCGACTGAAAATGCGCGGCCAGCGCCTCGCACGCCTGCGGAAACAGCTCGTCTTCCTCCCGGTCCAGGATCCGCCGAAGGTGGCTCTCGCCCTCGGGTTGGCCCCGTTCGAGCAGGTGCTGCCCCAGCACGAGGTTGGCGGCCGAGTGCGTCGGGCGCAGGGCCAGCAGTTGACGCAGCAAGGGCTCGGCCGCCTCGGGCCCCCGAAGATCGAGCACGGCCAGGGCCTTTTCCCACAAAAGGTCGGCGTCGGCCCCGACCTCGGCGTCGACCTGCCCGAGCGTTTCGAGGCGACGCCCGAGCAAGGCGGCCCGGCCGTGCCGGCTCCGCCAGGCTTCGCTTGCCTCTTCTTGCCAGAGCGAGTCGACCGCGTCGCGGATCGCGCCGAGCCGGTCGCCGAACAGCAGCGCTGCGGCCGACGGGCACGGAGCTGGAGGAAAGCCGCCCGCCCGGCACGAGTCGACCGTCAGGCCGAATGCCCGAAGCCGATCGGAAAGGCTGGGGTGGGTGTCGAGATGGTCGGTGAGGGTGCGTGCCGCCTGGTCCATCCACCGCGCCGCGTCGTTCGCGTCGGGCGGCTCGGCGAGGGCGGCCGTGAGTTCTCGCATCACCCCGGACGGAGGCTCGGGCTGGGTGTTCGCCCGCTGCCACAAGTCGGGCCAGAACTTCTCTCTCAGTCGACGCCCCTGGCACTCGATGCACCACAAAGCCGATGCCGCGTGCCCGACGCCGGCCCACTGGGCGGAGAAGCGGTCGGCGTCGTACTCGTCGGCACGCGAAAGCACAAAGGCGTAGGCGTTGAAGCGGGGCCAGTACCAGTCGACGAACGCGAGCAGCCACTTGCGCACGGCCCGGCCCGCGCTCGACTTCGCCGGCTCGTGCAGCTCTTGGACCAGCCGCTCCCACGTGCGACGCAGCCGGTAGATCCACGCACCGAACCGCCCGTGACGGGCCGACAGGTGGACGAACTCGTGGGCCATGACCGCCTCGAACTGTTCGAGCGTCAGGACCTCGAGCAGGGGCAATCCGATGCCGAGGCGATTGCGGCTGAAACCGAACACGCCCAGTCGCGGAAGCTGCTGCACCCCCGCGTTGAACTCGGGCGTGATCAGCACGTGGTGCAGTCGTGAGGTCTTCCGTGCCTCTCGAAGCGAAGCCAGCACGTCGAACAGCCGGGGCGCTTCGCTCGGCCGGATTTCGCGACCCGGGTGCGGCGACAAACGCACCCAGAGGAAGTAGACGGCCTGGATGCCGCCGAAGGCGAAGAGCACGGCCCCCAGCCCGACCAGGATCAGCCCCACGCTCGTGTCGACGGCCCCAGCCGCGGCATAAAACAGCCCCCCGAGCACCGCCAGCAGCAGCAACCCAAAGAGAAACCCCGCGTACCCCAGGGCCACCCAAAGGCCGACGCGGCAGCGCAGGGCCAGCGGCCTCGATCCCAGGCGATCTTCGATGCGGCTGACCAGGGCGTCAAACTCGTCCCGCGTCATCCCATGGCTCCCGGCACGTCAAGGTTCGCGGGCCACGGCCTGCTTCACCAGATAATAGAACGGGAAGCGGCTGACGTTGAGACGTTCGGCTTCGGCCGCCAGTTCGGCCCCGCGCTCCGGATGCTGCCGGGCCAAGGCCGCCAGCAGCAGGGCCTTGTACCCCACGTCCAACACGATTTCGTCGATTTGTTCCCGGGTCGGCGGCACCGGGCTTCGTAGAAGCGCCGCCGCACGCTGCCTATCGGCATCCTTCCGATCGAATCCGGCACAGGCCCGTTCCCTCCAGATCCGGGCCTCGTCCTCGTCGCCCGAACACGCGAACGCCACGCTTGCGGCCAGGGCGTTCGACGGTTCTTCCAGCCGCTTGGCCAGCTCCGAATCGCGCACCACGTCGGCCGGCCGGCCCAGGGCAAGCAGCACGTGCAGTCGCAGGTCGGGCTGGACCCGATCGGGGGCCGTTGCCAGCGCCTCCTCCAAGGCCCTCAGCTCGCCGAGGGTGAACTGCAGCCACTGTCGAAGGGCTTGAAGATTGTCGCCCGAACGCGCGGCGGCGGGGATTCGAGCCTCCCAGTCCGCATACGCCGCCCGGGCTTCCTCCGACTTTCGCTGGACGGCCAACACCTCGCAAAGCCGCATCAGCGCGGCGACGCCCTCGTACGGCGACGCACGGGCCACCCGCTCGCGATACTCCGCCTCGAGCGGGCCGAACTCGCCTTGGGCAAGTCGGACGACGTGCCGCAAGCGCTCGAGAGTCGGATCGTCGAGATTTCGATCCAAAGCCTTGTCGACCCCATTTCGGCTCTCCCGCCAGTCGCCGCGGGCGGCCGCGTCGGCGGCCAGAGCGAGCCAGGGCCAGGCAAGCGAGCCATCGGCGTCGCATGCGCGGCGAAAAAACTCCAACGATTCGGCCCGAGCCAGACTCGCGCGCCCTCGCAAGTACAACAGGACGGCGCTTTCGGGGTCCTTTTCGAGCGCTTCGTCGTAGCGGGCCAGCAGGAGGTCGCGCGCGCCCGGTTCGACCAGTTCCTGATAAGCCCGATGCCAGGAAATCACGATCGGGTCGCGCCACAACCCCCGTTCGAGAAATGCCCGGGCCCGATCGGTCCGATGTTGCAACTGCGACTCTTGGACGTAGGATGCGAGCAGCGCGGCATCGGCCGGCGTTCGCCACAAACGAGCCTCGGCGAACCGGAACGCGGCCGAGGCATCGCCGTCGGCCAGCGCGTACTCGAACAGTCCGACCGCCGGCTCGCCGATCACCGACAGGTGCGTCTTCACCACCTGGGCTCTGCGGCTTTCGATCTGGATCGTCGGCGGCGGGGCCTCGAAAACGTAGTCGACGTGCGGGCAGTACACGACCTGGTCGCCGATGAAGAACTCCCGCTCCGAGGGGCGCGGGTTTTGGGCATAGTAGAGCGTGTCGAGGGCCAGCGGCGCCGCCCCGCCCACGTTGATCGCCCAGACCGGCGATTTCGTCCAACGCTCGAAATAGCCCGTTCGCATGTCGAGGTCGAACTGCTCGGAGTACGATCCGCGGACCGTCACCTGGTGCCGGCCCTCGGCGAGCTCGACCTGCGTTCGCGAAGACACGGCCAGCGGCGGCCCACCGTCGATCGAGACCTCGACCGGCTGGCCCAGCTCGTTCATGACAATCACGGTTCGATGCCGTCTCTTGTACTCGTTGACGCCGGCCATCCCCAAGGCGGCCAGCAGCAGCACGACGGCCCCGAAGGCGGCCCAACGCTGCCACGGCGCATAGGTCTCGGATTTGGGGTTCAGCAACCCAGCCAGCGAGAAGGAACGCTTCGGCAGGATGCTTTCGTCCCCGCCGGCGGCCTTCTCCGAGGCGCTCACGAACTTGCGGAACCCGTGGATCTGCCCAACCCGGGGAAACTCGGCCACAAGATGCTTGCAGATCGCGATCACCTCGGCGTGTCGTCCCACCCGCTGATACGCTTGCGCCAGCCCCTCCAAAGGGCCCAGCGAGTACAGCTGGCCTGCGCCGGGCTCCTCGAGGAACGCGAGCAACGCGCGGGCTTCGTCCAACTCGCCGTTCATCGTCTTGCGCAATGCGACCCCGACGCGGGCCTCGGGAAGGTCGGGACGCAAGGCGAGGGCCTTCTCAAACAGCGGCGTGGCCTCCTGCGACGAGCCCACCTGGTCGAGATGCGAGGCCAATCCCGCGCAGAGCACGGCGCTGCCGGGATACTCTTCGACGACCGCCTCGCGGAACGTCTTCGCGTCGTCGTGCAAATGGAATCCGAGCATCTGGGCGTGCAGCTCCAAGGCCGCCTCGGGCGAGGGCTGCGCCCGATATCGCTCCATGGCCCCCGACACGTTGAGTTGCCGGACCATTTCCCATTGGTCGCGCTTGGCCGCGAAGTGCCGGCTGCACGCGGGACACTGGTCGATGATCCGCTTGCGTCCCAGGGGAACAAGGGGGATGAAGAAGACCACGAACCACAACCGCGTATCGTACGATTCCAGTCGCCCGACGCCGCCGCAGGCTTGACACACCCCGGTGCGGGCCTGCTTGTTCTTCTTGCCGTAGTAGTGCGTCCCAATTCCGTTGATGGTTGTGGGCATGGTTGCGTGGCCTCGGCAAGGAATCTCCTCGTTCGCCGAGGGGCATTATAGGGCCTACCGGCAATCGCTGAACACCCGGTGCCCCGACCTGGGGTCCCTCTCGCCGCGCAGCCCCGAGTCGCGCCGGATTCCAGGCAGGCCGGACACCGACGCGCAAGCGTTCGGGGTTCGATGTACGGGCGCGTCCGAATTCAGGGCAACTCGAGACCCGCCGCGCAGCGGGGTCTGCCGCCTGCCCGATGATTCACCTAAGTAAATTCTGCCATTGGAGTTACGACCATGCGACACCAGAGAGGAAGACGGTCCGCGGGCCGCGGTCTTCCATGATCCCGCGCCGATCCCCGTTCTTCCGGCTCGCCAAGCGGGTCGGGTTCGGATAGAATCGTACTCGCCTTCGAGGTGGGAGAGAATCGAGCCGAGGCTCCTTCCTGTTCAGATTGTGGTCTGTTAAGAACGCCTGCCCAGTCCTTCTTCTCACGCCCGCACTTTGACCGGCCCCCACCTGGCACCAGACAGGCGGCTCGAATTCGAGTTCCCGGCGGTCGGGCAATCGTCGCTCGACTCCTTGGGGGCGCGGGTGCCCACCGGGTCGCGACCGAGTTTCCCTCTCCCCCAACCTCTGCCCAAGAAAGTCTCACGATGTTGTCCACGAGATTCCACGTGCTGTGCGCGCTCGTCGCGGTTGCCGTATCGAGCCGGTCCCTCGCCCAGGAGGCCGGGCAAGAGGCCCCACCGCCCGCTGAGGAGAAGCTCGCCGCCGTGGTCAACGGCGACAAGATTACGGAAACCGAGCTCGCGGCCGCGGTCCAAAGCCAGTTGCAGGGCCGACAAATCACTCCCGAGCAGACCGCCGAGATCCGCCGGCTGATCCTCGATTCGCTCATCGACGCGCGCCTGGTGGCGCAGTTCCTGGCCGACAAGAAGATCGTCGCCGACCCGAAGGAGGTCGATACGGTCATCGAAGACATCAAGGGCCAGGTGGCCGGCGCGGGACTCGAACTGGCCGACATCCTCAAACGTCAAGGCCAGACCGAAGACTCGTTGCGATCGCGGATCGCCGAGCAATTCGCCTTCCGCAAGTACGCCGATTCCCAGATTACCGACGCCTCGGTGCAGAGCTACTTCACGGCCCACAAGGAGGAGTTTGACGGGACCGAAGTGCGGGCGAGCCATTTGCTGCTAAAGGTCGATCGCGATGCCGACCGCGAAGCGAAAAAGGCGGCCGCGGCCAAGATCGCCGCGATCCGCAAGGAAATCGAAGGGGGCCTCGATTTCGCCGAGGCGGCCAAGAAGCATTCCGACTGCCCCAGCTCTTCCGAGGGAGGTGATCTTGGATTCTTCCCGCGACACAACCGCATGGTCGAGCCCTTCGCCGCCGCGGCCTTTGCCCTGGCGCCGGGCTCGATGAGCGAGCCGGTCGAGACCCAGTTCGGCCTGCATCTGATCAAGGTCACCGAACGCAAGCCGGGCGACCAAGGTCTCGACGACGTGCGCGACGAGGTCAAGGAGGTCATCGCCGGCGACCTCTGGGAGAAAGCGGCCAAGCAACAGCGTGCCGCGGCAAAGATCGAGATCGTCCAGTAAGCCACGTTGCGGGGGACGATGCTCGCCTGCACGTCGTGGGGCACGTTTCCAACGTGCCGCTGGGCGTCGGCACGCTGGCAGCGTGTCGCCCCACGTTAAGGCAACGGGGGCCAGGACGGCGTCTTCTTCTGAGGCAAGGCGGCCAGGCGCTCGCCCCAGTAGGCGACCAGTTCCGCACGCACCGCCTCCTGCAACGCATCGCGGGCGTCTGGTGCATCGGGCACGTCGGCTACCAGCCAAGGGATATTGATACGGGGATCCGACATCGCCCAATAGAGGTAAGTCTGGCTCCCCATCCAGACCCGTTCGCGCCGCGACCAAAGCGCCTTGGAGCTGTCGGACCGATGGCTGAAGCGGAAGAACGCGTGAGCGGCCAGCCGAACGGCCCGGTGCAGGGGCAGTCGGCTGGCCCGCTGCCGCACGGATCGTTGGCGGCGGGTCGGCCCGTCCGTCCGAGGGGTGACGTGGCAGGAATTCATCCGCGGGATCCTCCAACAGGTTTGAGCGACGAGTTTTCTACTCCTCTTGGGTGGGCTCGAAAACATCGGCCGTGTCGATATCGCCTCCGTCGGCCGTGCCGCGCGCGGCGGCTGCTTCCTTCCTTCGCTGCCGGCGCGTCCTCTTGTCCTCGGCCTTTCGTTTCTTCTCCATCTCCCTTCGCCGCTTGGCGAAGGTGTTCTGGTCTCTTGCCATCGCAGACTCCTCCCTTCCGGCTCGACGGACCATCTTCGCGGTCAGCGGACACGGGGAACCGCAAACAAGCGGGGCAAGCCAATCAACCGCGATCGAAGAGACATCCGCGAGGGCTCGCGGTCAAACGAACTCGAGACGAAGCATTTCGAGGGAAGCTGAGAGGGCTCGCCGTGAATGATCCCCGTACCTGGGCTCCATCTTACCAGGATGGCGTGCGGGAAGAAAGGTGTGCCCCTTGCGCGCCCCCCTATTCCCCGGCGCGGTGCCCATGCTACAATGCCCCGCATAGTGGTGAGAAGCGATGTGAGCCCCAGCGTCTGCTCTCGTTCTAGTCAAATGGCCATGAGTATTCCGGCAACGTGGTTTTCGATGCACGATGCGGAGTTCCACGGGCGTTTGACTTTCTCGCTCTACGGTTTGACCGCGATCCTCCTTAACGAGAAGGGGCTCTGAGTGAGGAGATAGCGGTCTCGTGAGTTACTGCGCGTTTTCGAGTGAAGGAGTGGCGGTATGCCGCAAGGGACGATCAAGAAACTGATCGCGGACAAGGGTTTTGGGTTCATCGAGGGGGAACGAGGCGACGTCTTCTTCCACCACAGCGCCGTCGAGGGAACGACCATCGAGGAGCTTCAAGTAGGTCAGACCGTGACCTACGAGGAAGGTCGCGGCCCCAAGGGGCCTCGCGCCGAGAACGTCCGGCCCGCGTGAGCCAGGCGCCTTCGCGCCGACCGGGGTCCTTCGAGGCGTTCGCGCCTGAAGCGGACCCGTGCAATCGAGCCGGCCGCAACGTCTCAGCCTCGTTGCGGCCGGCCGTATGTACCTCGCCGAGTGCGGCCGCGCCGGCCGGGTCATCCTCGCAAATACCGTTCATGCCGATCCGTTCGTGTAGTCTTCGACGAACAGGCGCGAGTCGCGCGGCGCGACGAGCACGCGTTCGCCGGCGGCTCGGGGTGCCTCGCGAAATCGTTCGTGGGCCATCTCGACGTAGATGGGCTGACCCGCGTCGGTCACCAATTCGATCTTCACCACGGGACCGGCCGACTGCACGCGCGTCACCCGGGCGCGCAGCCCGGGCAGGCTTTCCCCCTCGGGATGGATCTCCAGGTCGTGCGGCCGGATGAGCAGCCGGGCCGTGTCGCCGTCGATCTGGAGCCCGCCCGGCGGGTCGATGACCAGCGACCCGAAAACGGCCCTTCCCGATTCCACGCGGCCGTGAAAGAGATTCACGTTGCCCAGAAAATCCATCACGAAGGCGTTGGCCGGCTGGTGAAACACTTCGTCGGGGGTGCCCACCTGCTCGATGCGACCCTCGTTCATCACGACGATGCGGTCGGCCACCTCGAGGGCTTCTTCCTGGTCGTGGGTGACGAACAGGCTGGTGACGTGGATCTCGTCGTGCAGCCGGCGCAGCCAGCGCCGCAGCCCTTGACGCACCTTGGCGTCCAGCGCCCCGAACGGCTCGTCCAACAGGAGCACCTTCGGCTGGATGGCCAGCGCCCGGGCCAGCGCCACCCGTTGACGCTGCCCCCCGGAAAGCTGCGAAGGATAACGGTTCTCGAGGCTCTCGAGCTGGATCAACTGCAGCAGCTCGCGCACGCGCCGGCGGATTTCGGCCTTGGCGGGCCGGGCCTTTCGAGGACGCACGCGCAGCCCGAACGCCACGTTCTCGTAAACCGTCATGTGCCGGAACAGCGCGTAGTGCTGGAACACGAAACCGACCCGGCGCCGACCCACGGCCTGCCGCGCCACGTCGCACCCGTCGAAGAGGATGTGGCTCTGGTCGGCCAGGTCGAACGCTTCGAGCCCGGCAATGATCCGCAGGAGCGTCGTCTTGCCCGAGCCCGACGGGCCCAAGAGCGCCACCAGCTCGCCGTCGGGCACGTCGAGCGAGACGTTGTCCAGGGCGACGAAGTCGCCGAAGGTCTTGCTGACGCTGCGCACCTCGATGCTCATGATCCGTGCTCCTCGATCGCCGGCACAAACGCCGGTTCCTGCCGTTGTCGCTGCGTCTGCCACTCGACCAGCGTCTTCCATACGAGCGTCACCAGGGCCAGCACGGCCAAGAGCGAGGCCACGGCAAAGGCGGCCACGAAGTTGTACTCGTTGTAGAGGATCTCGACGTGCAGCGGCATGGTGTTCGTGCGCCCGCGTAGATGCCCCGAAACGACCGAAACGGCGCCGAATTCGCCCATGGCCCGGGCGTTGCAGAGAATGACGCCGTAAAGCAGGGCCCACTTCACGTTCGGCAGCGTGACGCGCCGGAAGGTCTGCCAGCCGCCGGCTCCCAGCACGAGGGCGGCCTCCTCCTCCTCGGTGCCCTGCTCCTGCATCAAGGGGATCAATTCGCGCGCCACGAAGGGGAACGTAACGAAAACCGTCGCCAGCACGATCCCCGGCACCGCGAAGATGATCTGCACGCCGTGCGCCGCCAGCCACGGCCCCAACCACCCTTGCAGTCCGAACAGCAGCACGTAGATCAAGCCCGAGATCACGGGCGACACGGCGAACGGCAAGTCGATGAGCGTGATGAGAAGGCTCTTGCCGCGGAACTCGAACTTCGCGATGGCCCACGACGCGGCCAGGCCGAAGACGACGTTTAGCGGCACGGCAATGCCGGCGACCAGCAGGGTGAGCCGGATCGCCGCCAGCGCGTCGCGGTCTCGAAAGCTCTCGAGATACGCCCCAACGCCTTTGCGCAGCGCCTCGGTGAACACCGCCACGAGCGGAACGAGAAGAAAAACACCCAAGAACGCCAACGACGCCAGGCAAATCACCCACTTCACCCACAAGGGGTCGCCGGCCGCGCCCAGCGTGGCGGCCGATCGTGGCCGGGCAAGTCGACGGTTTCCGCTCCCCGACACGGCTCAGCCCTCCCCCCGGTATCGGCGGCTGCTCCACCACTGAACCACGTTGATCGCCAGAAGCAGGAAGAACGAGAGGATCAGCATGACCGCGCCGATCGCCGTCGCGCCCGTGTAGTCGTACTGCTCGAGCTTCACGAGGATCAACAGGGGCACGATCTCGGTCTTCATGGGCATGTTGCCCGCGATGAAAACGACCGATCCGTACTCGCCGAGGCCCCGGGCAAAGGACAAGGCAAATCCGGTCAATAGCGCCGGCAGGATCGTGGGCAGGATCACGAAGCGGAAGGTCTGCCCGCGGCCGGCGCCCAGGCTGGCGGCCGCCTCTTCCACCTCGGGCTCGAGATCCTCCAGGGCCGGCTGGAGCGTGCGCACGACAAAGGGCAGTCCGATGAACGTCAGGGCCATCGTCACGCCCAACGGCGAGAACGCCGCCTTGATGCCCAGGGGATCGAGCCATCGGCCGATCCAACCCGTCGGGGAGTAGATCGTCGTCAGGGCGATGCCCGACACGGCCGTCGGCAGCGCGAAGGGCAAATCGACGACGGCGTCGACGATCCGCTTGCCGGGAAACGCGTAGCGCACCAGCATCCAGGCGACGGCCAGACCGAAAACGGCGTTGACCAGCGCGGCCACGAGCGACGCCCCCAGGCTCAGCCGAAACGCCGCCAGCACGCGCGGGCTGGCGACCGTCTCCCAAACGTGCTCCCACGGCGCCGCAGCCGTCTTGAAGAACAGCGCCGACAGCGGAATCAGCACGATCAGGCTCAGGTAGAGCATCGTGTATCCCAGCGTCAGGCCGAAGCCGGGAATCACGCTGCGAGACCTGCGAAATACTCCAGACGTGCGCACCGATTCGCTCCCTCAACGGACCTCGTGCCTACTTGCCCACCGTGTAGATCTGGTCGAACAAGCCGCCGTCGGCAAAATGCTCCTCCTGGGCCTTCTGCCAGCCCCCGAACGCTTCGTCGATGCGGATCCGCTCGACTTCGGGAAACCGCTTCAGGTCCTGGGGGTCGGCGTGTTCGGGCTCCACGGGGCGGTAGTAGTGCTTGGCCGCCAGGCGCTGCCCCACCGGCGAATAGAGGTATTCGACATAGCCCTCGGCCGCCTCCCGCGTGCCGTGCGCGTCGACCCACTTGTCGACGATCGTCACGGGCGGCTCGGCCAGCATGCTGATCGACGGAACCACGATATCGAACTTGTCGGGGCCTAGCTCGTTGACCGCCAGAAACGCCTCGTTCTCCCAGGCCAGCAGCACGTCGCCGATCGACCGCTGCACGAACGTGTTCGTCGAGCCGCGGGCGCCCGAATCGAGCACGGGCACGCGCCGGAACAGGGCGGTGACGAACTGGCGGGCCTTGTTCTCGGCGGCCGCCACTTGCGACGCCGCGTTCGGATCGCTCAGCCTGGCCAGATCGCCCAGTTCCTTCTTCAGAGCGTACGCCCAGGCCGCCAGGTAGTTCCACCGAGCGCCCCCCGACGTCTTCGGATTCGGCGTGATGACCTCGATGCCGGGCTTGACCAGGTCGTCCCAATCCTTGATCCCCTTGGGATTGCCCTTGCGCACGAGGAAGACGATGGTCGACGTGTAGGGGCAACTGTTGTGCGGGAGCCGCTTCTGCCAGTCGCCCGGCAAGAGCCGCGCCTTCTCGGCGATCGCGTCGATGTCGTAGGCCAGGGCAAGGGTCACGACGTCGGCTTGCAGCCCGTCGATGACGGCGCGGGCCTGCTTGCCCGCCCCGCCGTGCGATTGGGTGACGGTAACGGTCTGGCCCGTCTTCTGTTTCCAGTAGTCGGCAAAGGCGGCGTTGAACTCCTGGTAGAGTTCTCGCGTGGGATCGTAGGAGACGTTCAGAAGGGCCACGTCGCCCGAGCCACCCCCAGCGTTTCCCGAGCCCGGGCAACCGCATCCCGACAGACAGGTCCAGAGACCGGCGAGCACGGTCAACCCGGCGGCTCGGACGAGGCGGCCAGCGCGCGGAAACTTCACGGGTGGGTCCTTTCGAAGCAAAAAACCAAGGCGTGGCAAGACGCCGATGTCGGAATCCGTTCCTGCGCGCTCCCGCGGTTTGGAATGGCGTTCGGGACTAGGCCACCCTGACCCTTGAGGCGACGGTCGCGCGTCGGCCGACGGCCGACGCCAGCACGGGGCCGGAGTCGCGCTTTGAGGCCGGGCGGGACGGCGCGCGAGAGATGGTTACCAAGGGGCGCCGGAGGCGGAACGCAAGCCGGCGCAGCTCCTCGACCGTGCCCAGCAGAACTGGCTCCCCCGCATCGACCAGCGCCGCGGCGGCACCGTCGGTGATCTCAGCCGCCACGAGCCGGTGGGGCTCGACGCGGAGGGCGAACAGATGAACTGCCATGGCAAACGTCTCCAACCCAAGTCCGGTCGAAAAGGTGCGGTACGCGACTCTCCGGCAAGCAACCGCCGGGCGAGGTGCCGCCCGGGCTTGTCGCTACTAACGCAAATGCCGGGCCGATCTACGGAATTCACGCGACGCGGGCGCGCACAACGGTGGCCTCGGTGCGGTGACGTGGAACCAGGTCGCCAGAGCCGTTGCCGTATCGTCCGGAGGGAAAACAGGTTAACTCCGCGAAAACACCCCCCCCTCAGGCGGCGACTTGGCGGCAGCAGACTGCGTCCGAACGTCCGCTCACACTCCGACAAACGAACCGGCAATGCCGAACACCGTGCCAGTTCCAGCAAATACCACGGTGCACCAGCAAATAACACGGACTAAACCGTCTTATTTCACGGGTCAGTTAGCTTCGAAGAGTGGGCCCGACAAGGCGAAGCGGCCAGACGAGAGGCGGCAACGGGACACGGCACCTTGACGTCGCACCCCGTTCGCCCAGCACCTCTGGGCTCTGCGGAGCCGTCGGAGTCGAACGTCGCCAAGTTGCGGGTCGTTGCCCGACCTCGTCGCGATCGTTACGCCTCTTCGGCCGGGATCTCCCAACCCTTGCGATAGGTTTCCTTGATGAGGGCGTCGGCCTCGGGCAGGCCGCGGGCCCGCATGGCGGCGGCCTCCCAGTGCACCTTCTTGCGCAAGCGCAGCGACAGCACGCCGAGCAGCACGAGTTCGGTCAGGCGGGCGCCGTACTCGAAATTCGAGCTGGCCGGCGGGCCGCCCTTGCAGGCATCGAGCCAGTCGCGGTGATGCCCCTTGGAACGGGGGATCTTCTCGGCGGGCTTGACGTACTCGGCGGTCCGTTCGTAGGGCAGCAGGCGGGGGGCGCCGCCCGCTCCGTCGCAGAGCATGCGGCCCTTGTCGCCCACGAACAGCACGCCTCGGCCGGGAAGCGAGCTGCCTTCGGGAATCTCGTCGGGACAGGGCGGCTTCAGCCCGCCGTCGTACCAGGTCACGCGCACGTCAGGGCGATCGCCCCTAGGGCCGAACTCGTAATAGCACATCTCGCCGTGGGGAGCGATCTGGGCGTCGGTGTATCCGGCCGGCAGCGATTCGACCGACCGGGGCGCGTCGAGGTCGAGGGCCCAGCAGGCCGCGTCGAGATCGTGGCACCCGAAATCGCCCAAGCCCCCCGAGCCGAAGGCCCAGAAATCGCGCCAGCGCACCGGCGTGTAGTCCGGGTGATAGGGATGGGGCTCGCGCGGGCCCAGCCAGAGATCCCAGTTCACGCCGGCGGGCACGGGCGGGGCGTCGGTCGGCAGACCGGTCAGGTGCTTGTTCCAGCGGCTGGCGCCCACCCAGGCGTGGACCTCGCGGACGGTCCCGATCGCGCCGTCCCAGATCCACTCGCACGTCTGGCGGATGCCCAGGTTCGAATGGCCGTTGTTGCCCAACTGGGTGGCCGCGCCGGTCTTCTTGGCGACGCGGGCGATCTGGCGGGCTTCCCACACGTTGTGCGCGAGCGGCTTCTCGCAGTAGACGTGCTTGCCCGCTCGCATCGACAGGATCGAAACGTAGGCGTGCAGATGGTCGGGCGTGGCGCACAGGACCGCGTCGACCGCCTTGTGCCTGTCGAGCATCGCGCGGAAGTCTTCGTAGGCGGCACAGCGGAAGTTGGGCGTGCGCTCGGCGTAGTGTTTTTCGATCTCGTTGCGCACCGGCTCGCGCCCAGCCATCCCCCGGTAGTAGAACTCGCTCATGTCTTCTTCCGCGATGGGATCGGCCACGGCGATCACTTGGGCGTCGGCCTCGCGAAACAAGTTGCGGACGTTCGTGCGGCCTTGTCCGCCGGCGCCGACCAGCGCGACGTTCACCTTCTCGCTGGGCGGCACGTGTTGCGGCCCGCCGAGCACGTGGCGCGGCACGAGCGTCGCGACGGCGGCGGCCGAAGCGGCCGAGGCCAGAAATGTCCTTCGATCGGATGGCATGGCGAGTTTCCTCATTTCGATGTCATGGGGTCATTCTTGTCGCAAAATCGTTTCGAGCTTCTTCTGGGCCGCCAGCGCCTGCTCGACCAGCGACCGGCTGTTCGATTTTCGGGCCGTCGCGACCGCGACCGCGGCTAGCCGGTCGGCCTCGTTCGTCCGGCGAGCGTCGAGGGCCTCGGGAAGGATCGACAGCGCCTGCTGGGTCAGGGCCCGGTATCCCGAGAGCCCTCGCGCCTTCTGCGCGGTCTGTTCGAGCACGGTCGCCTTCATCGCGATCGCGTCGACGTCGTGAAACGCGGCAAGCCGATCGACCGCCTCGCAGGCCAGCGCCGCATCGCCGGCCTCCACGGCCAGGTCCCGGGCCTGGCGAAGCATCGCGAACCGCAGGTTGAAGTCGTCGGCGACCGCATCGCCGCTCTCGATGAGACGCTTGGCCAGGCCGGCGCGTGTCTCGGGCGTCGTCGCCTCGTCGAGGGCGGCTCCCAAGCGCTCGCGCACCGTTTGCTCGGCCGCCTCCAGGTCGTCCGGATCGGCCGGGACGGCCGGGACGGCCGATCTCGCAACCGCGCTCGATGAGGCCGACTTGCCCCACAGGTCGAGTTCGGGCATCAGGTCGGCCAGATCGACTCCAGCCGCCGACGCCTCGTGCCAGAGCC